>Ga0065714_10003199_pt1 | contig 10790 bp, 9 predicted proteins | sample MisRhiReplicate2_FD_59101 | JGI IMG/M metagenome (GOLD analysis project Ga0065714, IMG submission 59101) | Miscanthus rhizosphere microbial communities from Kellogg Biological Station, MSU, sample Rhizosphere Soil Replicate 2: eDNA_1 v2... | ecosystem: Host-associated > Plants > Roots >... | reverse complement strand
GGGGGTGGCTGTGAGGTCGCCTTCGCCGGCAAGCCGGCTCCTACAGTAGGTCGAGTACAGGCGCGGGAGAGGGAGTGGCTGTCAGGCCCCGTCGCCGGGGGTCAAAGATGATCCGCATCGATCACCGCCTTGGCAAACGCCTGCGGATCTTCCTGTGGCAAGTTGTGGCCGATGCCGCCGCTGATCAGGCGGAACTGGTATTTACCGGTAAAACGCTTGGCGTAATCCTCGGGGGCCGGATGCGGAGCGCCGTTGGCGTCGCCTTCCAGGGTGATGGTTGGCACGCTGATGGACGGCGCCGTGGCCAGTTTCTGCTCCAGTGCCTCGTAGCGGCTTTCGCCTTGGACCAGGCCCAGGCGCCAGCGGTAGTTGAACACGGTGATGTCGACATGGTCGGGGTTTTCCAGCGCCTTGGCGCTGCGGTCGAAGGTGGCGTCGTCGAAGACCCATTTCGGCGAGGCCGTTTGCCAGATCAGCTTGGCGAAGTCGTGGGTATTTTTCTCGTAGCCGGCGCGACCACGATCGGTGGCGAAGTAGAACTGGTACCACCACTGCAGTTCGGCCTTGGGTGGCAGCGGGTTCTTGCCGGCGGCCTGGTTACCGATCAGGTAGCCGCTGACCGACACCAGCGCCTTGACCCGCTCCGGCCACAGCGCCGAAACGATGTTGGCTGAACGCGCGCCCCAGTCGTAACCGCCGAGCACGGCCTGCTTGATGTTCAGGGCGTCCATGAAGTCGATGACGTCGCTGGCCAGCGCGGCCGGTTGGCCATTGCGCAGGGTCTTGTCGGACAGGAAATGCGTATCGCCGTAGCCGCGTGCATAAGGCATCAGCACGCGATAACCCTTGGCCGCCAACAAGGGCGCGACCTGGTCGTAGCTGTGGATGTCGTAGGGCCAGCCGTGCAGCAGAATCACCACCGGGCCATCGGCCGGGCCCGTTTCGGCGTAGGCCACGTCCAGCAGGCCGGCGTTGACGTGCTTGAGCGCACCGAACGGCAAGGCCGCGGTCTGCGTGGCGCCGGCCGCGGTTGCGGCAGGCTTCGCGGTGGTGGACGTCTGGCCGTGGGCGGCACCCAGCACGCCAAGCAGACTCAGCGCGAGGATCGACGACCCGACCAGGCGGCTGCGAGGATTACCGGTTTTTTCGTTCTGCTGTGCCTTCTTCATGCTGATGTCTCCCTTGTTAGCCGCTGGCCAGGGGATCGGGTCGATCCCCTGCAAACCCTGCCTGCATTTGAACGCGGTGACGTATCTGGCCTGTGTCGAAGACCGGGGCCGGTGTTAGCCCCTGTATCCAGCGGTTGGCCAGATACACAGTGATACACAGCGAAAGAATCAAGCCTGTGCTGCACTCACCTTGCCCGTGACGATGGCGTTCCTGCGCACCGATTGATACAGCAGGCTGGACACCATGAAGCCAATGATCGCCAGCCCGCTCATCAGGCTGAACACATAGTTATAGCCTTGCTGGCCGGGGAAGTGGTCGAGGATGGCGCCGTAGATCACGTAGGCGAACATGCCCGGTGCATAGCCGATCAGGCAACCGATGCCGAACGCCGAGCCGGTGATGTGCTGGGGAATGCCGACTTCACCCATGGGCGCCCAGAACACGCCGCGCATGGAAAACACGATCAGCGCGAAGGACAGGGTGGCGGCCATGCCGGCATAGATGTAACTCGGGCTTTTCGGAATCAGCAGGATCACAGCCATCAGCGGCAACAACGCCAGGAACGCCCACTTCAGGTAGCGGCTGGTGCTCTTGAATTGCTTGTCGGCGATGAAACCGCCGGCAGGGCCGCCGAGGATCTTCAGGAAGTACTGGTTGATGATGCCGTAGGCGCCCACCAGGGCCACGGGCAGGCCGTACATTTCCTTGAGGTAGGGAATGAAATAGGTCAGGCCGCAGTAGACGATGTAGACCATGAACACATTGAGGCTGACCAGCCAGATGCCCGGTACCTTGATGGCTTCGAACAGGTTCGCCAGGCCGTTGCCGGGCTTGGCGGTGGACTGGGTGGCACCGCTCTTGAGCAGGAACCAGGTCAGGGTGCCGGCCAGGATGTCGATCACCGAATAGAACAGGATCGCCGACTTCAGGCCGGCTTCGCCCGAACCCATGGCGACGAATACGCCCAGTGCGCAGAAAGCCACCAGCGTATCGACGACACCACGTCCACCTTCGAGCAGGCCGAACAGCCGACCTTGCTCCTGGTCGTCACCGAGGTTGCGGATGGCCTTGAGCAACGACGGCCAGAAGAGGCAGTCGGCGCACACCGCCAGCAGGCTGAACACGATCAGCAGGTTGCTGAAGGGTGGAAAGGTCGCCAGGTACAGTCCCAGGCCGCCGGTGCCGATCAGGCCGAGAGGGATCAGCTTGCGGGTGTCGTAGCGATCGGCGAGCAGGCCGCCGAGCACGAACAGCGCAGTGGCGATGATCGCGTTGGCGCTGAGCAGCATGCCGATTTCAGTGTGGCTCAGGCCCATGAATTCCTGCATGGGCACGTAAAAGGCGTCCTTGAGGTTGGCCAGTTTGTAGATGGTGCCGCCACCGAGGATGAGGATCAGGAATCGAAGCCATTTGGCCTTGTTTTGCGTTGTCATTATTGTTCTCCGGGCGTAATCGGTTTGTAGCGTCGGGTTCAGGCGTTGCAGGTATTGGCGAGGGTGAGTTCGGCCAGGGTGCGCAACTCGGCCAGCACACCGCGGACATAGGCGACCTGGTTGTTCGCCCAGCGATGTTCGTCGGCGAGCATTCGCGCAAGCGAATAGCCGTCCGGCAGCGGTGTGTCACTCATTTCCCGGTAGGCGATGAACGGGTCGGCCGCCTCATGGGTCTGGCGGAACGCCGGGGCCACGTAGTGGTTTTCCTGCTCGAGGATGAAGGCGATCACCTGCGGGCTCGTTTCGCCCAGCATCAGCAGCTCGAACAGCAGGCGGGCGCTGGGCAGGTCGTCATCGGCGCTGCCCTGCAGGACGCCGTAGTGGCCGAAGCCGTTCTGCTCGGGGACCACGCGCACGCCCTTGAGGTGCGCCTGGCGGATGTGCGGCGCCAGGTTGCGCAGGGCCTGCAGGGGTTGTTCGCAGGCATTGATCATGTTGCCGAAGTCGAACAGGGCGTGCAGGCGAGGGTGGTTGAGGCGGGTCAGCAGTTGCGCGATCTCGTCGCTCTTGAGCTCTTCATGCTGCTCGAAGTCGAAGTACAGATCGTGCTTGTCGGCCTGCTGCGCGAGGTAGTGCAGGTCGGTTTCGATCATGTCCATCACCTGCGACAGCGTGCCCTCGTAGCGTGAGTAGACGCGGATGTTGCGCACGCCCAGGGCGAGCGCGATGGCGATGACCTGGTCGACGTCTTTTTTCAGCGTGCTGCTGATTTCCAGGTGCACATCCAGGCCCAGGGCCCTGGCCTTGTCGGCAAACACCTGCAGTTGCGCGGGCGTCATCTGGCTCAGGCTGTTTTGCTCGCCGTCGAGCAGGTGCAGGCTCAAGCCCTGCAGTTCGTGGCGATAGGCGAAGTCGAGCAGGTCGGCGGGGGTGACACGACCGTGGGTGAGGTTGGTCAGCAGCGGGTACGCGTGGGCAAACAGGCGCAGTTGCGCCAGGCGTTCGAGCAATTGCCGGGCCAGTGCGTCAGTCAGTACCGGCGGCGAGCCGTCTTCGAGCACGTTATGGCCGAGCAAGGCGTTGAATCGTTCCTGGATCTTATTGTTCATTCGAGTCGTTCCTGGTTCAGACACGGGTCTTGCGACGCAGCCTTTATCGCGCCAGTCAGGAACTCTCGATAGATCCATTATCAGTTAATTGATAAGACCACTTGCCGTGCTCAAGTGGCCGGCTTCAGGCACCCCATCGCGTGCAACGCCCGGGCCAGCGCCGCGACGCGTTCCCGGGCCTGGTGTTCCGGGGTGCCGGCAAAACCGATCAGCAGGGCAGGTGGCAGGACATGCTCGATGCAGTAATCGCTCAAGGCGTAGGTGTGGATATTGTGTTGTGCCAGTTGCTTGGCAATCACGTCGTCATCCAGCGCCGGGGGTAGCCAGGCAATCAGGTGCATGCCGGCGTCCACCGGGGTGATCCTGAAGAACCCGCCGAGCTGTTCTTGCAGCTGTTCGACCAGGGCCTGCTGGCGAGCCTGGTACAGCGTGCGCAGGCGGCGGATGTGCCCCAGGAAGTGGCCTTCGACCATGAAGTCCGCCGTGGTCGCCTGCAGCACGGTAGGCGGGCTGCGATCCATCACTGCACGCAGGGTGCAGAAAGGTTCGACCAGGGCCTGGGGCAGGATCACGTAGCCCAGGCGCAGCGAGGGGAACAGTACTTTGCTGAAGGTCCCGACGTAGATCACCCGGGCCATCTGGTCCATGGCGTAGAGCGCGGGAAGCAGGCGACCGCTGTAGCGCAGTTCACTGTCGCAATCGTCCTCGATGATCCAGCTCTGCTGGCGCGCCGCCCAATCGATCAGGGCCTGGCGTCGCGCATAACTGAGGGTCACGCCCAGGGGATGCTGGCGCGAGGGGGTGGTGAACACCAGGCGCGCATCGGGGCAGCGGGCCAGGCCCTGCTGCACATCGATCCCTTGTTCATCGACACGCAGCGGCACTATCTGCGCGCCTTGGGCCTGCAAGGCGATGCGCGCGGCGATGTGCCCCGGGTCCTCCATCCACACGCTGTCCTGCGGGTTGAGCAGCAGCATGCCCAGCAGATTGAAGGCTTGCTGCGCACCGGAAACGATGACCACCTGCCCGGCATCGCAGTCGATGCCCCGGGCGTCGAAGACGTACTCGGCGATGGCCGCGCGCAACGCCTGCAAGCCTTGCAGCTCGCCGTAACCGAGCATGGCTTTACTCGGCTTGAGCAGGTGGCGGTTCATCAGGCGCCGCCAGATCGTTTGCGGGAAGGCGTCGTAGGTGCTGTGGCTGGGCAGGAAGGAAGTCGGGGTCGACGGGTCCCAGTCGGCATAGGACACCCCGCGAAAGTGATCGCTGCGCAGCGACAGCATCGACTGGCTCAGGTCGGACAGGCGAGGGGGTTGGCGCGCCTGCCCGTCGTCGACCAGCGTGCGCTGTTCCCACTCGGTGCCGACGTAGGTACCGGCCCCGGTGCGCGAGGCCAGGAAGCCTTCGGCGATCAACTGATCGAAGGCATTGAGGATGGTGATCCGCGACAGCGCCAGCTCCTTGCTCAGGGTGCGGGTCGATGGCAGGCGCACGCCGCCCTGGATCCGGCCACCGAGGATCTGCTTGCGAATCTGCAAGTACAGCTGGCGGTACAAGGGGATGGCACTGGCTCGGTCCAGCTCGATGGCCGACAGCAACAAACCTGCAGGGGATTTCATGACGCGCTCGTCTGTTCGAAGTAGGGATTGACCTGAGCGCCGGCTGGCACCGTGGAGTGAAGGGTAGCGATCGGCACTGGATAAGTCATCCATCGCCGAGAACGCCACGGCGAGCCCTGTCATGAAATGAAAAGCCATTGTCGTCTGATGAGAAGCGGCTGGTTGGGCGTCATCCTACAGTCCAATCAGCGCAAATCGACGCAGCAGCCAATATTGCAGACTGGAGAACAAGAAAAATGGCCAAAGCCGTACGCTTCTACGAAACCGGTGGTCCCGACGTCCTTCGTTATGAGGATGTTGAAGTCGGCGATCCCGGTCCGGGTCAGGTTCGTCTGCGTCATGTAGCGGTCGGCCTGAACTATGCCGACACCTACTTTCGCAACGGCACCTACCCGATCCCGATGCCCAACGGCATGGGGGTCGAGGCGTCCGGTGTGGTCCAGGCCATCGGCGAAGGCGTGACCAACGTCCAGGTCGGGGACCGTGTCACCTATACCGGCTTCCTCAACACCCTTGGCGCCTACAGCACCGAGCGCCTGATCGCTGCCGCGCCGCTGATCAAGCTGCCGGAAACCATCAGCTTCGAAACCGCGGCGGCCATGACCATGCGCGGCCTGACGTCCTCGTACCTGATGCGCCGCATCTACGACTTCAAGGAAGGCGACACTATCCTGCTGCACGCTGCCGCCGGTGGCGTTGGCCTGATTGTTTCGCAGTGGGCCAAGTTGCTCGGCCTGAACGTGATCGGCACGGTTTCGACCGAGCAAAAGGCTGAAATCGCCCGGGCTCACGGTTGCGACCATACTATCAATTACAGCCATGAAGACGTCGCTGCTCGCGTTCGCGAATTGACCGACGGCGTGGGCGTCAACGTGGTGTTCGACAGCGTTGGCAAGAACACCTTCATGGGTTCGCTGGATTCGTTGAAACCCCGTGGCCTGATGGTCTGCGTGGGTACTGCATCCGGCCCGATCCCGGCGTTCGATCCGGTGATGCTGGCGATGAAAGGTTCGCTGTACCTGACCCGTCCGGCCCTGGCCAACTACATCAGCGACCCGGCGGAAAAAGCCGCCCTGGCCGGTGAGTTGTTCGACCACGTCGGCAGCGGCCGGATCAAGATCGAGATCAACCAGCACTACGCGTTGCAGGACGCGGTGCAGGCGCATCGCGATCTTGAGTCGCGCAAGACTACCGGCTCGTCGATTTTCGTCATTTAAGGAGCTGCCAGCCATGAAAGTCGAACAATTGACCTGCAGCATCGGTGCCGAACTGATCGGCGTGAACCTCGCCGACGCGGTGCATGACGACGGTCTGTTTGCCGAGATTCGTGCCCAGTTGCTCAAGCACCGAGTGGTGTTCCTGCGCGACCAGGACATCAGCCGCGCCGACCACGTGGCCTTCGCGCGCCGCTTCGGCGAACTGGAGGACCATCCGGTGGCCGGCAGCGATCCGGAGCATCCAGGCCTGGTGCGCATCTACAAGAATCCTGACCAGCCGGTGGACCGCTACGAAAACGCCTGGCACACCGACGCCACCTGGCGCGAAGCACCGCCGATGGGCTGCGTGCTGCGCTGCGTGGAATGCCCGCCAGTGGGCGGCGACACCATGTGGACCAACATGGTCCAGGCCTATGCGAACCTGCCGCAAGACGTAAAGCTCAAGATCGCCGATCTGCGCGCCCGCCACAGCATCGAAGCGAGCTTCGGTGCCGCCATGCCGATTGAAAAACGCCTGGCGCTCAAGGCGATGTACCCGGACGCCGAGCACCCGGTGGTGCGCACCCATCCGGAAACTGGCGAGAAAGTGCTGTTCGTCAACGCTTTCACCACCCACTTCAGCAACTACCACACCCCTGAGCGGGTGCGCTTCGGCCAGGACGCCAACCCTGGCGCCGGCGAGTTGCTGCGCTACCTGATCAGCCAGGCGTACATCCCTGAGTATCAGGTGCGCTGGCGCTGGAAGCCCAACAGCATCGCCATCTGGGACAACCGCAGTACCCAGCATTACGCCGTCATGGACTACCCGCCGTGCCATCGCAAGATGGAGCGTGCCGGGATCATCGGCGACAAGACTTTCTGATCCAACCCTTCTGCATACGCACTCGTGAACACGTCCACCCGGCCACGACCCGGGTGGACGGACAATCATAAGAACTGGCATACGAACTGGAGTAACCATGCAATTCTTCGACGATTCCCTGCACCCCGAAAACATGGAAAAAGTGGTCATCACCGTGGCCCCGTACGGCCCTGAATGGATGCCCGAAGACTTCCCTGAAGACATCCCGCTGACCATGGACGAGCAAGTCCAGAAAGCGGTCGAATGTTATGAGGCCGGTGCCACTGTTTTGCACCTGCACGTGCGTGAACTGGATGGCAAGGGTTCCAAGCGTCTGTCCAAGTTCAACGAGCTGATCGCCGGTGTGCGCGAGGCCGTGCCAGACATGATCATCCAGGTCGGCGGCTCGATTTCCTTCGCCCCGGAAAGCGACGGTGAAGCGGCCAAGTGGCTGTCCGACGACACCCGCCACATGCTGGCCGAGCTGACGCCGAAACCGGACCAGGTCACGGTGGCCATCAACACCACCCAGATGAACATCATGGAGCTGCTGTACCCGGAATACCTGGAAGGCACCTCCCTGGCCAATCCGCTGGTCCAGGCTGCCTACAGCGAGATGACCGTACCGGCAGGCCCGGCCTGGGTTGCCGAGCACCTCAAGCGCCTGATGGACAACGGCATCCAGCCGCACTTCCAGCTGACCGGCATCCACGCCTACGAAACCCTNGAGCGCCTGGTGCGCAAGGGCATCTACAAGGGCCCACTGAACCTGACCTGGATCGGCATNGGCGGTGGTTTCGACGGTCCGAACCCGTTCAACTTCTTCAACTTCATCCACCGTGTGCCGGACGGTTGCACCCTGACCTCCGAATCGCTGCTCAAGAACGTACTGCCGTTCAACACCATGGCGATGTCCATGGGCCTGCACCCGCGCGTTGGCAACGAAGACACTATCATTGATCACAAGGGCGAGCGTTTCGGCTCGGTTGCGCAGATCAAGCAAACCGTACGCATCGCCCACGAACTGGGTCGCGAAATCGCCACCGGCAAAGAAGCCCGTGAGATCTATCGCATCGGTGTGCAGTACGACAGCATCGAAGACACCCTGNTGGCCAACGGNATGTCCCCCAACCGCAAGGCTGGGCAAAAAGGTGTGCCGCAACGCGGCTGACCCGTGGNGCGCACGNGNGGCCGTGACCNCTCGTGCGCACTGCAAAACGCTTGATAACAAAAATAAATAAAAGCTTTGAGGAGGCTGCATGGCCTTTCACCCAATCGCCGACGATGACGACGCTGGTTGCGTCAACGTTGCGCGTAAATATGCCTGGATTGTCTTCGCCCTGACGTTCGGCCTGTTGATTTCCGATTACATGTCGCGCCAGGTGCTCAATGCGGTGTTCCCGCTGCTCAAGAGCGAGTGGGCACTGAGCGACGGCCAGCTTGGCCTGCTCAGTGGCATTGTCGCCTTGATGGTCGGCCTGCTGACCTTCCCGCTGTCGCTGATGGCCGACCGCTTCGGTCGGGTCAAGAGCCTGGCGCTGATGGCGATGCTGTGGAGCGTGGCCACTTTGGGCTGTGCCTTGGCGCAGGACTATCAGCAGATGTTCATCGCACGGTTCATGGTGGGCGTCGGCGAGGCGGCCTACGGCAGCGTCGGCATCGCGGTGGTGATTTCGGTGTTTCCGAAACACATGCGCGCCACCCTGGCCAGTGCCTTCATGGCNGGCGGNATGTTCGGCTCGGTGCTGGGCATGGCGTTGGGCGGTGCGATCGCGGCCAAGCTCGGCTGGCGCTGGTCGTTTGCCGGCATGGCGCTGTTCGGCCTGGTACTGGCGGTGCTTTACCCGATCATCGTCAAGGAAGCGCGCATCGCGCCCAAGCGTGCCGCGCAACTGGCGAGCAAAGTGGCAGCGGTCAAACGTCCGTTGCGTACGCTGTGGTCCAGCCGTTCGGTGGTGGCTACCTACGTCGGCAGTGGCCTGCAGCTGTTCGTCGGCGGCACGGTGATGGTGTGGATTCCCAGCTACCTCAATCGCTACTACGAAATGCCTACGGACAAGGCTGGCGGTATGGCGGCGATCATCGTGTTGTGCAGCGGCGCCGGGATGATCCTGTGCGGCATTCTCAGCGATCGCCTGTGCCGTAACTCGCCGGAGCGCAAGGTCAGCCTGGCCATCGCTTTTTGCCTGGGTAGCTGCCTGCTGCTTTCGGCGGCGTTTGCCTTGCAGGCGGGGCCGGTGCAACTGCTGCTGATCTGCCTGGGCATGTCGATTGCCACCGGTACCACCGGCCCGGCCGGCGCGATGGTTGCCAACCTGACCCATTACTCGGTCCACGGTACGGCGTTCGCCACGCTGACCCTGGCCAATAACCTGCTGGGCCTGGCGCCCGGGCCGTTCCTGACGGGTCGCGTGTCCGACCTTATCGGCCTGCATGCCGCGTTCCAATTGGTGCCACTGGTCAGCCTCGCGGCGGCAGCGGTGTTCTTTTATGCCAAGTGTCATTACCAAAAAGATATCGCCCGGCTTGAAGGTCAGAGCGTGCCTGAACCTGTCAGTGCAGCCGGGATAGAGGTGAAGTTGTGAGTCGTCGTTTACAGATTGATGTGTTTTTCGATTTTATCTGCCCCTGGTGCCTGATCGGCAAACGCCAATTGGAGCATGCGCAGGTACAGTTCCTCAGTCGCCACCCGGACGTGAAGATCACCACGGTGTGGCATGGCGCGCAGTTGTTGCCGCAGTTGCCGGTACAGGGTGAGCCCTTCGCCGATTTCTACCGCAAGCGCCTGGGTAATGCCGACGCCGTGACCATGCGTCAAGCCCAGGTGCAGCAGGCTGCCGGAGCGGTAGGGCTGGCCATCGACCTCAGCCGCATCGAGACGATGCCCAACACTGCCGACGCCCATCGTATGTTCGAGCGTGTCAGTGAACTGGGTAATACCGCTCAGCGTGAAATGCTGCTTGAACGACTGTTCGCCGCTTACTTCCTGAGACGCGAGAACCTCGGCTGCCGTGAGACCTTGCTCGATATCGCCCGCTCCTGCGGCGTCGATACCAACGTGGTGCTCGATTGCCTGAAGGGCGACGGTACGCCATTTGAAGGATCGCCCGACGCAACCAGTGGCGTGCCGAGCTTTCAGTTCGACCGCCGAATGACGGTCATCGGTGCGCAACCGGCCCAGGCGCTGCTCGCGGCCATGAACCAGGCAATCAAGGACAGTGAACTCGAGCGGCAACCGGCATGACTCGGCGCATCCCCGTACCTGCCGGGAAATACCCGCAGGCCGGTGGCCGTGCGCTGTTCGAATTCGAAGACAAAAGCCTGGCGTTGTTCAACGTCGATGGACAGCTGTTCGCCATCGACGACAGCTGCCCGCACCAGGGCTCCTCGCTGTGTGGCGG
>Ga0065714_10065337_pt1 | contig 10793 bp, 9 predicted proteins | sample MisRhiReplicate2_FD_59101 | JGI IMG/M metagenome (GOLD analysis project Ga0065714, IMG submission 59101) | Miscanthus rhizosphere microbial communities from Kellogg Biological Station, MSU, sample Rhizosphere Soil Replicate 2: eDNA_1 v2... | ecosystem: Host-associated > Plants > Roots >... | reverse complement strand
ATTGTAACTTATTTCTTTAAGTCATTCAATTCTTTCCAAGTCCAGTTCTTAGTTCTTCCTTCGGTTTGTTCACGTACCTTTTTTACATCAGCAGCTTTTACTGTAGATGCTTTGTTTCCAATATCATTACGGATATAGCTAATTACTGATGCAATGTATTCGTCGTTATTAGCCCCAAGAGCAGGCATCACATCTGCATATGCTTTGCCATTAACCGGACCTGATAAACCATGAAGTAAAATGCGGATTATTTTTTCCGGATCACCATTTACATCTTTGTTCGCTGCCAAGGGAGGAGCAGGCATATCTTTACCGCCATTAATTACGCCCTTGCCTTCCGAACCATGACAAGTAACACAAAGCTGTTTAAATATTAATGCACCATCATTTATTAATTTCTGATCAGCTGCGGCCATTAATTTCGAATTCCTTTCAGCAGTAGCTTTTTCCTCAATCTGTCTTTGATACTTTTTATGAGACTCAGCAAGTACCTTGTCATTAGGATGGTTGGCAATGATGTCAGCTATAATTTGTTGTGCTTTATCAGAATTGTTGAATCTTAATGAAAGTCCCAGTTGCAAACGAACGTCAGCACTTGGGTCATTTTTTAATGGTTCAACTGCCATAACCAGATTTTCATCGCCTTTACGGATAGGTTCTTCACTAATCCATACGGCAGTTTTTCTTACTTCTGCATCTTTATCTTTTAGTGCTGCTAATAAAGTAGGTCTGTCTAACGCATCTAAACCGTTCATGGTCCAAAGTGCATGGATACGAGCTAGCTGTATAGGGGAGTTAAGCGCGAGTTCTTTTAACGCTGGCACTACAGATTTATCTCCACGAACAACGATAAGTTTTTGGGCATTGTCTCTCCACCAACCATTAGGATGTGAAAGGTATGGAACTAGTTTGTCGCTGGTAAGGCTTAGCATGTTTGGAATGGTTTTGTCCCGTTTAATACCATCATGAACCAATCTGTATATACGTCCTCTACCGATGTTTTTATCTAATTGCTTTTGATCTATTTGATTACGCAGGTAAGTTCCTTTTCTGGTCCAGTTACCTTCCTGAATAATGCCGCGGTACATATCTACAATGTATAAACATCCATCAGGGCCTGTTACACTATTTACCGGTCTAAAGTTCATGTCTGTTGATGAAATGAACTCCTCTTTATCATATGCGTTTTTTAAGGTTATTTTACCATCAGTATCTGCAACCTTAGCTCTTCTGATCAATCTACCTACTGGTTCGCAAATCAATAAATCTCCTTTTAAGTCATCAGGAAGTGAGTTACCTCTGAAAACTGATTGTCCGGTAGACGCAGTAAAATGATTCAACGTACTGTCTGGACGTAATCTGCCTAAACCTCCTTGTACATCCGGGGTAGAGATAATTGGCCATACCGCCTGAAATTCGTCATTATACTGGCCATTAAGGTCTAGATATCCAAAAAAGGGATTTTGCTGGAAGTTTACTGCAGGAGCTTCACCACCGGCTGATGAGAAAAACAGTCTGCCGTAGTTGTCATTTGTAAGTCCCCACTGACCACCTGAACCTTCGTGCTGATACTCAGATTTTAATAGCCCATTTTCAAATTTATAACGAACGTTTTCTACAGTTACATAGATTTTATTGTCAAGATTCCATACTAAACCACTTCGTTGATGTTCCAGATTACTATTGTTTTCAGATTCATTTTTGAAAACCATTTTCTTTTCATCAGCAACGCCATCACCATTGGTATCGCGGTAACTATAGATGCTATTGTCAAAAGTTTCAGCAACAAGAAGACGGTCATCAAGTGGCAAAATCATTCTTGGTAGTAATAATTTATCTAGATAAACTACTGATTTATCCATTTTGCCATCGCCATTGGTATCTTCCAATCTTTTTATTGTACATACGGGTTTCATCTCACCTGTACCTTCGGCATCCTGCATATAAGTATTCATTTCGGCAACATACATGCGGCCGTTGGCGTCCCAGGCAATTGCTACTGGTTCATGAATCATTGGTTCAGAGGCAACAAGTTCTAAATGATAACCTTTTGGAAGATGAATGGTTTTAAGACTTTCTTGAGGAGTTAAGTAAGCGGGAGAGGGGTTGGTGTTAACGATTACCTTCCCATTTGCATCTCGTTTCAAAGCTTTTTGTGGTACTTTACAGGTAAAAACGAGCATGGACATGCCAAGCATGCCCATTACCCATTGTTTTTTTTGTCTCATTATATTTGGTTTTGTGTGTTTTTGGTTTTGTGCAGGTGTTTATTTTTTCACACCCAGCGCATATTTTATGCCGCCTAAAAGATGATTAAGGTAAAGCGGATCTCCATATGATTCACGAGTATGACCAAGTTCAGTATAAAAAGCACGACCACCCTCATATTCATGGTACCATGCCATAGGGTGTTTAGCACCCATTTTACCATTACCTGGATCATAACTGTTCTCGTCAATATATATTAATACGTTTAAGCCATCAGCTACCCATTTGAAATTATACCACTCGTCTTTTCTTTTCCATACTTCAGGAAGATGCTTTGTAGAGATGTGGTTGCGGTTAACTACATTTAATGAAGCTTCTTGTTGACTTGGATGGCTGGCAAAATAAGCACCTACAAGTTTACCATACCAAGGCCATTCATATTCAGTATCAGTAGCAGCATGCACACCAATAAAGTTACCACCACCTTTAATGTATTTTTCAAATACAGCTTGCTGTGTATTATTTAACACGTCGCCTGTAGTATTGAAAAACATTACAGCTTTATATTGTTTTAGATTTTCGGCAGTGAATTTTTCTGAATTGGTAGTGGTATCAACATCAAAGTTGTTTTCTGCTCCTAATTTAATGATAATGGGAACACCAAATTCAATTGCATCGTGGTGAAATCCAGCTGTTTTACAGAATACCAGGATTTTTGGGTTTTTCTTTGCAGAGGCCGATGTGGCACTGAACATAATCACGATTAACGACAGCATTGCGAATGCTTTGACTAAAGAGTTGTTTCTTGTTAAGATTTTCATTTGTTTTTATTTTAGTGGTACTAAAGGTAAAAGATTTTTACCTGTCTAAGTAACGGATAAAATGTATTATTTAAGAGACAAGTTTTGTGAAAGCATTAACATACCTACATAGTTTTAGTTGGACGAACAGCTGTGAGTGCAATCTGACCTTTAAACATTTTTCCTCCATCATCTGTAAGTCTTAAGTAATAATCTGATGAACAATATGTTCCATCTTCGTCCAAAGTAACAAATGATGAGCCTTTAGGGATAAAAGATGAATTTTCTGCGGTTTTGGCGATCTGATTTCCTTTGTTATACTCATCAAACATAGAGATGTAAATTCCCTGGCAACCTAGTCTTTTCATGTTATAGAACTGGCGCCACATAAAATCTCCATGGGCACGCTAGCGTTCTTGTAAATCACCTGGTAATATGCAAGGTTGATAATCAATTCCATTAGCGTTACAATAGGCTTGGTCGGGTTTGTTTACATTCACAAAAAAACCATCTGATTTGTTCATATTCCCAATTCTGCCAACCATCCACGGTGAAAGCATGTCAAAAGCTTTGTAATATTGTAAGTAGTAAAGGAGAAATGGATAAATAAAGGGTGAATGAACTTGCCAAAATCATCCATCGCGGAAGCTTTTTGTCGAACGTAGAGTACGATTGGTTAGACACTTTTAAATCTGACTTGTCAAATGAGATCATAGATGCCTATTTGCATTATGCAGCTACAATTAAAATATCCGACGATCCGGAGTTTCTGATCAATCTGGCTAACTATGTATTCTATTTCGATCCGGTAAATGAAGAAGCGATGATCATTAAGTGCAAAGCTTTAGTTCATTTAGGAAAGCATTCGTTAGCCAAAACCAAATTCGAAACCTTTAATAAAGAATATAAGGCGATATACGGCGAGGAGTTTAAGCACAGCTTCCAAGAAATACTGGAGTAAATCTTAGTAGCTGTTTAGGTATCCTGATCAGTAATTAAATCTTCAGACTTGTTTCTGGTTGTTGATGAACGAATAATCAGTTTAGGTTTTATACTCACAATTTTAGGGCTGTTGTCTTTGTCTGACGATTCTATTTCCTGAAAATACAAGTTGGCAATTGTTTTACCCATGCTAACACTGTGCTGGTCTATTGTAGTAATAGAAGGACTGGTGATTTCAGTAAAAGCTTCATTTGAATAGCCACAGATACCCAATTCTTCCGGAACTTTCAATCCCATTTTAGTAGCTACCTCCAGAACTCCTAAAGCAGAGAAATCTGAGGTTGAAGCAAATATAGCATCAGGTGGTTCAGCAAGATTTAGTAATTCTTTTGTTGAGGCCGCTCCAAGCTCCTTAGTCCATGCGTTTTCCTTGATGAGTTCCGGTAGGATAGGGATGTTGTGTTTCTTTAACGCTGCAAGATACCCTGCTTTTCGCTGTCTGAAAATATTTAGGTTTTGTGGTCCTTCAAGAAGCGCAATTCTTTTATAACCCTGCTCAATTAAATGAGTAACTGCATCTATGGAGGCCTGCTCATTATCATTTAATACCTTAAAAGTGTCAAGATGTTCAGCTACCCTGTCAAATTGTATAAGCGGAATACCGTGTTCTTTGATGGTTTGAAGATGTTTGTCATCTTCAAAATCAGCACTAAGTGAAATCACGATACAGCTTACATGTTGATTTATTAAGGTATTCACACACTTAACCTCTCTTGAAGAAGACTCGTTAGATTGGCAAATCACAAGGTTGTAGCCTTTTTGATAAGTCACCTCTTCGATACCTGCAATCACATCAGCAAAGTAATTTTGATTGATGCGAGGAACGATAACCCCAATAGTTTGATTATGACCTTTTCTTAGGTTTGATGCGAGACTATTCTGTTTGTAATTTAATTCTTTGGCCGTATCTAAAATAAGTTTCCTCGTAGCCTCACTAACATTGCTGTTATTACTCAGAGCCCTGGAAACCGAGGAGGCATTTAAGTTTAATTTCTTGGCAATATCATAAATCGTTGTCCTTTTCTGATTTTTCATCAGTATATCTTGTTTTTTATTTGGTTAGTTGTTTTTGTCTGTGCTTCATTCATGCTTTAGGCTTCTTGTCTTCCCGGCGAAGGCCGGAATCTCGCACCTGCCGCGCCATCTTTCTCTTGAGCGTTCCTGAAATAAATTCAGGATGACGAAACAGTGAATTTTGGACGGCCGAAGAGCTGAATTAACTTTTTAGTAATAGTACATTTTATTAATTGGATAAATATCATAAAATATTTTTATCGCAATCGATTGCTTAAATTAAATATTTTACTATTTTCGTTCAACCAATTATTATTAATTTATTTCACACCAAATATATAAAGAAAACATGCTGTTATTAGGTATTGATGTAGGAACATCATCGGTCAAAGTTTCGGTAGTTGATGTTGCATCCGGTGACATTCTTGCAAGTGCGCAATATCCAGATAGTGAATCGGAGATTATTGCCCTTCAGTCAGGTTGGGCAGAGCAGTCGCCAGATATGTGGTGGGAACATGTACAACAAGCCATACTCAACTGTAACGCCAAAGGAAAATATAACCCACAAGATATTGCTGCTATCGGTATAGCTTACCAAATGCACGGACTTGTTATTGTAGATGAAGCTCAAAATAGTCTGAGGAACAGTATTATATGGTGCGATAGTAGAGCCGTTGAGACAGGAGAAGAGGCATTTAATGCTTTAGGAAAAGAGCAGGTATTAAGTCGTATGCTTAATTCGCCTGGTAATTTTACAGCTTCAAAACTGGCATGGGTTAAAAAGAACGAGCCCGAAACATATAGTAAAGTATCAAAAATGATGCTGCCGGGAGATTTCATTGCAATGAAGCTTACCGGAGACATTACCACAAGTAATTCTGCACTATCAGAAGGAATACTTTGGGATTTTAAAGCCAATGCTATTTCAACAGATATCATGGGGCAGTTTGGGTTCTCATCAAGCCTTATCCCAGAGATAAAACCTGTATTTTCAGAACACGGACAAGTCAAGAAATCGATTGCTGAAAAACTAGGTTTAAAGACTGGAATCCCTGTTGCTTATAAAGCAGGAGATCAGCCAAATAATGCGCTTTCATTAAACGTAACACAACCTGGAGAAGTAGCTGCAACAGCAGGTACATCAGGTGTTATTTATGGAGTTACAGATCAGCTGTTATATGATAAACAATCTCGTGTAAACACATTTGCTCACGTAAATCATACCGCTGAGGACCAGCGTTTAGGTGTTTTGTTATGTATCAACGGTACTGGAAGTATGAACCGTTGGACGAAAAATCTAATCGGCTCATCAACAGATTACGTAGCAATGAATAATGCCGCAAGCAAAGTTGCCGCAGGGAGTAACGGACTATATGTCCTTCCTTTTGGTAATGGCGCTGAGCGTATGTTAAACAATAAAATTGTTGGTGGGCATTTACAACAAATAGATCTTAATCTTCATACGCAGGCACATATTTTCCGTGCAGTGCAGGAAGGAATTGCATTTTCATTCCGTTATGGATTAGATATTCTAAGAGAAAACGGGATGCTGCCATCTGTAATCAGAGCAGGTAGATCTAACCTTTTTATGAGTGATATTTTCTCTCAAACCTTTGTAAACGTAACCGGAGTACCAGTAGAGCTTTATGAAAACGACGGTAGTTACGGAGCAGCAGTAGGCGCCGGGATAGGGGCTAATATCTTTAAAACTGTAAGTGAAGCATTCAGCAATAAAAAACCTGTTAAGCTCGTAGAGCCAACAAATGAAACTCTTGAAGAGGAATATCAAACTTGGAAAAGACTTCTTCAACAACAATTAGAATCGTTAAATAAATAGTATTTTCAATAAATAAAAAATCAAGTATGAGCGTGAACACTTTGAACAAGGAATTTTTTAAAAATATCACTCAGGTTAATTTCGAGGGACGTGAAAGCGATAACCCACTGGCATTTAAATGGTATGATCCTGAAAGGATTGTAGCTGGAAAAACACTTAAAGATCATCTTCGTTTTGCCGGTGCTTACTGGCACTCATTCTGTGGTAACGGTGCAGATCCTTTTGGCGAAGCAAGCCATATTTTTCCATGGAACGAAAAAAGCGATCCTGTAGAACGTGCAAAAGATAAAATGGATGCAGCATTTGAGTTTTTAACCAAGCTGAATATTCCATATTACTGTTTCCATGATGTTGATATGGTTGACTATGGCAACGACATCAAAGAAAATGAAAGAAGATTACAAGCATTAGTAGAATATGCTCGTGAGAAACAGGACGAAACTGGTGTGAAGCTATTGTGGGGTACTGCAAACCTATTTTCTCATAGAAGATACATGAACGGTGCTGCTACAAACCCTGATTTTCATGTGTTGACTCATGGTGCTGCACAGGTAAAAGCTGCGCTTGATGCAACTATTGCATTAGGCGGAGAAAACTATGTGTTCTGGGGTGGTCGCGAAGGTTACATGTCGTTATTAAATACCGATATGAAGAGAGAGCAGGAGCATCTTGCCCGTTTCCTGCATACAGCAAAAGATTATGCAAGAAAGAATGGGTTTAAAGGTACATTCTTAATTGAGCCAAAACCATGTGAGCCTACTAAACACCAGTATGATTATGATGCAGCAACGGTATTGGGTTTCCTTCAAAAATATGACCTTCTTGGTGATTTTAAATTGAACCTTGAAGTAAACCATGCAACACTTGCAGGTCATACTTTCCAACATGAGTTACAAGTTGCTGTTGATGCAGGTTTACTTGGATCTATTGATGCAAACAGAGGAGACTACCAAAATGGCTGGGACACAGATCAGTTTCCAAATAACATCAACGAGTTGGTTGAATCTATGTTAATCATTCTTGAAGGTGGTGGATTTAGCCGTGGTGGAATAAACTTTGACGCTAAAATTCGTAGAAATTCAACTGATCAGGCTGATTTGTTCTATGCACATATCGGTGGTATGGATATGTTTGCACGCGCACTTATTGTTGCTGATGACATTCTTCAAAAGTCTGATTACAAAAAAATCAGAACCGACAGATACGCGTCTTTTGATGCAGGTAAAGGAAAAGAGTTTGAAAACGGTAACTTAAGTCTTGAAGATTTGCGTGATTATGCAATACAGAATGGCGAGCCTCAAACTTTAAGCGGCAGACAGGAATTCCTTGAGAACTTGATCAACAGACACATTTAATCTCAGCCATTAAACGGAACTTATGAAAACACTGGGAATATTAGACTATGCAGTTTTCCTCACTTATTTTCTGATTGTTGCGTTTTACGGATGGTGGGTTTACAGGCAAAAAAATACGCATAAGGAGAATTCCAAAGACTTTTTTCTTGCTAAAGATTCACTTACTTGGTGGGCAATAGGGGCTTCCCTTATTGCCTCCAATATTTCTGCAGAACAGTTTATTGGAATGAGTGGCTCTGGTTTTAAAATGGGACTGGCAATTGCCACTTATGAGTGGATGGCTGCTATTACCCTGTTAATTGTGGCGGTATTTTTTATACCGGTATATCTTAAGAATAAGATATATACCATGCCACAGTTCTTAAATCAGCGCTATAATGGTACTGTGGCTATGATTATGGCCATTTTTTGGTTGTTATTATATGTAGTAGTAAACTTAACCTCTATACTTTATCTCGGTGCACTTGCCATACACAGCATATCAGGAATTAACCTTACTGGTTGTATGTATCTATTGGCTATTTTCTCTATCATTATTACCCTTGGTGGGATGAAAGTAATTGGTTATACAGACGTAATTCAGGTGTTTTTCCTTATTCTGGGAGGTCTGGCTACCACTTATTTAGCACTAGAACTGGTGGCTACTCATTTCGGCTCAAGTGGCGTTATCCAAGGCTTTAGCTTATTAAAAGTGCATGCAGAAGAGCATTTTCATATGATCTTTAAAAAAGACAATGAGAATTATCTTGATCTGCCAGGCTTAACCGTATTGATTGGTGGTATGTGGATTGTGAACCTTAACTATTGGGGTTGTAATCAGTACATCACTCAGAGAGCGCTCGGAGCTGATCTTAAGACAGCGAGAAATGGAATCCTATTTGCTTCTTTCTTAAAATTACTGATGCCGGTTATTGTGGTACTTCCGGGTATTGCAGCGTTTGTACTTTATAAAGAAGGGTATGGAGATTTTAAAACAGATATGTTGAAAGGTGGAGAAGTTTCACCCGATAGTGCTTATCCTGTACTTTTAAATCTTCTGCCAACCGGATTAAAAGGATTGTCGTTTGCAGCCCTAACAGCTGCGGTAGTGGCTTCACTTGCCGGTAAAGCAAACAGTATTGCAACCATCTTTACGCTTGATATTTATAAAAAGGTAATTAATAAAACAGCAAATGAGGATAAACAGGTAGTAATTGGTAGAATTACTGTTATTCTTGCAATGCTTGTTGCCATTATTATTTCTCCTTTACTTGGTATCGATAAGAAAGGTGGTTTCCAATTTATTCAGGAATATACAGGCTTCTTTTCACCGGGCATATTTGCGATGTTTATTCTAGGTTTCTTTTGGAAAAAGACAACTTCAAATGCTGCACTATTTGCAACCGTTGGAGGTTTTGTCCTTTCGGTGATATTCAAGTTTATTCCAAATTTTGTGAATTTGGAATTCCTTAATTCAACAGGTTTCTCGAAACTAGTAGAGCAGCGGGATGGAAGCATGATTTATGAAATACCATTTCTAGATAGAATGGGATTTGTTTTTATAATTTGTCTTGTAGTGATGTATGCAATAAGCATCATAGAAACTAGAAGAGGTGTAGTAACAAATGGTCTTGAAATAGAAAGGGAAATGTTTAAAACAAATAGAGCATTTACAGTTGGTGCACTGATTGTTTGTGGACTAATAGTTGCCTTATATACGATATACTGGTAGTTAGGTTTTAGCCAGTTTAGGTTAGGACGGCGGGTTGGTTACCTGTCGTCCTTTTTTGTTGCATTCTTTTCATCTTTAATACATGCGATTTCCTTAATTTTATGCTGATGTGGGGCAGGTTGAATAAAGTATTTAAAATAAAAAGGGGGATTTAAAGTAATCACCATATACAGAAAAGGTCCACCGTCTGGAAGGAGTGCAAAGGATTTTAGTTGAGGCCCGACATTCGCCGGGCACCGTCTTGCCTATCGAATTGATTTAATGTTCAGGAAAAAAATAAATAGTATTTTTAAATTTCGTCGTTTAATTTAAGTAAGAAATCCTTTAGTTTCTCAAGAGAAGCAATGATCTTTTGATTTTCTTTAACCTCAGAAGTATTGTTTTTTAAATGGTCTTTTGCGCCTTTCAAAGTAAAACCTTTATCCTCTACTAGATGAAAAATGATCTTTAAGTTTTCAATGTCTTCAGGTGTAAATAATCGGTTTCCCTTTTTATTTTTCTTAGGTTGTAATACGTCAAATTCCTTTTCGTAAAATCGGATTTGCGAAGCGTTTACACCAAACATTTCGGTCACCTCACCCATCGTATAGTACATTTTATTGATATCCCGTTCCTTGTAAGGCATACTTTAGTGTTGATTATTAGTTGTTTACAGCTTTTATTTAAAGTATTCAAATGTAGTGCGATTTTAGTAGAATTCCGCAATAAAATTTCAATTTTCCTCGATAGAGGTTATTTTTTTATCTAAGTTTGTTCCACTAATCAAGAGAAGGATGACAGCTAAGGAAATCAGACAGGCATACTTAAAATTTTTCGAATCAAAACAACATCATATTGTTTCATCGGCACCTATTGTAGTTAAAAAC
>Ga0065714_10003352_pt1 | contig 10795 bp, 14 predicted proteins | sample MisRhiReplicate2_FD_59101 | JGI IMG/M metagenome (GOLD analysis project Ga0065714, IMG submission 59101) | Miscanthus rhizosphere microbial communities from Kellogg Biological Station, MSU, sample Rhizosphere Soil Replicate 2: eDNA_1 v2... | ecosystem: Host-associated > Plants > Roots >... | reverse complement strand
GAGCAGGAATACGGCGAACCGTTTTGGGATGTTGTCGCTGCATATGCGGCTGACGGCAATTCAATGACCATGACCGCTAAAATCCTCGGCTACAAGGACGGCTCAACTCTTTGGTATCTGCTGCGATACCACAATAAGGATATTCAGTTCCCTAAGATGGGGTATTGCAACGCTGTACAGAATCCAGATCCCATGACGACTGCCGACAAGCAGCGGATTAGCGATATCAAGCGTTCGCAGAACAGGAGCGCGGCAGGAGAGTACGAGCGCAAGACTGGCGAGGCAGCAGAGGCTGCTATCAAGCGTATGGCGCCATTCAGCACGGTCATTGACACTGCTAGAGCCATAGGCTGGAAGAACGCCTCATGCATGCGAGCCTGGATGAAGATTCGCGGGATTGAGACTGAATTCAAGAAGTACAACCCAGTTCCGCCGCGCACCAAGTCGGGCTGGGCGGATATTAATCTTGGTGGCCGGAAGAAAGCCCGCGAACAATCTCCTGCAAACCTCTAATCTGCGCATCCTTCTTGACGATCAGTTCTCGATGGGCGAAATAAGCTCGTCGAGCGTCTTGGTCGAGGATGGCAGATCCTCCATCAGCCACGCCGGAACCACTGGTAGCTGGCACACAGGTTGCGCGGATTGACAGGCGCTTATTGCTAGCAATGAGATCAGCAGTAACAGCTTGTGCATCAGATAATTCCTTGCTGGCCTTTGCGTCAGCTTGAGTAACAACGATTGACTGCTCTAATGTAGCCCGCGCCATCTCCTGAGCTTGTTTCAGCGCAATCCTCGACACACTTGCATCATGCCAAAGGAAAACCACGAACGCGCCGCATGCTAGTCCTGAGAGGAATCGCCAAGGGATGGCAGCGAACATTAGTGTTCTCCGGAGAACAGTTCAGGCGAGCGCACGTCTGACACCTTCAGACAGGATCGCGTCTGGATATTCATAGTTTGAATTCTCGTGCCGGATGATCGCCTTCACCATTCCTTTCAGAATGTCATGTTCTCGTAAGTCGATTTCTGCGCCAGGTTTCGTGTTCGTGTACGCTTCGACCGATTTAACGTACGCGTTCGTGTTGTTCTCTGTGGCCGGAGCCCATCGGCTGATGATTGCCTTGACCGTCTTCAGACCGTGCTTGCGCTGGTAGGTTTGCATCAGCTTGCCGAGTGCGCGGATACCGTTCTCTGGCGTATCGAATCGGCAGAATCGAGGTTCTATGGCCTTGTCCACCTTGAGCTGGCCCTGCCAATTATTGATTGGGTTGTAGTCGATATTGCCTGGATTGTTGTTTCTGATCCCGCGAGCTACTGACATGACATCACCATCTGAAAATATATCCTCAGTTTACCAAATAACTGTTGCGCATTTCCTATGGCTCGCTTACCATTTGTTTAAGCCAACAGGAGCAACCCAATGCATACCAAGAATCAAACAGAGTTCGTTCGCACAATTCATAAAGCCATCTCCTTCGCCGACGACAAATTCCAGCGTTCCCGTACCAGCGAATACAAGCACATCTTTGGCATGCTGCGTGGCGCCTTGTTGGTCGGCGGCATCAGCTACGAAATGTACTCTTCGCTCTACAGTCACGTATGGGAATGCAAATTTGACTCTGACGCGGTAGACATGGAAGATCCTGAGCAGGCAGAATTGAGTATGGAGGATTAGTCATGAATATCCGCGCAATCACTACTGCGGTCATCATCATTATCTTGTGCGCTGGCTTCGTCGTCTCAAACCGCATGAGCTACCAAGACGGCCTTGATGATCAAGCTTTCAAGTGCCAGATGATCTCGGAAGGCGTTTGGCCAGATGTTGATAGCTACTTTGAAAAAGTTTGCAAGTCTTGATCTGGTTTTCTGGCTATATCGTCTTTCTGGCGATGACGTGCCGCCTGTTTCATAACGGACTATCGGAGGTTTGAAAAATGAGTGACATAACGCAAGAGTCGAGAAACTCGCTACGCAAGATGTTCAATGAGCAGGAGTCTGGACGATATCTTTTCGACGCTTACATCGACGTCGATCTGGCTGGCGACTTCGCCTGCGCAATTGTGAAGCTGATTGGATGCCGTGAGGCTGCGCTGCGGGAAGAGCTGGCCGATTTGCGCGCTGCATTCGCGAATCGAGTTAGTCGAGTTTCAGAGCTTCTGAGCATCATGACAGCCGCCGAGCAGCGGAATGCGCATATATGCGGGCTTCTAGTTCGAACGCTTCCGGTCGTGCGTATGGTCGGCCGCCAGGATCACCTGTGTGATTACTCCATGGCCGGCAACATTCAGGCCGAGATCGAAACGACCCTGAACCCACGACCCACCGAATCGGGAGCAAGCGAATGAGCTTTGATGCGATCCCTGAAGACAAAGAGCAGTCGTTTCCATGCCCTGACTGTGATGCCGGAAGTATCAAGCTAAATGGTCAGCGATGGGAGTGTGATTCCTGCGATTTTCTCGCGCCTGAAAACGATGGCGGACTTGATGAAGGAGCAAGCGAATGAGCAGTAAAATTGATGGTGTGCCGCGTGAGTTGCTGGACAACCTCCTGCATTGCGGCACAACTAGCAGCTTCATCACCCCCGCAACGACAGCAGCACTGCGCGCCCTACTCGCCAAGTCTGACGACTCCAACAAGGTGAACAATCGTCAAATGGGACTAATGCAATTTGTCGAGAAGCACGCCGCCCCTGTCGTCGAGCGCCAGCCGTTCTTCTATGGGATTATGCAGCCGGACGGAAAGCCTCATTACAGCGAGCTGTGCGTATCCGGCGAAGCTTCAGACCTTGAAAGCGAAGCCGAGTCAATGAGCGAAGATAGCGACGGCGAATACTACGTTGTCGCTCTCTACACCGCCCCGCCCGAACTCGCCGAACTGCAAGCCACCATCGCACGGCTGACGGAGCTGATTAATGAGGTCGTAGAGAAACAGAGTTACGAGCTTGAGCATCGTGGCGCTCGCTATCGCGCAAGGTGGGAAGAGACTCTGCAAAAACTAAAATCGGAAACTAACGAGGGTAAAAGTCATGAGTGAATTTACCCGTGAGCCGCGTTACATCGTGATCAAGCGGAGTGATTTGAACGCTATTGAGCACAAGCTTTTGCATGATTTCATCGATCAACACTTGGTGAAAATACGCGATTGCGTAGTTGTTGAGGCAGATTGGCCGGAGTATGAGCCAACTTGGAAGGCAATTGAAAAACGCTGCAATCCAGATTCGATCAAGAGCGCCGCGAGCCTTAAGCTGCTCCCGTGCCCTTTGTGCGGCGAACAGCATGTAAACCTTCGAGGGTACGCCGATTCGGATGGTCAGTTCGTCGAATGCCCGAACTGCGGCGTTACAGTTGATGTCCTGCCTGACTTGAAGCCTTGGAATACACGCGCCGAAATCGAGCGGCTGAAGGGTGGGCAGGGTGAGCCGGTGGCGCAGATGGTCAGCGGCAGCGAAGGTAACTGCTGCATCTGGTTCAGCCGACCTGCTGACGGCACGAACTTGTATGCCTCGCAGCCCGCGCCGGTATCGGCGGTGATACCTGAGCGCATGGTAATACCTGAGCCTAAAAGCAATTTGTCAGACATGGATATGTTCGATTACGAAGTCGGATTTAACGCCTGCCTCGACAAGGTCAAGGAGATGAATGGTTGACAGCCCTAGAACTCTACAACCAAAAACTACCAGTCAAGGCAATCGCACGAAAGATCGGATTCAGCGAAGGACACACGCGAAAGATACTCAAGGCTCAAGGATACGAGCCAAACAGGATTGGTGGCACTAGGATTACATACGAGCAGGCATTCCAAGCAGCAGAGATGGATCTACAGGGTTATTCTTGGAGAATGATCAGCGAGAAACTAGGTCCAAGCTGGAAAGCACTAAAGAGAGCGATAAAATACTATGCAGCACAAGAGCCTATCGAATCGTTATTACCTAGAGGGCAAAGTTGCCTATCTGGAGGGAAGGAATGACTGTCCATACATCAGCGGAAAAGAAAAAGGAATGTGGCTCGCAGGTCGAGTTGAAATGCAAGAAGAGTTGCGAGTCTTGCGTGAAAGTCTGTCAATGCAAGCACGAGATTCAGGGGACTGGCGGAGTGTTCCTTCAATCTCTAGGGATCATTCTTTGCAATGAGTGTAAGGGTGAGCAGCCAATTAGGAAGCCGATTAAATGAGTAAGTGGATTAGTGCTGAATACGCAATTCCAGAGCAGGAAGACGCGGATGTGACTATCAATGTTCTTCTGTACCTATCACCAGATATGCTGGTTTCTGGCTTCTACAGTCAAGAAGATCAAGAGTGGTACGACTTCGACGGTGATCTAGTTGATGACGTTACACATTGGATGCAGCTGCCGGAGTCTCCGTTATGAGCCAACGAATCAAGCTGAAATTCTTCCCGTTTCCAGATATGGTTTCGGATCTAGTTGTTAACCTGGCTGAGGCCGGATTCAATATTGAGATGAGTCCGTGCGATGGCGTTGACTTTAGCGTGTTGATCGCTGAGCGGTGTTATGAGGGTGAAGAGCCGATAGTGCTACCGACTGGACCAACCATACACTAAAAGAAACCCCGCTTATTAGGCGGGGTTTTTGTCAGTAGCTGTCTACGCTTGCTCTGTAGGTGCCATCTGGAGCTACGACCGTACCAGAGGTAACATTTGTCCACTTAACGGCGACCTGGTTAGCCACTGTAACATATCCCGATAGCACCAAGCCTAGCGGCTGAGCTCCCCCGATATACGAAACGGTGACGACATCCCCAACGTTGGCTCCAGCTACCGTTAGGGCCCGCTCTAGACTGTTTTGCGCAGTTACACCACCGAATGTCAAAGCACCAGTGACGCTAGAATGCTTTTTAATCGGGGCGCCGCCTACCCCAATTGATAGCCCGCCAAAATAATCCCCACGGCTACTAATGCCATAGAACTGCTTCGGGCTGTTTGCGGTTGGGATTGGCTGACCGTCCCCCACGGGGAAAGGTAGAAATAGAAATCCTTCGTCAGCAGTCCATGAAGCGTTCGCGCCGGCACCGCCGATGATTGGGCAGTTGATGAAGGTTATCGCCCCTGGGAACGCTGTAATGCCACTAGGTGGTAGCACATATATCCCTAGACCGAGCGAGCCACCATGCCCATGGTTATGGCATTCTATGAAGGTACAGTTATCAATAAACTGAAACTTCATACAGTACGTTGCGGCGCTACTACCGTCTCTCCAAAATTCGCACATCATCCACACGCACCGCGCAACATCCAAGTTGCCGGGAACGCCGGACGATTCTCCGAAAGTAGCGCCGTTGCCGCCAGGGGCCGGGTATTTTGCGGACACTTGCTGGAAGGTGCAGTCTGACGCGCCTACGGCCATCGCTGTAGGCGTTTGATACGCACCCCAGAAGTACGCATCCCCAACGTATCTAATCGTGAGTATTTCCTTCCATGTACTAGAACATAGGTGCTTAGACCGTATGCCGGTACTCGCGGAAGAATTACAATGCAACATGATCCCTGTTAGATTGACGCCATAAATCGGTCCATTGATAGATACCATCGTGCCGTAAAGTGCGCCGTCCCATGTGATGGTCACGGTTGCCCCTGGAGGTCCGAATTCTGCTGCGGTGATGCCAGCCCCGCCACCTTCCAGTTCAATGCCATTTACGGTGCTGACAGCGGTTGACGTACCATCACCGATATTGATAGTACTGGTAATCCTATAATTCCCAGCCGGGAAAAAGACCTTAATAGATCCTTTGTTTACCGCAGCCTGAATTGCTGCTGTGTCATCAGCGACACCGTCGCCAACCGCACCGAACTGCTTCACGCTAACCCGTCCGTCGTGTACAAGCTTAAGCCGTGACCCGTCACCCATTACGTGGACGTACCCCCCATCAGATGGGGTTGTAGAGTCGGTGTTGTCGATACGATACGTACCGCCACCGCCGTCAGATGGTGAGATTCTGCCCAAAACCAATACCGTATTGGACGGCGTGCTACCTGAAAGAGATAGAGCCTGGGCTAATGTTTGGGCCACCTGTATGCCTCTGCCGATTAAAGCAGCGCCCTGTGTCAAATTTGAAGTGCTTGAAAGTTCACTACGTAGGGATGCGTCCCCTACTGAAACGAACTTTGGCTGATCAATAGCCCAGTTGTTGACCGTCGTGTATGGCAGCGACAACGCTGGACCTGGGCGCCAGTACTCCCCGCCTTTGGACATGACCTGATTGGCACGGGTAAACGTAAGTTCGCCGACTGCGTCGTAATCACCGATGAACTCGTAGCCACTGGCTAGTAAGAACTCAGAGAAAGCAGTTTCCATACCCGCCCACGTTTCGCGCCTCTTGCCGAAACGATCCACGAATGATGGCAGATCGCTGTTCATCCCGTCATCTAAGTTTGAGGCGTTGTCGTACAAGTCTTTCGGCGAGGTTGACCCCAGTGGGTTGCCAGTTAGGTAGGTGTTAGTCATTAGCGGTCATTCCCATACGCTGAAACATCGATATATGCGGCCCCGCTCGGACTGAAATACGACACAGTACGGGAGGCTGTAGTTTGAAAAACTGGGGACAGTGACGTCTTACTCGGCATCGCTAGCATGCCGCCGCTAGGGCCGTCAGCGTTAGTCAGGGTGAAATAAACTGAAGCTGAATCATTGTTCAAAATCAATTCGGCAGTTGTTGTTGTCGGGGGTACAACTGCGGACAGGTCAACCGCTGTAAGAGTTGCTGCATTACCACCGGTCAAACACCTAAATGGTGCGGCGGACATCTGCTCAAGGTAGTGAATCATCCCAGTATTACCAAGTTTGAAATGCCACAAGCCCGTTCCGGTATTTGAGCGAAAGGCCCCAAGAAAGCGGCGCGAAGTATCGCCAGTCTTCGACCTTGCGGTACCCATGAACGGGGCTGCCGGGGCGGTAGTAACTAGCTCAATAGCTGCTACTCCTGCATTATTATAGAGGTATAGATAATACCAAGTATTAGCGGTAAGGCTCAGCGATGATAAAGAAAGAGCGCTAGGTACTAGAAGAATACTGGCCGTACTTTCGATGTACGCACCGCCGCTTGATACGCTGATAGAACTAGCGCTGTTCCAGGTTGGCTGGATACCGACCAGCGTAGTGGGCGGCACGTAAGCTACAGTCAACGCCGAAGCTACAAAAGCCGTCGACGCGGCTTGAGTGGTATTGGTCCCTGGTGCTGCGGTTGGAACTGTCGGAGTTCCGGTTAACGCGGGGCTCGCAAGGGGTGCAGCACCTAGTGCAGTTAAAGCCGCGCCAGCGGTAGTCGCACCTGTACCTCCGTTAGCAATCGGAGTGGCAACACTAGCGGCGGTGACAAGCCCCTTAGCGCTAACCGTTACAGATCCGTACGTTCCAGCTGAAACACCTGAAGCCGCCAGGGTGATCGCTGCGGTAGCATTCGCTGAGCCGTTGAAGCTCACCGTCCACGTAGCATCGCCAGTGGCAGAGATACTGCGACTCGTAGTAAGAGTGGCGGCGCTGCCAGTGATGCTAGTGATATCAGTGTTGGCGCCAGATGCGGCTGCTGCTAAGGCCGCACGCGCTGCGCTTGAGGTTGTGGCGCCTGTCCCGCCTTGCGCCACGCTGAGCGCAGTAGTTAGGCCGGTTAAACTAGTAATATCCCCGTTTATCCCCGAAGCAGCAGCGTTAAGTGCTGCTCTCCCGGCTGCGGCATTGGCGATACCGCCAAGAGTTCTGCCGAGGCTAGATAGGTCGTAGGTCGCAAGCGCGCCGGCGCCTGTTGCGTATAGGCCCTTGTTTGTGGATAGCGTCAGACCTGCTAGGGCTGACACGTTAGGGCTAACCAGAGCGGCGGCATCAACTTCAATCTGATGCCATGTTTTACGCTCTACACCCAGGCGATCTGGAACACTGGCAGAGGACGACTGTAAAAGACTATCGAAAACCTTGGCGTTGTCGTCCAGGTCGCGCGGGTCAATCGACGGAACCGGATTGCCGGTATTGTAATTACTCATGGCTTCGGCCAATCCTCGTTAATTGCTGAATCCATAGCATCTGCATACATCTGCCATGGGTTTAAAGGCCATTCACGATTCATTGCAAAATCGAAAATAGACTGATCAATAATAAACTCAGGGAATTCACCCCATCCAGTATCCAAAATAGGTCTTTCCCTTAATTCAAGTTCAGCCGAGAACGACCATAAAAGAGGGCCGACTCTTGAAGGGCCGGAGTAAATATCAGTAAATCTCGCAGTGTAATCTTGGTAACCTAGCGGGGTTTCTAGTGGGCACTCGAACCATTGCGAGCCATCAATTAACTGCTCTCGCCACCAAGCTTCAAAAGCTTGCGACTGTGCCGAGTTGAATATCCAGCTAATACTAGCCATAGCCGGAACGCTGGTGAAGTTTCTACGCTGACGTGCGCGCCCGCTAGCGAGCTCTGATCGTTTTAATGGCGATACAGTTTGATAGGTTCTACCATTATGTAACCCTCGCGGTAATCCTGCTGGATAGTTAATCATGGCGCTGAATTATCATCATCGGAATAGACTAACTCATTATACGTCATCGCTTCCACGTTCGCGGAGTCAGTACCGTTTGGAGATATCGACGTGATCAAGACCTTGTACCCGATGCCAAATAGCAAGTGTGGGGGCTCACGATCTAGGGTTGTATCTGGCGGAAAGTCCAGTCCAGAGATAGATAGATGGAAATCATCAACACGGGTGGCTATGTACGGGCCAGAACTGGTTCCGTCTTCGCGGCGAACATGCAGATAGTGCGGACCAGCATCAGACCAGTCGAAAGCCTCGGATGATTCGATAATGCCATTGTCGTATTCGACCATGAAAGCTGATTGCGCATAACCAGGAACATCATCAGCCACTTGCACATAGCTCAGGTAACGACTATTCAGCGCGTCCAGTTCAGTAGCCCAATTGTATTCCCAGCGGCGGTACTTCAGTGCGCGCCGTTGACGCATACCAATACGCCATGCTTTTGTGCGGTTAGTGCAGCCTTCCGCCTTGATCTTTTGAATGCGAGTGCCTGAATCACCTGGCAGTCGGCATTCAACCGTCTCTACCTGCCACGACACGCCATCAATATATTCAACGTCAACGCCATCATAATCATCAGGACGAACGGCAGTGAAGTCGCGCTCAAGCCCGCGAGTCATGTTCTGTGGTGTGTACATGGATTCGAATACGGCTCTAGGCTCGTCACGCGCAGGACGCAGCAATCCGCGATCTACCGTAAGCTCGCTGAATCCGCATGATAGCGCGTCATTAATAACACCCTTGGCAGTGCCGTTGGTGTTAGTTGCCTGGTCGTAGTGATCGCCACGAGCCTTCCAGATCGCATCTAGGCGGTCTAGTTCTACGAGGTCGATGTCTGCATCCGTATAGCCAACGTTTTTTGCGACATAAGCGAAGAACGGGGCGATGTCTCTGGTCGCAATCGGAGCAGTCCATGCGCCGCCGGAGCGGGTCGGAAGTTTGCGAGTGGCCTCGACTGAAACCATCGCCTCAGATTGCGCAGAGAGACGATCACCGCCGCGAGCATTAACGCTCATAACCGTTACGTCTGCATAAGAGGTCGGAGCAGATAGCAGTGAGCGGGCGCCATACCAAACAGTATCGTTGTTGATTTCTGTTTCGCGTTCTGACTGCTGGATAAAGCGCTTCTTAATTCTGGCCTCTGGCCGCATAGGGTATGGAAGATTTACGCGGTTAGTGAACCCCTGAGAGTCCAAGGACGATCCGTCGTGGGTCTTGTCAATGACAGTCCACGCACCTGCAATATCCATATCCCTATATTCGAATGTGTGAAAAGCGCTGACCTGATAGACCTGACCTTCTCGACCAAGGCCGCACAGCCCACTAGGCATGAATACATCCCACTCAATAGCGGTTGCTTTCTCTCCAAACGGACACATGGCAAACGGACCACGATAACCTCCTTCAAGGTTAGACGGGTCCAGTGTGATAGAGGCTGATGCTGTTTCAAGATACGTAAAGCCGGGGAAGTCAGTATCTACAGCGCCAGTTGAATCAAGTCGCTGTACAGTAATTTGCGGCGTGCTGAATACAGTTATGCGGAACCGCTGACCTCGAGGCGCAATACTGGCCGGAAGAGTGCCGATAGTCATGCCGGTAACCGGAGCGCCGCCATCAAAGTTAAGCGTCATCTGAGCAGGAGTTGCGCCTACAGATGGCGTGAAGCTGTTAACCACATACAGGCCGGCGTTTGTTCCTGAAATCTCAATTGTGTCGCCAACGCTTGGAGCTAGCATGTCAAGCGCAAACCCCCGCACGATATCGCGAACACCAGAACCGCCATCAACGAAATCGTACTGGTATGAGACAAGAATCCTTACGATCAGCCCAATTGTCCAATCGCCAGGAAACGCACCAGCACCAGACGGAATTGTTACTGTGTAACCACTGAAAACTTGAGACGTTGCGACGTAACCATTCGTTAATGGAGTCGAAACAGTCAGCTCAAGCCCTGATGACCCGTTAGAGCTAGATCCAACCTCTGTTACATCGTTCCACCATAGATGCGCTGGATCGCCGGATAGGTTTGTACCGGGCCCATACACATTGATTACAACATCCGCGCCAAGAGAAATGGCCGGAGTATCACCAATTAGAATTTTGTTGCCAGGAACTTCATGCTCTCCCTTTCCGATACAAAGCAGCATCTCAACATGCTGCTCGCGGGGTCCAGCAAAGTATCTACGAGGCGGTAACAGATAATCAGGATAAACCTTGCGAGTGCCAGCTATCTCGCGAATAGGAGAGTTAAGCTTTACCTTGTT
>Ga0065714_10065338_pt1 | contig 10798 bp, 29 predicted proteins | sample MisRhiReplicate2_FD_59101 | JGI IMG/M metagenome (GOLD analysis project Ga0065714, IMG submission 59101) | Miscanthus rhizosphere microbial communities from Kellogg Biological Station, MSU, sample Rhizosphere Soil Replicate 2: eDNA_1 v2... | ecosystem: Host-associated > Plants > Roots >... | reverse complement strand
CGCTTAGAGGCGACACAAATATTCCGTTCGAACTTTGAATGTAAATTGACCATTGGGCGAATTTATTGCCGCCTGATACGTCTGCGAATCCCCATGCTTGGTTAAGCACTTGCAGCGTATGGCCAAGCGGCACAGTAAAAACTGATTGCCGTAAATTCCCGGACCCCGCCTTCATGACAGCCCGGATCGTATTCGGCCCGGCCACGTCCTCAATAATAATGTCACCGACGTTTGTCACACCGAAAGCCGCCGCGCCTGAGCCTTTAGATGCTGGTCTGGCCGCATTAACACGAAAGTGCATCCCGCTGATAGGAACGGCGGTCGTCCCGTTCAAGGTTGTCACCACCGCCGCCTCTTCTGCATAGGTGGCATCTAAAAATGATTTGCTTACCGATGCAATACCTGTGCCAGTAGGGCTATCCTCTACGCTGGTAGATCGTATTTGTAGCGCGGTTGCCGCCGTCATCCAAGGGTACGCCCCTCCGCCGGGCCAGATATCCTCCGGCAGCGTAGCTGCGTCCACTGCTGGGTTATTCCCGAGCGCCGCAACCCGGCGATATCCTGGAATTAGTCCAAAACCGACATCAATAAAAAAATCCCGCGCCGTCGCGTAAATCTCTGCGTGGGTTCCATCCCCCATGTCCCGGAGCTTCTTTAGCGTTGGCTGTCCAACCAGCCCGCTATCGCTGCTCAATTGGCTTTGAATGTTCTTATCGGCCATATTGACCTTTTAGAATAAAAAATGCCCTCGCATGGAGGGCAAAGACAACTGCGAGTTGCAATGATCTTGAATATGTGCCGTCTGCCTCGGCGACCTTGCCTACGCAAGTATCGGTTCAGCTTTATGTCTATGGACGGGCTAATGATGGAATATTAATCGGAGTTTGGCCGCGATGCAAGCGGTTTTTCAACATCGTGCGGCCATCCTGCAAATAACCCATTAAGTCCTCGCCGCTGACGGCCATGTGGCGCATTATCACTGCCGGGGTGCATCGCACCACATAGGCCCAGCGGATGGCCGTCCTGTGCTTATCTGGCAGCGCGCCTACCATTTTCTCCATGAGCATAGCGTCCAAGGTATTGATTGGGTCTTTGACCTCCGGGCGCTCCCATTGCCAGGCCTTCGACCTGTATTGCTGGAACATCGGGCTTACCCAGTTCTGCCGCCCAGGCTTGACCCATCTTGCCCAGTTAACCAGTCTGGCATCAATCTCCCGCTGGTTTATGTCTACGGCGTGAAAATCAATCTGGCGGGTTTTCATCAGCATAGCGGCCCTTATTCTGTCCAGCAAGTCATCATTCTATTGGCAATATCAAGCGTGATGCTTATGCCTAGATAGGCAATGCAAAATATCAGCGAAATTGGCCAAGTGATGATTAAAAATAGCGTTTCAGCTAACCGGCTCGTGATCGTTCGTTTCATCGCCATATCCCATGTAGATAATGCACTTCTGGCGGCTTCTCTGGCTCCGGCCCCGCTATTATTGGGCTGTTCACAGACTTATCCACAACCAAGAAAACCTTCGGAAAGCCAGACCTGTCAACGTCCAGCAGCCGCAATCCGACGGCCCGCGAACAGTACTTATGCACATTCTCGATGTTCACTTCTTGCATGTGCTTGTGGACCTGTGCAGCGCTGCATGGGCCGATCCTTTGGACTATCTCGGATACCTGCTTGATCCTGCGACCTATTGGGCGTCCCATTACTTCCCCTCGGCGATCAATGCCAGTGCGTCGTTCAATAGGTCTATTTGGTCGAATCCGTAGTGGGCGGCAAATCCCTTGGTGCCCAAGCCGTGGACGCCCATATTGCCCCGGTGGTGGATGTGACATAACGGCATCAGCGTCATATACCCGCCTTTACCCCAGCCTCCGCCGCGATAGTGATGCAACTCTACTGGGCCCGGATCATGCGGCCCATGGATGCGGCGACAGACCATACAGCCCAGCAACACCAGCCTGGCCTTGTGCTGCTGTTCCACCGCCTTGGTACTTTTCTTGCGCGCCCGCTTCGGCCTACCCGCCACCACACCCCCGACTTGCGCAGCTATGCCGCCGCTGATTGGGCGCGGCTCCAGCATGGGCGGGCGCGGCGGGCGCTTGGATTTAAAGCCGGTGCGGCGCAGCATGGCCTACAAATACCCGAGAACTGCGCCAAGTGGGGCTGCGAACACGCCAACGGTGCGTGCAATCATCCATGCCGTTACGCCACCATCCAGCGTGCCCACCAGCTTCGCAATATTGAGAATCCACCCAAACCCCATGGCTAGCACGAACAGCACAATAAAGCCTGCGCCGAACAGACCAAACTTCTCGCTAAAAGTCGTCTTCATCTTCTTCTCCTTTTGTTCGCCCTAAGCCGGGGCGCGCGGCATGATTAATCAGACAAACATGCAGAGTGAGCCGTCCGAATACCTGACGCCACAGCGCACAAGATTCAGGATTTGATATTCCTTGATGACCTCAGCCAACTTTTCGCAATCGATATCAAGCCAAATTTCGTCATGTTCGGCGGAACACACCATATCGCGGCTCGGCCCTGGCAACATGGCATCCAGCATCAAGAACGCGCAAATATCAGGACGTCGGTGCAATGGAGCTTCGATCTTCTCGAATTTCAAGAACTCGTCGTTATACGATTCGAACGCCTCTCGAAGATCAATCATGCCGCACCCCGCGCCTTCGTCAGCCATGCAGTCCAAGCGCGGGCGGTCTTGCCGTTGAACCAGCGCCGAGCATCGCCGGACGTGTTCATGCCTTGTTTCTGGGCATGTGCCGTGAATCTCACGAGTTCTTCTTGAATTTTCATGATTGCCTTTCAGGTGGTGGTAAATCGTAAAAAATGACGCCTAGGTCAGTGCACGCATACGCCTCGACCTTCTGGCAAAACTCCGAAAACTCCGCCGTTGTCAGCTTGGTAGAGCTTTCGCCGATCACTTGGCCGTTTGGCAGCTCGATCACGCCTATGAACTGGCGTTTGAACTGTTCATGCCATGTCTCGGCGCTAAACAGCCGTCCGTTCACCACAGCTTGGGCTGCGATCTGCGCCAGCACCCCGCCGCCCCAGTAGCGCCTATTTTGCGGGGCTGTGCGCGTGCGTAGCTTGCAGGTCAATACAAGGCGCTTGCCGTCCTGTAGCCAGCGCGTCAGGAATGGGTAAAGCCGGTCCTTGATGACTGCATAGGCTTGCGCCCTGTTGTGCAGTTCTAGGGTTAGGCTGCTTTCACTCATGACCGCAGCGCCGCAATAAGCAGGGTGGAAAGCCCTTGAATCTGTTTTTTGTACAGATTGATTTCCGCGCGCTGGCCGGGTAGCCATCCAGGAATTAACAGCAATGCCAACTCGTCCTGATTGGTAGTAAGAATCATTTTCCTTGTTTGATCCTTCCAGACCATCCATTCGCATCTAATCTCTACTGAGCGATAAGGCAGCATCAAAGGAGAGAGATGGTCTTGAAAAGCGTTGTAGGAAATAGGCGATGGGACTGCTACGCGCACTGATCCGCGCTCACCCAGCATATCAATTGCCCACATAGGCAAATCCAAGATGGTGATGGGCTCAAAGTCAATGCTGTAAAGAACAACGTTCATTATTTCGCCCCCGCAATCTTCGCCGCGCCCTTGTTCGTGTAGCTATAACGACTGATAGATCGTGCCAGTTCTTCGCTAGTTATGCCGTCTATAGCGGCTTCCGTCATCAACAGTTTGCGCACCCGCATGGCGTTTCGGTTGATAATCGCCAATTCTTGGTGGTCAATGGGCATGATCACCCCATCACGCATCGGCCCAGTGCAGACCGTTCGGTCAAACTCCTCGGTTTCGGCGTGATAGCGCAGCGCTAGGTCGCGTATGATGCAGTCCCTACCCGTTATCTCCCAAACACAGAGGTAATCAGCCATATTTAACTTGGCGTTGTCGTCGCCCTGGTCGGTGTGGTTGATGTAGATGGTCATGGGTTTTTCCGAACAACCATATCAGCGATCAATCGGCCAAGTTTGAGATACTGCTTGGCGTCTTGCATTGGCAGCTCAAGAGTGCTGAATTTGTGCCCGTGGATGCATTCGCGGCGGCGGCGCACGCCTTCGCCTGAAATACGCGTTTCCAAGATATGAGTTTCGGCATCACATTTCGGCTCTGAGCATTTCATGCTGTCCTCTTTCCGGTCGTTTCCAACTTCCCCGCAACCCACAAGGCGCTAACAATGTCCGGCACCTTGATCCAGCCCGGCGCTGATTTGTCGCCGTGCGCGCAGTCCTTGCACTGCACCTCGACGATTCCTTTTTCCACGCGATGGTCGATCATGTGATCGCGGAGAATCAATAGGATGGCTGTGTTGCTCATGGCTTGGCCTTTCCGATTTCAGCGGCGGCTAGAACGATGTCTCGGCGGGTGACGGCGTACAAATCATGCTTGTTTTGCTCGGCATGAGCAGTAACGCTCACTGTCATGCCCAACTTCACGGCCAGCCTTAGCGCATCTCCATCGTCGGTTAGTGGATTCCACCATCGCAGCAAATTACAGTCCCACACGCGGCCATCGTCATGGATTGAATGGTCTCCGCCTGGATGTTCTACGCCGGCAGCTTTCGCAGCCAACTTAATCAGTTCTTTGTCTTTCATGGCCTTGCCTTCTTCAAAATCCGCCGGGCAAACACTTTTACTTCTGTGTGCTTGTCTGGTGGCAAATAGATGCCGCGCACCTCTTTTAGACCTTGGGCCTTCATCTTGGCTCGAAAAGTTTCTTGGTAGTCAGCGTTGGTTTTGATGGTCATGATTCAATCTCGCCACGCTTCAAAAAGTGTTCTTTAACCAACAAGTTCCAAGCATATGCAAAAGCATAAAACGCAGTCTGCGCTTTCGCGCGGTCTGGCGCTTCCCCATGCTGGTCTAACAATCCGGCTTTCTTGGCGTATTTCACCCATGCAGCGTATGGGTCAGTTTCAATCATTGGATACGCTCCTTTTTGATGGTTTATCTTGAAGGGCCGAAGCCCACCTTTCAAACCGCCTGAATGGCCGACAGCGGGAGCGCCATTTCACCGCGCCTAGCTTTTCCGGTAACCGAGTCATATTCCTTTACTTGGGCGTATTGTTCGCCCCCGATGGTTCGTAATCCAAGAATGATGAACTTACCCGCCTTTGCGCCTTTAACTATCTGGTTAACTTGGAAGTTCATTTCGTTTACTCCGGTTGCGTTGTTGATGGCTCTATTGTGCCGTCTTACGCGTAAGTGTCAAGCCTTTTTATGACCGCCTATCGGTTTCTTTGAATATTTTTCACTTCAGAACGCCAATAGCCCGCAGCGCGGCGTCCGGCCCATCCACAAGCGCCCACGGATACCCATACCAGCGCTTGAAAAATCGATCTTGCGCCTTCGTCGGCTTCTGTGCCGATTTGATCTTTGCGCCGTCTTTCACTTCAAGCAGAAAAAATTGGCCGCGTATGCCAACCAGCAGATCGAGCGGCTTGCCGATGACGTCAACAGTCGCGCCAGCAGCCTCCAGGGCGCTGATTACCGCTGTTTGATTGGCGTCTGTACGTAGGGCGTATCTCACGCTTGCCGCCTTTCCGTCTGCACATCCCAATTGCCAGCGTCCTGCGCCTGTACCGGCTGGCGAATAGCCCAGTAGCATTCCACCCACAGCCGCCCCTGCTCAGACGAAAACGGATGCGGGCAGCGCTCGTTCGGCGTGCGCCCTTCACGGGCTGCGCGCTCTGCGTCGATCTGGATTGATTCTTTCTGTTCCGGCGTCATGGCTTGATTCCATGAAAAGCCTCAACGGCCCTAGCAAAAGCCATAGGCCATGTGTCAATTGCGAACGGGTTATGGCTGCGATGCGTGCGCAGTAATTCATATAGCGCGTCATCGCTAAGGGGCTTTCTTTGTTCCGCCTCTTGAATCAACTCAATGCATTTGGCCACGGTGATTTCCTCGTTGTAGAGCCGCTCTAGTGCTATTCTTGCCGGGCTACCATAGGTAAAGACGGGGAGTTTCAATAACACCGGTGGTGGCTTTGTGGACTCCATTTCTTTGACAATGCAATGCCCTTTGGCGCAGCCGGTCGTGACAGCGGCGCATTGATGTTGCGCGCAGTTGGTTTCTCGCGGGAGAATTACCGGGTTCGTGCGATCTTCCGGAATAGCATCTGAGTAAAAGCCCTCGGCTGGATGAACTACACCATCCCCGTCGCGAAAACTAGTGAACTCGCCAATATGCGTAACCTGCAACAGGCCGCATATGTCGATGCGCATCATGCCAGTAGCAACCTCGAAATCATTGACCGGCCATTCCCCGCCGCCAATCATTCGGCCTATAAAAGGCTGAGGCAGGCTGTTGATATAGGCCATGTCTAGCACGTCTTCACGCGCTGATTTTTGTTCTGTCGTCATCTCATCCCCCCTTTTTGTTTAACCACGTCTTGGTTGACCCGGTTTTTATCCAACGCTGAATCCCAAGCTGGCAAGCGGTCGTTAGACATATACCGTTTGCCATGCCCGCGTGCGTTTTCTTGCCTTCGCAGCCGCAATGGCACTTCTTGCGCGATTTCGGCATGATTGGCTCTGCGTAGCGGACGTGGGCATCGCGTGAACCGTGCGTGCCCCACAACTCTGTGCCGCCGCGCATGGCCGCGCTAAGGGCTTGGCGGCTGAGCTTATTCAGGTCAGTCATGCTTGCACCTCGCGTTTGTTTAACCACGCCGCCCGCTTTGCCGTTACCTCGGCTGGCGCTGGCTTGTGGCTGGCGCAGCTGTGGCGATCCGGGTAATGCGTCCAGCGCGGTAGCAGAGCGCAGGATGCAAAGCCGTGCCGGGCTAGTGGGCTGCTTTTGAGTTGCCAGTTTGTGCATGACATGCAGTTCATTGCGTAACCTTTGGGCGGCAAATAAGCTTTGCCTTAATGCCGCCGCGCCACTTTTCTTTATGCCGCGCACGCAGAGCCTTTTCGTATTCATCGGGGATGGCATTGCCAAACTTCCAGCGCATGATTGCCATTTCCTTTGCCGCCTGATGACTTTTTGCTTCCACCGTAAGCCGCGCCGTTGAAAGCGTCACAATCCATTGCGGATGAACTTTCGGAGGGCTCCAATACCATGTAGTCAATACACTCATGGCCGCGCCCCCAGCCCCGAAAATGGATTAGCGTGATCCACCCAGACGCGGTTTGTGCGGATTCTGGACGCATACCCATCGCTCAGGCCGTGGCGCGCGTCCAGCACATGCCCAGGCTCGTCGCTGGCCCGAATCTCGCGCACGGTTTCCATGTCGAGCTTGGCTTTCGCCCGTTTCCCGGCGATGATGCGCATGATGTGATCGGGGCGCAGCTTCTGCCCTTTATGTGCCTGCGATTTTGTGCGCTGCACCAAACAGTCGGGGTGTACGCAAAGCAAGGTTTTGCATCTCACGCCGATTTGCTTTTCAGGCATTAATTCGCCATGGACAAGTTCGTAGATCACCCGGCGCACTGGTACGGTTTTGCCGTCTGCCGCGCCTCCGATGCGAATTTGCGGGTATTTGCCGTGCTGGGCGCTGCCAGTCCAGATCAGGCATTCGCCCTCCTCTATGGTGTGGGATAGCAGGTAATCGACGGTGAAGTGGTCTAGGGATTTCATGGGGCTTGCCGCCCTTCTAGTTCAGCAAAATAACCAGCCTTTTCAAGTGCGGCCATTTCTTCGTTTTCGATATTCTGTTTCATTTTGATATGAGCGATTCTGGCCTCCTCGTCCACCGGGAACGTCATCAAGCTCTTAAAGATCAATTGCCGCGCGCCTTCGATTACAAGCTCTGGCGCGTTAAGTTTGATGAGCTTATGCAGATGAACCGCACGCCTAGCTAATGCCGCCGCCAAGCCCTCTCGGCTTGCCCAGTATTGAGCTATTGCCTCGTCGTCTTCTTGTTCGCTTTCCGGCCATGGTTGTTTCATGCTTGCCCCTTGATGCGTTTGATTTGCTCTTTGATGCATAGAACCCCTGGCGCACCGTAGAAAAACATCTTTGCGCCTCTAGAAAACTTGTATTTCCCGAGAACATTCTTTTCAAGAGCCCCCTTGGAATGCAAATATCTGCAATGCTGATCCGCGTTGTTTGCCGATCCCCATCCGAAATTTCCAGCGATGGCCGCCATGGTCGGGAGTTGGTCGTTCTCCTCGTAAAAGCGCCACATGAATTCCATCACCTTGCCTTGAACATGAGTTAGCTGAATCATGTCGCGGCCCTGTTGAAAAAATACCCGCTCGGCTCCGGCGTCTTCGGTAGCCTTGGCTTTGGGCGATTCTTCGTCGCGCCAGACCGATGCAGTAATTCACCGCGCATGCGGTTCTGGTAGGCGATAGCGGCCTCCTGTTCATGCGGCTGACAGTCCGCATCGCTGTTCGCCCAGAACTGCATGGCAAAGCCGCGCCAGTCACCGTTATTCCTGTCCATGGTCCGCATTTCATCGATGAACTCGCTCAGCCATATGTGATCCCGTAGGCCACGCGTCACCGAAGGCCACTTGTCAGCGGGTACAGCCCCATGTGCCGAACAGGTCCAGCCGCCATCGATGTTCACGGAAGCGCGGCATGGGCAGTCATGGGCCGCGCAGCGCTTCGGGTCTTTTTCCTCGAACTTGGGTTTTTGCTCAGCTATCCCGCGAAATGACGATTTCATTTTTTAGCCCTCTGGTCGTTGTCGTAATGGCCCTCGCAGACCTTGAGAAAATTAGTTGAAGATTCGGTGATCCAGTCGAATGTCGCGTGCCAATCCTTGGCTCGGCCAGACAAAAAATCACTTCGCCCTACCTTTTGAAAGATTGAGCGGAAAACCTCAATCCCATCCTCTGCGCTCTCAAATTTCGAGTCGGCATCTACCTCCCGCCATCGAGCGGTAAGGTGCTGCCTGCGCTTGTCGTTGAGTTTCATGACCCTGGGTAGCGTCGGGCATTCGGTGTGAAACGCCTCAAGCAGCCTATCGGCAGGGCATGGTATTCGCCTGTCTGGCAATCGAATGACTGTGGCGTCTGGCGATTCGGCTTGAGCCGAAACGACGAGAACCGTAGGTTCTGTATTTAGGTTCCGGTTGGGTTCCGGTTCAGGCTCCGGTTCCGGTTCTGGATTAGCGAAGGGTTTCGCAAGGGTTCGTAAATGGTTTACAAAGGGTTCTTTTAAGTGAGTGCCAAATTCCAGCAAAACCCCAGCCAGTAAGGCTTTCAAGGGTATTGACCGAATCTGATCAAAGGCTTTTTGTGCCGCCGTGGCGACGTTACCATTTTCAAAGTTGTTCCACAGCAAATACTTTCGGATCAACACCCAATTTGATGATTCCTCGCGGACCAAAAAACCCTTCGCCTGTAGTTCATGGAACCCTTTCGCAACCCTTTCAGAAGCCCATTGCAGGTCATCTGCCGCATAAGCATCGGTCAGCCTAAAGCAGCCAATCAGATTGGCATGTGGGCTTGTCAAAAGATAGAGCGCCATGGTCCTGCCGTCCTCACTTAGCGCCCTGGTGTCTTGCGACTGCCAGAAGGAGGAGTAAACCCGGCCGTAATCACGCATTTTTTTGTTCTTCCTGTGCGCCCTGATAGAGGCTCCGGCAGGAGCAGGGTTCTCTTTTCTAAGGGGTAATTACTCCCCGAATAGCCGGTCTCGAAATAGGATATTACCTGTTCATGCATACATACACAATACGTAACGCGCGTAAATATTTCACAAAAAACAACGCCGTTTGTCAGTGAAGTCCTACAAACATCACCCGTTTGGGCTATTGCGCTGGAAAAAGTTACGATTTAGGATGAGACTATGGGCCACTGTTTGCCCGTTTCTTGCGGGGCATCAAAAGAGTGACCGCTCACAAGCAAATTTCATAGAGCCGACAGCCGCTACAGCCATGGCCTCGGCGTCTGGGCAGGTCAGACCGAATACAGCGGATGCTATGTTCGCGCACCAGCCGCTGAAAGATGCCGCCAAACGCGCGCATGTCTCGGGGCCTTGCGCCGTGGGCAATGGCGATGTCGACCAAGTCCTCGCCACTGGCCCGGATGACGGCCTTCAGATGCCTCAGGATCGCATCAGCGGCCTTTTCCGGGAACTCAGGATCAGCGCGCCTGGCCCGATCAAGGCACAGCGCTGCGGCTTGTTCTCCGGCCTCTCGGGCGGTTTGGAGGGTGGTCATGACCATTCGCCCAACGTGTCGTTATAGGCGCGCTCTGCGGCCTCCTCTGCCATGTAGCGCATTTCCTGGCGATAATCGCGCTGCATGTCGCCCAACTGTTTGTTGTATTCGGCTTGCGAAATCAAGACTTCTCGGTAATCGCGCTCCAGCTGTTCTTCTTCGCGTTGGTATTGGTTCATGGCTTGGGCTCCTTTATGGCTGATTGCGCCCAGTTCACAGCCTTTTTGAAGGCCCGCAGATCACATGGGCAAAACGGGTTACTGGTGCTGAATGTCTGATGCCAGCCAGCTTCAATCTGTTTATCTGTCAGCCGCGCCGCATCCTGCGCACTGGCTGCAATAGCTGCCTCAAGCTCGGCAATACGCTCCAGGGTGGCCTTTATGGCGGCTTCAGCATATTCGCGCATTTGCGAATCGCTGTAAATATCCGTGGAGTCAATGTTCGGCCTATTGACTTTGTAGACGGCGTTTACAGAATCCCACCGCAATCTAGCTTTTGGCTCTGGTAGTGGCGGCAATTCCCGCGCCAGTTCGATTAGGTCTTTCATGTCAGTCCTTTTTAAGTTGCAAAACATTGCTCGGCGCTTCAGGCTTGGCGCTGATCTTCTCGAACGCCTGCTCCAGGCACTTCGCTAGATCGATGTCGAGCATGGCGCAT
>Ga0065714_10065332_pt1 | contig 10804 bp, 11 predicted proteins | sample MisRhiReplicate2_FD_59101 | JGI IMG/M metagenome (GOLD analysis project Ga0065714, IMG submission 59101) | Miscanthus rhizosphere microbial communities from Kellogg Biological Station, MSU, sample Rhizosphere Soil Replicate 2: eDNA_1 v2... | ecosystem: Host-associated > Plants > Roots >... | reverse complement strand
TAATTTGGGCATGCCACGCCGAAAAAGGCGGGTCGTCCCGATAGCTAAAGGGATTCAGCTATATTCCCAATTAACAAAACTACGGCTAAAAAGCCTTGTTTTTCTAAATCGGGAGATACCGTCTCTATCCCTCATGCAAATCTCGGTTTCAAAGAAGATATTGTATTTAAAAATTCAAAAGGATATTTCATACTTTAGCTGGAATAATTTGAAAACAAAAGAATGAATATTGATATTTTACTTTTTATAATTTTTACAATTCCTCTTTTTATTGTGGGATTTCAAATAGAAAGATTAAACGAGAAAAAAGTATTTATCATTTGGGTTTCAATTGCAATTCTATTAATTATTACTGGAATATTAATTGAAGATAACTCTAATAATGAAATGAGAAATATTAGTTATTTTGGTTCACAAATGCTTTTTATTTTTCTAATTCTTCAGAAGATTACAAGAAATATTTATTTTAAAATATTCAATAGACAACCACAAATAGGAAAATTTCCGAAATATAAAATTGATTACGTATACACTTTTATAATATCAATCGGAACTATGATCTTACCTATTCTTATTGATGCTTTTATCTTTAAAAAATTTAATTAAAAGTAAATTCCAAATGGAAGAAATAATCAATAAAATTGCTCAAGAAAAATTAGATTTTAAAATCGGTCTTCAACAATTATTACAATATGATTTTGAGAAACTTTTTGTAATTCTAAATAATTACATAATAAATTCTATTCCAAATAAAACAGATTATAACACAGAATCTTATCAAAATGCTTTAGCTACAATTCCATTAAAGCCAACTTATACTCCCATCGTAATTTTAAAAACCTATCCAACTAAAATTGCATTAAGTAAACTACCTCTACTCCCAAAAAGTGAAAATATAAAAACAATAACAGCATTACTCTGAATTTTTAAAATCACAGACACAGAAAGAAGAAATACCGAATGCAAAAATGGTTGTGGGCACTATTGGCATGAAATTTATTAAAAAAAGCTGTGCAGAGAAAAAGACATTAATTCATTTATTATCAAAATAGTAAAGCTACAAACGCAACCAATCCAAAAAATTTTCATCTTATAATAAACCAAAGATTATGAGAAAGTTTATTACCATCTTAATTGCAACAATTGCATTTGTTTCCTGCGGTGCCGAAAGTGAAAATAAAATCCAAAACACCGATTTTGTTGGGAAATGGAAATGGACCGGAACTCATGGCGGTTTTGCCGATCATTTACATGAAACGCCAGCTTCAACCGAAACTACTCTTGAACTGAATTTAATGTCAAATTACACTTTTACCATACTGAAAGATGGAAAAGAAGTCATGATAGGAAAATACGAACTTACTACGATAAAATCTATTTATACCGGAGAAATGGAACAATACATAACATGCGATATGAGTAATAACCCCGACGGAAGATATTTTGTAACAAACGGTGTAATTAAAATTCATGATAAAAATAAACTTTCAATTGATGACAATAACTACGATGGCATCGGTAGCCAATTTGAAAGAATAGAATAAAATAAATCTAACTAATACAAAAAACTGCAAATCTAAAAATTGCAGTTTTTTTTATGCTCAAAAAGTACAATACATATAAATGAATACCATCTTGAAAAATAAAAATTTAACACTTTACGTTTTCCCGTAACCTTATAAGATTTAAACTTTTTATATTTGAAAATCAACCAACACATTCAAAAACAATGATAAAGCACTACCTTTGCAATAAAAATTTCTTTTTTCTTATTCTAATATTGTTTACTGCATCAAATGCCATTTCACAACAAAATGATCAAAAAAAGATTGAGAAATTACAGAAAAAATATCCCTATGTTTCAAAACAGTCCGATAAGCAAACCTTTTTAGTCGCAGAAAATCCTCAGACCAATAATCAAACTATTTTTGTTTATGAAAATATTAAAGTGGTTACCATTGATGGTAAAGTCATTAAACAAAAAGAATTTGCCCCTTATAAGCTAGCACTTACTATTGGGGATAAATATGAGTACTTTCCTTACTTACATTGCTTTATCGATGCTAATAAAAAAATAGGAATAATCACTACTAACGGCGACATAATTCTTTCGCCAACTTATGACCGCATAAATCATTTTAATTCGAAAGGACAAGCAATCGCTTTTTCTGGTACTGAAATACAAGTAATCAATATCGAGGGAAAACCTCTTCTTACTGGAAAATATAAGTCTAATAGTGATGATAGGAATCTTTATTGGGGATATACTCCTGATCAAATATACAGATATACTGTAATAGATAATAACCTGATCTGCAGCCTTGACGAAAAACATTATGGAATCGTAAATGTTCTGACTAATAAAACTGTCGCTCCCTTTGAGTATGATAAAATTGGAAACTTACCTGTAATAAATGAAAAGGATACAATAGGATATGTCGCTATTAAAAACAATTTATCTACAATTCTAGATTTTAAAACAAAAAAGGAACTTGCTCCTTTTTCTTTTGAAAAAATCTATAAAGCTTTTCCTTTCAACAATTCATTATACATTGAGGGCGTGAATAATGGTAAAACTACTTACAATCTCAATTATTACGATGTAAAGAATAAAAAAATGATTTTCAAAAACGGGATTTCCTTAGAAAAAGCGACCCCCTACGATCAAACTTTTTGGGTTTATAAAAAAGATGATATTTCCCGATTATACAATACTGTTACCAATGAAACGGTACAAACGCCGGAAGAAGCTAATGAAATTTATAAACTAACAGATAATTTGGCTCTTTATACAATATACAAAGGAGATAAAAAGTTATCCTGGATTTTTGATGTTATTAAAAATAAGGTGGTTAAAAATTATAACAGTGTAGTACAAGCCGATTCTTTTACGCTAAAAAATAATGCAATTTCCCGACAGTATTTTTTTATAAAGGAAGACTCAAAAGCCAACAATATGAGCATAAGCATGTATGACGGCAATTTAAAAACTTATTTTTCAGATCTTACTTTTTACACTAGTTATATTGAAAGTGATCGAATTATATTTAAAGAAGAAATTGACGGTAAATATCTATACACTGCCTACGGCGCGGATGGCAATGTAATTGGCAAAATCAGAGAATATAAAATGAAGTAAAAAAGAATTTTGGCAAATTTTAAAAAGAATCAAAGCTGTAAAATTAAACTTTACAGCTTTTTTATTAAAAAAAATCTCTCCTTTACGTCTTCCCGTAAGTATATAAATTTTCAACGATTTATATTTGAAAATCCAAATAAAATTTTGAATTACAGTAATTATATCAAAAAATATGATAGCCGTAAAAAGTGTTCATTTTATAGCAATAATTGGAAATAATTATTAAACTGTATTTTTTAATATATCTATAAAAATCAAACCAGCCAAAAAAAAACAACTTATGGAAACCTCCCAAATTGAACCTGCAGATGTTTCGAATCATCATTACAATTATGCTGCAAATTTACTTTTACACGAAAAAAAATCAGCTTACGAAACTAAGTCCCGACTTGTAGAACAAGGATTAAGCATTGATATAGCCGGACTAATAGTAGAAAACGTAGAAATTGAAATACAAGAAGCAAAACACGAAAAAGCCAGAAAAGATATGGTGTATGGTGCATTGTGGTTTTGTGGCGGGACAATTTTAACTATGGCAGACATTGGCTTTATTTTTTGGGGCGCTATTTTATTTGGCGGAATCCAATTTTTTAAAGGTATCATTAATGCTAACGCCTAATATATTTTATTCGCTCTTGCCCCGTTAGCTCAGAATTTAGACAAACATGGAACCGAACTTTACCTGAATGTCTTTTTGATTCTAGTAGGGATTACTTTTTTAGTATATTATAGTATGGCTCTTTTTAAAATTAAAAATTCAATAATTTCGGACTCACAATTTCAAAAAACAACAACAGAAGCTGAGCAGCAACCAAGTTTTATAAAACAAGAAATTAGTACGAACAAATTTGAAAACGAAGATCATAATCAGTATCTGCCAAAGTAAACTAAAGTATAGCCGCAGGACGTTACTTTTCTGCTCCATTTACTAACCAAAAATAAAACCCAAAAATTAAGACTCCTAATCCTTAAAGCAGCTTACAAGATAAAAACAATGCTATCAGAAATTTGAACTTCGAAAATTTTCTGAGATTTGTTGGGTCTTATTATGCCAGGCCCGATGTATTATAAAAGTTGGCAAATTCGTCAGAAAAGAAAAACAGAAAATCACATCTTTTCGCAAATTCTTAATTACACCAGTAAATTATTATTTCCGATTTAATTTGTACTTTAAATGTTATCATTTTAAGTACAAATAACGATTTCCTCATCTACATCACAATTATGTTTTTCGTTTCAAATTCATCGTCTTTCAACCATGAAAAATAGTTAAACAAAACAAGACCATTTAGCATGTCGCATTTTAATTCAACAAGATCTATAAAAACTTCAAAAGAATTCATTTTTGAGCTCAGGGAATTAACGGTAAATAAAAATATCGATTAAAAACCTTATTATCAGTTAATTGAATCGATAAAAACAAGACGTAAAAGAAAATTCCCACTATTTCAATCTAAATCATTTTTTTTTACTAAATTTGAAAGAGATGTCAAAAGTCTTCAAAACTCAGATATTTCGTTAACAATTGTTTATTTTTTTTTCAAAAGAAATCATCTAACCCCAAACGATTATTTCAAACGTAAAAAAATTATAAGATGTTCATAAAGGCCCCAGGAAATCAATTATTAACCAACAAATACAAAACTATGCTTAAGTTCACTTTTTTTAAGAGATTACGCTGTGCGAATGTTTTCATTCTATTATTAATTGTATTTGTTTCTTGTGCCCTATTAATATGTATCAATTTTTTTACAATCAAAACCTTATCGGCAACCAGAGCTTACGTAAATGGCGAATCCCATTATTCAAAAGGTCAGAAAGATGCATCGCGACACCTGATTACTTATCTATATACTAAAGACCCAAATCAGTGGAAATTATATTTAGAGGAATTAAAAGTTCCACAAGGTGACGGAATTGCAAGAATGACTCTTTTAAAAGTGGGTGACAATAAAGTGGCGCGAAAAGGATTACTTACAGGTCGAAATAAAGAAGAGGACTTAGATGATCTCATATGGTTATTTGACAACTTCAAGCAAGTTTCATTTCTGGCAAAAGCCATAAAAGAATGGGAACAAGGTGATAAATTAATTTTCAAATTATATATTATTGGTCAACAAATTAACGCCAAAATAAAAAAGAACATCCTAACAACCGCAGAGCAACAAAAATTTCTGCATGACATTAGCATTATCAGCGACAAACTTACCATTAACGAACGTAATTTTTCTAACACACTAGGCGAAGGAACGCGCCAAATAAAAAGTTTACTTATTATAACCAACATTTTTTTCATCCTAATCATTGTCTGCAGTGTTTGCCTGTATTATTCGATAATGGTAAAACGCCTTATCATTTCTAAAAAAGAAATTGAGGTTAAAAATGAAAATTTAATGATTGTTAATCATGAGCTTGACCGTTTTGTTTACAGCGCATCACATGACCTGCGTTCTCCAATTACCTCATTAAAAGGACTTATAGAAATAACACAATTAGAAGACGATCCAAATCAGATCAGAAAATACCTGAGTTTAATGAACCAAAGCCTTGCTAAGCAAGATCGTTTTATAAATGACATTATTGATTACTCTAAAAACAAACGTTACGAAGTAGTTATGGAGCCTGTGAGCCTAATGGAAATATTCGACGAGGCTATTGCTCAGCTAATGCATATTGAAAACGCAAACCGAATTAAATTCACTAAAGAGTTACTCATAGATGAAATTCAGAGTGATAATTTACGATTAAAAATTATTGTTTCTAATTTAATCTCCAATGCCATAAAATACGCTGACAACAATAAACAGGAGATGTATGTTTCTATCAAAACCTACTTTATAGACGGTTTTCATAAAATTGAAGTAGCTGATAACGGAATTGGAATTAATGACGAATACAAAGACAATATTTTCAAAATGTACTTCGGCACCAACAAAAACAAAGGATCAGGCTTAGGTCTTTATATAGTCAAAGAGGCGGTCGAAAATATTAAAGGAAATATTTCAGTAAGCTCACAAAGTAATATTGGCAGTAAATTCATAGTAACAATCCCACACGCTTATGCCAGTTAAAAATGTATTTTTATTAATTGAAGACAATCTAATAGATCAGCTTGTTATCAAACAGTTACTAAAAAAAGTACTCTGTATAGACGAAGTACACATAACTAATAATGGCAAAGAGGGTATTGAGTGGCTAATGACTAATGGAAAACGCTATCCATCGATCATTATTATTCTCGATGTACAAATGCCTGTCATGAATGGTTTCGAATTTTTGAAAGCGTACGCCAAATTAGACAGTGAACTTAAAAAAGGCAACCAAATTTATGTACTCTCCTCAACATTAGATCCTGATGAAATTAAAGAAATCAGCGAAAGTATTTATGTTACCAATTTTTTAGGCAAACCGTTCCCGATTGAAGAGTTTCGGAATAAAATTTATCTGAATATCTAAATTTTTTCCAGAACACGGTTTACTTGTGAAAAAGTCCTTTCATAGTAAGGCTCTTTTGTTGAAGAAATAATGACACCACCGTGAGTTGATGAGTGAACAAATTTAATTTCTCCATCGGCAACTTCAATCACCATCCCAACATGATTAATTTGGCGTCTTCCATTGGTTCTAAAGAAGATCAAATCACCTTTTTGGGCTTCATCTGAATTAACTTTTACACCAATTCGGGATTGTTCAATGGAACTTCTTGGTAACTTAATATCAAAATTGCTAAAAGTAGAAATCATCAAACCAGAACAATCAAAGCCTGATTTTGTAGTTCCGCCAGACCTATAACGGACTCCAATATTCTCCGTAGCATTCATCACCAACTGATTAACTAAATCTGAATGATTACTAACTCTTATAACAGTTGAAGAATCCTTTGTACTTCCTAAATTCTCTGCAAGCTGAACATTTTGATTTTGTACCCCTAACGAATCTTTTAGTGCAGGATTTGTTGGCTGTATTAATGCTTGGGCAGCAGCTGCTTTTTCTTGTGAAGTACGAATCTTTAAAACATATCCAACCGGTAATTTCCCTTTAATAAATGGATTTTGTTTCTCTAATTCCGCAACTGTCAATCCGTATCTTTTTGCAATAGCATATTTTGTTTCTTTAGGCTGAACCTCAACAACAACTTCAACATCAGTTACATTTTTAAGATTATCAACTGGTTTTTCTGAGACTGCTATTGAATTAGAAGGAATATTTATTTGTTGACCTATTTTCAAACCTTCTGTTTCTAATGAAGGGTTTGCCTTTTTTAAATCGTCAACCGAGACATTGTATTTTTTTGATATTCCCCAAAGTGTTTCTTTAGCTTGAATTTCGTGCAGACCGGGAGTAGTATTTGCGACAGTTTCAGGAACTTTATTTTCAGAAGTCCGGTTATTATCAGGTATTAATAAAATTGAATTTAATTTTAAAATTTTAGGAGCATCTGGATTTGCTTCTGAAATATCCTTTGCTTTTACACCGTATTTTTTAGCAATTACCGTTAGATTTTCTCCTTTTGAGATTTTGTGTTTGATATATTTTTCCTGAGAAAAAACACCAACACTAAAAAAAAGCAATACTATTATAAATCTAAAAACCATTTTCATTCTATTTAATCTTCGTTCTATTAAGCTTAATCTCTTATTTCAAACTTAAAAAAACGAATTTTGTTTTGGGGGTAAGCGAATTTAACTTTTTAAAGTAAAAAAAGCACGTTTTTTAACAACAAATTTCAATTAGACAGTCAAATCAAAAACAAACATATCGATAAACAACTGTTTTACAGTTGATTATAAAAAAAATTAATTAAAACTCAATTCAAGCTACTATAAAACAAATTTCTTTGTTTTACTGCTGTAAGACTAGAGAAAAAGAATTAAGTCCAAAAAAAACGCCCTGTTTTCACAGAGCATTTTTATTATATTGAATTGTAAGGATTAAGCTTTTCCAGCAGCAATTAAGTTCAATGCAGAACCAGCAACAAACCAGCCAATTTGACCCGCATTGTAAGTATGGTTTGCCAAAATAATATCTTTGGTACCATCTGCATGAAGAAACTCTAATGTTAATGGTTTTCCTGGAGCAAATTCCGTTAAATCAGTAAAATTAATAGTGTCATTCTCCTGAATTTTATCGTAATCAGCTTCATTAGCAAAAGTCAATCCTAATAGACCTTGTTTCTTAAGGTTTGTTTCGTGGATACGAGCGAAAGATTTTACTAATACCGCTTTAACTCCTAAGAAACGTGGTTCCATCGCAGCATGTTCACGAGATGAACCTTCACCATAATTATGATCTCCCACAACAATAGATGGAACTCCAGCCGCTTTATAAGCACGCGCTACAGCAGGAACTGCGTCGTAATCACCAGTTAATTGATTTTTAACCGAATTTGTTTTTTGATTGAATGCATTCACAGCACCAATCAACATATTATTTGAAATATTATCTAAGTGTCCACGGAAACGCAACCATGGTCCAGCCATAGAAATGTGATCCGTAGTACATTTTCCGAATGCTTTGATTAATAATTTAGCACCAATAATGTTTTTGCCATCCCAAGGGTCAAACGGAGCTAATAATTGCAAACGATCAGATGTTGGACTTACAACAACCTGAACTCCTGAACCATCTTCAGCCGGAACCTGAAAGCCCGGATCTTTAACGTCAAATCCTTTTGGAGGCAATTCGTCTCCTGTTGGAGCTTCAAGCATTACTTCTTCTCCATCTTCATTGATCAAAGTATCTGTTAAAGGATTGAAACCTAAATCACCTGCAATTGCCATAGCGGTTACCAATTCCGGAGAACCAACAAAAGCTAAAGTATTTGGGTTACCATCTGCACGTTTTGAGAAGTTACGGTTGAAAGAATGAACAATCGTATTTCTTTCTTCTTTCTCTGCTCCCGCTCTGTCCCACATACCAATACATGGCCCGCACGCATTAGCAAAAACAGTAGCGCCAATTTTTTCGAAAGTATCGATAAATCCATCTCTTTCAATTGTATAACGAACTACTTCAGAACCTGGAGTAATAGTAAACTGAGATTTAGTTTTTAAGTTTTTAGCACTTACCTGTCTTGCCAAAGAGGCCGAACGGGCAATATCTTCGTAAGACGAATTTGTGCAAGAACCAATTAAACCAACCTGAATTTGTAAGGGCCAGTTATTTTTAATTGCTTCTTCTTTCATTTTTGAAATTGGAGTAGCTAAATCCGGTGTAAAAGGACCGTTTAAATGTGGCTCCAATTCAGACAAATTGATTTCGATAACCTGATCAAAATATTGTTCCGGATTAGCATATACTTCCGGATCTCCCGTTAAGTAAGAAGCTACTTTATCTGCGGCATCAGCAACATCAGCCCTGTTTGTAGAACGTAAATAACGACTCATAGAATCATCATACCCAAAAGTTGAAGTTGTGGCCCCAATTTCAGCGCCCATGTTACAAATAGTACCTTTTCCTGTACAAGACATAGAAGTTGCACCTTCACCAAAATATTCAACAATAGCACCTGTACCACCTTTTACAGTAAGAATACCGGCAACTTTAAGGATAACATCTTTAGGAGCAGTCCACCCTGATAATTTACCAGTTAATTTTACTCCAATTAATTTCGGAAATTTAAGTTCCCAGGCCATACCAGACATAACGTCAACAGCATCCGCTCCACCAACACCAATAGCTACCATTCCTAAACCACCTGCATTTACAGTGTGAGAATCGGTACCAATCATCATTCCACCCGGGAAAGCATAATTTTCAAGTACTACCTGGTGAATAATTCCAGCTCCTGGCTTCCAGAAACCAATTCCGTATTTATTAGAAACTGACGATAAGAAATCGAAAACTTCGTTACTTTGTGTTTTTGCTCTGGCCAAATCGGTCGCAGCATCTACTTTTGCCTGAATCAGGTGATCACAGTGAACTGTTGTAGGAACAGCTACTTTTGATTTACCAGCGTGCATAAATTGCAGTAAGGCCATTTGAGCTGTCGCATCCTGACATGCTACACGATCCGGTGCAAAATCAACATAATCAACTCCTCTTCCAAACGCCTTCGTCGGATTTCCATCCCAAAGGTGATTGTACAAAATTTTCTCCGTTAAAGTAAGTGGACGACCAACAATCTCGCGTGCTTTATCAACACGACCTGGCATGTTCTCATACACTTTTTTAATCATTTCAATATCAAAAGCCATAAGTATAATTGTTTTTGTTTTGTTTTTTTTAAACAGGACAAGTTACAAATAATTGAGGAGCTGGAAAAGAAAAAGCCCGAGAATAACTCGGGCTTTTGCATATAATTAACTAATCAAATGATTACATAACCAATAATTTATGAGAAGGTGCAAATCTGGTCAAATTAATACCATCTACTGCAGCTGTATACTCATCCAAAGTTGGAGTTCTACCCAGAATTGTAGACAATACTACAACCGGTGTAGAAGAAAGTAATGACTCTCCTTTTTTACCTTCGGTATCTTCTACAACTCTTCCCTGGAAAAGACGCGTTGAAGTTGCCATTACAGTATCTCCTTTTGCCGCCTTTTCCTGATTACCCATACAAAGGTTACATCCTGGACGCTCTAAATACAACATTTTCTCATATTCTGTACGTGCTGCGCCTTTAGGAGCATTGTCATCAAATTCGAAACCTGAGTATTTCTG
>Ga0065714_10065335_pt1 | contig 10807 bp, 10 predicted proteins | sample MisRhiReplicate2_FD_59101 | JGI IMG/M metagenome (GOLD analysis project Ga0065714, IMG submission 59101) | Miscanthus rhizosphere microbial communities from Kellogg Biological Station, MSU, sample Rhizosphere Soil Replicate 2: eDNA_1 v2... | ecosystem: Host-associated > Plants > Roots >... | reverse complement strand
CCGGGTTCGCCCGGCGGGGCTTTTTATTGCCGCGCGAATCACGCGACGACCTTCACATTTTTTGGATCCAAACCTTGCAGGCCCAATGATGGCCTTCTAGAATCCGCGCCCTCTCGGGCCCTTCACCTTATTTGGATATTGCCCTGCGCCAGCCCGGGATTCACACGCGTGCAGGCAATCGAACATTGAGGTTTTTCATGCGCATTTCCACGCTCGCCCCTGCCGCCCTTCTGCTCAGCCTGTTCGCCCTGCCGGCAAACGCCGCCGACCTGAGCGCACTGAGTGGCGCCCTGAGCGCCCAATTGGGTGGCGGCAACGCCGGCGACTGCCAGAAGCAAGCCAACGACCTGCAAGCCAAGATCGATGCTGCCGAGGCCCAGAAGGACACCATGAAGGTGAAGGCTTTCAAAGCGGCGCAGGACCAGATCAACAAAGGTTGCAACAAACTTTCTGAAGCTCAGGCCAAAGCCGACGCCAAGCAACAAACCCAAGAAGCCAAGGCCGATAAGCCTGATGCAGTGAAAGCCCTGGGCGGTCTGTTCAAGTAAGTAGAAATACCCGGTAAAAAGCCCCGCACTGTCGGGGCTTTTTTGTGGCCGTCTGGATCATTTAGGCTGGGCGTCCTTTCCGAGCAAGGATGCTCATGATGCGTTTACTGTATGCCCTGTTACTCATCGCCTTGCCCTATGGGGTATGGGCCGAGGGTTGCCCGGATGAAGCCCGCTCACAGGTCGGCATCCTGGCCGAACAGATCAACCAGTGGGATGACGGTTACCACCGGCTCGGCCAATCGCCTGTCAGCGATGAACTCTACGACCAGGCACGCCAGCGCTTGACCCATTGGCGCCAGTGCTTCCCCGAATCTACCGTGGCGTCCGACACCCCCTTGGCGAGTTCACGCGGGACCCTGCCTCACCCCGTGGCCCATACCGGCCTGGAGAAACTCCTGGATGAACAGGCCGTTGGCACCTGGCTGGGCACACGCCAGGATGTCTGGATTCAACCCAAGGTGGATGGTGTCGCGGTGAGCCTGGTGTATCGCCACGGGCGCCTGAGCCAGGTCATCAGCCGAGGCGATGGGGCCGTGGGCCACGACTGGTCTGCCTCTGCGCGCAAGATTCCCGGCATTGTCCAGCAACTGCCCGCCCCCCTCGACCTCGTGCTGCAAGGCGAACTCTATTGGCGTCTGGACGACCACGTGCAATCCGTAAGCGGGGGGGTCAATGCGCGCAGCAAGGTGGCCGGGCTGATGAACCGCAAGCAATTGAGCGACACCGATGCCGCTGGCATTGGCCTGTTCGTCTGGGCCTGGCCCAAAGGGCCGGCAGGGTTTAGCGAGCGCCTGGCCACATTGGCACGCTGGGGTTTCAGTGATACCCGTCGCTACAGCCAGCCCATCCAGAACATCACCGAAGCCACGCACTGGCGCGCCTATTGGTACAACCACCCACTGCCATTCGCCAGCGATGGCGTGGTGTTGCACCAGGCGCAGCGCGCCCCCGCCGGGCGTTGGCAGGTCAGTGCACCCTACTGGGCGGTGGCGTGGAAGTACCCGCTCGGCAAGGCCTTGGCGCTGGTGCGCGACGTGCAATTCAACATCGGCCGCACCGGTCGCATCACGCCCATGCTCGAGCTGGAACCGGTGCGCCTGGATGACCGCCAGATCAGCCGGGTGAGTGCCGGTTCATTGAAGCGTTGGCAATCGCTGGATATCCGCCCTGGCGACCAGGTATCCATCAGCCTGGCGGGCCAAGTGATTCCCCGGTTGGACGAGGTCATCCTGCGCAGCACCACCCGGGCGGACCTGCCAGTGCCCAACCCTGGAAAATTCCACGCATTGAGCTGCTGGCAACTGGACCCAGGCTGTGAGGAGCAGTTGCTGGCACGCCTTACCTGGCTGAGCGGCAACCAGGGCCTTGCCTTGCCACATATAGGCCGCGAGACCTGGAACGTATTGATCCAGGCCGGTCTAATCGCAGGCTTTCTAGATTGGTTAACCCTGGATGCGGCAGAGCTTGCTAACATTGATGGCTTCGGTGATCGCAGCCGTGCGCGAGTGCTAGAGAGCCTTCACAGCGCGCGACAACGGCCCTTTGCACAATGGCTCAAGGCCTTGGGTGTACCGCCTGCGGCACGTAACAACCTGGAAGGCGACTGGCAGACGCTGGTCGCCAGAGACACCCAGGCCTGGCTGGCCATCGATGGCATCGGCCCGGGCCGCGCAGCGCAACTGAGCGCTTTTTTTCGCGACCCGCACGTACAGGCCATGGCTGAAACATTACGCGTGGCGGGGATAGACGGGTTTTGAACCTGCTGCCCGCGCCATCAGACTGCGACTTTGGAGCCCCACATGAAATTCCTAGCCCCCCTTGCCTTGCTGACCATCGCAAGCTTCATGACCACACCCCTGCTGGCCGCTGAAGACGCGCCTCAGCTCACCGGCTGCGCGGCCAAGCGCCAAGCCATCAGCACCCAGATCGAACAGGCCAAGGCGCATGGCAACAGTGCGCAACAAGCCGGCCTGGAAAAAGCCCTGGGCGAAGTCACTGCCAATTGCACCGACGCGGCCCTGAAGAAGGAGCGTGAAAACAAGGTGCTCGACGCCAAGCATGAAGTCAGCCGCCGCCAGGCCGACCTCGACAAAGCCATGAAAAAAGGCGACGCGGACAAGATCAACAAGCGTAAGGACAAGCTCGCCGAGTCACGCAAGGAACTGCAGGACGCCGTGGAAGAACTCGACCAGTAAAACCGGTCAGTGGTCCCGGAACTGTTTATGGCAGGCGCTGCAGGCATCTTCGACTTTTTGCACCGCCGACCCCAGGTTGCTGGCCTTGTAGGGCTGCACCTGGCTGGCGATCACCAATTCACCGGTGGCCGCTTCAAGGTTGCGGGCCAGTTGCTGGAATTGCGCCTGTTTCTGCCAGACATCGTCCTTGGCGCTGGTGTGATCTTCTTCACGCACGCTCGGGAAATGCTTCCACGGTTCATGGGACAACGCATCCAGCTTGACGGCCCCTTCGGCGAATTTTGCGCCGTCGAACGGAATGCGCCCGCGCAGCATGCCGCCCAGGTCCTCACCGGTCTTGAGCATCTGCTTGAAGATTGCCTTGCGCTGGCCCAGCGGCGAATTAGGATCAACGCCGCCACAGGCAGACAGCGTCAGGCAGGCCAGCAGTACAACGGTCAGTCGTTTAAAAGTCATGGTGGCTTCGAGGTCACGGGAAACGGCGGCCAGTATCCTCGCCCTGCTCGCAAAGACCAATAGCCCTATTATTAATAAGGGTTGCCCACCCGCGTTGCGACGCGGGCAATCGCTTCAGGAAGTATGTGTATGAATTTCAACTTGAAACCCTGGAGCCGCCGCCTGGCGTGGGCTCTACCGATGATCGCGCTGTTGGCCGGCTGCGACGCGGGCAAGGAAACAGCCAAAGATGAAACATCCAAACCTCATGCCGTCGCCACCTATGTGAGTGCACCTTGGGAAGCCTTGCCGGCGGTGTCCGACAGCGACCTGCTGGCCGGTTTTGAGTCCTGGCGCAGCGCCTGCCAGCGCCTCAAGGCAGACCCGGTCTGGGGCCCGACCTGTGCGGCTGCCGCCACGGTGCCGAGCAATGCACTCGCAGTGCGTGGGTTTCTCAAGGAACGCCTGGATGTGTTCGGCCTGCGCTCGGCCGACAACACCCCGAACGGCTTGATCACTGGCTACTACGAACCGGTCTACCCCGGCAGCCTGACCAAGACCGCCACCGCCAATGTGCCGGTGTACGGTGTGCCGGACGACCTGATCATCGTCAACCTGGAAAGCATCTACCCCGAACTCAAGGGCAAGCGCCTGCGCGGTCGCCTGGAAGGTCGCGTGCTCAAGCCCTACGACGATGCCAGCGCCATCAACGGCCAGGGCTCCACGGCCAAACCGATTGCCTGGTTGACCAGCCCGATGGACCTGCAATTCCTGCAGATCCAGGGCTCGGGCCGCATTCAACTGGCCGGTGGACGCCAACTGCGCGTGGGTTATGGCGACCAGAACGGTTACCCCTACCGCCCGATCGGGCGCTGGCTGGTAGAGCAAGGCGAATTGAAGAAAGAAGACGTGACCATGGGCGCCATCAGCGCCTGGGCCAAGGCGCATCCGCAGCGTATTCCGGAACTGCTGGCGAGCAACCCCAGCTATGTGTTCTTCAGCGCCCGGCCTGACAGCAACGAAGGCCCACGCGGCTCCTTGAACGTACCGTTGACCGCAGGCTACAGCGTAGCGGTGGACCGCAAGGTGATTCCCCTGGGCAGCCTGTTATGGCTCTCGACCACCAAGCCGGATGGTTCGCCGATCGCCCGGCCGGTGGCCGCACAGGACACCGGCGGTGCAATCACCGGTGAAGTGCGTGCGGACCTGTTCTGGGGCACCGGCGATGCAGCGGGTGAATTGGCTGGCAACATGAAGCAGCAGGGGCAGATCTGGATGCTGTGGCCCAAGGGCGCAGCATTGCCGCAGGTGCCGGATGCACCGGCCGGGACTTAATACACGCTGAGGATCCATAGGTGGGAGCGGGCTTGCTCGCGAACGCGGTGTATCAGTCACAGATGTGCTGACGGATACACCCCATTCGTGAGCAAGCCCGCTCCCACAAGGGGATTTGCGTTAAACGTCAGATCGAGACGAAGAAGAAACTCGCAATCAGCGCCATCCCCACAAACCACACCAGCGAACGCAACATCGCCCAATCTGCCAGGTAGCAGATGATGTACAGCAGGCGGCTGGTAATAAAGAGCACGGCCAGCACATTGATGGTCACCAATTCGGCCGTACCGGCCAGGTGCGCGATAATCACGGCTGCCGCAAATGCTGGCGTGACCTCAAAGCTATTGAGCTGCGCACTGTGAGCGCGCTTGGCAAACCCTTCGAGGGTGTCCAGGAACGCACGAGGGTCGTGGTTCTGCCGCGGCCCGAACTTGCCACCGCTGAACTTGGCCACCCCCGTGCACAGGTAGGGCAGGAAAATTGCGATCAACACACACCAGAAGGCCACCGTCATCACTGATTCCTTTTTTAGTTTGCTTTTTAGTTTGAAACGGAAATTAGAGTTTTAGCACTAAACATGAAAAGCCGCACCCATCGCTATGAGCCGCCAGACCCACAAAGGTTCTATCGGTGATTTGGCCTGAGCCCTGCAACATCGCGCCGCTGTTGCGGTCCATCCCCCGTTAATGCTCCCCCACCCAACTTCCAAGGACCCCGGATGCTTGAACTTGTCGCCGCCTTCATTTGCCTTACCACTCTGCTCACCTATGTGAACTTCCGTTTTATCGGCCTGCCACCCACCATCGGAGTGATGGTCACGGCCTTGGTGTTTTCGCTGATCCTGCAAGGCTTGAGCGTTCTCGGCTACCCGGGCCTGGAAGAACGCATCCAGCAACTGATCGGCCAGATCGACTTCGGCGACTTGCTGATGAACTGGATGCTCTCGTTCCTGCTGTTTGCCGGTGCTTTGCACGTGAACCTGAACGATCTGCGCAGCTACCGCTGGCCCATCGGCTTGCTGGCGACCTTCGGCGTATTGATCGCGACCCTCGTGATCGGCAGCTTGGCGTATTACATCTTTGCCCTGTTTGGCTGGCAGGTGAGCTTCCTGTACTGCCTGCTGTTCGGCGCGTTGATTTCCCCCACCGACCCGATTGCGGTACTGGGCGTGCTGCGTACCGCCAACGCCTCCAAGCCACTCAAGACCACGATTGTCGGCGAGTCGCTGTTCAACGACGGTACGGCAGTGGCGGTGTTCACCGTTCTGCTGGGTATCGCACAGTTGGGCGATACGCCCACCGTGGGCGCGACTGCCATGCTGTTTGCCCATGAGGCGATTGGTGGCGTGGTGTTCGGAGGCCTGATCGGCTACCTGGTCTACCTGATGATCAAGAGCATCGAGCAGCACCAGATCGAAGTGATGCTGACGCTCGCCCTGGTCATCGGCGGTTCGGCAATGGCCACCGAACTGCACGTCTCCGCACCGATTGCGATGGTGGTCGCCGGCCTGATCATCGGCAACCTGGGACGCAAGTTGGCGATGAACGACATGACCCGTCGCTACCTGGACGGTTTCTGGGAACTGCTCGACGACATGCTCAACGCGCTGCTGTTTGCGCTGATCGGCATGGAACTGCTGCTGTTGCCGTTCAACTGGCTACACGCGTTCGCCGCCAGCCTGCTGGCCGTAGCGATCCTGCTGTCGCGCCTGCTGACCGTAGCACCCGCCATCCTGTTGCTGCGGCGCTGGCGCAGCGTGCCACGCGGCACCATCCGCATCCTCACCTGGGGTGGCTTGCGCGGCGGGGTTTCCGTGGCACTGGCATTGGCCCTGCCGCTGGGACCGGAGCGCGACTTATTGCTGAGCATCACCTACATCGTGGTGCTGTCGTCGATCCTGTTGCAGGGTCTGAGCATTGGCAAGCTGGTCAAGCGCGTGACCCGGGACGAGCCCCAGGCCGCGCCTGAGGCTCACTGATCCTTGTTGATCTGCTGCGGATGCCTAGGGTCCGCAGCTTTCTTGCCCGGCAAGCTGCTTTCGCTACGAATCTGCGCATGGCTGATCAGCGCAAAGATAAAGCTGCCGCCAATGATGTTGCCCGCCAGGGTCGGCCCGGCGAACACCAGCCAGAAGTCCTTCCACGGCAACTCGCCCGCAAACACCAGGTACGACACCTCGGCCGAACCGACGACGATATGGGTGAAATCGCCCAAGGCCATCAAGTAGGTGATCAGGATGATGATCCACATCTTGGCGCTTTCCATGGAGGGAATCATCCACACCATGGTGGCGATCATCCAGCCAGAGACAATGCCCTTGGCAAACATCTGGCCGGCATCGTTCTCCATAATCTTGCGGCCGATTTCGAGGAAGGCCAGGTCGGTCTTGGTATCGAAGATCGGCAGGTGCAACATGACATACGCCACCAGCAGGGTGCCGCACAGGTTGCCCACCAGCACCACCGTCCATAGCCGCAACAGTCGCCCGGCGTTGCCGAGCGTCGGCTTGCTCATCACTGGCAGCACGGCCGTCAGGGTGTTTTCGGTGAACAATTGCTGTCGGGCGAGGATCACCGCAAGGAAGCCTGCGCAGTAACCGAAGCTGGCGATCACTTTGAAGGCTTCGCCATCCGGCAGGCGGGAGTTGAGCAACCCCATCGCCATGAGCGAAAGGCCCATGGTCAGCCCGGCCGCCAGTGCCGACCACCATAAGGCGGCGACGCTGCGTTCCAGTTCCTGATCGCCCTGGGTGCGAATGATTTCGTGCAGCACTGCCGCGCGAGGCGGCTGGTTCTTGTCGACGTCCTGCTGCTCTTCCTGCGAGAGATTGGGGGTTTTGCCTGCTTCGTCGGTGGCCATGATCATCCAGAGTCCAAGGGGTGCCTGTAGCTACGACACGCTGCCACAGTGGCTGTTCAGTGGCCATGCAACTAAACCTGCAGCCGCCAGGCCCGGGCCATGTCCACAGTGGTGGAACGGTGTGGCTTGTCCCAGGGTTTGTTACGCGCCTGGTAGTGCTCGCCGAGGGTGTCGAGTACCCGGTTGAACTCGCTGGGTGTCCTCGCCCACGCCAGGTCTTGCGCTGCCCGGTGCAACAATTCGACGTTGGACTCGGGCTGGCCTGGCCTGAACAGCGAGGGGTAGATCACCTCCCGGGTGAAGTTTTCCGCCTTCATCGCAATATCACGCACGTGCATCTCGGCGACAGCGCTGCCGATGACGCTGGACATCGGCAAGGCATCGCGTGCGAACTGCCTGGCGGCCACTTGCAGCAATTGCTGGAAGTTGCGCTGGCTTTCGACATTGAGGCGCCGCCCCAGCCAATCGATGTGCTCAGGCCGACGGGCCAGGGCATCCAGGTTACGCAACGCCGATGAAATTTTCGGCGTGAACACCAGCGTGTCCTGCGACGTATTCGCCTCGATAATTGCGCCATCAAGGGTGTGCAACGCCTGTCTCGCGCTCTCTCGAAACATCAGCACATCCGCGGCGGCCGGGTCTTTTTGCAGCGTCGGTTGCACGCTGGCGAGCATTTCATCGTCCATGGCCAGCACCGCCTCATCCAGGGAGTGGAACGCGTGATGCTCAAGTGCCAGGGTGCGGCGTTCCAGATGCGCCTCTACCGCCTGGCGTGCTTTTGCCTGCAAGTGTTGCTTCTGCTCATCCTGCATCGTGAAGTTGACCGTGCCGGTGAGCAGGCCTCGAAAGTCACCTTTCTCGGTCTTGAGGGGCAACGTCACCGTCTGTTCGGCAAACGCTTCAAGCCTCTTATCTTGAAAGGCCCCCGCGGCCGAATGCGCAACGCCCGTGATGCGATTGGCCACACTACTGAAAAAACTACCGCTGCGAGCCGACGGATCAGTGGCGTTCGACTCGAACGTGACAATCAACGATTCGGACTTGTTCAGGGGGCTATCGGCAAATGCCCTCTGCACCACGCCTGGCACTGGGGTATTGAGCAACAAGCCACCGTCCTTGAAAACGGTGGTTTCAGTTGATGCCTGGAAGCCATGACCCTGCTCCACAGGGCTCTTGAACACCACCGGCAATGAACCCGAAATATGCGCCGCTCGGGCGATGTCCATATCCGGGGTCAAACTGGCGTTGAACACCACCAATTGCGGGCGACCATCAAACAGGCCGGTCCCGGTGATACTGAGTTGCTTGATCGCAGGAATATGCCGTTGCAACACCTCAAGATCGCCGAACGTCGGTGCGCCACCGGCGCTCAGCCTGTCAGCAATGTTCATGACTTCGGCCGGACGGGTTTCTCGTGGGGTTTGCGCGATGTGCGCAAGAATCGACTGACGTGACTCGTTGCGGATCATTTCTTCAAGGGGGAAGGCTTCGGTCTGCAGGCGCGGCAGCAACGTCATCAACAACTGGGAAATGTTGCCGACGGGGCTGGGCAAGTAGCTGATGAGTTTGCCAAGTGTCGTACTGGCATCCTGCAGCCAAGCCGTCACGGCGTCTTTGCTGTTCAGCAGGCTTGGCAAGTCTATGTTGTCCGACAACGTGTCGAACGCCGCCGCCCCCATGCCACTGGCAAGCAGCGCCGCCGAAATGGCTCCGGCGGATGAACCGCAAGCCAGTTGGATACCCTCCAGCTTTCGGGCGTCCTCCAGGGCCTGCACCACCCCCGAAAAGGCAATGCCCTTGGCCCCGCCGCCACTCAGCACCAGGCTCGTGACGGGTGGCGCCGATAAAATCACCTCCACCCGTCCCTGGTGATCGCGCAGAAGCGTCACATTGCGCTTGCCCACCCCCTCTACCAGAGGCGTCTTCTCGCTGTGATGGGTGGCAGAGTGAGCCTTATCACTCAATGGGGGTTGAATCTGGGCGATCGAGTTGAACACTTTCATACGCGGGCTCTCCAGAGGGTGTAACCCCTGAGTGAGGAGAGAGCCGGGCAACGATCCATGCGGAATGATTTGGTAAAGCAAATCACACCGCAGGCTTACTTACTCAGGAAGACTGTCATCCTTGAATTGGTCCTTAACGTACCTGATCTCCGTGCGGCCATGAGGCGCCGGCAGGCCATCCTCGCCGAGGTTGACGAAGACCATTTTTTCGACAGTGAGGATGCTCTTGCGGGTGATCTTGTTGCGCACTTCACAGGTCAGGGTGATAGAGGTGCGGCCGAACTCGGTGGCGGTGATGCCCAGTTCGATGATATCGCCCTGGCGCGAGGCGCTGACAAAGTTGATTTCGGAGATGTACTTGGTCACTACACGCTGGTTGCCCAATTGCACAATGGCGTAGATGACCGCTTCTTCGTCGATCCAGCGCAGCAGGCTGCCGCCGAACAGGGTGCCGTTGGGGTTGAGGTCTTCGGGTTTTACCCATTTGCGGGTGTGGAAGTTCATGGGGCGGGGCTCCGAGGTGTTTGAGCAGTAGATTTGGCCCCTCCAGCTTCAAGTTTCAAGCGACAAGGTGCAAGTTAAAAGCCGAACCACGCACACTTGCCGCTTTCGGCTTGCCACTTGCCGCTCAAAGAAAGCTATAATCGCCACCGCTTCAAAACGGTCATCTTCAGTTGATACCGTTCTCCCGCCACCTGTCCGAGGGGCGCTGCAGCAGGTTCAACCTGTCAGGCTCGGATGGGGCGTTGTCCGGCCTGGTCCATCTGGCCTGATACTAAACGCACAACGGCGCCCATTCGCACACTACGAATGGAGGCTCTTCATGAGCGCTGTAATTACGCCTGCAGATTTCAACGACTACAAAGTCGCCGACATATCCCTCGCCGCCTGGGGCCGTCGCGAAACCTTTATCGCCGAATCCGAAATGCCTGCCCTGATGGGTCTGCGCCGCAAGTACGCCGCAGAGCAACCGCTCAAGGGCGCGAAGATTCTCGGCTGCATCCACATGACCATCCAGACTGCCGTGCTGATCGAAACCCTGGTTGCCCTGGGTGCCGAAGTACGTTGGTCGTCCTGCAACATTTTCTCGACTCAAGACCAGGCCGCTGCGGCCATCGCTGCTGCCGGCATCGCGGTATTCGCCTGGAAAGGCGAGACCGAGGAAGAGTACGAGTGGTGCCTGGAGCAAACCATCCTGAAAGATGGCAAGCCATGGGACGCCAACATGATCCTTGACGACGGCGGCGACCTGACCGAGCTGCTGCACAAGAAATACCCGCAGATCCTCGACCGCGTCCACGGCGTGACCGAAGAAACCACCACGGGCGTGCACCGCCTGCTGGACATGCTGGCCAAGGGCGAGCTGAAAATCCCGGCCATCAACGTCAACGACTCGGTGACCAAGAGCAAGAACGACAACAAGTACGGC
>Ga0065714_10065334_pt1 | contig 10809 bp, 8 predicted proteins | sample MisRhiReplicate2_FD_59101 | JGI IMG/M metagenome (GOLD analysis project Ga0065714, IMG submission 59101) | Miscanthus rhizosphere microbial communities from Kellogg Biological Station, MSU, sample Rhizosphere Soil Replicate 2: eDNA_1 v2... | ecosystem: Host-associated > Plants > Roots >... | reverse complement strand
GCTCAAGACGCTCGACGTGATCCTGACCTGCCAGGGCGGCGACTACACCAGCGAAGTCTTCCCCAAGCTGCGTGAAGCCGGCTGGCAGGGTTACTGGATCGACGCCGCTTCCAGCCTGCGCATGCAGGACGACGCGGTGATCGTCCTCGACCCGGTGAACCGCAAGGTCATCGACCAGCAGCTGGACGCGGGCACCAAGAACTACATCGGCGGCAACTGCACCGTCAGCCTGATGCTGATGGGGCTGGGCGGCCTGTTCGAAGCCGGTCTGGTGGAGTGGATGAGCGCCATGACCTACCAGGCAGCGTCCGGTGCCGGCGCGCAGAACATGCGTGAGCTGATCAAGCAGATGGGCGCCACCCATGCCGCCGTCGCCGATGACCTGGCCAACCCGGCCAGCGCCATCCTCGACATCGACCGCAAGGTCGCCGAGGCGATGCGCAGCGATGCCTACCCAACCGAGAACTTCGGCGTACCGCTGGCTGGCAGCCTGATCCCCTGGATCGACAAGGAACTGCCTAACGGCCAGAGCCGTGAAGAGTGGAAGGCCCAGGCCGAAACCAACAAGATCCTGGGTCGCTTCAAGAGCCCGATCCCGGTGGACGGTATCTGCGTGCGCATCGGCGCCATGCGCTGCCACAGCCAGGCGCTGACCATCAAGCTGAACAAAGACGTGCCGATCGCCGACATCGAAGGGTTGATCAGCCAGCACAACCCTTGGGTCAAGCTGGTGCCGAACAACCGCGAAATCAGCATGCAGGAGCTGAGCCCGACCAAGGTCACCGGCACCCTGAACGTACCGGTGGGTCGTTTGCGCAAGCTCAACATGGGTTCGCAATTCGTCGGCGCCTTCACCGTCGGCGACCAACTGCTGTGGGGCGCGGCCGAACCGCTGCGTCGCATGCTGCGGATCCTGCTCGAGCGTTGATCGATTGCTGCTGTGAAAGAACCCGTGCCTTGTGAGAGGTGCGGGTTTTTTATTGGGGGCGGTTGTGTGTCAGGGCTGGCCTCATCGCGAGCAAGCTCGCTCCCACAGGTTTTGTGGCCACTGAAGACCCCATGTGGGAGCGAGCTTGCTCGCGATGAGGCCAGCCCAGGCACTGCAAAGCCTCCGGCCAATTGCCTGCATACCCACCACCCGGTAAAGTGCCGCTCCCCACGTTTTACCTGAGGTAGACCCATGAGCCAGTCCTTTGATATTGCCGTGATCGGCGCCACCGGTACTGTCGGCGAAACCCTCGTCCAGATTCTCGAAGAGCGGGACTTCCCGGTCGGCAACCTGCACCTGCTGGCCAGCAGCGAATCGGCAGGCAGCTCGGTGATGTTCCGCGGCAAAAACGTGCGGGTGCGCGAAGTCGACGAGTTCGATTTCAGCAAAGTCCAACTGGTGTTCTTCGCCGCCGGCCCGGCGGTGACCCTGAGTTTCGCCCCGCGGGCCACGGCGGCCGGTTGTGCGCTGATTGACCTGTCCGGCGCCTTGCCGCCCGAACAGGCGCCGCAGATCGTGCCGGAAGCCAACGCCCAGGTGCTCGCCGGTTTGAGCAAGCCGTTGCAGGTCGGTAGCCCCAGCGCCTCGGCCACGGCCTTGGCGGTCGTGCTGGCGCCGCTGCGCGAATGCCTGGACTTGCAGCGCATCAGCCTGACCGCCAGCCTCGCTGTGTCGGCCCAGGGCCGCGTGGCCGTGAGCGAATTGGCGCGCCAGACCGCCGAGCTGCTCAACGCCCGTCCGCTGGAGCCGAAATTCTTTGATCGGCAGATGGCGTTCAACCTGCTGGCCCAGGTCGGCATCCCGGACGAGCAGGGCCATACGCAGCTGGAAAAGCGCCTGGTCCGCGAGTTGCGCCAGGTGCTGAATCAACCTTTGTTAAAGATTTCCGTAACTTGCATTCAAGCCCCGGTGTTTTTTGGCGATAGCTTTAGCGTGACTGTGCAGTCTGCCAGTCCCATCGACCTGGCCAAGGTCAACGCGGCGTTGGAAGCGGCACCCGGTATCGAGCTGGTGGATGCGGGCGATTACCCGACGGCGGTGGGCGATGCGGTGGGGCAGGATGTGGTCTACGTTGGTCGTGTGCGCGGTGGGATCGATGATCCGGCGGAACTAAATATGTGGCTGACGTCAGATAACGTGCGCAAGGGCGCGGCGCTCAATGCGGTGCAGGTGGCTGAGTTGTTGATAAAAGACTTGCTGTAAAAGATACTTGGCATCAATTTGTCGAATGATTCTAGCTGGGCGCTATGCTTGGTCGGAATGCTGAAGGCGAACATCCCTCTGGGGGACTTTCCCGGGGCATGAGTGAAATGATCGCGCGCACCGTCGCTTCGGGGCTGCGCGCAATGCCTTACGGCAGCGGCATCAATACCTTCTCGCTGGCCGAGGAATGTTCAAACAAAGGAAGAGGCTATGGTTCAAGTTCGCAAACTGGTGTTAGCAATAGCGGCCGCCTCGGCGCTGTCCTCCGGTATGGCGCAAGCGCTCGGGCTCGGGGAATTGACCCTGAAGTCGACGCCGAACCAGCCTCTGGTCGCCGAGATCGAGTTGCTCGACGTCCAGCAACTGACCGCTGCCGAAGTCGTGCCGAGCCTGGCCTCGCCCGATGACTTCGCCAAGGCCGGCGTCGACCGCCAGGCCTTTCTCAATGACCTGAGCTTCACCCCGGTGATCAACGCCAATGGCAAGAGCGTCCTGCGGGTAACGTCCAGCCGGCCGCTGTCTGAACCGATGGTCAAGTTCCTGGTGCAGGTGATGTGGCCCAACGGCCGTCTGCTGCGCGACTACAGCGTATTGCTCGATCCTTCCAAATTCTCGCCACAGGCCGCCGACGCCGCCCGGGCGAAACCGCCCCAGGTCGTGTCCACGCCGGTCACCGGGGCGACCAAGCCTTCGCAATACACCACCACGCCGCGCGATACCCTGTGGGAAATCGCCGCCAAGGTGCGTAACGGTGGATCGGTCCAGCAAACCATGCTGGCAATCCAGGCGTTGAACCCGAACGCATTCATCAACGGCAACATCAACCTGCTCAAGACCGGCCAGGTATTGCGCCTGCCGGACCCGGTGCAAAGCACTGCATTGCCGCAACCCCAGGCCATCGCTGAAGTGGCTGCGCAGAACGCCGCCTGGCGCTCGGGTCGTCGTAGCGTGGCGGGTGCTGGCAAGCAGCAATTGGATGCTACCAAGCGTGGCCGTGGTGAAGGCGCGCCGGCACAGGCTGCCGGCCGCGACAACTTGAGCCTGGTGTCGGCTGACTCAGCGAAGGCGGGCGGCAAGGGCAAGGGCGCTGCCGGCGATGCCCAGGCGCTCACCAACAAGCTTGCAGTCACCCAGGAAAGCCTCGACTCGGCTCGCCGGGATAACGAAGAACTGAAAAGCCGCATGGCGGATCTGCAGAGCCAACTGGACAAACTGCAGCGCCTGATCGAGCTGAAGAACAACCAACTGGCCAAGATGCAGGCCGAAGGTGCCGCCGTTCCTCCTGCTGGCGAGGCACCTCCTGCAATGTCCGCAGAGCTGACCCCTGCGCCAGCGGCACAGGCCCCGGCGGCTGCACCTGCGCCAGAGGCAGCCCCGGAAGCGACGCCGCCTGCCACTGCGGTCGAGCCGACGCCTGCCGCGTCCAACGAGCAAAAATACAACGACCTGCTGACCAATCCGATCCTGCTGGGATTGATTGGCGGCGGCGCGCTGCTCCTGCTGTTGTTGCTGTTGTTGCTCGCCCGTCGCCGCAAGGCTCAACAGGAAGCGGAAAAGCACTTGCGCATGGCCCGAGCCCTCGAGGAGGAGGCTGACTTCTCCCCGGAGCTCGATCTGCCCCCGAGCAGCTTCGAGGGCATTGATGTTCCGCCGCCAAGCGTAAAACTTGAGCCAAAACCCGTGCCTGCCCCTGCGCCAGTCCCCAAGCCGGCTCCAGTGGTTGCGCCTGTGGTGGTCACACCGCCTATCGCGGCGCCATTGGTGGCTCCGGCTGCCGAGCGCTCCGACGACGTGCTGCCCCAGGCCCAGTCCCATATCGATCGCGGCCGCTTGAACCAGGCCGCCGACCTGCTTGAACAAGGCATCAAGGCCGAGCCCCAGCGCAGCGACCTGCGCCTGAAGCTGATGGAAGTCTACGGTCAGCAGGGCGACCGCGACGCTTTCGTCGCCCAGGAACGCCAGTTGGTGGCCAATGGCGAAAACTTCGCCCAGGTCGAACAGCTGAAAAGCCGTTTCCCGGCCATGGTGATCGCCTCCGCCGCTGGCTTGGCCGCCGCGACAGTGGCAGCAGAGCTGGACGCGCAGTACGTCAAGGAGCTGTTGGAAGACAAGACACCGACCGACGAAGAGCTGGACAGCGCCTTCGACCTGAGCCTGGATGACCTGGAAACGACCCCGGCTGCGCCGACGCCAGAGCCTGTCGCTGAGCTGGACGCGTTCCCGGAAGACGACGACCTGAGTTTCGAGTCGGTGCTCAAGCAGCAGACTGAAGCCAACGAAAGCCTGGACGACCTGTCGGAATTCGACCTGGACCTGGGCGCCGATGCGCCGACCCCGATCCCGGCGCTCGACGACGAAGACTTCCTGCTGGACCTGGACGACGATCTCAAGGGCCTGGATTTGCCTGCGACTGAAGCGCCAGCCTTGGCTGACACCCCAGCCGACGATCTCGAACTGCCGGCGGACTTCGATCTGTCCCTGTCTGACGAAATGGACGCGCACGATGCGCCCAAGGATGCCTTCGAGTCCGAGCTGGATGATGTAAACGCCGAGCTGGATCGCCTGTCCGACAGCCTGGGCCAGCCGACGTTTACCGCCGAAGATGCCCTGGTCGGTGCTGAAGACGAACCGGACTTCGACTTCCTTAGCGGTACCGACGAAGTGGCGACCAAGCTCGATCTGGCCCAGGCCTACATCGACATGGGCGACAACGACGGCGCCCGCGACATCCTCGGCGAAGTCCTCAGCGAAGGCGACGCCACCCAGAAGAGCGAAGCGCAGGAGATGTTGTCGCGTTTGGCTTGAGTCAGTGGTTATACAAGAACGGCAGCCGGTGAGGCTGCCGTTTTTGTTTGCGGCGGGATTTGCGGGTGTTTGGACTGGCGTCATCGCGAGCAGGCTCGCTCCCACAGGGGATTTGCGGTGGGAGCAAAGCTTGCTCTCGATGACCAAGGTACATTCAACATCAATGCAAGCTGACCCACCGCTATCGCGAGCAAGCTCGGCTCCCACAGGGGGTTGTGGTGGGAGCAAAGCTTGCTCGCGATAGCGTCGGCTCATTCAACACAGGATCACCCGTCGGACTGGCATCCCAAGCCATCGGCCTTATAATGCCCGCCTTTGCGTACCTCAGCAGGCTGTAATTCCTTGGCAAACATAGACAACCCGGCCGCCGAAATGGCGGCCGACGGCTTTTTCCGGATCGCCTTGGGCGTTGAATACAAAGGCTCGCGCTATCGTGGCTGGCAGCGCCAGGCTTCCGGTGTATTGACTGTGCAGGAAACCCTTGAAAACGCCCTGTCCAAAGTCGCCGACTCGCCCGTGTCGCTGCATTGCGCCGGTCGTACCGATGCTGGTGTGCATGCCTGCGGCCAAGTGGTGCATTTCGACACCCAGGTCGAGCGCTCGATGAAGGCCTGGGTGATGGGCGCCAACATCAACTTGCCCCACGATGTCAGCGTCAGTTGGGCCAAGGTGATGCCGGCGCACTTCCATGCACGCTTCAAGGCCATCGCCCGGCGGTATCGCTACGTGATCTACAACGATCAGATCCGCCCGGCGCACCTGAACGAAGAAATCACCTGGAATCACCGCCCGCTGGACGTCGAGCGCATGGCCGAGGCCGCGCAATACCTGGTCGGCGTCCATGATTTCAGCGCCTTCCGTGCCGGCCAGTGCCAGGCCAAGTCGCCGATCAAAGAGTTGCATCACCTGCGCGTAACCCGTCACGGCAAGATGATCGTGCTCGACATCCGCGCCAGCGCGTTCCTGCATCACATGGTGCGCAACATTGCCGGCGTGCTGATGACCATTGGTGCTGGCGAACGGCCGGTGGAGTGGATCAAGGAAGTGCTCGACAGTCGCATCCGGCGCTCCGGTGGCGTCACGGCGCACCCGTTTGGCTTGTACCTGGTACAGGTCGAATATCGCGATGAATTCGAGCTGCCGGAGCGTTACATCGGGCCACATTTCCTCACGGGCTTCTCGGAACTCGACGGCTGACGCCCTCCGCAGCATTTGCTACCATCCGGGACTTTCACGGATTTGCCTGAGGTTTTACCCACCATGCCGGTCGTTCGCAGCAAGATTTGCGGGATCACCCGCGTCGAGGACGCGTTGGCGGCGGTCGAGGCCGGGGCCGATGCCATCGGGCTGGTGTTTTACGCCAAGAGCCCGCGCGCGGTGACGGTGCAGCAGGCGAGGGCGATCATCGAGGCCCTGCCGCCGTTCGTGACCTCGGTGGGCCTGTTCGTCAATGCCGGTCGTTGCGAGTTGGGCGAAATACTCGATGCGGTGCCGCTGGGTTTGTTGCAGTTCCATGGCGACGAGGCCCCGGCCGATTGCGAGGGCTGGCATCGCCCATACATCAAGGCGTTGCGGGTCAAGGCCGGGGATGACATTGCCGCCAGTTGCGCAGCTTTCGCCGGTGCCAGCGGCATTTTGCTGGACACCTATGTGGAAGGCGTTCCCGGAGGGACCGGTGAAGCGTTCGATTGGTCGCTGGTGCCCCAAGGCCTGGACAAACCGATTATCCTGGCCGGTGGCCTGACCGTGGACAACGTGGCTCAGGCCATTCGCCAGGTTCGCCCTTACGCGGTGGACGTGAGCGGAGGTGTGGAGCAGAGCAAGGGCATCAAGGACCCTGCAAAGATTCGTGCATTCATGGCCGCTGTGCGCAGTAGCCAGTCGTCAATGTGACGGCTGGCAGACTGCCGCCGTCCATACCAGCACTGTACAAAGCAGGCAGGTGCCGCCTCCGGGTGGGCCGATAGCGAAGTGGTAGCCGCCGTGCGGTTGCCGGGATGGCTGAGGAAGGTTGGGTTGCACGCAGGTCATGTTTTGCACTGACCGTGGCGGCCCCTCGACTCGCCGCACAATGAATTTAGCTCAAGGGCATACGCGGGGCCGCGAACCAAAGCGTTCGGGCCGCCGGTACTGGAGAAAGAAAGCATGAGCAACTGGTTGGTAGACAAACTGATCCCTTCGATCATGCGTTCCGAGGTGAAGAAAAGCTCGGTGCCTGAAGGTCTGTGGCACAAATGTCCATCCTGCGAGGCGGTGCTGTACCGTCCCGAACTGGAAAAGACCCTGGACGTTTGCCCCAAGTGCAACCACCACATGCGCATCGGCGCGCGTGCCCGTATCGACATTTTCCTCGATGCCGAAGGCCGTGTTGAGCTGGGTGCCGACCTGGAGCCAGTGGATCGCCTGAAATTCCGCGATGGCAAGAAATACAAGGACCGCCTGACCGCTGCCCAGAAGCAGACCGGCGAAAAAGATGCGCTGATATCCATGAGCGGCACCCTGCTGGGCATGCCGGTGGTGGTCTCGGCCTTCGAATTTTCCTTCATGGGCGGTTCCATGGGCGCCATCGTCGGTGAGCGCTTCGTTCGTGCCGCCAACTACGCTCTGGAAAACCGTTGCCCGATGATCTGCTTCGCCGCTTCCGGCGGTGCGCGGATGCAGGAAGCGCTGATCTCCCTGATGCAAATGGCCAAGACCTCCGCGGTGCTGGCGCGTCTGCGCGAAGAAGGCATTCCGTTCATCTCGGTGCTGACCGACCCGGTCTACGGTGGTGTTTCCGCCAGCCTGGCGATGCTGGGCGACGTGATCGTCGGTGAGCCGAAAGCCCTGATCGGCTTTGCCGGCCCGCGCGTGATCGAGCAGACCGTGCGTGAAAAACTGCCGGAAGGCTTCCAGCGCAGCGAGTTCCTGCTGGAGCACGGTGCCATCGACATGATCATCCATCGCCAGGAGCTGCGTCCGCGCCTGGGCAACCTGCTGGCACAATTGATGGGTCTGCCGACGCCGAAATTCGTCGCCGCACCGATCGAGCCGATCGTGGTTCCGCCAGTGCCTGCCGGGCTATGACCCAACGCACCCTGGGCGACTGGCTTGCCTACCTCGAGCAGTTGCATCCATCGGCCATCGACATGGGGCTGGAGCGCTCGCAAACGGTAGCGTCCCGCATGGGACTGGCCAAGCCGGCGCCCCGGGTCATCACCGTCACTGGCACCAACGGCAAGGGTTCGACCTGCGCCTTCGTGGCCTCGTTGCTGCGGGCCCAGGGGCTGAGCGTCGGTGTCTACAGCTCGCCGCACCTGCTGCGCTACAACGAGCGGGTGCAAGTGAACGGCGTCGAAGCCACTGACGCCCAGCTGTGCGAAGCCTTTGCCGCGGTGGAAGCCGGGCGAGGCGATACAACCCTCACGTATTTCGAGATGGGCACCCTGGCGGCGTTCTGGTTGTTTGCCCGTGCCGGTCTCGATGCGGTCGTGCTGGAAGTCGGCCTGGGCGGACGGTTGGATACGGTCAACCTGGTGGACGCAGACATTGCACTGGTCACCAGCATTGGCGTGGACCATGCCGATTACCTGGGCGATACCCGCGAATCCGTGGCCTTCGAGAAGGCCGGCATCTTTCGCCAGGGCGCGCCTGCGCTCTGCGGCGATCTCAATCCTCCCCAGCCGTTGCTGGACAAGGTTCGCGAATTGAACTGCCCGTTCTTTCTGCGCGGGCGGGATTTCGACCTGGCGATGACCGAGCAGCACTGGCAATGGCGCGGCAGCGACCTGCAGGGCAATCCGGTGGAATTGCACGATCTGCCCTTGCTGGACCTGCCGATGGAAAACGCCGCCCTGGCGCTCCAGGCCTACCTGTTGCTGGGCTTGCCATGGGATGCCGGGCAAATCGTCCAGGCGCTGCAGGCGACCCGTGTGGTCGGGCGCCTCGATCGTCGTCGGTTCGATTGGCAAGGCAAGCGTCTGAACCTGTTGCTGGATGTCGGCCATAACCCCCACGCGGCGCAGTACCTGGCCGAGCGCCTGGCGCGGCGGCCCGTGGTGGGGCGGCGCCTGGCGGTGTTCGGGCTGCTGTCCGACAAGGATCTGGATGGCGTTGTCGAGGCGTTGGGTGCTAGTGTCCAGCATTGGGCGGTGACGCCACTGGATTCGCCGCGCTCGCGTACCGCGGCGCAGTTGCAGGAAGCCCTGCAGCGCCATGGCGCTTCAGTGCAAGCCTACGCTAGCGTGGCCGATGCCTTGGAAGGGCAGTGCGCCCTGGCGACGGCCGATGATGAAATCCTGCTGTTCGGATCATTTTTTTGTGTTGCCGAGGCCCTTCAATGGTTGGCCCGGCGCTCCACGGAGGAGGCTGCAGATGGCATTGCTGGATAAGGCGTACAAGCAGCGCATGGTCGGGGCCCTGGTGTTGGTGGCCCTGGCGGTGATTTTCCTGCCGATGCTGTTTTCCCGTCAGGACGAGCAACGCCAGGTCACGGTTGACGCGCCGGCCGCGCCCCAGGCGCCTTCGGTACCGCCTGTGCAGGTTGAGCCGGTGGCGGTGCCCGAGCCCCAGGCATTGCCTCAGGAACCTGTCCCGAGCGACGAGGAGCTGGCCGAGCAGTCGGCGCCGTCGATGCCGATTGCGCCTGCACCTGCACCCGCAACGCCTGCGCCTGCCGCACCGAACAAGCCGTCAGTCGCTCCGGCTCCAGCCCCCGTTCCGGCCGCTCCAGCGGTCAAGCCGGCCCCAAGCCAGCCGATTACCGCCGCCACGACCAAGCCGGACACCACGCAAAGTCGCGTGGATGCCAATGGCCTGTCGGTCAGTTGGTCGGTGCAACTGGCCAGCCTGACCAGTCGCGAAAGTGCCGAGAACTTGCAGAAAACCCTGCGCAGCCAGGGCTACAACGCCTACATCCGTTCCGCCGATGGCAAGAATCGGGTGTTTGTCGGCCCGCTGATCGAGCGTGCCGAAGCCGACCGCCTGCGTGATCTGCTCAGCCGCCAGCAGAACCTCAAGGGTTTTGTGGTGCGCTTCCAGCCAGAGCGCGGCTGACAGCGATTTAGCTGATTTGAATCGTGCAGCTTACCGACAGCCCTGCGCTCTGCTAAAATGCGCCGCCTTATCCGTCTGTAGGCTGCACCGTGCCATTTACCTGGGTTGACTGGGCGATCGTTGCGATCGTCGCCATCTCCGCATTGATCAGTCTGAGCCGCGGCTTCGTCAAGGAAGCCCTCTCGCTGCTGACCTGGATCATCGCGGGAGTCGTAGCCTGGATGTTTGGTGGTTCGCTGTCCCAGTACCTCGCCGGATACATCGAAACTCCGTCGGCTCGCGTGATCGCGGGCTGTGCCATCTTGTTTATCGCCACCTTGCTGGTTGGCGCAATGATCAATTATCTGATCGGCGAACTGATTCGCGTCACCGGGCTTTCCGGGACGGACCGGTTCCTGGGCATGGCCTTTGGCGCCGCGCGTGGCGCGTTGCTGGTGGTCGTGGCCGTCGGGCTCTTGAGCCTGGGGCCGGTACAGCAGGATACGTGGTGGCAGGAGTCCCGGCTCGTGCCACAATTTCTATTGGTCGCAGACTGGTCCAAAAACCTGATCCTGGGTTGGAGCAGTCAGTGGCTTGCCAGCGGTATCAGCGTACCCGCTGAAATACCGTTCAAGGAACACCTCTTGCCGATGGCCAAAACGCCGCAGTAAGTGTTGTTCAGTTCAGATCCATTAAGTAGGGGTTGCGTCGCATGTGTGGCATCGTCGGTATCGTCGGTAAGTCGAACGTCAATCAGGCGCTGTATGACGCGCTAACCGTGCTCCAGCACCGCGGCCAGG
>Ga0065714_10065333_pt1 | contig 10809 bp, 11 predicted proteins | sample MisRhiReplicate2_FD_59101 | JGI IMG/M metagenome (GOLD analysis project Ga0065714, IMG submission 59101) | Miscanthus rhizosphere microbial communities from Kellogg Biological Station, MSU, sample Rhizosphere Soil Replicate 2: eDNA_1 v2... | ecosystem: Host-associated > Plants > Roots >... | reverse complement strand
CACTGAAATCCAAGGAGTTGGAGATGAATCGACCATCAAGAAGCATGCGCAAACTGCTCGACGCCGTTGCCACCAACAATGAGGCAGCGGCGCTTGATGTGATGCGTGCTGCTGAGCAGCTCCAAGACGAAGTGCTACGCCAACGGTAACTCAACACGATTCACCGGCTCAACCAGGACGCTAATGACTTACGAATGGCGCGTGACGAAATCCAAGGCAGAGCCATAAAGTTCGCGTGATAGGTATCGGAGGCGTTTCTTTGTCGCGCATTTAGGCCAACGAGTCCCGGTAAAAACCTTGATGCCTTATGCAGCAGGAATCCATGACTGAGCTGTTGGCATCGGCAGCTCTCAAATCATCCGTCGCTTGAGGTTTCAAACTCAGCTTGCCAGCCACGGCATCGAGCCGAGCTTGTGGCGCGTTTAATACGCGTTGCAATATATGCTTGGTCGGGTAGTTTGACCGCCCCTTGACCTTCCCTTGCGGTATCTGCAGTGGTATTTTGCCATCATTGATGGTTGGTGGGCCGTCCGCTGGAAGGTCTAGGGAATGTTATTCAGCCTGTAATGGAGAGGATTCCACCTGTGTTTCTGGATCAATTGCATCACGATCATCAGCGCCTTGCCTGGATGCATGCAGTCCTAGTGCTATCGAAAAAAATCGCAATTGGCAGCCCTAAAGCCAATGATGATCTGCGCAACGCTTTGATGCTGTCAGGTTCACTCGAGAATATTTATCGCGATTATTTTTCGATGATCCCGGTCGACGAAGAGGTTGCGCGAAAGGTATTTGAGAAACTAAAAAAATTCAGTACAGAATTCGATGCCGTGACCTGCGTGGATGAACGTTATCCAGAGTTGTTACGTAATTATCCTGGTACGCCTCCTATAATCTATTTTCAAGGTGATCTGGCACTTGCTTCGGTAGACAGGGCTATTGGATTTGTTGGGACACGAGAGCTCTTTGATGAATCCCATAGGGATCATGGCCGAAGAGTTATCCACCGTCTCCTGGGTTCTGGCTATAAAGTTGTCGTGAGCGGGTTGGCAGAGGGTTCAGATACCTTGGGCCATCTGACGGCGATACAGAACGGCGGGAGGACGATTGCAGTTCTAGGTACGCCACTAGATGTTCACTACCCGAAAAGTAATGCGGCTTTGCAGGATGAGATCGCGGCCAGACATTTAGTCGTCACCGAATACCCAATTGGAATTGGTTCGTTTGGGTCATTTTTTGCCAATAGGAATAGAACGACTGTTGCCTTGTCTTCGGGCGGCATTGTCGTTGCTAGAGCGGGAAACAAAAGCGGTACTCAGCACGCAATTAGAATCTGTTTAGAACAAGCCAAGCCTGTATACGTTCTCGAAAATAATATACGGGAGCCGGAATATACTTGGGTTGTGAAAAACAAGGAAAGGATTAAGGTAATTAGGGAGAATTTTGATGCGGGTGCTTCTATTTGATTTGGACTTTACGCTTGCGAACACTACCGAATGTCTCCCATACCTGACAAGCTCGGGTGGCCGGGAGGATGTCATAGAGGCTCTTGACGAGGAAGAGGTCTCGGTCAGTGCATATGATGATCGTTTGGTTGAGAGGTTTAATGGTTCATTTAGTGATGATTTATGTGCTGTTATAGTTTCGGATTCACCTAAGGCGTACTGTCTAAAGGTTCTAGAAATCTGTGGGTATAGGATTGATCCGCAACTGGTTTTTGGAAATCAGAAGAAGCCAATGGTCGATTTCGATACGCTGAAAGACGCTTTGGTTGACGAGCTTAAGGTTGAAGCCGATGAAATCGAATTTCTGGTTATAGGCGATAGCCCTAAAGATATATATTTTGCTCATCGGATAGAAGCTCCATCAGTGTATGCTGCATGGGGATCACGTCACGAGCTTGGATCTGCCCAGCGATCAAGACCAACGAGGGTTGCGATTAGCTTCGAGCAGCTCCGTGTTTGTGTGAGAGAATTTATAGATGGTGGGCTAAATTTTGTCGCCCATGATTTCTATGCCGATTTTGATTTTTACGAACCTGATAGGTTGGATTGCGTGGAATTAGAAAGTGATTCCATCGGCCATGCACGTGAGTATGTTCCGAACCAAGATAACTACAGGGATGATAGTGATAGGTGGGCTTCTCAGGATCTGCATTGGGTGGTCAAACCTGCTAAGAATTATGATATTTGGCATCATCGTCGAAATCAAGCTATGAAGTTGTTCGGTGCGGGTAATGTATTCGAGACTAGATCGCTCAAAAGTCTCGCAGGTATATATAAGAGGGATTTTATAGATTGGCTAGATGAGGTTGATGTTCATGGGCGGGTTGTGCTAATTCCTGTTCCCCCTTCGGTTCCGCAAGAGTGCAATTTGAGTAATCCGATCAGCATAATTGCTGAGTGGTGGAGCTCATGGGTCACGGCAGCGCTGGATGACGTGGAGATGAGTAGCTTTGATGTACTGCGCAGAATAGTTCCCAAAAAGCCATCGCATGATACGGCAGGACGTCGACATATGAGCGACCAGTTTCCTACATTGGGAATGGTTCCTGGCTCTCAGTTTGTAGGTGGAGATGTGGACTACGTAATTATTCTGGATGACGTAGTCACTTCAGGCTCTCATATGAATGCGGTAGCATCGATTATAAACTCAACAGATTTGATACTTGGTGAGCCCGAAATTCTTGGATACGCGCTGTTCAAAACAGTGCATCCAGAAAACGATGATGACGACTGGTTGGCGCTGGGTTGATATAGATTTAAGTGAGCGCGTAATCACCTAGCGAGGATTGATATCCTGGCCTTCGAGGATCCAGAAAATCTCTGGGCCAGCATACCGGTCGTTTAGAGCCTCAAAGCTCGATCATATCGATGCGACCACCGCTACGGGTAAGGCCTTGAGTGCTTCATTGCCTCATTTGAAAAAGAAGCTTGTTTGCTTTTTGAATGCGATGAAGTCTTTGGTATCTATTTGGCTAGACTTTCGTCTCACGCCGCCTGTAGGTGTTTTGACTTCGAGTTCGCGGCTTCCAATTATCGCAGTATTAATGTCGTCACTATGAGCTGGAGTGTTGTTGTAAATCCGCTCGTAGAAGTCCTTGACCAACAATGGTTGACCACCGTCATGTAGGAAACGAGGAATATCCTCTTGGAGTTGATCCTTTGCTTGATCTCTGGCAGAGGCATCGAAGAGATAAAGTGTTTTTTCCTCATTTGGGTCATGGGCAAGCATGTTCAATCCCGACCGACCGTAGTGAGCTTGCATTTCACTATTCTGGTGGAGAATGTCGTTGTATACCTGTCTTGCTCGGTGAGAGTTTGCCAGGTGAATAAGCCAATACCGCCACCCACCAGGATTATTAATCGAAAATGGGCTGACAAATCTCGCACACTTCTTGAAGCTGTCGAATACTATGCGTTCGGCTACCCCTAGCCAAGCTCGCTTGGAGGCTTGCTCTACTAGCACTTCAAAATCTTGATTGGTTAGCTGCAGATAAGAGAGCTGTGTGGAAAGTGCCTTTGGATCATTTTGCTTCAAAAAAGCCAATAGAGCAGTAATAACAAATGTGTAAAAGACTTCGACGGAGTCGTTAAGGCTCATCATGTCGGTTAGGGTCTCGGTTCGCACATGGCTATGTCCGCACTGATCAAGATTGAATATTATATTTTTATGCCGTTCTGAGTGAATTAGCGATTTGATTGTCGGGTAAATATTTTCAAAGAAGTCGCTAAAATAGTGTGGTTTTATCTTTAAATGATTGTTCGAGATGGTGCTCTGAATTAAGCTCGGGGTTAAATTTCCTTTGAGTAGTTCAATGACGTTCTTGTCGGCATCGTTAAGAATGAGGCTGCACTCAATATCCACTAATGGTAAATTCGTTAATGCCCTATTGAGGTTGATGTCGGTGATGGCACGGGTTAGTTCTTCAACAAAAATCACAGGCGAACCGGCCGAGCCACAATGATAACGGCCTGCCCCACTGAACCCATCGACCACTGCTAAGCGAAACTTTCTAACCTGAGGATGCTTGCACCGCGTAATCACGTATTCGTAAAAGTACTCACGAAGTATCTGATGCTTTTTCCTTGAATGCTCGGCAAGAGTGGCACCTTCTTCCCAAGCGTACTTCTTCTCAGCCATGGATTTTCCTTGTCAGGCTACGGTAGATCTTCTAGGCCATGCCTACCAGCTTTATAGGCATTTCGTCCCAGGTCTTGCCACGGTATTCTCTACCGTTGGCTTTTTTTGAGCGACGAACATTGTCTTCACCCCATGTTCCCCACTGCTTGAAGAAAAATGCTGTTCCGCTCTCGAGGCATTGCGTATAGATCTCATCGATCCATCCTTCTTTAATCGGTCGTGCTTTATTACCACTTTCACCACCTACAATGGCCCAGTCGATATGGGACAGGTCAATGTTGCCCACAGGCCCGATGAGTGGCTCGAAGGAAATAAACCTAATTTGCGCAGGCGTTTCTTTCAGAAACTGAATACGGCCAGCAGCTTCCTGATCCTCCACTGAGGTACCAAGCCATACATTCGGCAATACCTCCGTGATGACGTCGCTCAGGATTTGTCTCATCCGCTCTGGACGCTTAGTGAGTATCTGGTAATTGTGATGAGGTGTCTCACGCATAACCTTCCAGACTTCGATTATGAACGCGTCACTGACTTTGTCGTGGAAGAGGTCGCTCATCGAGTTCACGAAAACTTTCCTGGGCTTCTTCCACCGATAGGGAATCGCCAGGGAGTCATAGTCTTCTACAATTGAGCCGTTCCACACGATGCGTTTGTTCTTTTTGCGAGTCAATCCTATGTATTTTGGAGTGCCCATGGCTTCGAGCCGTCGCGCCATTTCCATGGCATAGCAGTTCTTGCACCCGGCACTAATGATGGAGCAGCCAGCTACTGGATTCCAAGTAGAGTCCGTCCACTCAATCTGTGTCTCTGCCATATCCTTTCCTAGCCCCCTCGTTTGCGATCCTAGCCGGCGCATTTCTGGCCGAGCGAGCCGAACTCAGTGGCCATCATAGTGAATTACTCGCCGTAAGGGCAGATATCAGGCTGTGATAGCGACTCGGCGGGCTAATATCTGTGTGGATGTACAGTGCGGCGTCAAATTCGTAGGTTCGCATAAGCATAAGTAGCTACAACGAGGGCGGCGGGGGAATACGTTCGCCGCTCCTAGCGCTGGACGTACGTCAGCTTTGGATGGAATTGAGGTTGCTCTTTCTGGTTAGGTGGCCATAGAGGCGGCAGTCCTGAGTGAGTAAACCAAGCATGCCAATCGCCAGGTTCAATAGAACGCTCTTCAATTCAGCATTAGTCACTTGGACGATAATCCGATGGCTGTGGCTGGCAGAGGCAGGCATCTCGGTGTTGGAAAGGCCTGTAGGGTATCGGGTCGGGACATTACCAGAACGTGGAGTGCCACTGTTGTGCTACCCTGCGCAGAAAGCAGCGAATCGTCCGCTGTCGACAGCTATGGAGCGGCCACTGATGCACAATCGTGAACGACGACTACAGTTTCGCCAGTCAGTGATGAAGTTTGAGCTTTATATCATCTCACTTTGGCTTCTGTTCGTTTTGATGATTGTGGTGAAAGTGGATTTTCCAATTTGCTTTGGTGCCGACTGTCGTTTTATCGGCACTTGGCAGCTGATTAGTACCAACGTCCTTCCTGTTATTTCTCTGGTATTGATTGTGGTGGTGGCAATTTGCTACCTTCGATTCAGATACAGAATTCAGTCAAATGTCGGCTTACCAGTCATAGCACAAAAGGTCGAGGATCTGAGCTATGAGCATCTAACATTCCTGACAACATATATTGTCCCTTTGATCTGTTTTAACTTGGACAATGTCCGTTACATCATAGCTCTATTCACACTCTTGATAGTGATTGGGCAGATTTACGTAAAGACAGACAAGTTTTATGCCAATCCAACGCTGGCGATATTGGGATTCAGGCTATACAAGCTTGAGATTGATGGTGTCAGTAAAGTATTGATCACCACCCAACGAATCGCCGAATCCGACAAAATTGTTTTCACCTCAATTGACGAGAAGTTCGTATCTGGAAGGAAAGCATGAGCATTGAAGCATTGCGACTGACTGCACAAACCCTAGCAAATGACCCACAAACAATAGGGCTCATGTTTTTCATCTTAAAAGAGCAAAATTCATTCGTTGCGCGGAAGGTGGAGCTGTCAGCCGATGCCCAGGCTGCATTAACAGGTGAGGTGAAGGTAGAGTTGCGGGAGTTTTTCGACGGCGACTACGTATTGAGAGATCTTACCGCTGCTGACCAGCGGCAGGATGCTATTTTTCGCTACAACCTTCAGACCACCCCTCCGCAGCTAGAGCGGCTAATTGATACGCTGGACACGCCTGCTACGATCCCTGATTTCGACCACACGAATGATCAAGTGACTGATCTGAAGGCTATCGTGGCAGTGCTTGGTAATGGCGCTGAGACCTTAGCTGTCTACAAGCATCACTACCCAACCAATACCTATCGACGGAATGGTTTTAGCTTAATGCGCGTGGGGATAGGCCAAGATCGCTTTGAAAAGCTAAACCAGGACATCATACGAATGGGCCACACTATTGACTTTATTTACGATGGCACTGATGTATTTGTTACTAACTTCAAGGTTCTTGAGAAGTTTTTTGGTTTCAAAGAGGCCGTGAAATCTGATGCAGTCGTTAAACTTGCCACGTTGACCGGCCGAGCCCTTATTGAAGATATCTCCATTTTAGAGGAGCGAATCAGCGTCCAAGGTGATGTGACATTCGCCAAGAAGGTGATTCGAGCAATCTCTCATTCCAGAGTGCTAGACACTGTTAGTAATAACCAGATTATCCAGTTCATTAAGCAGCACCACAGTCTCAGCAAAAAAATAAAAATGAATGATGCGGAAACACGAATTGTCCTGGAGAGTAAAGTTTCTCAAAATTTCTTCATGAAGCTACTTAACGATGACTATTTGAAGTCTGAACTTACTCATTTTGAGTATGATGCAGACAACAAGGACTTGGTGGAGGCCTCGTAGAGGGCCTAGTAGGCTAGGAGCAAGGGCTAGCCCTCCAATTTCTCATTCAGGAAGTCAATCGAATAGCGGGAGCACACTGAGAACTGCTTAAGTCGAAGCTGCACACTGCCCTTCTTGGCCGAGGGCACTCCGAAACCTGAAGAGCTTGGACAAACGGATCAACCTCCTACGAGATTTAACATTGCAAGCAGATGAAAAGCGTTACCCCAGAGATAGGTTTACTAAGCAACTTGTCCGAATCTGCAAGGCGCTGGATGAGGTATCGGTTCGCGACATTTCCTACGACACATATGGCGCTACTGCAACGTGTCATTTAGAGGCTACCGAACTTTGGGTCGCTGGTTCATACGCGCGGGGTGCGCTTACGTGCGGAGACTTGGATGTCGTTATGAGTTTTGCTGCCACTGGAGCGGGTCTTCCGATGGCACAGATTCTGTCCAGGGCGTTTTTCGGCGCTACGCCCGGTGTTCGGTTCTACAGCGGCACGCCTGAGGTTAACAGGTCGGGAGCTGTGTTTCCAGACGCGGTGCTGATCTGGTCAAGGCAGGATCGCGATTGGCAAGCTCGGATTGATTCGATCAAGCTGGATCCGACAGCGGGCAGAGCTGCCCGAGATACCGATTCTGTACCACTACGCGCTGAGCAAATGCGCTTCCCTAGTTGCACTTTAAACGATGTTGCTCGTTGGGAACGCGACGGTATCCTTGAGTGGGATTTTGTTTCTTTAGATAACGAGCTGCTGAGCGCTATGCCTTCACAAGAAATTGGGAGTAAAGAAAGGCAGCTGTTTGAATGCATAACAGGCATGGGGCAGAAAACCCTCGATTTGATACCTGCCGTTTGGCGGGTGATGAGGGAGACGGAGCCCGGCGCGTCTTGGAAGGCCGCTGTGAGCGAAAAGGCGACATTGAGGTGTGGCGGAACCTTGATTCATGTTGGTGTCCCTGCTTTGGATTTGACGCATTTTGAGAACGCTAAGGTGAGGCAGTTAATGCTGGTGCCACATCGGACTGCGCGTGGCCCTAACGGAATGTGGCTAATCCGGCGAGGCCCTAAACATCCTCATATGCTCGGTCTCAAAAGATGCTGCATTTTCTACGTTGGCAAGCCAGGCATTCAGGCTGCGGCCCACCCTCAGCAAGAGGTGGGAGATGCGCGCGTCATTGAGATTTTCGACTTGAAAGCTGATGCCACGGCGGCGCTCAAGAAGACAAAGTTGAACTCTGCGGACTCTTCGCAGGTGATCCAAGCGAAAGGCTTTGCACTATACGAACTCATTATTCGAGCTGACGCGATTCAGTATGGCGATGATCTGATTTCATTCACATCCAACAGGCTATCAGCATCGGTAAAGGCATAGGCGCAACAGAGGTTCGCTTCAACAGTTCTGCCCTGGCCTTCGGGCTTGCTGAGCTTTCCCCCCGCGAGAGGAAGGCGACCAAAGACATTATGGAAGCAACCCCATGGAAGAGAATCTGCGCCGTCTATTGTTGGCATTCGAGGATTGGCTGATACGCGAAGAGCTTTTGGGTGATGCGTTTTTCCTTTCGCCGGCAGAATGGCTTAAGCGTGGAGAAAGCTGGCTGAACGACGCCGTGTACGTTTTGTTGTTCGACAGCAGCAGTATCCATTACATGCTGAATTACGGATGCGATCTCACCGAATTCGACGACATCTTCGAAAGCTTTGGCTTCTACTACGAAATGGGGCATAGCTGGAATCTGGGCATTTACCCGATTGAGGATTACGACTTCACTCCGACCCCGGCAAGATCCACGTACTCGCAGCTCCTTCGCGATCCCCGCTGGAAGCGAAAAGCTGACCTCGTGAAGCAGGTGGCTGAGCATAAGTGCCAGGATTGCGGTACTGCCGGCAGGCTTGAGGCGCACCATTGTTATTACGCCCGTATGAGCAATGGATTTCGGCCTTGGGAATATCCAATCAGTTCGCTTCGGGCGTTGTGCCCTGGATGCCACGAGACCCGAGAGAAAGTCGAGATGAGCTTCCGCGCGTGGTCTGCAAAGCTCACTCACCAGCAGCTTGTGCAGCTCCAGAAGGGGGTCGACCATGCAGGGTACTGGATGGGGAACAACGAGCTTCTTGAGCTACTCAATGAATCCACTCGCAATGAGTGCGAAGAACTGAAAGAACTGCACAAAAGAGTAATGAACAAGCCCCGCACGTAGTAGCGCTGTGATTACCGGCGCTGGGGATGACCTGACATCTCGGCGCAAAGCCTAACTATTATGTAATGAGCCAATCTCGTAGGTAATCCCATGCCTTCCGCAACCCTTCTGTCTCGCGGTCGAATCACAATCCGTGCTCAGGTACGCGATTCGCTCGGCCTGAAGCCGCGAGATCGAGTTTATTTTTTTGAAATGTCGGATGGCCAGTTTGCGATGGTGGCGGCAACACATCCTGTGCAAAGCCTCAAGGGCATGATCCGCAAGCCGAGAGTTGCCGTGAGCGTAGAGGACATGAATGCGGCCATCGCCGCTAAAAATGCAGATGCTCGCTAACGCAGAGAGTACCGAAGCTAGCTGTATCTCCGGCGTTGGCGCGCGGGGCTATAACAGGACGCTTGAACTCAGCTGAAAGCGATCGCCTGGGCGCATCATTAGCGGTGTTCGATGAAGCCCTTTCTCTGTTCGAGAACGATACGGCGGCTGCTGCAAAATGGATGAGCTCGCCGGTGTAAGGTCTAGGGCTGAAAAGCCCGCTCGACATGTTGAGGACGAGGGTTGAAACGAATGCGGTCTTAGCTCTCATCGGTCGATTGGAGAGGGGAGAGGGGAGAGGCGGTAGTCAAGCACGATGCAATGCTGTCCTGCTATCGCTCCTTCGAGCCAACGGCTCGGCCCAGCACACCAAATGAATCAAACGGTCATCGCACGAATCGTTTGAGTGACTGCCGATTCGCTATTACTTTTTCTCGAATCTCGTCGGGATCAATCGACATGCCACCCTCAGGTGTCACGCGCAGAGATTTCAGATTGTTGAGAGCAGCTATGAACGCGCGATCTCTCACTTGCTCTGAGCTTGGTCTTTTGTCTTTCAAGAAAAGAGCCATGCATCGCTCGAACATTTTCATACCGCGCTCCGTTGTCCATGAACCATGGAACGCATCTTCAGCGAAGGGGCGGAAAATGTCCTGGCTTTTTCGTCCAGCCTCTCGTGTGGCCTCGGCAGTTGAGCCCGTGTGCTCCTCGTGTGTGAGTGACGGAGGTGCCAGCGCTGACAAGCTAAATGTCACTCACGCAGCGTGGTCTATGTCGGCTGCATCACTACACGAGAGCCCCTCAAATGAAGCCTTCTGATGCCATCAAAGGTAAGGCAGATGAGATCAGAAAGATCATAGAGTCCTACGGATTTGTGGCGCCCGGGATTTTTGGATCGACAGCGCGCGGAGAGGATAGGGAGGGAAGTGATCTCGACCTGCTGGCGACCATCCCAGAGGGCATGGCCGGTCTGATTTCGCTGTTTGACATCGCCGATATGCAAGATGAGCTCGAGCAGATGCTCGGAGTGGTTGTAGATTTCAATGTCGAAAACAACATGCCAGAAACCTACAGGGCGTCGATTGAGCCTGAGATGATCAAGCTGTAGTGGGGCGTCATTGGCGTTCGATAAGAGCGAACCCTAGTCAACTCGAGACAGTCGTAGAGTTGAAAGCGTTGCGGTTGGTCGTTCTGCATTGAGCACCCGGCTGGCTCAACCGGACGCATTAAATGAGTGAGCGAGTAGCAGCCAAGTATTG
>Ga0065714_10003133_pt1 | contig 10812 bp, 7 predicted proteins | sample MisRhiReplicate2_FD_59101 | JGI IMG/M metagenome (GOLD analysis project Ga0065714, IMG submission 59101) | Miscanthus rhizosphere microbial communities from Kellogg Biological Station, MSU, sample Rhizosphere Soil Replicate 2: eDNA_1 v2... | ecosystem: Host-associated > Plants > Roots >... | reverse complement strand
GTTCAGCGTCATCAAGCCCCAGCCCTTCGCCGGCCCGGATAAAAGCTTTGCCAAGTACAGCGCTTTCAGCGCTCGAAGCGGATTCCATGCTCCACCATATGGTCTGTGATAACTGGTCTGTAACGTAATTCTATGCTCTGTAACGCTGCTTACGTTACAAGTCAAAAGTTACGTTACGGTCTGTGATTAAACTCAAAGGCAAGCGGAGCGCGCAGGCGTGCAGGATGTCAGCCCAGAGGGCCGAGACGGAGCCTGCTACGGCTCGGTTCAAGACAGCCCTCCGCCAACGGCGGCACGCCACTATCGAAGCCCAGCTTCAACCAACCTGAAAGAGGCTGAAATGACCCACGATGAACTCCGGAAGCTGGAAAGCACCAGGCGAAGAGCCCTCTGGGACATTGCCAGATTCCTTCCAGGTGATCCAGAGGCAGCCGATGCCTTGGCCATTCTTGATGACCTCGACGACAAAGAGCGAGACGGCAAACCCCCTACCGATAAGCCACTCGAGCTCAACGAGGTTCGTGACTCTTTCCCAGTGCAGCCTCACCAGTGCGGCCTCGACATAGTATTGGAAATGAATATTCCCCAGCCATGGAGAGAGCGCTTCCTTCAGGCGAGCATCGGATCAACGCGACTCCCCGAAGCGCCATATGCTGGCGACTGGGAGAAGTTTCTGAGCAGGTGGGAATCCGAGATGGCGCACCTTGAGAGGCATAGAGCGCTCAGGGCGAACGTGGATAGCCCTAGCTAAACCAAGGATGCCGTCTGGGGCCTTACCGAGCATTACACCATACGAATGCCGCGATCTCGGTGCTTGAGGTTACTCATCCAGCTCTGCATCATGCCAGCTATCGCGAGTGCCCCGTCTATGTGCAATTAAGGTTTCTACGGCCTCGGTGGCTGATAAACCTTCTCGCTCTCCTGCGAGTAAAAAATCCCGATCAAGCATTGCCTGGTTTTCAGCTACCAAGCCCTGGAATGGGGTAACGATATCTGCAGGCGAGCGCCCGTCATCAGCATGGGGTCTAGCAGGATCGACCAGGACATTGTCCTCATCGGCCCGCTCTAGTAGAGCTACCCAAAGCCGATGGGGGACGGTCGTGCGACTCTCATGTCGAAAACGATATGAGAGTACCCGCAGCAACTCAGGAGCTCGGCTAATAACGACTTCGCACGCGACGCGTAGCGCCTCAAAGGGGACGTCACTCATTCCTATGACCGAACGGTGCTGCTGCCTGGGTATAGATTGATAGGGCTCGTCGATTTTGACCGGATATTCGTGAGCTAACTGCAAAGCCAGAGCACGGAAGCGGTCAGCACCGAGCGAAGAGGCGAGGCCTTCGATAGCGTCGAGCTCATGCAGGTTGTCCCGTGTCAAAGCTATCAAATACCCCACACTTCCTCCGATAGCTCGATACGAGTATTCACTGATTCGTTCTCCTGCGGTCATTCATCAGGCTGTCTTTTTCCGCTCGCAATTTCCTGCTCCAATACACTGACCATGTTATGTAACTGCTGATTTTCATGGCGCAGATCATTGATTATTTGAAGCAGTTTTTGATGCTCTCGCATGTAGTGATCACGAGCCGCTGCTGTCTGCTTGATCGTCGCCGTCTGCGAAGTGTTGGCAGCCCTAGCATCTTGAAGCTGAGTAAACCAGTAAATGATCTCAAGCCTGCTTCGCTCCAGCAGCTCCTTGGGGGAGCGAGACACTGCTTTCGCTACTGCCTGGTCTTCCTTCTGCTGGGCACGCTTCGCCTTGATCTCTTTAAGTCGTTCTAGCGGCCATTTGCGGTGATAGATGGTGTTCCGATGTACATCAGCTAGCTTGGCCAGCTGTGTTGCATTGGCCGAAATGGATGAATCCCGTTCCATCTTTTTCAGCGCTGCATCGAGCGCCTGAGTGACGGCCTCAAAATTTTCCTCATTCTTGGAATCATAGGCTTCGGTGCTCACACTGACATCTCGATGCCAAGTTGCAGGAGCACACCCTTGGCCTCTGAAATCGCGAGCTTCATTTGTTCGATGGACAAGGAAACGTCATCTGAGTCCCGCAGCTTTGCAAAGGCCGTAGCAGGATCTGTCTCAAACCTCCTAAGCGCCAGGGTGTTTTGAACATAGATCTCTTGCCACTTAGGCGCATTCCCTTCCGTTACCACCGCGTTCTGGCACCGGTTAGGGTTACAGCGCAGCGAACCGATGCAAGGAATCGAGGGGTCATCCAGCTCCGTTGCGTTGCCGTAGCAATATCCCTGGCCCACATTAATGACCGCGAAATTTAGCTCAGCCATTCGCTCAAAGATTTCGTCGTTCGAATAACCGGCCTCAAGATAACCCTTGAAATATTTCTTAAGCCGAGCGCGATGCGCGGATGCGTTGTCGCCTGCATAACCCCCAGCGGGGTTCAAAGAGTTCATGATGAACTCCCTCTCGGCATCCATGCGAGCGGGGGCGTCAGGGCCGCCACCTGAGGTCAGGGCCTCACCAATACCGCCATAGTCAATCGTAACTGTGCCTACCCGATTTCCACGCATATCTTGGCCGATGGTACTGGCATGGTGTCCAAAGTGCTTAAGCTGATAGGACATGAACGGTAAGCCCACGGCGGCCCGGAGCATCTGGTTCGCCAACGAATGCCTGAGCGTGTATGGGGATACCTCCAGCTCTTCAAACTCTTCGGAGGTCAAGGTGTTAGCCAAGAATGTGGAAAGCTGATGGTTTAACCCAGAGCCGCTCAGCGAGTTAGCCTCATGCTGCTTGCCGGGCGATACGGTATTCATGTTCGAGAACAGATATGGGTTCTGCTTGAATCGGTTTAGGATTCGCAGTGTTTTAACCGCGTCTTTGACAATTGGGATGGCAACCCACATATCGTCGAAAAGTTTTCTGATTACTTCTCGATTTTTGATGACGTTGCTGATGATGAGATCGTGCCCAAATTCATCAGTTGTAAGGCAGTCATCAGTCAAGGAGCCGGAAAGCTCAGATGGCCTCATACCGGTGTACTGACCGATGATGTAGCAGGCGCTGTTACTGATGTGGGTCAAGTACTCATATAGGTTGTTGTCCATCGGGGCGCGCGTCAGCTTACACAGCGCCTCTTTGTCCTTCAGCATCCCAAGGTTTTGGGGCGACCAATAATTAGGCTCCAGGTTATACACGAACGGTTTCACCTCGAGTCCTGTGTAGCCACGCGAGGTTAGGCGGATCGCCACATAGATGTCGTAATTTCTCCGCGTGATCTTAGCGCTCTTGGCCTTGTTAAAGCCCACCAGATCGAGTCGACTCAGCGTATCCTGATCCGAGATGTCTTCTTTTAGCGCTTGGAGGAAATCAACAATCGCGAAAGATCCCTCTCGTGAGCACTTCTCAAAGATTTTGTTGGAGAACCATTTCTTTCTGGTACGAGTTTGCTTATTTGTGATGCTGTTTTGTTTCCACCTCAGAGCTTCCAAATCGACGTAAACCAGCGGCTTGGCGAAGAGGTTCTCGACTAAAAAGTGAGACCTTAAAATCTGAAAGCCTTGGAGCGTAACATTCCGGAATGCTCGGTCGAAGACTTCGGCCTCAGTCCGATAATCCTGCTCGGTAAAGTCAGCCAGGCTGAAGTGTGATCTTTCGAAGAAGTGATCCCCATGCTCCGCTCGTTTGCGAGCACACATCTGGTTTACTAATGGGATTACAGATTTGAAGATGTCCAACACTGTATGGGGCTTGTAACTAACAGGCCGCCTGGTATGACGAAGAGCTCCAGGAATCTCTAATACGCACAGGATGACCATTTTCAATTCGAAAAGAATTGTGTTACTCAGGCTTTCATAGATACCAAAGTCGATTCTGGATTTTGAGCCCTGTATATCCCTCGCCAAAACAGGAGACTCGCCGTTGAAGTCCCAAATCATATGCTTTACAAGACTCCGTTTACTGGCTGGCAGGTTCATCAATGCTGCGAGTAATTCAAGTGCGTTCATTCCATCGTTGGAATGGGACGTAGCGAAAATAAGCTCGGTGCTTAGGTAGCCCAAGAACTGCTCACGCACCGATTTGATTTTGTAAATGAGGGTATCGAATCCGTGGATCACAGGGACACCGTCTCAATCAATGGGTTAGTGATGATGTGCTCTGCCAACCGCCGGGCCTGCTCAAGTTGCTCCGCCGTAAATCCATCGTCAGAAGGAGTCAGGATGCTGTTCAGTTCCTTCAGGTTTTCTCGGATCACAGCTCCATAAGGCGTTTCTGCCACGTTGCTCGTGGACATTGTCGAAAGGTAGTCCCACTGCATAGCAAAGAGGTCTGGAAGGTTGGATACGGTGATGATGGAGTTGCTACAGGACAAACACTTGTTTAGCAGCGAGCACTTACTACCTTTTTTGTAGCTCGGCAGCTTTGTGATTTCTTCCGGAGGATTTAGCGCGTCCTTGCAACTGACCAAGCTAGTCCTAATGATCACCGGCGACGAACTTGCTACTGGGGCATTTGGCTTGTGCTTGTTGACCGGTTGGCTGTCTTGAATGATCGTACCTTTGTGAATCTTGATAAGAGCTTTTGTGTTGACCTCTCGAGCCGTTTTATTGAACTCCAGCTTGTCGAGATAATTCATGGTGGTTTTGTGCGATCCGTGACCAAGAATCACCTGTATTTCCCTGATTGAGACGCCTTGCTCAACGAGTTCAGCCACGAGACTGGGCCGGAGTCGGGACGCCGAGATATGCAGATCCTTTCCGTCTTCAGTTTTGAGGTCGTGTTCCCTGGCCAACCTGTTCATCACATTGTTGATGACGGTGGAATTCTCGAACGACTTCACCAGCTGGAATTCGGTTTGCTTCTGAGACTCGAAAATGAACAACCTCTCTTTGGCTGGCCCTTCGGCGAACTCTCGGATGTGGCGAGTCAGATAGATGACCTCGTTGAAGATTTTCTTGACCTCATTGCTTTGTGCCCGCGTCAGCCACGTCCAGTCCGCGTGCATGAGATCGAGATGAAGAACCTTTCCTCCACCTGAGCGCTCTTTCCAGTACCGAAGATAAGGGCGGAGCGTCAACTCGTGGCTTTCGACGAAGTCATCAACATCCAAGCTTTTGAGGGAGTCGGCGTTGAGCCCTGTTACTTGTGCCAGGCGAGTGATGTACGGAGCTATCATCCTAGAGGTTACCTGGTAGATCACACCCCAGCTCGCATACGTCTCAACTACACCCAGGCCACCGATCTTCAGCAATCGTGCAAAGCCCTGCTCGTACTTGTCCTCATCATCAGCCGACCACCTGCTGATCGTCCTGCAGTTGAGTTTGTTCTCGAAGATCCACCGAGCGTTTTCCAAGGAGGCCATACCTCTCACCAGGTGTCCATTCTCATCCAGTGGATCACTTCCCCCATGAAAAAGGACGTAGTCCTTCGCCAGCTCGTTGGTTCGTTGCCGCTCCACGTCACAGGCTTGCTGGATCGCACTTCTTACGAACTTAGGGTAGGGGCGATAGTCATCGGTCTCCCGGCCTTTGGGGAACCCTTCCACATCGATAAACGATGTGAGGCCCAGACCTCGAATCTTAACCGCACGCTTGAACATTGAACGGACTGCAGACAAGACCCCATCAGCGTAATGTGACGTCAGGTTGTCGGCTTCCATTTGGTCGATAAGGTACTTTCTGAATCGCGTCAGGTAGTGGGCCGTGACGTATTCACGAGGATCCTCACCTCCCTTGAAGCCAACCTCAGTCAAATGTAGGGTCATCTGTCTGAAGCCATCGCTGTAGTTTTGCTGTCCGGAGGAAGATTTCGACTTCATCGACGCGGCAGCGAACATATGCAGGAGCTTGTTGAAGGGCCGGGCAGTGTTCTTCACCAGATCATCGTATTTCGTGAGACCGACAAGCCTGAGCTCAGAGAGCGCCTTGACCAAAGAGTCTTTTGGCAATGCCTCTTGTTTTTTCAGCTCGGCCTCGACCTCCCGTTCCTTGCAGTTTTTGTAGTCAGCATTGATGACGCCGAGTCTCGAGAGGTCGGCGAGGATCTCTTGGAAGGTCTGTTCAACAAGGGTGTAAGTGGCGCGGGCCTGCTTCAGGTTTTTTATCCCGTCGACCTGGAACAAGCTGGCTTTCGACGAGATGGTTTTGCCGAACACTGGAATGCTTCGCTTTTCTGTCTCAGTTAGGTTTTCGTACCAGCAGAGAAGCTTGCGGCGCCACTCGTTGGCGATTGAGGGCTGGTCGGGGATTACGATCTGTTCCTCAATCATCCGCTGGATGATTGAGTCGAGGATGTCTTCCCTCGTGTTGAACGTATTGCCGCTTGTCTCCAGTTCCTTCACGAGATACGTGTAAGCCGGACTCAGCTTACCCCTCTGTGAAAGCTGCACGTTCAAGAGGGATTGGCGACTGCTCTTGATCTTGGTGGCCCAGGCCTGGATTGCCTCAGTTACTTCGGATTCCAGTCGTTTGGGGCGCCTGGCCTGGCTCGAGGCGTAGGCCTCCGTGGGGGCATGAGTTCCTGCTAGCTCATCGGACGAATGATGAGTAGTGCTCATTTTTGGCGTCCCTCTGGATAACGCAGGGCTGGAAACGACATGGTGGCTTCTCCCGGTTGCTATCGGCAAATGAACACTACGGGCGGTGTATTGGTCAAGCAGAAATTTTAATAAAATACTTATTAATCAATTACTTAGAGTATCCTCACGGCATACTCTTAAAATGCTAAACCGCCGTGGCATCTAGCTTTTTTGTTTATTTTGGTAGTCTCGAGATTCTCAAAAGGCCTTGTGAGGGTTCAAAAAAATAATGCTGCGCTGAAGTCTCCGCGATAGATCAGCACGATGTTGAAGGGGGACGGCATATTCCAGATTGCTCAGGTAAGGCGCGTCAGCTTGTAAAGGGGAAGCGCCATACCTCAGGCACTTCGTCGAGGCTCATTTCTTATCCCCGGTTTTGATTCGCTTGGTCGTCCGCTCGCGTAGGACGTGCATCTCTCCGCACTTGGTCTTAACGAGTGAGTCAGGCTTGCAGAGCTTTTGGTAGATGTCATGAGGGATCTGGGTGTAGCCCTCAGACGTTGTGAAGTGCGAATGGCCATGCCCTATCGAAAGCATTCCAAGGCGCTCAAAGAAATCCTTGCCAAGATCAGGGCTGGTGAGGAGGAGGTACGCTGAGCCATGACGGAATTTGTGCGCTGAGATTTTTCGCTTGATCTTGCCAGCCTTCCGGGCCCGCTCGCTTACACGCTCAAAAAGCTTTTCAACGCTCTTGGTGGTATAGGGCTTCCCATGTGAATTGAAGAACGCAGGCGTCTTCTCTGGGTCTCTAATCCGCTGGCTATGCCTGTGGTACAGCGGTGTTCTGTGATAGTTCTCGATGCGCTCTAGGGTTGTCCTGCTGACGAGCGTTACCCTGGGCTTGATGTGGTTTTTTTTGCCTTTGCTTCCTTGGACATGCAAGGGACTGTAATCCGCATTCACCGGGATGTTGCTGTCAGCTGAAACATATTGGAGTTTCTGGTACTCAAGCGCGTCGCGGATGTGCTGAAGCGTTATGCGAGGCAGCTCAGACTCCCGAATGCCAGAGTCGTAAATCAGCTGCAGCATGCACCTCTCTCGTTCTGAGTGTGCGTGCAAGATCATCTGTTCAAGTTCAAGCATGCTGCACGGTTGGACGATTGCTTTTGTATTGGCTTTGCCAGGTCGAATCGGCCCGTGCTCATAAGGATTGTCAGTCCGGAGAGGTGGCTTGTCATTAAGGCTGATGCACAGGTGGGTGCGGAAGAAATGATGATATGCAGCATCTCGACCCTGCACCGTCTTGGGTGCGAGGCCCGCAGCATCCAGGCGACCCAAATAAACTTCGAAATCACCTAACCCGATACTCAGAAGGAGATCGTCTCTAAAGGAGGTCTCGTGCTCAGGCTTGCTCTTTTGGTCTTCTAGCAGGTACGAAATACGCCTCGCATAAGACAGAACGGTTTTGTCTGCGAGTGAGCTGTTTCTATAGTTCCGGCAGAGATAGGAGGACACTAGGGGAAGTAGCCGTTCATCGTTACCGATCAACCCACACCCTGTCACCTTCACGCTTGGTTCACTGCCTTCTGGCTGAGCTAAGAACTGCTCACGGTATGGGCCATTGGCGAGGATGGAGTTGCTTAGGTCGAGCTCTCTATCTCGTATAGCAACCACTTTCATTATCTGACGCCCTACTCATCGACGCGGGATGGTCAGTGTTGAGTATGACTCATGGTTCAGATTCTGGAGGGGTTCAAGCTAAGTGCACTTCGGGATTGTGCACTTCAGTGTAGGGGGGTAGAAATCACCGCTTCCGCTGCGTGGTCAGTGCCGATCACCAGGCCGTGGGCTGCGCCGGCGATGGTGTATTGGGCGACCATGCGCATCCGCGCCTTGGTGTTGCCGAGCACGAAATCCACCGANACNGCGTGCTTGCCTTCGAAGGCTGCGACTTCGCTGGCCAGGGACTTTACTGCCGGGCCGATGTTGACGGTGTGGCGTTCGTCCGGGGCGATGAAGTCCACCGAGGCCTGGGCGTCATGTTCATCGAACTGCACGTCGTACGGCAGGCGCACGGCGATGAACTTGTAGGCCTCGTCACCGGTGCGCTCGCGCAGTTCACGCATGGCGCGCTGGGCCAAAAGGCCGGCGGTCAGCGAATCGACCCCGCCGCTGATGCCCAGCACCAGGGTCTTGAGTCCGGAATTGGTCAGGCAGTCCTGGATGAAGGTGATGCGTCGGGCGACTTCCGCTTCGAGGGCCTGGTAATCGGCGAACGGCGGCTGAACGTTGAGCTGTTCAGCAATCTCACGCTGTACGGCTTGCATGAATTCACTCCTTGCTGGAAAGGCTGGAAACGGCAGGAACCTGGAAAACGTGTCGCAAGTAGGCGACGAAATTCGGGTCTTTGCAGTGGGTCTTGCCCGGCTCGTCGGAGATCTTCGCCACCGGTTGGCCGTTGCAGGCGGTCATTTTAAGCACGATGCTCATCGGTTCGACACCCGGAATGTCACAGGTCAGGTTGGTGCCGATGCCGAAGCTGACGTTGATCCGGCCGCGCAGGGCCCGGAAGATCTCCAGCGACTTGGGCAGGGTCAGGCTGTCGGAGAACACCAACGTCTTGCTCATCGGGTCGATGCCGAGCTTGTGATAGTGGGCGATGCATTTTTCGCCCCACAGCACCGGGTCCCCGGAGTCGTGGCGCAGACCGTCGAACAGCTTGGCGAAGAACAGATCGAAATCGCCGAGGAAGGCATCGGTAGTGATGCAGTCTGTGAGGGCGATCCCCAGCAGGCCGCGATACTCGCGAACCCAGCAGTCGAGGGCGGCGATCTGGCTGTCGATCAGCCGTGGACCGAGTTGCTGGTGGGCCATGATCCACTCATGAGCCATGGTGCCCAGCGGTTTCATGTCCAGTTCGCGGGACAGGTGCACGTTGCTGGTGCCGACGAAACGACCGGGGAAATCGTGCTTGAGCACGTTCACCACTTCTTCCTGCACACGGTAGGAAAACCGCCGGCGTGTGCCGAAATCGGCGACCTGCAACTGCGACAGTTCTTCGGCCGAAGCATTGGCGGTCAGCCAGTCGAACTTGCGATACAGCTGTTCGCGGGCCTGTTCCAGCACCGTTTCACGGTAGCGATAGCGGTTGCGCACTTCGCTGACGATCGCCAGCAGCGGCACTTCAAACAGAATCACGTGCAGCCACGGCCCGCGCAGGCGGATGAACAACTCGCCGTTCTCGATGCCGGTGTGCAGGTAGCGCAGGTTGAAACGGAACAGACCGAGGAACCGCAGGAAATCCGGCTTGAGGAACGAGATGCGCTCGAGAAAACTCAACTGATCGGCGCTCAGGCTCAACTCGGCCAGACGCTCGACCTGGAAGCGGATCTCCGCCAGATAAGGGCGCAGATCCTCACTGTTACGGCAACGGAACTCCCATTCGACTTCGACGTTGGGGTAGTTGTGCAGCACCGCCTGCATCATCGTCAGTTTGTAGAAGTCGGTGTCGAGCAGGTTCTGCACGATGCGATCGGCAAACACACTCTCGCTCATAAAGGGGTCTCCAGGCGGACCGCGCGTTGGCGCGGTATCAATCAATGGCGCTAGTGGCGCATATCCGGGGTGGGGATTGCCAGCGATTTTTTGACCGCCACAGGGACTGAATACAACTTCAAACCGGACTGTCGATCTGCTCCAGCATCCACTTCACGAAATCCCGCACCTTGGGCACTTCTGCCGCGTGTTCCGGGTAGGCCAGGTAATAGGCGTCGGTGCTGGGCATTGCATGCTGCCAGGGAATGACCAGTTTGCCGTCGGCCAATTCCTCTTCCACCAAAAACCTCGGCAGCAGGGCGACGCCGCAGCCGACCTGGGCGGCGCGGATGCACATATAAAAGGTTTCGAAGCGCGGGCCGTGGTAGCTGTGTTCGGTCTGGTAGCCCTGGCTGTCGAACCAGTCGTGCCACGCTTGCGGGCGGGAAGCATTCTGCAGCAGGACCAGATCGGTGAGTTGCGTTGGATCAGTCAACGGAGTGTCCGGCAGGCTGCTCGGCGCGCAGACGGGCACAAGCTCTTCGCCGAACAGCTTCAGGCACTCGGTGCCGGGGCGCGAACCCTGGCCGAAATAGAACGCCAGGTCGCTGCGCCCTTGCAGCAGATCATCCGCTTCTTGCTCGTTGCACAGGTCCAGATGAATCGACGGATGACGCAGACGCCAGCCCTTGAGGCGTGGCACCAGCCAGCGAGCGCCGAAGGTCGAGGGCGTAGAGACGCGCAGGACTTCGGTTTCGCCGCCGTAGGAACGCAGATAATGAGTCGACATCTCAACC
>Ga0065714_10065331_pt1 | contig 10814 bp, 8 predicted proteins | sample MisRhiReplicate2_FD_59101 | JGI IMG/M metagenome (GOLD analysis project Ga0065714, IMG submission 59101) | Miscanthus rhizosphere microbial communities from Kellogg Biological Station, MSU, sample Rhizosphere Soil Replicate 2: eDNA_1 v2... | ecosystem: Host-associated > Plants > Roots >... | reverse complement strand
TATAGGCCTGACGGCTAAGCGTAATTTCACTGCCGCCTGAGGGGCAGCCTACAGAACAGTTATCGACGGCTGAAGTCTGTGCCAATTGGAGTTTTGCAAATCCACCTGAAACGTCCGCAGATTGAGGCGTAGTACAGGCACCTAACACAGGAAAGATAAGAAGCGAGAACAGTTTTATTTTCAGCATTCCTTGCATAGAGTTTCTCCTAAAAATGATTCATTAGCTTAAAGAAGAACGTCTTCCGCGGCCATGTAGCCGGTCCACCAATGCATGTCAAAAAATGCCAACAGCCTGGATTAACGCACGCAAAACCCCTAGTCTGCGAAGAACACTAGCGCCTATCTACCCAAAGCTGCCGTTTGCCAAAGGCAGCAATCGGCCAAAGAGGACGGTTCTAATCGGTCAACGCTCCTTCAAATCTGAACAGCCTATTAGCTAGCCAATAGCTTGAGAGGCGCCTGTTATCACAGAGGATATTCCCCACAGTTGCCATCTAGGAGTCAAGGACGACCATGAATTTAGCCCTACACAAATAAATTTCCCCCGAGGTAGATAAACTCAAAAACCTCACGGCAGAATTGAAACTGCAGGAACTGTGAATCGCCCCGCGTATCGAACTCCGGCTATATCGGCGGAAGCGGCGGTGCTCATTTCAGAGAGATCGATGGTCGAATCGGCACCATTCCTTCAAACGACGATTACAGTGATGAAAGCTGATGGTGACGGTGGCGGCTCTGGATAGCTTGCTCCAAAGCTGTAGCGTAGCGATTGAATTCAGCCACCGCGTATCTGAGAAATCGCTCATCGACGATGATGCCGTTGAAAAGGTTTACCTCTACCCCCTCAGTTCTCTCAATTGCTTTGATTAACCTTTTCTCAAATTCGGTCTTCTTCTCTTTTTTGCAGAGAGCTTTATGATAGTCAGTGGCTACCCCATCATTGTGGATCATAATGTTTCTAATCATTGTCAGATGATCAATGTCATCTATGCCTCTGGTATCAAACCCTTTCCTTGGTATCGTGTGAGCTTTTTCAATCGGGCCCTTACATTTCAACTCGTCGCTAAAACTGGAGAGCCTTATCATCAAATCAAGGCAGCCGCTTATGCGATGCTCGAACAAACCGAACATCGTGAGGTAGGCCGACCGGCGTATTAGGTCCGCTATCAATGATTTGTATTCGAGTCTAACTTCGTCATCGTCATATCCGACACACGACCCACAAGAATAGTATGTTCGAGTACGTGGATAGCTTTCTCCATTCTCATCATACGCCTCTTCTTCAAACTCGCCTTCTTCCACTGCGTCAGATTCATCTGCTGCATTTACTGCGAGTTGCACATTCTTTTCGGCCTGTTCGCCAAGCATTTTCATAATTGAAATAGATGAGGGTCAATTCGAAGAGCTTGACGCTAAACATAAAATCCAAAATTGCCATGGTTATTCCTCTTGGAATGTTCAAAATTCGTAAAGCTACGCAGACGCTTTTGAACATTCGGAATCTGTTCTGAACCAAATCTGAAACCATTATGAACACGTTCAGAGTCAAATCTGAAAGCTTTCAGAACGTGGTCTGAGGCTTGTAACTACGATGTGCTCGTTTCGGCCTGGTGGGGCGTCGTGAGGCTTGATTTACGTGTGTTCTTGATAAACATCGCGGTTCCTCCGTGGCGCATATCGATCTCGAACAGCTCAGACATGCGAATGAGATCGCCCAGCGTACGATGCCCGTAATTGACTGCTGAGAACGAGCTGTTGTTACGGATGAATTGACCGACCTGACTGAGATGGGACCACCCTGCATCGTCTGCGGTTTTCTCTGCTGCTGTCCTCAGCAATCGGACAAGGGACGTGTCGCTGCGCAGCTCGTTCCGGGTTCGCTTCGTGGATAGCGGTGGATCGCCCTCGGCAGCTTTCTCCTGATCGTCGCTCATCAGGTTCTCTGTGTAGATAAACTGAGAGCAGGCATCTACGAACGGCTTGGGAGTCTTCTTCTCGCCAAAGCCATACACTGGCAGGCCGCTTTCAAGCAGTCGCAGCACAAGCGGGGTGAAGTCACTGTCGCTGGTCATGAGTGCGAAAGCATCGACGTTTTTGCTGTACAGCAAGTCCATTGCGTCAATGATCATTGCAGAGTCAGTGGCGTTCTTGCCTTTCGTGAAAGCGAACTGCTGCATGGGTCGAATAGCGTAGGGGTGGACCTTCTCGACCCAGCCTGCAAGGTGCGGAGAACTCCAATTGCCGTGAGCGTGCCTGATGTTCACCATGCCATATTTGGCAAGCTCATCGAGCACACCGCCGATAGCGGCGTGGCTAACGTTGTCGCAGTCAATCAGCAGTGCTATCCGTTTCGACTCCACGATGAATCCTTATCAGTCTCGATGAGTCGCCACTATGTCATCAGGCAAGCACGGCCTTCAAGACTCAGTGCTGGCCTGTGGTGCGGCTGGAGTTGGGACACTCACGCCAGACATTTCATTTTTCACAGTCGATGTGCAGTGTCGTCGTAAGCGGGCTTTTTCTCTATCGCTGCGCTGGTCCCTCAGGCCGACATGGAGACGTGCTTCGGGTCGATTGCAGCCCTTCGCGTCAGGCTGCTATCGGCCGAGGCTGTGTAAAAACGTTTTTCAGCGCGACAGGTACTCAAAACCGGACTGGAAATCGCGCTTCTACGCAAAATCGACATCTGCTGACGTGCCGATAAATTTTAGATTTAACGTAGACGCGCGCACCTCAATTTTGGCGAAGCGTTTTTACACACTCTGGGCCAAAAGCGGTCACTCTGTCTATCTGTGAAACTGAGACGTTTAAGTCACCGGTAGAGTTTGGAAAGTATCTAGAAAACCCAGGGCTATTCAAAAGCGATTATTGACGATGTCACTATAGGGCCTCAGCAAACACAAGTAGGCAAGTGAGAGCCCCCCAATACCTGGTATTAAACTGCAGTTTTGTCTCACAGCCAGTGGCACCGTAGTGAACCCAGTGAGGAGGTTATAAATGGTGTCCACTTATTGAACTGACCCCCAAAGGTTGGACACAACCTTGGGGGGTGTCATGGGTAAGTACACAGAGCAAGTAAAACTGGCAGCAGTGCAGGACTACTGTTCCGGTAGCGCGGGTTTGAGGGATGTAGCACACCGTCACAATGTGGATTTTTCATCCCTTCGCCAGTGGGTTGCGGCCTATCAGGTGCATGGCGCTGCCGGGCTGAAACAGAAAAAGCTGCAGCGCTATAGCAACGACTTCAAACTGTCTGTTTTGAAACGTATGCGTAAGGAACAGCTGTCCTATCGGCAAACGGCGGCCTTGTTCGACATCCGTAAGTTCGACATCATCGGCCTCTGGGAGCGCCGCTATGATGAGGGCGGTTTTGATGCCCTTACCAAGCAGCCTAATAGAGCCGGACGCCCGAAAAAAATGCCAACCACCATTCCTCCTGTTCAACCCGACTCACCCGATGATGAGTCGCGCTCACGCGATGATTTGCTTGCCGAGGTAAAGCAGTTGCGGATGGAAAACGACTACCTAAAAAAGCTCGATGCCTTGGTTCAGGAAAAGAAACGAGTAGCGCAGCAGAAAAAGCGCGAATCGTAATAGGACTGAGGCCGCGGCACTCTCTCAAAAGCCTGCTGAAGTTCGCCGGTTTGGCACGCAGCACCTTTTACTATCAGCAAAAGGCGCTGCAAGCGGCTGATAAGCACGCTGAGCTGAAAGACAAGATTCGTTCGACGTTCGATGAGCATAAGGGCCGGTATGGCTACCGCCGGATAACGGCTGCGGTACGAAGCGCTGGTCATCTCGTCAATCACAAGACGGTTCAGCGACTGATGGCGCAGCTTCAGCTCAAGAGCTTGGTGCGCGTGAAGAAATACCGAGCCTACAAGGGCGAGGTAGGCAAGGCAGCGCCAAATCTTTTAAAGCGTGAGTTCGAAGCTCCGTCACCCAATCAAAAGTGGGTAACCGACGTTACAGAGTTTAAAGTTGGAGGCCAGAAGCTTTATCTGTCGCCGGTTTTGGATCTGTACAACGGCGAAATCATTTCCTATGAGGTTGCCAGAAGGCCGCTGTTCGATATGGTCGGGAAGATGCTCAAAGGTGCATTCAAGCGACTTCAACCGCATGAAAAACCGGTTTTGCACTCAGACCAGGGCTGGCAGTATCGAATGCCCATTTACCTGCGGGCTCTCAAAGAAAGCTCCGTGACGCCGAGCATGTCGCGCAAGGGTAACTGCTACGACAATGCGGCCATGGAGAGTTTTTTCGACACACTGAAGTCAGAGTTTTTTTATCTGAATAAATTTAACGACCTTGATGAGCTTCACGCTGGCATCGACGAGTACATCCAGTATTACAATCACTCGCGTATCAGACTGAAGCTAAACGGCCTGAGTCCTGTTGCATACAGAACTCAGGCCGCTCAGGCATAGATGGGTAAACGTCCAACTTTGTGGGGTCAGTTCATATGCGGTGGACATCATGGCCCTAAAAGTTGGATAAAAAGGTGTGTTGACCGAATGCTTAGGATTTTTCATGGCTTCGACCACTATGTGTAAGAAAGAGCTTGTCTCAAAATGCGCGTTTCAAATTCAGTAAGATATGTCAGATTTTTCATAGAGATAGCCTTTAGCTTTATTATGTATTGGTCTACATTCAGGTCGTCAAAATTATGATTCGCAAGGATCTTCTTTGTGATCTGAATCGGTATTCCGAATTCCTCAAGCGAGTTTACAGCTGGTGGAAAGTAGAAATTTTCAAGCGTGGAAGCAAAAGATTTGTAATCGCCGAAAGGATAGGAGAATCTTTTAAATATCAGCTCTTGAATATCACTTATTGCATATATTATTTTGGGAAGGTTGTAGTTTATTAGGTTTTTCTTAAAATTAAAAACAGCCTGTATTGCATCATCAATGTTGTAGCTAGATGAGCGGCTAGCCCAAAATTTTTGGTCCCGGACAATTAATACTTTGTCATCAACTTTATTGATAACATCAATAATTTTTTTATGTAATTGCGTGTCGGAGCGGACGGCGCCGCCACCCATTGACGATACATTGAAATATTTGAATAGGATTTTGGATAAGTGCATTAGTTGAGGGCTGGTTGGATATATACCATCCCAGCGCATAAGACCATTCCAAGCGTTGCACTTATCAATTAGGGCGTTAGCAAACTCGATGAGTTTACTTGGATGGATTCCCTGGTGTTTCAGAATTAAAGAAATAGGGATGGTTTGTTGCTCATAGTATCCTTTTATCTTTTCTTTATTTGGCTCGCTAACTTCAGCACCCATGTGTAGCAGGAGTGAGTCAGATGCGTTTTCACTCTGCGTGACGATCGGCATATCAATGAAAGGTAGTTCATTTTGAGGCTTCTCACCAAGGATATAAACATTCCCCACAAAATGCTCAAACATCCTTCCAGACCTGCCCGCAATATTGTTAAATGTAAACATATCAAGCTTGGTTCTTCTAGTAATGCAGTCATCATATATAATAATGTTCTTGGCGTTAGTATTCACTCCTTCAATGAGTGTAGATGTGCAAATAATAATGTTGATATCTGAGCTATTGAAATAGTCAACTATCAACGAAGCAACTGCTCTAGGTAGTTGCGAGTGATGATAGGCGATACCGTGTTTAAGGCCTTCAACTAGCGACCAGTCGTAATGAAAGTTTTCGCCAAGCCAGATCGAAAAATCCTCATTGCGAATCTTTTGATTTAGCAGTCCGGAGTCAAGCAGTTTGACCATCAAGGAACTAGCTCTTTTGGGAGACTTACAATAGATAACTGTTTGCTCATTATTTCCGAAAGAGTTTAAGATATCTAAAAGTATTGTATCCCTTTCCAGGTCTTTATCAGCATCTTTCCCCTTACTGACTATCGGATAGAAAAATTCGTTAGTAGCCACAGTAGCGTAGGAGTCAAATTTCAAAAAGGTACATCTGAGTTCGTCTTCAATCCCCGCCGCCAACCCATTTATTCTGGGACCCAGCATGTAAAATCGTTTGCATTTCGCATAGAGTTTTTTGAAAGCAAGGTTCAAGCGATCACACCGCTCATCATCTTTTGTTGTAGGTGCCAACTTGTAAAATTCATCGATAATAAAGAAGTCTATTATTCCCAGGCCGACATGTTCAAGCACTCTTTCTTGGGTGAGGATATATATATTATTTTGGTCTGATTTTTGTGCAACCTGAGTAATAATTTTATATGTGTCACTGTACTTATAAAGCTTCTTTTTAAGCTCGTCCATCAAGGCGATCGTAGGAACAACAACAACAATGTTGGTAAATTCCCGGGTTGCAATCAGCGCTTCAATGATTAAGCTTTTCCCAAAGCTAGTAGGCGCGCTCAGGATAATATTCTCGCCATTTATGATTCTATGAAACACTTCAGCTTGGCGAATATGAAATATTTTATTTTCATCTTGAGGTGTAGTGAAGATACTGCGCCTAAATAAATCCTTACTTGTATTTTTTGCGTTTCCAACATAAGGATATAACCCTAACTCACCTAGCAAATGATCCAAAATGAAAGAATTTTCTATCTCTCCTTTTCGCTCTAATGATCTTATAACAATATCTTGAATTAAGTGCTGCTGTTTGTGTCTATTGTATTCATTCACAAGCGATAGCAAAAAGTCATCCCACTGATTAAACTCTGGATTGCTTATGTTGGCTTTTGAATCTTCGTACCAAGAGATCACGAATTAAGCTCCTTCACTAACGCCTCATTTACGATTGAAATATCCGATACGGGAAAATAGAAAATTCGCAAATTTATTAGATCAATTAGATCTGGTTTAATTCCGTCGACTAGAATGTTCCTACACTCTTGAATACGCTCGTTGAAAAGTTCAATAAATGAATTCTTGTCGTAATCGGTAATGATTGAACTGTCATGCATCAATAATACGGGAATAATGATTTTGTCGAATCGTTCGTCAATGGTAAGACTAGAGTTGGCCAATCTTCTGAGCTTGTCTGTATGTGGCCAGGATTCATCGATTTCAGCTGTAAGCATAAACAATCGCTGCTTTAGCGTAGTCAAACTTATTATGTACTCAATATTCCTAATCGCACATCCCACTGCTTCCTCGATATTAGTGCTAACTGAAGAGGCACCGATCCATAATTCAATGTCGTCAAGATTCAATACAACATGAGTGCAAGAGAAGGTCTTGTTTTTAATGTCGAAGACCTTGTTCATGATAGGGATTGTTTTATATGAGTCGCGTATAGCGATATGCAAAAATAAATCGCCCAGGGCATTCATATCGTTAGCGGGGTAATTAGCTCTTGCGTGTTTGAATAGACATCTTTCGGGACCACTAAAGTTCGCCTTCTCTTTATGTGACAGGCAGTAGTCAATGATCCAGTCATAAACAGTTTCTGTCAGACTACTAAGATTCCAAACTTTCATCGTGAACCCGATATCGATCCCTTTGATATTTGGTTGTCCGACATTGCAATTTATGCAGTAAGTAAATGGCGATGGCGGATGATCAGGCGCTTTATAATGTATTCCTTCTTGGATTTTGATATCTAGATTTGCGGCATTCATGATCCCGAGCACGGCCGAGTCGGCTAAAATATCTTTGACTGATACAACATATAAAGTATTACAGCCCTGTTGTACGAGCAGAAGACCAATACATAGTCCGTCACGTAACACAGGGGACCCCGACATACCTTTGTACATGCTAACGTAATTCGACTGCGAAACTTCGAAACTGTACTGCCTGCTTAAAATGTGCTCAAATACGTTAGACACCTTTACACTTATGGGTGTGCAATAATGCTGCTTCTCTATTGGAAAGCCGCAAGCTTTAACTTCTGCATCTAAACTAATACTCACTGAGTAAAGTCCAATAAAGCTCGCTAGTACATCCTCAACCTCAAGAATGCAGAAGTCTTTTGCCTCATCTGAATGAATGCATTTAGCAGATGAAAAAATATTTTGGTAAAAGTTATCGCTTGAGAAATAAATCCTTAGCTCGTCCGAGTCGACTACTATGTGATTGGCAGTAAGCACAATCGTCGATGATATCGCAAAGCAAGTACCGCGCACTACATTTCGAGTGTTGCCGCTACCATCATTTTTGATCGCCTCTAGAATGAATACCGAATCGGATTTGTATTCGCCTGGGATTGTATTGCTCACAGTTCAATCTCGCAGTCATCTATTTCTATGGTGACTTTTGAGTATTTTTCTTGCATTTCTTTTGCGAACCATTGAGGGATATTCTCAAGCTGATAGTTTATTATTATTCGCGTAGTTTTAGATTTGTTTGCCTCTGCAATTCTGGCTAAAGTTTCAAGATCTGGGTGCCCATGAGACTTGCCGTTTGTGCTAATCATATAAATTGGGCAGTCGAGGCGATCTAACAGCTCCATGCTTGTACTGTTTTTACTCCCGTGATGAGATATTTTCACAGCGTCCACCTTGAGCTTTTGAATCTTACTGGTATCAAGCCACGAAATTACTGTACTTGGGTAGCAGTCACCAAGACATAAAACACGTTTATCGCCATACTCTATTAAAAAGCAAAGGCTACTCATGTTAGTTAGTGATGTATCTTCCAAAAAAGGCTCGCCAGCCAAAGATTCAATGGTCCGCGATTCTATATTGGATATCGGATAGTTGACAGGGTATTGGCTTAGGCTGCTAGCATATAAATCAAAGGTATCATAATATATTTTATTTATTATCTTAGGTTTAATTAGCTTTGAGTTTAGTTGGTATTTCCAGCTTGCTATTAACGCATCAAGTGATGATTTTTCTGGCCCGATAGTTGTAAGCTTTATCTGACCAATATTGAAATTGGGAAGTCTTTCCCTGTAAAGGGCCTCACCAGAAACTATTTCATTGCACTTGAGTTTTCGTGTGTTGATCGAATACGAGAGTGATGTTCCTTCTGAGTACCCGATCCGAATGTTTTCCTCTGGGACTGTTAGTTCACAAGCGAGTGCTTGTAATTTACGATCTGTCGAGTAACTTATTGCGCTATCTTCATTTGATTTGCCGAAAAACTGTTCGGCGCCATTAAATAAGATACTCTGAATTTCAGGGCATTTTTCGTGCTGGAGAAGCTTTATAACCCCATTAACATGGTCGTTATCTATATGCGTTATAATGAGGGCATTTATAATTTTTGTTTTATCAATTACTTTTTCTTTCCAATCTTCGAATGATTGAGCGGTGCCTCCGTCAATCAAGATAAAATCAGATTCCGTGGCGATGCTAATACAATCGCCATTACCAGCTTTAAGCATGCGTATTTTGAGCACGTAAGTCATCCCTGATTCCGAAATGATAGCATTGTACCACCATCAGCGTTGGGCTCGCGCTGCGGGGTTGTTTATCCACATGAGGTGAATAGTTCCTGCTTTTGTAGCCACACAATGACCGCTTTTGGCCGCTCTCTGCCGGTCACGACAGGCAGGAGTCGACCAGAAGCGGTCAAGGCGGATGAAATTACCTTGTACCAACCTACGATGTTGTATGTAATTCCAAGCCCATTCAGTGCATAAAGTGGTTCACAGGTATGGACACCAGTACCCTCACACTCCAAGAGTTGTATCGTCCGGGAAGCTCCTCAAATGGCTGCACCGTGGTCGACAGCGGCCTCATCTGAATCGTGGCTTTCGAGCCAACCCCGATCAGTCGCGACAGGCTGAAAACGTCCAGGTATTACCTGCAAAAAACTCCTAGCGTCCGACAAAAAAATCCTAACCGTTCTGTTTCATGCGGACTAAGGTTCCCACAGGTAGTGCATCAAGCACTGATCTAGGAACTCTACGAAACTGAAAGCGTGCCACTGGTGCCTTGCTCCACGCGACCTCTTTGGGCATGGCCCCGACCGCTAGCGATACCGTCTCCGAGCCGCAGTCGCCGCAGGAGTTGGAGTGGACCTGGGGGCTAAACGGATGGCCAACATCTGGCTAAAAGCAGGCTCAATGCCAGCCCAGCGGCAAGGCTCATTGCTACCATCGTGCTTCTTGTATCTGAAAAGGATTCCCTCTATGCGTAAGTTACTTTTTCTAGTCATGCTGGCAGTTGTTGCAACGGGCTGCTCCAGCCGTAAAGACTTCTACGCAACCGGCGGGAGCAGAGCGGACGGCTCGATCGACATGGCTTACGACTTCAAGCCCTTTGAGACACCGGTCGTTGACTATAAGCAAGCTGAGTCAATTGCAAACAGCAAATGTGCGGTTTGGGGTTACAACCGCGCCGAACCCTTCGGTGGGAAAACTCAGAACTGCCAGGCCCGAGACGGCTGGGGTAATTGCACTGCAGGCCAGATGATCGTCAAATATCAATGCATCGGTAACATCACACCAGCTAACCAGGCCTCAGCTCCAACGCTCACGTCGGTTCCGGTTGGTATGATGACTCCCGCTCAGTACAAGGAAGCGCGTGTGAAAGCATTGATGGATCAACACCTACCCTATGCCGAGTACCAGAAGCAGTATCAGGCGATCATGGCTGAGTAATTCCGTCGATACTGGTTCACGGTGCGGCTCAATTTCTCCGAAACTCCCTGAGAGACGGCGTGAAACTGAGCCAGGTTTTCACTCGAAAAACTGCACTGTCGCTTTACTGCCATTGTTTGGCCAAACTTCAGCGATCACAAAATGTGAGGCGCATATCCGCAATGACCACTTCTGGCCGATCGCTGCCTGTCACGAAGGGCAGCAATCGGCCGATTCTGTTGAAAAAGTCGGTTCTTCCAGACTGTCCGCATACTGACCGCTGAAAACGCCTTTTTTGCGCGCCACTACGCGAAATCTGACCCCAGAATCCTCTGTTCA
>Ga0065714_10004820_pt1 | contig 10820 bp, 13 predicted proteins | sample MisRhiReplicate2_FD_59101 | JGI IMG/M metagenome (GOLD analysis project Ga0065714, IMG submission 59101) | Miscanthus rhizosphere microbial communities from Kellogg Biological Station, MSU, sample Rhizosphere Soil Replicate 2: eDNA_1 v2... | ecosystem: Host-associated > Plants > Roots >... | reverse complement strand
CGTGGTGCAGCCGGCGCTGCTGCTGGCCGACGAGCCCACCGGCAGCCTCGACTTTGCCACCGGCGAGCAGGTCATGCGGCTGATGTTCGACCTCAACCGCGAGCTCGGCACCACGCTCGTGCTCGTCACCCATGACCGCGGCATTGCGGCCCAGTGCGAACGCCGCATCACCATCGAGGCTGGGCAAATGGCGCTCAACGAGTCCAGGCCCGTGCTGGTGGCCTCGCTCGAAGCATGATCGTCCCCCGGTTCTGGGCCGAAGGCCGCATCCAGGAGCAGGTGGCGGGCAAGCAGATCACCGTGCGGCGCTACGGCTGGTCCGACGACAGCCCGATCGCCGCGCAGGCGCATGCCGACCAGCGCACGCGAGAGGCGTTCGAGCGCATCGCCGCGGGGGAGCCGCTCAAGCGCCGCGAGCGCAAGCTGGCCTACAACGGGGCCGAGGGCATGCCGATCCGCGAGGAAATCGTCGAGCGGCAGGGCGACACCGTCATCACGCGCAACAGCTACGGCGCACGCTGTCTCAACACGCCCGACGTGCTCTTCGTCGATATCGATTTCGATGAGCCCCTCCGCGGAAGTGTGTTCGGTTTTGCGCTGGTGCCCGCGCTGATCGCAGGCGTCGTCGGCGGCTGGACTGCCAAGACGTGGGTGGGCGGGCTCATCGCCGCCATCGTGGTCTTCATCGTCGCCTACCGCATCGGCCTGGCCAAGAAGCGCGGTGAGGCCAGCAGCAACCCCGCGCCCGAGAAGCGCGCGGCCGACCGGATCGGGCGCTTTGTTCATCAGCATCCCGACTGGCACCTGCGCCTGTACCGCACGCCAGCCGGTTTCCGGGTGCTCGCCATGCACGACGTCTTCAGTCCGGCCGACATGGCGGTTGCGGACTGCTTCCACGCGTTGGGCGTGGACAAGACCTACGCCCGCATGTGCCGCAACCAGAACTGCTTTCGCGCCCGCCTGAGCGCCAAGCCCTGGCGCATCGGCATCGGCGAGCACATCCGGCCGAGGCCGGGCGTGTGGCCCGTGTCGCCCGAGAAGCTGCCCGTGCGCGATGCCTGGGTCGCACACTACGAAAAAGCCGCCGAGGGCCATGCCGCGTGCCAATACCTGGAGAGCGCCGGCAACAGCGCGCGCGTGCATCCGAATGCGCTGGCCGTGCAGGAACTGCACGACGAACGGACCCGGGCGCACAGCGGATTACCGATTGCCTGAAGGAGAGGGCGCGCAGCCCTCGATAATCGACAGATGTCTTCTCCCAAAGTGATCTTCGGCTTCCATGCCGTGGGCGTGCGCATCAAGACCGCGCCCAAATCGGTGCTCGAAGTGATGTTCGACACCAGCCGGCGCGACGCGCGCATGAAACAGTTCATCGCACGCGCACAAGAAGCCGGCGTGCGGCTGGTCGAGGCCGACGGCCTCCGACTCGCCAAGCTCAGCGGCAGCCACGGCCACCAGGGCGTGGTGGCGCGCGTCGAACCCATCGCGCAGGTCCGCTCGCTCGACGAATTGCTCGAAGGCCTCGAGGAGGCCGGCACCGTGCCCCTGCTGCTGGTGCTCGACGGCGTGACCGATCCGCACAACCTTGGCGCCTGCCTGCGCGTGGCCGATGGCGCAGGCGCGCATGCGGTCATCGCCCCCAAGGATCACGCAGCCGGCATCAACGCGACGGTCGCCAAGGTGGCGAGCGGCGCCGCGGAAACCGTGCCGTATTTCATGGTGACCAACCTGGCGCGCACGCTGAACGAACTCAAGGAGCGCAGCATCTGGTGCGTCGGCACGAGCGACGATGCGCCCGGCACCCTCTACCAGAGCGACTTCAAGCGGCCACTGGCGCTGGTGCTCGGCGCCGAAGGCGAGGGCATGCGGCAGCTCACACGCAAGACCTGCGACGAGCTGGTGAGCATTCCGATGGCGGGTGCGGTGGAGAGCCTGAACGTTTCGGTGGCCAGCGGGGTGTGCCTCTACGAGGCGATGCGGCAGCGCGGCGCCTGATGACGCGCTGCTAGCCCCTGGACAAGGGGCTGGCCTTGCGGTGGAAGTACACGAGTTCCGCCATGCGCCGCATCTGCGGCGTACCCAGCAGGCGGTTGAACATCCAATCGCTCTGGAAATGATCGAAAGCCCAGCGCAACGCGCGCTTGAGCCGGAAGCGCGGATAGCTGCGCACGAACCAGCTCGCCGGGTCTTCCACCTCGCCACGGACGAACCGCGCAATCGCCTCGCCGGCGCGCTCGCCATGCTGGAGCGCCGTATGAATGCCGCCGGCCGTGACCGGCGACACCATGCCGGCCGCATCGCCCACCAGCAGCGCGCGTTCGCGTGCGACCACGGGCAGCACGCCGCCGCACGGGATCATTCCCGCGCGAATCGCCACGGGCGGCGCATCGCCTGGCGAGACGACCGAGGCAATCTTTCGCAGCAGCGGGTCGATCCGAAGCGCCGGTGCAGCCTGCGTGCCCATGCGGCGTGCAAGCCCGATCTGGCTCACGCCGACGCCGTCGAGCGCCCATCCGATGTAGCCCGGCGCCAGTTGGCGGTCGACGAAGCAATGGAGAAAATCGGGCGCCATGCGCGCGCCCCGGTATTCATGCTCGACACCGTAGAGAAAGCGCGTGTTGCGCGACAGCCCTAGGGCCTTGGCAACGCGCGAATGCGGGCCGTCTGCACCCACGATGTAGCGGGCCGAAATGCAGGTGTCGCGGCAAGGGCCGTGGGCCAGCGGGATCTCCCAGCGGTCATTCATCCACAGCGCCTGTTCGAACAGCGCACCAAGCTGCACGTCAACCCCGCTGGCACGGGCGGAATCGACCATCCAATCGAGCAGGGCGGGCGCGTCGGTGGCCCAGAACCAATAGCCCGGCGCGTGCAGGTCCACATGGCGCATGTCGGGCGAATAGAGCCGCACACCGTCGATGCGGCGCACCAGGGCGGGCGGCACTTCCGCGAGCCAGGGCACCGTGTCGACCGCATCCTTGACGATGATCCCGGTGGTATGGAGCTTGGCGCCGGCGCTGGACTTTTTCTCCAGCACCATCACGCTGAGCCCGGCCAATGCAGCGGCGCGGGCGCAGGCCAGCCCTGCGAAGCTCGCCCCGACCACGAGCAGGTCGACCACGGTATTCGAGCTGCGCTCCCCGGCCGCCGGAGGGGCAGGGCAGGCGAAAAAGGGAGGGGTGTCGAAGCGAGAAAAGGAACTTGAAGCGGACATGGGCGAGCTGACTTCGGCGTTGTGCACCGCGATTTGCGGTGCGCACGCGAAAGTTAGCTACGCCATGTGCGCGCGGCGTGAAGCCTGTGTGAACTCGAAGCGCGGCGGCTTCAGGACGGGTCTTTGCTGCGCGTGCGCGCCACCGCGCTGAAGATGCCAATGCCCAGGACGATGAGCGCGCCGATGCCGATGTAGAGCGTGGGCACGCCGGCCACCGAGGCGCCCCAGGCGACGCCGGCCAGGAAAATCAGAAAACCGATCATGTAGAGCGCAAAGGACATGCTTGTTCCCCCGGAAGCTTTGGATGCCTTGCAGTATCCCGGCCGATGTCGTGGCCAGCAGAGGCCTTCGTCCCCAGTCGCTGTGGGAACTTGCCTACTGCTGTTATTTTTGATTTTTTGCTTACCCGCTCGAAAAGGAACACCCATGCACCTGGTCCCATGCACCGAGGAAGCCCACGCGGGCGCCATCCTCGCCATCCTCAATGAAGCCATCGCCAACTCGACCGCGCTGTACGACTACAAACCCCGCACGCCCGAGAGCATGGCCGCGTGGTTCGCCACCAAGCGCGCCAACGGGTTTCCCGTGATCGGCGCGGAAGACGACGACGGCAAGCTGCTGGGCTTTGCGAGCTACGGCACCTTCCGCGCCTTTCCCGCCTACAAGTACACCGTGGAGCATTCGGTGTATGTGGAGGCCGGCCATCGCGGCGAGGGCCTGGGCCGCACGCTCATGGAGGCGATCATTGCCGAGGCGGCTGCGCGCGACGTGCATGTGATGGTGGGCGCGATCGACGCCGCGAACGTGGGCAGCATCGGCCTGCACGAGCGGCTGGGCTTCGAGCATGCCGGCACCGTGCGTCAGGCGGGCTTCAAGTTCGGCCGTTGGCTCGACGTGGCTTTCTACCAGCGGACTCTCTCGACGCCGTTGAATCCGGTCGACGGTTAGGCGGCGGGAGTTAGGCGGCGGGATTCAGGCCGCGTCTTCGGCGCTGGCCCGGTCCAGCATCTGGATGGTGCCGGCATCGAGCTTCAGCTGGGTGGCCACCACCAGTTCCTCCAACTGCGCGATAGAGGTGGCGCTGGCGATTGGCGCCGTGACCGAAGGCCGCGCGATCTGCCATGCAATGGCCACCTGGCCCGGCTTGGCGTTGTACTGCTGCGCCACCTTGTCGAGCGCTTCGAGAATGCGCAGGCCGCGCGGGTTCAGGTACTTCTTGGTGGTGTTGGCGCCGCGCGCACTCTTGGCCGCGTCGGCTTCGGTGCGGTACTTGCCGGTCAGGAAGCCTGCGGCCAGTGCATAGAAATTGATGACGCCCACTTCGCGCTTCATGCACAGCGGCTCCAGCGCATCTTCGAACACGGCGCGGTCGTAGAGGTTGTACAGCGGCTGCAGGCTTTCATAGCGCGCAATGCCGAGCCGTTCTGAGATGTCGAGCGCCTCGGCCAACCGGGGTGCGCTGTAGTTCGAGGCGCCGATGGCCCGCACCTTCCCGGCCTTGACGAGCTCGTCGAAGGCGCCCAGCGATTCTTCGAGCGGCGTCGCGGCATCGTCGTCGTGCGACTGGTACAGGTCGATGAAATCCGTCTGCAGGCGTTTGAGCGAAGCTTCCACCGCCTCGCGGATGTAGGCCGGCGAGAGACCCGACTTGCCTTCGCCCATCGGCTTGCCGACCTTGGTGGCCAGCACCACGCGGTTGCGCTTGCCGCTCTGTTTTAGCCACTTACCGATGATGGTCTCGGACTCGCCGCCGGTGTGCCCAGGCACCCAGCTCGAATAGACGTCGGCCGTGTCGACGAAGTTGAATCCGGCGTCGAGCCAGGCATCGAGCAGGCGGAACGAAGTGGCTTCGTCCACCGTCCAGCCAAACACGTTGCCGCCGAAGGCGAGCGGCGAAACCAGGAGGCCGGAGCGGCCGAGCGAGCGAAGTTGCGACATGAGTTTGTTTCCTTCTTGAAAGAGACGAGGATCAGACGAAGCCCACGGCGCCGAGCAGCGCACCCGCGCCCAGCAGCCAGAGCAGGTGGACGCGTGTGCGCCAGACGATAAGCGCGGCCACCGCGCTCAGCAGCCACAAATGCCATGCGGGCGCGTCGCCGGCATGGTTACCCGCTGCCAGCACCCAGCCGGTGGCGATGAGGAGGCCGACCACTACCGGCGCCATGCCCTGCTTGAAGGCGCGAACGCCGCGCCGCTCGCGGTTGCGGTGCCCCCAGCGCGTGGCAAGGTAGGTGAGGGTGGTGCTCGGCAGCATGATGCCGAACATGGTGACCAGGAGCCCGAAGAAGCCGAGCAGCCAGGCGCCCGGCCCGGCGCCAATGCCGCCGCCGGCGTTGAGCCCGACGTTCCAGCCCATCAGTGCGACGAAGAGCACGTTCGGTCCCGGCGCAGCCTGGGCGATGGCAACCGACGAGCTGAACTGCGCGTCGGTGAGCCAGCCGTGCTGGGCGACAAGGTAGCGATGCATGTCTGGAACGGTGGTAATGGCGCCGCTGATCGACAGCAGCGACAGCAGCATGTATTGGCCGAAGAGCGCGAGCCAGTCGTGCCATTGCATGGCGATGGCAATATGGCTCATGAACCGATCCTCCGCCAGGTCCACGCGCAAGCCACGCCGCCTACGGCCAGCAGCACCCAGCCGAGCGGCATCTTGAAGAGTGCGATGGCGCCGAACACCAGCGCGACGAACGCGAGGCAGGTGGCAAAGCCCAGCGGGTGCTTGCGCAGTTGGGGAATCAGCTTGATGCCGGTTGCCGCGATCAGCCCGCCCGACACCGCGCCCATGCCGCGCAGCGCGGCCGCCACCTGCGGGTTGGCGGCGTAGTGGGCGTAGAGCACGGCCAGCACCAAAATGACCACCAGCGGTATCGCGAGCATGCCCGCCACTGCCGCCACGGCGCCGCGCAGGCCGAAGTAGCGGTCGCCGATCATCAAGGCCAGGTTGATCACGTTGGGGCCCGGCATTACCTGGGCGACGGCCCAATCTTCGAGAAACTGCTCGGGCGTGAGCCAGCGCTTTTTCTCGACCATCTCGCGCTGGACGATGGCCAGCACGCCACCGAATCCTTGCAGCGCAAGCCAGGTGAATGAAACAAAAAGGTCGCGTGGCGACGTCGGTTGCGGAGGAACGGTCGGCGCTGCCGCGCCTGGAGGGGACGGATGCATGTGCGAGCGATTATCGTAGCCAAGCCTGCAATGTGCCGGGCATCGGGCTGACATGCCCCTGCATCACTCGACGGGAAACTCTATGCTCATGCAACTACGCGCGCTGTTCGATCTCTGCAAGGAGGCCATCGCTTCGTGGTCGAACGACTACGCGCCCAGCATGGGCGCGGCGCTGGCCTACTACACGGTGTTCTCGATTGCGCCACTGCTGCTGATCGTGATTGCGGTGGCGGGGCTGGTGTTCGGCCAGGAGGCTGCGCGCGGTGAGATCTTCCTGCAGCTGTCGGACCTCATGGGCGCGCAAGGCGCGGCTGCGGTGCAGGGCATGCTGCAGGCCGTCAACAAGCCGGCCGAAGGCGTCGTGGCCACCGTGGCCGGCGTCGGACTGCTGGTGATCGGCGCGACCACGGTCTTCGGCGAGTTGCAGGATGCGCTCGACCGCATCTGGCGCGCGCCGGCACGCACCAGGAACAAGGGCCTGTTCACGCTCCTGCGCGTGCGGCTGCTGTCGTTCACCATGATCATGGGAATCGGCTTCCTGCTCATGGTGTCGCTGGTGGCCAGCGCGGCACTGGCGGCGCTCGGCAAATGGTGGTCGCCGGTGTTCGGCGCCTGGGCCACCCTGGCGCAGGCTGTGAACTTCGTCTTCAGTTTTGCGATGGTGACGGTGATCTTCGCGATGATCTACAAGATCATGCCGCGCACCAAGGTGCAGTGGCGCGACGTGTGGGTGGGTGCCGCGGTCACGGCGCTGCTCTTCACGGTCGGCAAGCATCTCATCGGCCTGTACATCGGCAAGAGCAGCGTGGCCTCGGGCTATGGCGCCGCGGGCTCGCTGGTGGTGGTGCTGGTGTGGGTGTACTACTCGGCGCAGATCTTTCTCCTGGGGGCCGAGTTCACCTGGGTGTATGCCAAGACCTACGGCTCGCTCAAGCACGCCAAGGACGCCGGCGAGGCAGCCAATCCTTCGCCGACACGTGCGGCGCCGCTGCCGCGGAAGAGCTAGCCCGCGAAGCCGCCTTCGTCCAGGAAGCGCTGTTCCTCCGCCGTGGTGGTGCGCCCGAACAGCGCGTTGCGATGGGGAAACCGGCCGAAGCGCGCAATGATGTCGCGGTGCAAGACCGCAAAGCGCTGGGTGTTGGCATCGAGCGCGGCGTTCAGCTCGACCGAGCGCTCCTGGTCCGCCAGCGATTCGGAGTGCATGAAGGGCAGGTAGAAAAAGCGCCGGAGGGCTTCGTCGACTTGGAGGTCGAAGCCAGCCTCGATGGCTTCTCGGGCGACGGCCAGCGCCTTTGAGTCGGTCGCGAAGGCGCGCGCGTGGCCGCGAAAGGTGTTGCGCGGAAACTGGTCGAGCAGCACCAGCAGGGCCAGTGCGCCTTCGGGCTCCTTGGCCCAATGGTCGAGTTCGCCGCGGGCGGCCGCCTCGTGCGCGCCGAGAAAGCGCGTGCGGAACTCGGCATCGAAAGCATCGTTCTTGGCAAACCAGCGTTCGGGCCCGGCGTCGCGCCAGAAGTTGACGATGTCGAGGGCAGTGGGGAAGTCGGGGGAGGTCATCGCCGCATTTTCTTTCAGCCCGCAAAGTCGCGGTGGTGGCCGACAAGGTCATGCGCCCAGCCTGCCTATGCTGTAGCGGTCCTCATAACTCAGGAGATACAGCTCATGAACCGATATGGCACCTATTTGCGCGCAACCCTCATTGCGGGCCTGGCCACTGCCGCGCTCGCCGGATGCGGGATGATGTCGAAGTCGAACACCGCGAGCTTCAGCGGCGCCATGAACGCCGCCAGCGAAGTGCCGCCCAACATGACGCGCGGCAGCGGCATGGCGGAGGCCTGGCTCAACAAGGACACGAACGTTCTGAAGTACAAGATCACCTATACCGGCCTGAGCGGCCCGGCCACGGCCGGTCACTTCCACGGGCCCGCCGCTGCGGGCGCCAATGCCGGCGTGGCGCTGCCGTTCGCCAATCCGGCGAGCCCGATCGAAGGCCAGGCCACGCTCACGCCGGCGCAGGCGGCCGACCTGATGGCCGGCAAGTGGTACGCCAACATCCACACCGCTGCCAATCCTGCAGGTGAAATCCGGGGACAGATGCTGCCCAAGATGTGAGGTGGCTGGTCAGCTTGCGGCCGCGGGGCTGGTGTCAAATGAAGCCCTATGACGACAAAGCCTCAGAAGCCCCGCACCGCACGCAAGAAGACTCTCAACAATTTCGAGGAACGGCGCGACGACATGCGCGCCGCGCGCAAGGCCCTTGTGCTGCAGGGAGGGGGCGCGCTCGGCGCCTATCAAGCCGGCGTGTATGCCGCGCTCAGCGAAACTGATTTGCAGCCGCACTGGATTGCGGGCGTCTCGATCGGCGCAATCAACGCGGCGCTGATCGCGGGCAATGCGCCCGAGCAGCGGGTCGATCGGCTGCGTGAGTTTTGGCACTTGGTGTCATCCGGCCCGGCGCAGCGCCTGCCTGGCTGGCTTGGCGATCGCGCCGCACAGAACCAGTGGAGTGCGGTCATGGCTTCGCTGGTGGGCATTCCTGGCTTCTTCGAGCCGCGCTACTCGCCCGCGCTGCTGCTGGGCGCCGCGGCACCGCTCTTGAGCTACTACGACACCACGCCGCTCAAGCTCACGCTAGAACGGCTGATCGACTTCGACCGCATCAACGCGTGCGAGGCACGCTTCAGCGTCGGCGCGGTCGACGTGCGCACCGGCAACTCGGTGTACTTCGACAACACACGCCAGCGCATCGGGCCGGAGCACATCATGGCCAGCGGCGCGCTGCCGCCGGGCTTTGCTCCCGTCCACATCGACGGCGACGACTACTGGGATGGCGGCATCGTCTCGAACACGCCGCTGCAATACGTGCTCGACATCCATCCGCGCTCCGAGCCGCTGGTGGTGCTGCAGGTCGACCTTTTCAATGCGCGCGGCGAGATGCCGCGCACGCTGGCGGGCGTGCAGGAGCGGCAGAAGGACATCACCTATTCGAGCCGCACCCGCATGAACACCGATGCGCTGGCTGCCAACCTGAACCTTCAGCAAGCGATTGCGGACCTGATCTCCAAGCTACCCGCGCACCTGCGCAACGACCCCTCGGTGCTCGCGGTGCAGGCCGAGCTCACGCACCATCCCATCGACATCTTTCACCTGATCTACCGCGACAAGCCCTACGAGCTCGAATCGAAGGACTACGAGTTCTCGCGCGCCGCGGTCGAAGAGCACTGGGAGGCCGGTGCGCGCGACATGCGCTGCACGCTGGCGCATCCTGAAACCTTGCGCAGCGATGCCACCGTGAACGGCGTGACCACCTTCGACCTCGGCGAGCCGGGGCTGGGGCGCGTCAAGCGTCCCGGGCTCTTGCGCTGAATGCGGGCGAGCCCGTACTAGCCCGCTTCTTGCAACGCGCTTTTTCTTTCTCACTTCTTTCATTCCTCAAGGACACTCACCATGCAACTCAAGGACAAGGTCGCGTTCATCACCGGTTCGGCCAGCGGCATCGGCAAGGAAATTGCCATTCTGTTTGCGCGCGAGGGGGCCAAGGTCGTCATCGCCGACCTCAACAAGCAGGCCGCCGACGCCACCGCGGCTGAACTGCAAGCCACGGGCGCGCAGGCGATCGGCGTGGCCGTGGACGTGACCAGCGAAGACCAGGTCAATGCCTCGGTCGAAGAAGCTGCCAAGGCTTACGGCGGCATCGACATCCTGATCAGCAATGCCGGCGTGCAGATCGTTCATCCGGTCGAAGAGTTCAGCTTTGCCGACTGGAAGAAGATGCTCGCCATCCACCTCGACGGTGCCTTTCTCACAACCAAGGCCTGCCTCAAGCACATGTATGCCCAGGGCCGCGGCGGCAGCGTGATCTACATGGGATCGGTGCATTCGAAAGAAGCTTCGCTGCTGAAGGCGCCTTACGTCACGGCCAAGCACGGCCTCATCGGCCTGGCCAAGACGGTCGCCAAGGAAGGCGCGAAGCATGGCGTGCGCGCCAACGTGATCTGCCCGGGCTTCGTGCGCACGCCGCTGGTCGAGAAGCAGATTCCGGAGCAGGCGAAGACGCTTGGCATTACCGAGGAACAAGTCATCAAGAACGTGATGCTCAAGGAGACGGTCGATGGCGAATTCACCACCACCGACGACGTGGCCCGCGTGGCGTTGCTGTTCGCGGCCTTCCCGACCAATGCGCTCACTGGCCAGTCGCTGGTGGTGAGCCACGGCTGGTTCATGCAGTAGCGAAATAGCGCCCGCTGCATGCGGGACACGATGGTTCACCCTAATGTCTCTGGCAAGCGAACTGTGAGAAAAACCTTTCTTGCCGTTCAATCGTCATACGAATGACATTCGCCAGGAGACAAAGACCATGCGTGTTCCTTCAACCCGCTTCTTTTCACGGCGCTCTTTCGTGGCCCATGCCGCAGGTCTCGCGGCAGGGCTCGCGATGTTTGCGGCA
>Ga0065714_10004738_pt1 | contig 10820 bp, 10 predicted proteins | sample MisRhiReplicate2_FD_59101 | JGI IMG/M metagenome (GOLD analysis project Ga0065714, IMG submission 59101) | Miscanthus rhizosphere microbial communities from Kellogg Biological Station, MSU, sample Rhizosphere Soil Replicate 2: eDNA_1 v2... | ecosystem: Host-associated > Plants > Roots >... | reverse complement strand
ATTTTATGTGCCTTTTTTAATCTGCCATTCGCAGCTTATGCTTTTTTGGCAATCGCTATGCCTCAGGAGTTATACATCATTGCATCAGCGGTAGCAATAGAATATTTTGGTTATGGCTACGGTTTTGTGGGACTAATATTATTTATGATGCAAAATATTGCGCCAGGTAAATATAAAATGGCCCACTACGCTTTTGGTAGCGGATTAATGAATTTAGGGTTCATGATCCCTTCTATGATTAGCGGTTTACTAAGCGATTATTTAGGTTATAAAGAGTTTTTTATCTGGGTATTGATCGCTACTATCCCTGCTTTTATTGTGACATGGCTGGTGCCATTAATGCCGGTGGCGACTGAGGATACCGAAGAAGAGCCTAAAAATGTGGAAGAAGTTATTGCTTAAAGGACTATACCATTAACATAGATTTATAATGAAAAGATATTTTATTGGATTATTACTCGCATTTCCTTTTTTTGGAAGCGCACAGCAGCAAGCAGAAATAGACAGCAGCTATGCCAATGGTCATTATTTACAAAGACTGGAGTTTTTCAAGAAAATGCCTGATAAGAAAAATGAAATCGTTTTTCTGGGAAATAGCATCACTGAAGGAGGGAAATGGCAGGAGTTGGTTCCTTCAANAAATGTANTCAACAGGGGGATTAGTGGTGATGTAACTTATGGCATAATCGCCAGGANGGATGAGGTATTANCTTCAAAACCTTCAAAAATCTTTATGCTCATTGGTATCAATGANATGAAGCGCGGAACACCACAGGAGGTTATTCTTAATAATTATAAGAAAATCATCCGTATGGTTAAGCAACAGTCGCCCGCCACTAAATTATACATAGAGAGTATACTACCGGTTAATAAAGCAATGCTCCCTGCATCTTATGCAAAGCTATCTAATGCAGCTATCCTGGAAATGAATATGCAGTTAAAAACCATCGCTAAGGAGCAGCAATTAACCTATGTAAATCTACACGATGTTTTTGCAGGAACAGATGGTGAATTAAAGAAAGAATTGAGTATAGATGGCCTTCATTTAAAATCGGCTGCCTATATATTATGGGCTGATTATTTAAAGAAAAATCATGATTTATAATAGGAGTAAGATAAGAATGTTTATGGCTGCATGCTGTTTGTTAGGAACAACAGGTGTAGCAAATGCTCAAAATGCCGTAAAGATTGATAGCAATTACGCCAATTACTATTACAAGCAAAGGGTGGAGTATTTTAATAAAATGCCTCATGTAAAGAATGAAATTGTTTTTTTAGGAAATAGCATTACGGAGCGTGGTGAATGGCAGGAAATTTTATCCGGTTACCGCTACCCGATTGTAAACCGTGGGGTAGGTGGAGATAATTCGTTCGGGATATTGGCAAGAATGGATGAGATATTGGCCGCTAAGCCGAAGGCCATTTTTCTAATGGATGGAATTAACGATCTGTTTAGAAATCTACCTAATGAGGTGAGCATTTACAACTATAAAAGGATCATCAGAAAGATCAAAAAGGATTCGCCCAAAACAAAGATCTACATAGAAAGCGCTTTGCCTATCAATGAAGAAATGACTAAAGAACCGTATACCAAAGGGCGTAGCAAAATGGTACCGGTATTGAATGAGAAAATTAAAAAGCTGGCTGAGGAAGAAAAGATCACCTATATCAATATCGTCCCTCTTTTTGCAGATGAGAATGGAAACCTGAGAAAAGAAGTTACGATGGATGGGGTACACCTTAAGGCCAGCGCATATATTGACTGGGTAGCTTACCTAAAAGAACTAAAATATTTATGAGGATAACCGGAACCTTTTTAGACGAGATTTCGCACGATATTCCCCATCAAAACTGGGGAAGAGCAGAATGGGATAGAGACTTTGCACACATGCGGTCTGTTGGTATAGACACTGTAATTATGATCAGGAGTGGATACCGACGTTTCATTACCTATCCTTCTACATATTTGCAGGATAGTTTTGGCTGCTACCGTCCGCCTGTCGACCTGGTCGAGTTGTTTTTGCAACTGGCAGATAAATATAACATGAAGTTTTATTTCGGATTGTATGACAGTGGTAAATACTGGGATACCGGAAATCTTCAGCATGAAATAGATTCAAACCGTTATGTAATTGATGAGGTTTGGAAGCAATATGGCCATTACAAAAGCTTCGGCGGCTGGTACCTGAGTATGGAGATCAGCAGAAGGACGAAGGGTGCTACAGAAGCTTTCAGAACACTTGGACAGCAGTGTAAAGATGTGAGTGGCGGATTGCCAACGCTTATTTCACCATGGATAGATGGTAAAAAGGCGGTAATGGCAGCTTCGTCTGAATTGACNAAACAAGATGCAGTCTCTTTAAAGGAACATGAGACAGAATGGGGAGAGATATTTCAAGGGATACAGGGAGCTGTNGATGCTGTCGCTTTTCAGGATGGACATATCGACTACCATGAANTGGATGATTTCTTCGCGGTGAATAAAAAGATCGCTGACCAGTATGGATTGCAGTGCTGGACCAATGCAGANAGTTTCGATAGGGACATGCCGATTAAGTTTCTTCCGATAAAGTTTGAAAAGCTACGCTTGAAACTGGAAGCTGCAAGAAGAGCNGGGTACGACAAAGCCATTACTTTTGAGTTTTCACATTTTATGAGCCCGCAATCTGCCTACCCGCAGGCTGGCCATTTATTTAACCGATATAAAGAATACCTAGAAGGATTATAATAATTTAAAATAACGCGATGAAGAATTACAGTGAAATTTACGAACAGGAATTAACAGACAACGTGATTCCGTTTTGGATGAAATATTCAAAAGATGAAGTGGCAGGAGGATATTTTAACTGTCTGGATCGTTTTGGGAATGTTTATGATACAGATAAGTTCATGTGGCTGCAAGCCAGAGAAGTATGGACTTTCGCTACTTTATACAACGAACAGGAGGCCAAACCTGAGTGGTTGGAAATGGCTAAACATGGTGCTGATTTTATAGAAAAGCATGGCCGCGATGCAGAGGGGAACTGGTATTTCTCATTGGATCAATCGGGCAAACCGTTGGTGCAGCCTTACAACATCTTTTCTGATTGCTTTGCAAGTATGGCTTTTGCTGCNCTATACAAGGCCGATCCTCAGGAAAAGTATGCGCAAATTGCGAAAGATACTTTTAACAATATTTTAAAACGTCAGGCAAATCCAAAAGGAAAATACAACAAAGCATATCCGGGTACCCGTAACCTTAAGAACTTTGCTTTGCCTATGATCCTGAGTAACTTATCGCTGGAGATGGAGCACTTGCTGGATAAACAGACAGTAGATGATTTGCTTAAAGCTGTTATCCATGAAGTGATGGAAGTTTTCTATCAGAAGGATAGTGGTTTGATTTTGGAAAACGTAAACGTAGATGGTTCGTTTTCAGATTCTTTCGATGGCCGGTTGATCAATCCGGGACATACCATTGAAGCCATGTGGTTTATGATGGATCTTGGTGTTCGCTTAAATGATCAGAAATTAATAGAAAAAGCTACTGAAATTGCCCTTCATACACTTGAGTATGGCTGGGATAAAGAATTTGGCGGTATCTTTTATTTTATGGATATCAAAAACCAACCACAGCAACAGCTGGAATGGGATCAGAAGTTATGGTGGGTACATCTTGAAGCCCTGGTTTGTATGGCTAAAGGATATGAATTAACAGGAAGAGAAGAATGTAAAGCCTGGTTTGATAAGCTACATGATTATACCTGGGATCGCTTCAGAGATCCTGAACATGGAGAGTGGTTTGCTTACCTGAACAGAAGAGGAGAGGTGTTGCTTCCATTAAAAGGTGGTAAATGGAAGTGTTGCTTTCACGTACCGCGTGCGTTGTTCCAGGTGTCTAAAACGTTTGCAAAAATAACAGTGTGAAAAATTTAATATTAGGGCTGATCATTACTCCCGTTTTTGCTTTATACGNTGTAAACCATGNTCAGAAGTCAATTAATGGCAGGGANACTATTCCGAAAGGCTTTTCTTTTCTTAAAAATGAAGTGAGNCCTNACGCAACAAAGCCTTGCTTTAATGGNGCTTATTACNGAAAAGCAGTTTCAAGTAAAGATGTGTGGATTGGTATTTCAGGAACTGTAGTTTTACCCAAAATCACATTTGATCCTTCTAGAAAAAATGACGCGAAGCCGGGGCAGTTTTTAGATAACCCTTCTGTTTATATGGGAGGGAGTATGAATGAACAAGAAACGGATGTTGGTATGACCTGGGCGGTAGTTAAGGACGAGAAAGGGAATATTAGTGATGAAAGGAAGGCTTTCAGACCGTTTTTTAGAAGGGCATCTTATCCNAAAACGGGGCAGANAGACATTTGGCAGAATGCTCCGGCAANTAAGGAGTTTTATTGGTATCCAGGCGAAGAAATTAAAATGTCAGTACAGGTGATAAGTGATGGTAAGCTGAGGTTTATTGTAGAAGGAGCAGGGAAACGTTATGAGGCCAATTTTGAGAGTGATGGGTACAAGATGAACGGAGTAGGAGAGTTTAAACGCGTAAATGCTATAGATCAGGTTAGAAATGAAGGAAAAGTAGCGCAGCCTACTAAAACACGTGTGGAAAATGCAGTGTGGAAGGAAACGAATTTATTCAGAATGCAGGATGGAAAAGTGATACAGGTGCCCATGCATAAAGATAGATTTACTGATATGCGTTGTCCTGATGTGAAATATTTCAATGTAACATCCAATAAAAAACAAGAAAAGATAGGCGGGGAAACCATTAATATTTATGGTAATCCACATTAATATATTAGGTGTTGCCGCAATCATATAATTGATACATTCAATAGGAGTGCAATTGATTAATCATTATTAACTTTGCGGCAACACTAACTAATATATTATCATATGAAAAGAACAGTTTATCTGCTGTTGTGCGTAATGTTACTGTCTTTCGCCAATACAGTGAAAGCAGATGAAGGGATGTGGATCCCAATGCTGATAGGTAAGAACTATGAGCAAATGAAAAAACAAGGCTTTAAGCTAACAGCTAAAGATCTTTATAATGCAAATGGTTCCAGTTTAAAAGATGCCATCGTTCATTTCGGTGGTTTTTGTACCGGAGAGATTGTATCTGATAAAGGATTAATCTTTACCAATCACCATTGCGGTTATGATGCGATCGCTTCTAATTCAACCGCTCAGAACAACATTTTAGATAATGGTTTCTACGCTAAAAATTACGGAGAAGAGAAACCTATTGCTGGTCTATTTGTTCGCTTTTTACAAAGAATGGAAGATGTAACAGCTAAGGTAAACGAAGCTACTAAAGGCTTAAGTGGTGCAGAAAAAGAGGCTAAAATGACCGAAACATTTAATGCTATCGCAAAGGCTGCAGCTACTAATCCTAATTTGGAGGCCAATGTGAAGGATTTTTATAAATCCAATCAGTTTATCCTTTTTGTGTATGAGCGTTTTGATGATGTTCGTTTAGTAGGTACGCCTCCACAAAACATTGGTAAATTTGGTGGTGATACAGATAACTGGGAATGGCCACGTCAGACAGGAGATTTTTCTGTATTCCGTGTTTACTCTTCAACTGGCAACCAGCCTGCAAAATACAATGTTCAAAACGTTCCTTATAAACCTAAAAAGTTCCTTCCGATCTCTATGAAAGGAGTGAAAAATGGTGATTTTTCTATCGTTTATGGCTACCCTGGACGTACAGACAGATACCTGACTTCTTATGGAGTTGATCTGGCTACTGAAAAAGTAAGTCCTACTATCGTTAAACTTCGTGATATCCGCTTAAAAGCATGGAAAGCTGAAATGGATAAAGATGTAAGTCTGCGTTTAAAATTATCTTCTAAATATGCGCAGATCGCCAATTACTGGAAGTACTTTATCGGACAAACAGAACAGCTAAAACGCTTAAAAGTTGCTGAAGCTAAAAGAACAGAGGAGAAGGCATTTACACAATGGGCTTCGCAGAAAACAGAATTTGCAGGCTTAATGGAGCAGTACGATCAGATCTATGCGGCTATTGATCCTATCTCTGTACAACGTACTTATATCAACGAAGGTTTCATGGCTTCTCAATGGGCGGCTAATGCACCTAATATTGGTAAAGCCCTAATCAGCTTGACTAAGAAAAAAGATGATGCAGCCTATGTTAAACAGATTCAGGGTAACCTAAGTAATGCAGTAGCTGCTTATGAGGAAACTTATACTGAAATTGCTGATAAGAAAATCTTTGCGCAAATCCTTACCTCATTCTATAAAGATGTTCCTGTAAAATCACAACCTAAGTTCTTCGCAGAAATTGCAGAGAAATACTGGTCAGGAAACCCTGAAGCTACTTTTGAGAAGTTCACCAATTATCTTTGGGATAACAGTAACCTGATTAAGCCCGAAAAATTGAAAGCCTTTATTGCTTCTAACCCTTCAGCTGAAGCTGTTGCTGCTGACCCGGGATATCAATATGCTTTGAATATTGTCCCTGCAGAGTACATCAAAAATAACTTTGGTTCTATAGTAGCAGATTTCGAAAAGAAAAAAGCTGAGTTGGATCATTTATACCTGAAAGCGGTGCTTGAAAAGAATGCGGGTAAGATCATGTATCCTGATGCAAATTCTACCATGCGTCTTAGTTATGGAAATGTACAGGATTACTCCCCTAAAGATGGTATTGTGTATAAAACCACTACAACAATTGATGGTATCATGCAGAAATACGTTCCTGGTGATAGCGAGTTCGATCTGCCTGCAAACCTGATTGAAAATTACAATAAAAAGAATTACGGTCAGTATGGTAATGATGGTACATTAACAGTTGGTTTTATTACCAATAATGATATTACTGGTGGTAACTCAGGTTCTCCGGTTATCAATGGTAATGGTGAGCTGATCGGTATCGCATTTGACGGTAACTGGGAAGCGATGAGCGGTGATATCGCTTTCGATAAGAAGTTTAAACGTACAATCAGTGTGGATATTCGCTACGTATTGTGGTGTATTGATGTGCTAGGTGGTGCGAAGAATATTATTAATGAGTTGAAACTTGTTAAATAGAAAAAACAAAAGTAAGCAGGATGGCCAGGCAAGATGATTGTCTGGCCATTTTGTTTGTAGTGTTTTTTACTTGCATTGTTTTAATAAAATATTAGGATATTAGTTATAGCAATGATTGTCGATATGAAAGAGATTAATTTTAATCCTGCTGATTTTGAACCTTTAAGGCAGATTGCTCTTCAGTTTCCGGATGCCTCAGATAGCCTATCACATTACGATACACCATCTGTTAAGATTAAGAAAAATTTATTGGCCAGATTGCACGAAAATGGTGAGTTTATTGCGATCCGCACAGATTTCGAAAGTAGAGATTATTTTTTGGAACACTATCCTGAGGTGTTTTTTATTACTCCGCATTATAACGATTATCCATACATCTGTATGTATGTACGGGGATATAGTCTGGAAGTTTTGAAGGAGGTTTTGGAGACAGGATATCAAGCAATCACTACTAAAAAAGATAAGAACACTTAATATCCGGACATGAGAATATTTATTTTAGCTGTATTATTGGCAACACTAATACCCTTCCAGGAAACTATGGCGCAAACTGAAAAGAAGAAGAATATGGTTACTTTAAATCATATAGCGATATATGTTGCTGATTTAAAGATTGCAACTGATTTTTACCAGACGGTATTCGATTTGGAGATCATTCCTGAACCATTTAAAGATGGCAGACATACCTGGTTCTCAATCGGAGCTGCGGGACAGCTGCACTTGATTCAAGGTGCAAAAAGTAATGTCACACACGAGAAGAACGATCATTTGTGTTTTAGTGTGGAGTCGATAGCCGATTTTACCGCAAAATTAAAAGCGAAGCAAATTAATTACGAAAACTGGGCTGGTGATCAGAATACGGTGACTAACAGAGTAGATGGAATAAAGCAGATCTACTTTAAGGACCCTGACGGACATTGGCTGGAAGTAAATGACGATCATAAGTAACATTCCTATTCTTTTGTTCGTTTGTGCCAAAAGCACTGAAGAAATAGCCAATTTCAATTTACCTTAAAATGTTATTTTAGGAAGATGGAACTAATTGCTAGATCAACCGTCAGACATTTTAAAAATCGGGTATTTGTATCTTTTTGTTTATTGCTTGTTACAGGGTTTTCAAATGCACAGCCGTTTTTTAAGGGCGCGAAAAAGGTATTGTTTTTGGGTAACAGCATCACTTATGCCGGGCAATATGTGACCGATATAGAAGCTTATTGTACTGTAAATTATCCGGGACAGAAAATAGAATTTATCAATATGGGGTTGCCGAGCGAGACCGTCTCAGGATTATCTGAGCCNGGACATGCAGGAGGGAAGTTTCCCCGTCCGGATCTCCATGAGCGTTTGGATAGGGTAATGGCGCTTGTTAAGCCAGATCTTGTTTTTGCCTGTTATGGGATGAATGACGGNATATATATGCCCTTTGATCAGGAACGTTNTGCAAAATATAAAGAANGGATTAATTGGTTACATGATAAATATGTGAAAGCAGGAATCAGGATTATCCATGTTACACCACCAATTTACGACGAGTCAAGGGGTNGTAGCAANGGCTATGCTGCGGTACTTGACCGTTATTCCGAATGGTTGTTATCTCAAAAGAAAGCCGCCGGATGGGAAGTCGCGGATATACATTTCCCAATGAAGAGGTACCTGGAAGCCCACAGGAAAGTTGATGCTACTTTTAATATTGATGGGTTTTATTTGGCTGCTGACGGCATACACCCTGCTGAGGTGGGACATTGGATTATGGCGAAGGAGTTATTGCTTTATATGGGCGAAAAACAGGTTGCCCTGGCTGGAGATGTATTGACTACATTAAAGCGTAATAATAAACAGGAACTTTTAAAACTGATTGCTGAAAAGCAAAGCATCATGAAAGATGCATGGTTAACTGCAGCAGGGCATAAGCGTCCAATGAAAGCAGGGCTTCCGCTTGAGGATGCACAAAAAAAAGCTACTGAAATTGATGTACAGATTGCTGAGCTGATGAAATAAGCTATGTTTACTATCCGGGAAAAGTATCAACCATTACCAAATATATAAACGTGTTAGAATTATCAAAATGAAAACAAGAGAATTTTCGAGACGACATTTTTTAAAGCAAACAATGATGTTGTCGGCAGTAGCAGCCATTACCCCAGGCGTACTTATGGGCATGCGCAAAGGGGACATTAAATTCGCCGGCCCAAATGAGCGTGTAAATCTGGCTTGCATTGGTATTGGAAACAGGGGAGCTGAAATCATCCGTGATTTGTATAAAACCGGTCTTGTTAACATTGTTGCCTTGTGTGATGTTGATATGGGAGCACCTCATACAGCAGCGATTTTAAAAGATTTTCCTGATGTGCCACGTTTTCAGGATTTCAGGAAGATGTTCGATAAAATGAGTAATCAGATAGATGCCGTTACGGTTGGTGTCCCTGATTTCTCACATTTTCCTATAACAATGATGGCTATGGGCTTAGGGAAACATGTATATGTAGAGAAGCCAATGGCCCGTACTTTTAATGAAGTTGAACTCATGATGAAAGCAGCCAGGAAGTACGATAAAGTGGTCACACAAATGGGTAATCAAGGACATTCAGAAGCGAATTATTTTCAATTTAAAGCATGGAAGGAAGCCGGGATCATTAAGGATGTGACCTCAATAACGGCCCATATGAATTCACCAAGGCGCTGGCACGGATGGGATATCAATATGAAATCTTTCCCTGCACCCCAGCTATTGCCGGAAAGCCTGGATTGGGACATTTGGCAAATGGCAACAAGCGGACATAAGTATAATAAGGATTTCGTTAACGGACAATGGCGTTGCTGGTTCGATTTTGGTATGGGGGCATTGGGTGATTGGGGAGCTCATATTCTGGATACCGCGCACGAATTTCTTGATTTAGGTTTGCCATATCAGATCAATCCGCTCCTGGATGGGCATAACGATTTCTTTTTTCCTACGTCCTCTACATTAGCTTTTAAATTTCCAAAAAGAGGCAATATGCCGGCCTTAGATATAAACTGGTACGATGGAATAAATAATTTACCGCCAATTCCGAAAGGATACGGGGTTTCTGGTTTAGACCCGAATATTCCACCGCCAAGTACAGGAGCAATTGCACCGGCAAAATTAAATCCGGGGAAAATCATCTATAGCAAGGAGCTCACCTTTAAAGGAGGATCTCATGGTAGTATATTGTCAATTATTCCCGAAGAAAAAGCATTGGCTATGGCTGGCTCACTTCCAGAGGTGCCCTTGAGTCCTTCAAACCACTTTAAGAATTTCCTCCAGGCCTGCAAAGGTGAAGAGAAAACAAGGTCGCCATTTGCAATAGCAGGGCCGCTTAGTCAGGTATTCTGTTTGGGGGTACTAGCTCAGCGATTAAATACAAAGCTTGAATTTGACCGTAAAAGGAAAGTTATTACGAATAATAAAGTTGCCAATGCTTTATTAATTGGTCCCCCACCGCGTAAAGGCTGGGAACAATATTATAAAGTGTAAAAAGCAGAGGGCGTATCATTCATCATGGTACGCCCTCCGGTTTATGGTAGTAAATCTAACTTTTAAAAGTAAGTGAAGTTTCCTTTTTCGCTGTTAATGGTAACTTGCTTTTGAGCCGAGCTTTCTACGCGACCAATAATTTGTGCATCAATGTTAAAGCTTTTTGATATCGCTATAATGTCTTGAGCAATTTCTGCCGGAACATACAGCTCCATACGGTGGCCCATGTTAAATACCTTATACATTTCTTTCCAGTCTGTACCCGATTGTTC
>Ga0065714_10003575_pt1 | contig 10833 bp, 7 predicted proteins | sample MisRhiReplicate2_FD_59101 | JGI IMG/M metagenome (GOLD analysis project Ga0065714, IMG submission 59101) | Miscanthus rhizosphere microbial communities from Kellogg Biological Station, MSU, sample Rhizosphere Soil Replicate 2: eDNA_1 v2... | ecosystem: Host-associated > Plants > Roots >... | reverse complement strand
AAAATAGCAGCAGATTCAATGGCATATTCCATGGTGCAGTACGAGCCTATCAGCATCTTACGATCCAGGGAAATCGCTTCATAATCGACTTGCATCCCTTCAATTATAGGTCTGATTTTCTCACAGTGTTTTAAAAATATGCTTGAAATATTGCGATGTCGTCTTGCAAATTCCCGAAGTGTCTGTTCTAATGTTTGTAAAACCTGTTTTTCATCCAACATCATTATCCGCATCACCATTTGTTGGGTCCGTTCGTCGCCATTCATAAAATATCTGGCAACAACTCTTTTTGAATCCGGCGTAAATACTATGTTTTTTCTAATGATGGGTACTCGCATATTTTTATTTTTTTTGTTAGATAAAAGTCATTTCAGTACTATCCGTAATTGATAAAACGACTTTAGTTATTTTAATTTATGATGCTTTTTGAAAAAATTAAGAAGCATATCTATTTTAAACCAAGTTTAACTAATGATTAATAGTTCTATACAAGTTAATAATTTTGCTAACGAAAAAAACTTAAAATTTTATTAAAACTCCATGCATTTTGCCTTTCATCTTATAAATTTTAGTTTTCCGAAAAAAATAATTTATAAGTCTGATTTTAATAAAGGGGTCTTTCAAATTTACAAAAAAGAATAAAATTATTTGTATAAATATTTGATTTACAATAGATATTTCGAAACTTGTTTTTAAAACAGAAAATAAGAACGTTGAAATATAAAAAAAGGGGACAAATGATTTTATCACTTTGTCCCCCAAATAATTTTTGAACGAATAATTAAACCTTTTAAGTTTACTCTTTATATAAAATGATTACCGCTTTGTAACCCTTGCCAACATTCCATTGGCTTGATTCGATTACTTCGCCTTTATCATCATAAACCTGAAATTCAGCTGTATTTGGTGAAGCAGATCCTTCATTTAATGCTTCAAAATCAATTTTGTTGATCCCTTTCACCAAATCAATTTTGAATCCTTTATAACCTCCGTCAAGAACTACTTCCGGTTCAATAACTTTATCATTCAAATACACTTTGATTTTATCGCCGTCAACAAAGGCGGCATCTCGGTAACGAATTGTAGATGTAAAAGATTTCGTTACAAAACCTCCTAAATATTCATTTCGTCTGTAAAAAATGCCTTCTACATTGGCTTCTCTTTTATAAAGAATATTATTATTGAAAAGTTCATCCGGATTAATTTTCAGAACAACAGGCTCTTTTGAAAGGGGGAGTGGCTCATCTGTTGGCGGAGCTTCTGTTGGGGGAATAACTTCTTTATTTTCTGAATTTTTAGGTGGGATTGATTGCTGTTTTCTTTTGAGCTCATCCTGCCCAAATCCATGCAGCGAAATACCAATCATCATAACTAAAAACAAAATCTTTTTCATACTTTTTTATTATTTTATATATAAGTTAATATTAGATTTAACCTATTAACCTAAACATTTAATTAAACTATTTATTGTCTTTATGACGAATTGATTATCAAAAGTGTGCGCTTTTATATATTAATTAACAGCTGTTGTCTTTTTAAAAAGCTTCTCCAATCCTGAAATAAATTCCCCAATCATCTTTTCCAACAGCAGCATCTAATCCTACGTTGAATTTTTCGGTTTTAAAGGCTTTGTAGCGATATCCCACGCCGGCNCCCGGATAGANTTTCCAGTTNAAATCGGCTGTATCTGAACCNTAAATNGTGGCAAGACCTGCAAATCCAACAACGCCCATTTTTTCACTAAAATTGTATCGATATTCACTTTGTATTGCCATTAATCCATCGCCGCGATATTTTCCTTCAGAATATCCTCTGATGTCTTCTCCGCCTATGGTAACCTGTTGTTCAAAAGCAATATTACCCAATCCGAATTTACCTGAAAAACGGGCAGCCAAAACATCGGTTCCATTACGCATTGGGAAATATTTATTGTATTCGGACAGAATTTTATTAGCATTGACATCATTTCCAAACCATTCGGGAAAAGTAACCCATCTTATTCTCGCTTTTTCACCCTTAGTAGGATAATAAACTGCATCACGGGTATCGTACATTACAATTGCCTGTAAACCATTTGTATGTGTTTTTGAAGCGGGTTGCACATTTTCTTCGTAGGTAGTATCATAATGTGCATACGAATAACCAATTCCGGCGTATAATGATTTTATCACTTTACGCTGCACACTAAAATTGACAACCGTTGTTTTGGTGCCGTAATCGTAAAAATCAGGTGCATCAATATCATCCATATAAAATTGAGAATTTTGATTTCCCGTCATAAAGAAAAACGTGGCGCGCCAACGATCTTCTTTTAAATAAAACTTATTGAATAAGGCCACAAAATAAGATTTATTGGTCGTGTAAATGGCTGAAACTCCTGATAAATTTTTAGGAGAAATGGTGTCGGCTGGATTTATTTTATACATCATCATGGGAATAGCACCAAACATAAATTCGAGATTTCTGTTGTAACTGATGTACGGCATTACATTAAAATCGATATTTTTTTTGGGCTTGACAGTTGCAGCAGTACTATCAGTTGATTTCGTTTGCGTCCATGCAAGGGAACAGCAAAAAGACAAGATTATAGATAATAAAATTTTCTGCATTTGGTTTCTTTTCAAGTTACGGATCACTATTTAACAGACTATTTTCCTTTTAAATTTACAATTGCTTCTTAAAGGACTATCATAAATATAAGGAGAATTATTTTTAAAATGCTGATTTATAATGTAATCATTATTTTTAAATGACACAGCAAAAAAATTACCGCAAAGTGCGCAAAGTTTTTTTCAGCTGCTGTGTTTGCAGGATCGTTAAAAGTTCGCAAAGCTGTATCTAACCTTTGCGGCCCATGCGTAAATTATTAGTTTGATTGCGTTTAAAATGGTTGGCCACAGATTAAGGGATTAAAATGATTTCTTTTACTTTGAAAATTCTCTCGCAGATTCCGCAGATTAAATATAGATTCCTCTATCTGCCAGATCTGCGGAATCTGCGAGAGAAATTAATTTAAAATCCTTTTAATCTGTGTGATCTGTGGCAAAAAATAAGTTCCAATTTTCAAACCACTCCAATTAGTGAAAATGCTTCGCCTATTCGTTATCGCTCGGTTGTGGCAAAAACTTTTATAAATCGCAATAAAAAAGGCTTGACACCCTTTGCGAACATTGCGGTTAAGGGACAAAAACCTGTGGACCAGCAAATTACCGCAAAGAGTAGCAAAGAAAATAAACTTTGCGACTTTGGGGCTTTGCGAGATTAAATAAGGCAGCTTTGCCACCCTTGCGCAAACCCTTTGCGAACCTTGCGGTTAAACAAAAAACACCTGCAGTTTATGCAGATGTTTTTCCTTATAAAATGAAAATAAGTAGCAAAGCCTGTGCTGCTATTCAGCTGCGACTATGTTTACTGTATTTAACGCAACATCATTAAGAACGCAATCCGCTTCTTTTTCTTCCGCCAGCGTTTGTGTCAATAATTTTGCAACGTCATTTTCTCCCAATGTTTTAGCAAAGGCGCACAAAGTACCATAAGAGGCAATTTCATAGTGCTCAATTTTTTGCGATGCCGCAATAATACCTGCATCACGAACAGCTCCCGGAACCGTTTCCTGAAGAATGCTGTCGCCTTCCTTAAGTAATCCGGCCATGGCTTCGCATTTTTTTCCTTCTGCAGTTTCTCCAAGCAATTCAAAAACTTTCTCCAATCTTGCCACTTGATTTTCTGTTATGGCAAGATGTTCTAAAATAGCACTCGTCAGTGTGGCTGATGTAGCATTTGAAGCCATTTTTGGTAAAGCACTTACAAGAGCATTTTCTGCCCAGTAAATATCTTTAAGACTGTCAATAAAGAAATCTTTTAATTCCGAAGCCGCATCGGCAGAAGGTGATACTATATTATTTTTACCGTTCTTATTGACGGCAGTTTTACCCGGTGTAGGTTTATCTGAACTTTTCATATTATTTATATTTTAATATTAATTGTATAAATTTTCTTCACGTTCCCAAATACGGTGGGTTGACATCGCATTTATGAAATCAAGCGCAAATGCTTCAGTGGCAGGATCACTATATAAAATAATGCCCGGGTCATCATTATTAAGTTTCGAAGCAAATGGTGTTTCGCTTAGTACTCCAATTGCCTGACCGTCGGCACCAATAACTTTGCAGTGCTTGTAAGCGTCGTTTAAAAATTCAAGTACGTCATCATTTTGTGCCAAATCATTTAGGCCTTCACTATGTGGAATATAAACCGCATCAAAAAGTACTGATGATGTAGTTATTAAACTAAAATCAACCGGAATTGCGCCACCTTCGTCAGTTAGAACAGATCCCAGGTTTTTTGCAATTACAAATCCTTTGGCATCTTCTTTTACTAATATATTTTTAATATTCATTACAGAAGCTGCAGAAACGCCATCAGCACAAATTATAGCTACTTTTCTGGATGCAATTGTCGGGGAATTTGTTGGATTTTTGATCATCGAAAGCGCATCAGAAGCGTCAACGGATGAATTAATCGAACGTGGTTCCTGATTGCCTAATTCATTTTCCGGGGAAACTCCTTTGTTTATTGGCGTTTCAAGAATAGGAGGTACTGAAGCGCCTAAGCCTTCGGCCACTCTTTCAGCTAATTGCATATCGACTTGAGATAAAAGGCCAAGCATTCGAACTCTAATCGCCGTTGTTTCAACTTTTCCAAGTTCAAAACGTAAGGCTCTTACAATATGGCTTTTTTCGGTAGGCGTCTGGCTGTTGAAGAATAATTTTGCCTGACCAAAATGATCCGCAAAACTCTCGCTTCTCTCTCGTACTTTATGAGCATCTACGCGTTCGTTAAAACTTGCAAATCCGCCTTCTTCAATTTTGGCCTGAAACGGACATCCTCCGCCAAGGGAATTTGGATGGTAACTTACGCGACCTTTGTTGATTTCCTGACGCATATGGCCGTCACGTTGGTTGTTGTGAATTGGCGAAACGCTTCTGTTAATTGGAATTTCATGGAAATTGGGACTTCCTAATCTTGATAATTGTGTATCTGTATAAGAAAATAATCTTCCCTGAAGCAATGGATCATTGGTAAAATCAATTCCCGGTACCACATGTCCAGGGTGAAAAGCAACCTGTTCTGTTTCTGCAAAGAAGTTATCCGGATTTTTGTTCAATACCATTCGCCCAACAATCGTTACAGGAACCAGTTCTTCCGGAACTATTTTAGTCGGATCCAGTAAATCAAATTCATATTTGTGTTCGTCTTCCTGCGGAATAATTTGTACACCTAATTCCCATTCCGGGAAATTCCCCATTTCAATAGCTTCCCACAAATCCTGTCTGTGAAAATCTGGGTTTTTACCTGAAATTTTTAAGGCTTCATCCCAAACTACGGCGTGCGTTCCTAATTTTGGTTTCCAGTGAAACTTCACAAAAGTAGATTCGTTTGCTTCATTAATTAACCTGAAAGTGTGAACACCAAAACCTTCCATCATTCTATAACTTCTCGGAATTGCACGGTCAGACATGGCCCACATAATCATGTGCATCGATTCAGGCATTAACGAAATGAAATCCCAAAAGGTATCATGAGCAGAAGCAGCCTGAGGAATTTCATTGTGTGGCTCTGGTTTTACGGCGTGAATCAGGTCAGGAAATTTTGAGGCATCCTGAATAAAGAATACCGGAACATTATTTCCAACTAAGTCGTAAATTCCTTCCTGAGTATAAAATTTCACAGCAAAACCTCGTACATCTCTGGCAAGATCCGTAGAACCTCTAAAACCTGCAACAGTCGAAAATCGAACAAAAACAGGGGTTTTCAATCCGGCTTCTTTCAAAAATCCAGCTTTGGTTAATTCGGGAATTGGGTTGGTTACTTCAAAAAAACCATGGGCTCCTGAACCGCGTGCATGCACTATTCTTTCCGGAATTCGTTCATGGTCAAAATGGGTAATTTTTTCTCTTAATATAAAATCTTCTAGTAGTGAAGGACCTCTTTCGCCGGCTTTTAGCGAATTATTATCATCATTGATACGGACACCCTGATCGGTAGTCAGGAACTTATTAGTTCCGTCTGATTTGTTTTGCAACAAATCACGCTGTTTTTCATCTTGGAAATTTTTCATACTTTAAATTTTGATTTGTTTTCTTGGATTTTTTTTTGTTCGATTACTATCAGAATATCAATTAGTTATCTTTTTGATTTTTGATGATTTCAAATTTACTTTATGTGTATTGCTAACTTCTTATAACATTGTTTTATAAGGTTGTACAATTACCATTATATGCTTTGATGATGAGGTCTTATTTGCATGGTTACGATGTCACATCTTTTTGGTTGAGATAAACAGAATAAAACGCTCATGGCAATATCATCAGCTTCAAGCATTTCCATTTTATCGATTTTTTTTTGATGTTCTTCGTGAGTGCCCGGCTGCATATCGCTGGTAACAGCTCCAGGTTCTATTAAAGAGACTTTGATTCCAAGTGGATTCACTTCTTTACGTAATGAAGTGCTAAATCCGCGAATGGCAGATTTGGTGGCTACGTAAATGGTGCTTTCTGGTGAGCGGCTTTCTGCACTCATCGAACCAATATTGATGATATGTCCGGATTTTTGAGGTGACATTCTGGAAACGGCCTCTTTACAAAAACCGAGGTATCCCATAATATTGGTATCTACAATATATTTCCAGTCTTCAAAAGTTCCATCAGTAATGCCGTCAGCGGCTAAAGCTGCATTATTGATCAGGATGTCGATGCCACCAAGCTGTTCGTCAGCTATTTTTAAAATGGTATCGATATCATCTTTTTTCGTAACATCCGCCGGAGTGCCATAAAGTTCACAGTCCGGGAATTGTTGTTTGATATCATCAAACGCTTTTCTGAAAGCTTCGTGATCCCTTCCAAAAATAAGCACACGTCCGCCGAGCGAAACCAATAAATCAGCAATGGCTTTTCCGATACCGGTGGTTCCGCCTGTTATTACAATTTTTTTATCTTTAATGTTTTGTCCAAAATATTCGTTTAGCTGTCTCATATTGTTTTTTTTTATTTGTAACTAATATTACCATTGTACTTTAATTAAGCCCTTTCCTGAAATTTCGTACTCGTGTATTTTTAGGTTTTCTTTGAATGGTTTCAGAGGTTCCTTATTCTGAAATACTTTCATTTGAATTTTGCGATCATTCATTTTTATAATTTTCAGATTGTATATCATATCCTGATCACCATCGGGTTTTATAGTGATTGATTTTCCTCTTTTAGTAGGTTGAGTAATAGGATAATCTATAAAAAGGAGAAAATCTTCATCGATTTTGATGTATTGTCTTGGCACAATTCCAAAGGCCATTCCCGCGCCATATACTTCCTGACCCACCTGACCGCTTTTTTGCCAGCCATTATACAAATCCTCCAAAGGAACCCACAAATCAGCTTGTATTTCTCCGGTTTTTACTTCCTCAGAAAGCATATCTTTTGGCAGCAATGGCGGATAATAATAAGCAATTCTGTTAACAGCATATTTAACGAATTCCGGAATCAGTGTTTTTAAAGAGGGTAAGATGTCAACGTCTTTTGCCTGAGTGTAATATTCGGACAATGCGGCATAAACTTCTAATTCTTCATAAGCTGCAGTATAAGGGGCATCATTCAGTGGAAATATGGAAAAGAAATTCGTGTAGTTTTTGCCGAAACCATATTTACAATCATACAGCTGTACATTTTTGAATAATCCGGTTAGGCAGGTATAACTAATATCCAGATACAATTTTTTACCCGTAATTTTATACAATTCTAATAATGCTCCAGCTGCAAAAGCCGTATTGTTGGCCTGATATAAAACTTCGCTGCCCAGTTCGGCTAATTTTTTTGCTGCTTTTTTTGCTTCGTTTAAATAGCGTTTTTCATTAGTAAGTTTAAAAAGCAGTAGCATTAAGTGTGCATAAGCGCCTGCAACATCCCTTTCTCCTCCGGCACCCGGGGCGGTCTCTTTTTTAATGATAGTAAGGGTTTCCATATCATAAAACACCGGCCATTCGTATTTGAAATGATGAGCCACTTTTATAACATAATCGATAGAATCCAATACCAGTTTTTTGGCGCTCTTGTCTCCGTGTAACGCCAGTCTGGCCAAATTCATTAACGGATGATGCAAATACCAGGAATCCATCACCATTTCCTTTTTTTGTTCTTCAGACTGATCCAATTTGTCGGCAAGAGCCGGAAGCCATCGATTAATACAGTTTATTTTGGGATCGTAAAAAGCAGGCAATCCCTTAATTAAATCATCATATAGTGCGTGTTTTTCACCAGTCCATTTTTGATATTCCTTAAATGGACCTAATACAGCAAGCTGAACCATACTTTCAGCAGGTGTTTCATAATCGCATAAATAGGCATTTAGATACGGAATTCCGTTTGTTTGCGTCCATGCACCTTTGTTGTGATAGAGATCCGTTAAAACATTTTGAGCAATTTCCGGCCAATTGTGGTATTCAATTCTCGGTTGTTGCAGCACTTTGTATACTTTAACAAGATTATTTAAAAAATGTTCACAAATAGCTGAAGTTTTCTCTAAAATTTCAGTTTCCAAAATCACATAGGCATCTGATAGTATAAAAGGTTTNCCTGCAGGAAGAGGTGATTTATCAGTTGCTGGTAGTTGAAATCCAATTTCTGGCCAGGTTCCGCCAACTGTACTTTTAGATTCNGTTTGGGTGGCTTCGCAATATTCCGATANTGAAGTAAGATTTTGATAATAAAGNAACGACCCTGTCTTTGGTTTTGTAATACTGGCAAATAGCAACCCTGATCGGGATCCAAATTGCTCCATATGAATTNTACCATTTGTATTTTCTACGCTTCCATTTTGTGTCAAAGGCATAATGTCTCTAGGCCAAAACGGAATCATCAATGGAGTATTTGCAGTAAAATTGGTTTTATAATGCAAAATAGGGGTTGTTGTGTCCGGAAAATCGACACTAACTTCGTAATTTCCAAGTTTGGAATTCAATTGAATGACAATCGTTTCTCCATCATCAAAGAGATTAGTAATTTCAAAACAACTGTTCATTCCAAAAGCGGCACGAAATGCTATTTTTCCATTTTTAGGAAGAAGTGCGACAATCCATAAAGAATCGCCTGTATTATAAAATTGATATGTATAATCAAGAATTTTTCTTTCTAAAAGCAATTCACTATTCTCAATATCTTCCTGAACTGTAGCGCTCCATGGGGTAACTGTATGCATAATGATAAATTTTAATGGATTAAAGATTCTTTATAGCTATTCACATCTAAAATTTGTTATTCACCTGTTTCCATATGAGGTGCGTCAACAGGTTTGGATTGTGAAGAACCAATTTGCCGTAAATAAACAGAAAGTAATATAATGGCAAAAACAGAGAGAAATTCGCTTTGCCAGTTTTGAAAAGATTCAAACCAAAATCTGGAATCTCCAATATATTGAGAAGCAGATTCTAAAGGCATTCCTTTTAATGCTAATTGTTCATTTTCATCTTTTAAGCTTCCGTAAAAGTGAAGTATAAAAGAAATTACAAATAGCAATAACAATGAAATAGTAAGGGAATGTTTGTAAAGTGCGAGAATCAATCCGCCTTTTTTTACAGGCCATGGTGCATCTTTTCGGGTAGGAGAAGGTTCTCTGTCCACTTCTTCGTCTTTATCTAAATCTTTGGATTCCGAAGAGCCTTTCTGCATTAAAAAAATAGTGAATACAACAAATAGGGCCATTTGGAGAAATTCACTTTCCCAATTTTCAAAAGTTGATTCAATAAAATGCCCCGAAATGAAATAAGCAGAAAGATTAATTGCAGTACTTCCTTCGTCGATCAACTCCTTATTGTGTTCTTCAAATCCGAAAATTATCTGACCAATTAATGTAAGTATAAAAAGTGCTAAAAAGCAGATACATAAACCGTTGTTGCGTAAAAAGTCTTTCATCTTAGTATTTGTTTGTATCAAAATTGACAAATACTAATGAGGAATACTTACATAATTAAATTCAGAAGTTATAAAATTCGTGAGCTAAAATTTAGATTTCTAAAGCTGCTAAAATTGCTGCAATAGAAAAATGNGCTCCGCATACAAATTCGTCTGCTGCTCCATANTANATTGTAATTTTATCACCTTCTACGACGTGACCATTGGTAAAAACCACATAACCAAAAAAGCCGCTCAGCTCATAATTTTCCTGCGGACTCATAATCGGTTCTACTGTACGGGCAATTACTTTAGAAGGATCGTCGAGATCCATTAAAAAAGCTCCAAGGCAATATTGATGTTCTGCATTGGCACCGTGGTAGATTTCGAGCCATCCCTTAGCTGTTTTTATTGGAGCTGCACCGGCACCAACTCTGGCACTGTCCCACATTCCCATACGTGTGCCAACAAGGAATTGATGATTGCCCCAATGAATTCCGTCGGGAGATTCGGCCAGCCAAATATAGTTGCCTCCAATCTGCGGACTTGACGGTCGGTGTAAAGCATAAAATTTGCCGTTTATTTTTTCTTCAAAAATGGCAACATCTTTATTATGTGGAGGAAATATCATGCCTCTTGTTTCAAAATTTTTCCAGTCTTTGGTAGTGCGCAATCCGACACCAACACCGTTTGAAGAAACGGCCGTATAAGTTATATAATAGGTGTCTTCAATAAAACTGACTCTGGCATCTTCTATACCAAATTGTTCCAATATTCCTGATCCCACAAGCGAATGAAATCCCTCGGCTGTATAAAAATGAACGCCATCATCGCTGCATAACAAACGAAGATGAGAAAGCGTCGTTAAATAATCGAGTCCTTTGTATTGAATTAC
>Ga0065714_10065329_pt1 | contig 10838 bp, 10 predicted proteins | sample MisRhiReplicate2_FD_59101 | JGI IMG/M metagenome (GOLD analysis project Ga0065714, IMG submission 59101) | Miscanthus rhizosphere microbial communities from Kellogg Biological Station, MSU, sample Rhizosphere Soil Replicate 2: eDNA_1 v2... | ecosystem: Host-associated > Plants > Roots >... | reverse complement strand
GCGCTGGTAACCGGCGATCAAGTAGTCTGGCGTGCCGGCAACCAGGGCATCGGCGTGATCGTGGCGCAACTGCCGCGTAAAACCGAACTCTGCCGTCCGGACAGCCGTGGCCAGCTCAAACCGGTAGCGGCCAACGTCGACATGATCGTCATCGTGTTTGCCCCGCTGCCCGAGCCACACGCGAACCTGATCGACCGCTATCTGGTCGCCGCCGAGCACGCTGGGATTCGTCCGTTGCTGCTGCTCAACAAATTCGACCTGATCGATGAGCAGAATGCCCCGGCGTTGAATGCCTTGCTGGCGGTTTACCGCACGCTCGGTTACCCGGTGCTGGAAGTCTCGGCGCACCACGGCAATGGCATGGAGCAACTTCAAAAACAATTGGATGGTCGCATCAGCGTGTTCGTCGGCCAGTCCGGTGTCGGCAAATCGTCGCTGGTCAACAGCCTGCTGCCGGAAGTCGAAGCCCGTGTCGGCCCGCTGTCCGAGCTGTCCGGCCAAGGCACTCATACCACCACCACCGCGCGGTTGTTCCACTTCCCCGGTGGCGGTGAGTTGATCGACTCCCCGGGTATTCGTGAATTCGGCCTGGGCCACGTCAGCCGTGCCGACGTCGAAGCCGGTTTCATCGAGTTCAACGACCTGATCGGCACCTGCCGCTTCCGCGACTGCAAGCACGACCGCGAACCGGGTTGCGCCCTGCTCAAGGCCCTCGAAGAAGGCCGCGTGCAGCAGCAACGGATGAACAGCTACCGCTCGATCATCGCCAGCCTGCCTGAAACCAGCTACTAAACAGACGTGCCCACCGCCCCGACACTGACGGGACGGTGGGCCGCTTGTTGCGACCTACAAAACATCCCGCCGATTAAACGTCAGACACCTCTGTAGGACCTCCGCGCGCCCGCTTGAAGGACCCGTCTCTTTAACCGCGCAGGCCTTGTTGCGGCCACTCAAGTGCATACATTCAAGCCCTCTTCGCATTCCGGCGATACCGAGGGACAACCATGCAAACCTATCATTTGTTCATCAGCCATTCGTGGACCTACCCCCACGCCCATGACAACCTCGTGCGCCTGCTCAACGCCAAACCCGACTTCACCTTCAAGAATTTTTCGGTGCCGACGGACAACCCGATCGTCGACGCGCCGACCGACAAACAACTGGAAGCCGCCATCGAAAACAAGATTCGCCCGTGCTCGGCGGTGCTGATCATGGCGGGGATGTATTCGACCTACAGCAAGTGGATCAACAAGGAGATCGAGATCGCCAAGCGGATGGGCAAGGTGATCATAGCGGTCAAGCCGTTTGGAGCAGAGCGGATTTCCACGGTGGTGCGTGAAGCGGCGCACGCCGAATGTGCGTGGAACACCAACAGTATCGTCAGCGCCATTCGCCTGCACACGGCGGTGTAACCATGCGCAAGGGACTGTTTATCGGCATCAACCACTACAGCTATGTGTCGCCATTGAGCGGCTGCAACAACGACGCGATGGCCATGGCCTCGGTACTGGAACGCCACGCCAACGGGCGTCCGAACTTCAGCAGCAAGGTCCTGACCTCGGCGGAGGAAAACCTCACTCACACAAACCTGAAGCAGCAGATCCAGGGTCTGTTTTCCGGTGATTGCGACGTGGCGCTGCTGTACTTCGCCGGTCACGGCCAGTTTGATACCAGCATCGATGAAGGCCTGCTGATCCCGCAGGACTTCGGTCAGGGCGTCGAAGGCATTCGCATCAGCGACATCCTCAACTGGGCGGAAAGCGCCACCCACATCAAGAACAAAATCATCATCCTCGACTGCTGCCAGGCCGGCGCGGCGGCCGCCATGCGCGGGTTGCGCGGTGGCAGCAGCGTGATCAGCGAAGGCATGACCATTCTCACGGCCTGTAAAAAAGACCAAGTGGCGCTCGAAGGTCGCGGTCATGGTGTGTTTACCGACCTGTTACTGCAAGCACTGCATGGCGGAGCCGCCAATGTCCTGGGCAAGGTCACCCCCGGCAGCGTGTATTCGTTTGTCGACAATGCGCTGGGGGCATGGGAACAACGGCCGGTGTTCAAGACCAACGTCTCGCAATTTGTGCCGCTGCGCGAAGTGACGCCGCTGATTGCCGAAGAAACCCTGCGCAAGCTCAAGGACTGGTTCCCGGAACCGAGCTACGTGTTCCCCCTGGACCCCAGCTACGAACCGACCGAGGCCGCGTTCGATCCCGACAACGGCGACATCTTCAAGCAGTTGCAAAAGTGCAACCGCCACAGCCTGATCGAACCGGTGGACGCCGAGCACATGTACTACGCCGCCCTGCATTCCACCGGCTGCCGTCTGACCGCCCTCGGCGCCTATTACCGCGAACTCGCGATCAAGGGACATTTCTGATGCCGGTGTTTATCAGCTACCGCCACACCGACCGCGCCCACGCGATGGCCATCAACACACGCCTGACGCAGGCAAACATCAAGACCTACCTCGATGTGCTGGACCCGGAATCGCAGACCACTGAGGACATCACCACCGTCATCACCCGCAACATCACCGAATGCACACACCTGATGGCCGTGGTCTCGGAGAAGACCGCGCAGTCGTGGTGGGTGCCGTTTGAAATCGGCGAGGCGACCATCAGCAATCGACGGATCTGCTCGTACAAGATCGGACCCAGCGCGCTACCGTTGTACCTCGATAAATGGCCGAAGTTGAGCGGTGAGAACGATATCAACTTCTTTATCGATGCCTATCGCGAGGAGGCGGTCTCCAAACGCTCGATAGGGCTGGAGTCATTCAGCGAATCCGTTCGCGGCACTTACCGGCGCGATGCCGAGTTGTTCCACGACCAACTCAAGAACCGCATTCGACGGGGTTTCTGACAGGTACAAAAAAGCCGCGATCATCTCGCGGCTTTCTGGTCTTCAGCGTGCGGCTTTGTCCAGCCTCCAACCCAAGGCGTCCAAGGCGTCACAGCCATCCTGAATCAATATATGTGCAGCATTAGCGAAATGCTCCAGATCGTGACCTTCGGCGTCTTTGACACACAGGCAGGTGACGCTGTTGAGCAGATTCCGGCCGGCTTTGATTCGGTGAACGGCGGTTTCAAGAAGATCGGAGGCGCGGGCTTCTGTGTCGATGTATAGCGTCGGGCCGACGCTGAAGTTGCCTTGGAGCGGGTGGTACTTAGCCATGGGTCAAAATTCCAGATAATTTCGAGAGGTTTCATCTTTGTTTCGACCGGCTAAGATCGGTCACCAGGTTGGCAGCGACGGCGGAACTATAGGCTGATGCTTGTGCCACTGAAAACCCCGGCGCACAATTTCAGATCGTTCCTACAGCTATTAAGCAAACGCCGCCCTCGAAAGCACCGACACATCATCACGCCGCAGCAGGTGCCAACCTTAGCTCTGAACATCAATTCGAGTGTGCATATCCGCAAGAAAATCGTCAGGCAAAAGTACGTTACTCAATGAAAACCGCTGATTTCTTTCAGATTAATGATAAGCGACTTGAAAAATGGATTTTGCCGAACTCGAATTGACTGGATATCTTCGTAGCGGATTAGGTCTTGACGCTCATAACCAGCGGCTTCATCAAGAAAACTAAGCCCTTCAGGTACAATCGAGATGCTGACTTTGTGGTCGCGCTTTGCGAAATTACAGATAACAAAAAATATTATGCTTAGTAAAACTGATATCCCGAATGGCCAACCCGATACATAGCGTCCCAGTGGAATAACGGGAAAAAATATAAGTGCGAACATCGCCGTAGTCGCGGCGTAGCTCATGACAGCCCAAGACATAATCCCAAGACCAACTTTTGCATTCCAAATAGCTTTCATTACCTATCCTTGTGCGCCTATGGCGTAAAGCGACGTTATAGTTTAGAAAAAATCGTGTTGCCTTAGCACAGCTACCAGCGGCCGGTATTCAGGCACTGACTTTCTATCTCCATTCAAGATCAACAAGCCTTGTGGTAGGACCGTTGACTTTTAAGCGTTCGGTTACAACTTTTGGCCACAGGTTGCGGGAGCGGCGTTTGGCAAGGCCGTAGGTGAACTCCTGAATGCGACAGGTGGGATAGAAGCAAAGATCGAGCACCAAACCCAGTACATCAATGCCACGTAAAAAATTCTTGCCTCCACTTTCTTGCTTTGCGTGTTTTATCCGTTCCAGTGTTTTCTTGAAGCTGTCGCTCATTCTAGGCCGCACGGATAACTGACTTTGTACAAATGCATCCGACTCACTGTGATTACCGTGCTCGTCGAACCAGGGGCCATTGTTCATATATGAGCGGATGTACTCCCAAAAGCCTTTTTGCATTGCCAGTGTTTTACCGAAGGGGGCACCTAGGCTGACCATCAAAGCCGTTTCCGGTTTTTCGAAGCTGTACATGCGAATTTCCAACGATGCGCTTTGCATGCCACCGATGTGGGGACCGACTAGTTGAAATTCATTAGCTATGGCAGAGATGCCTTCCCACGGAGTGTGAAACAGTTCGCCGTCGTGATCAAAGTACACTTCGCGGGTGCGACGGTTAAAAAGGATGGGTAGAGGTAACGGGCGCAAGATCTCCCAAAGGAAGGGCACCAGAAACAAAATAAAACCCATACCAAACATCATGTAATCAAAGACACCTTGCATCATCAGCATTAGGGTAAGTCCTATCGATGCGCAGCCACCAATTCCGCCTAATACACCCGTCCATAACCCTCGATCCGAATCACCTCCTGATTGCAACGCCAAGTAATTCTCGGTGTGTTCATCAGTAATAAACAGTTCCATCGGTTGTTCACCAGTGGGCTTGTTCGCTTCAAGCGCGACGGTGGGCGTAGAACTATAACGTGGTTCTTCTGGCATATTCATATCCATGCTAGTTCCATAATTTTTACTGCTGGCAGTGTCAGTCCTTCTTGTGGGGAATAGATCAACTCGCCCTCAATACGCTTCAAGTCTCGTACTCCGTCCTCATGGTAAACGCGGCGATACGGGGTGATGCCAATGGGTACAGGAATGCGGCTGCCGCTATGAAGAGCAAAGTCTTTGCCCGTCCATTCGACCTTTTTAATTTGCTCAGAGTGATAGCCGAGCGTATCACCCCACACTTCGATGCCCTTGAAGTGAATCATCGTGTCGGTCAACGGTACGTTTTCACCCGGCAGTTTCAGCATCAAATAGGTGGAGGTGACCTGTCCTTGATAAGGATGCATTTCCGCCAACCGGCGAGCATCAAAACTGATAGGAAACAAAATGGGGTACAGCTTATCCATGGACAGGGTGTAGCTGTTCGACCAAGTGTCGTCTGGACGGATTCCAAAACGGCTGTTTTTTACCCACTGCTCCAGCGGCGAGTCTGCTGTATAGAGCCGGGCAATAACCCCCGTAACAATCACCACAGCGAGGCCAAGTATTTTTGCAGCTAGGTGCGGTGCGGCATTCATCCCCCCTGCAACGGCAGCAGCCTCACCGACCCTCACGGCGACTTGTGCTGCACGATAAGCCCGGAAAAGTTTTACATAGAGCACGATGCCGGCCAGTTCGGCGCTAGCGATAGTCAAATTCGTCGCCATGGTGTCGAAATCCCCTTTTTGGTACGCCTCAAAGGCTTCTATCCCATAGATCACAACGTCGAAGGCAAGCACGATGACCTGCGCACCCGCAGTAATAGCTGCGCGCCCCAAGGATTTAATCAGCAAATGACGTGACGACACTGAAAACTGCCCACTCTGGCGGACAACCGTTTCCCAATTAACTTCGCCAACTCGCTGCCATACTGCTGCGCCTGCTGCTGCAACTCCAAACGCAGCCCCAACTGCACCAAATCTGCTTTTGGTGGTTTGCTTCCCAGCAAGCTGATCCTTCGCCGAAACAAAATTCATTCCCGCCACTAACGTCACAATCGACTTGACCGGCGCATCGCTCAGCGCTCTTTTCAAATCAAACACACCGCTCAACTCAACATTCGCCGCCAGATTCACCGGCAACGGTGGCAGCTTGGTGCTGGCTGGGACCAAATGCATGAACGGAATACCGTCAGCCACCTCGCTGGCCAGCGGTGCGACATTCACATGAGCAGGCGCTGCGGGTCGTGTCCCCATTAAATCGCTGTACCACTCGCCCATTTGGCGTGGCGTGACGCCGGAGGTGAGGATACGTTGATCGCTGCGGACAAGGGCTGCCGCCATGTACACCCGCCCGACGTTGCTAGCGGCGTTGTCCGCTTGGTGTAACTGCAGCGCCGCGACGGGGGCGATGGCCAGAAATAGCGCTTCGAGACTGGATGCAGGCTTGTGTTGCTTCAGTTTGTCGGCGGTTTTGTTCAGCGCATCGGCATAACCGAACGCTCTGGCGAGTTTGCTGGCACCTTCCTGCAATGCCGCGTTGTTGTCCCGAGCCACATCACTGAAGTCCACAAGGTATTTGATTTCTCCAACACCCAGCCGGGAAGTCAACCCAAGCAATGCCCAAAGCAACCACGGCTTACCGGCCCTGTCACCATCCAGATTGAGGGTAATGCCCTCGGCCCCGACACTGGTGCTAGCCGGCCCGAGGCAAGCTTCGGCGAAATGCAGTTCCAATGCCTCACGCGCCATCGACTGGGTAATGTCGAAAGGCCGCAAGCCGTGTCCATGCTCGACGGGCCAGTCAACTGCAGAGTGTTGAACCACGCCACCCAGAGTTGGGCCAGACGTCGCATATCAACGGCATATCGGTCGTTCTGGGTTTCTTGATCCTTCCAAGCCCGCTGGAGTTCGTCATAGCGGGTGATGGACGGCAACTGTGCGCTCAATTGGCGGTCGCCTTCGCTCAGTGACTTGATGACACCGGCCATCGCCCACGTTTCAGCGTGATGCTCCTGGTAACTGTCGAACGCCTCTTTTCGCACACGCATCAACGCAGCAAAGTCGAGCAGCACGCCCCATGCATCATCAATGACGGCGTAACTCTGCTGTTCGCAGCGCCCCATCTGTTTGAGCACTTTCAACCAATCGGGGGCATGCTCCGTTTCGGGCTCCCCGCTCCAACCATAGCTCGTCGCATCGTTGTATTCGCCAATCTGCTTGACGACGGCGTCGACCTGGCCACTGAACGGAACAACGCCCGGCACAAAACTGCGCATGATGCGCTGCCGGACGACGGGATCTTTTCTGGCAGCCTGGTATTGCGCCTCACTCCAGCGAACGGGCGACCAGACCAATCCGGCAGGGTCGCCCGCTCTCAACACCAAATGAGGTTTGACTCGGGTGTCGATCACCTTACCCGCTCGCGGGGTTTGGGTGAGCTGAGCTTTTTCGACCTGATACTCCACCAACTTGGATGGACTGCTCTCCCAGACGTAGAGCCAACCGTCGCGCAATAAACGCGAGGTGTAATTGAGCGCATGCCCGGTCAAGTCAGGATGACGAGGCCCCAACTCGGGAAACGAACCGCTCAACGCCGGCAAGTCGTAGGCATCCGTATCGACAGCGACGGTTGGGCCGAGAGCGTATCGCAGGGGCAAAACGGCAGCGAACAACGGACAGCTTCCAACGCGGATTTTATTCTGGGCGCTCATGGGTTTTTCTCCGGGTTGGCGGGAAGGCTCAGTGCATGCAGAAGCGGATCAGGCAGGGTGATTTGCGCGGCCAGACCTTTATTGGCCGGCGCTGAATCGAATTCCGGCGCTTCGTTTTCCCAAGCGCACACTGGCGCGTTGTCATGGCGCAGCCAGACGCTTTCCACACCAAACCAAAAGCCTGCTGGCCATTGCGCTCCGGCCAAACAGGCGCGTCGCAGAACCGAGCCATCCGCCAGGCGCAGCCACAGCTCTCGCTGGTATTCATCAAATATGCGCAACCGACGCTGCAGGATCGGTAGCCATTGTTGGGCGCTCTGTGGAGAAGCCAGCCAAACACCGTGTTGCAAGTCAGTGCCACCCCACCAGGCGGCATAGGCTGCGCTGCCAAGCGAGGCATTCAGCAGAAATGGCCCCGCTGCGCCAATCGGCTCGTAGGCGGTCCCCTTGAAAAGCGATTGAGGAGCGTCGGCGCCGTAGTGCTCATGAAGCCAATCGATAGCGTCCTCATACTGGGCACCGTCAATCAGGAGCAGGCCTTTGTTCGGGGTGATCGGGGTCATGCTTCAGCCCTCTCTGTTACCTGATGTTCCTGGGTTGCATCGCATACCGGGCAAATGCCGGATTCGGCCTCACGAAAGACGATGTTCTGTTTGAGCAAGGCTTCCATCGGGAGGGTGTCGATAACCACTGCCTCGGCAGCGTGGGGAACTACTGACAGTGCCGTCTGCCCGGGCAGGCCCGCGACCGGCGAGCCACCCTCAACAATGGCCACGCTGCTGAAAATCCCGGCCGCGTTGATCACGATGTGCTGACCGCCACACTCAAGCGTCAAGCTCGAATCGCCTTTGATCACCACATGACTGGCAGTGACATGCGCGTGCGCCCCGGCCTGAATCACTAGCGTGCCCTCTGCCGTCGTGCTGCTGTTGCCGCTGATGGTGATCAGTTCATTGCCGCCAATCACGGTGTTGCGCGCACCTTCGGTGGTGTGCAACTCGTCGCCCTTGATCAGGCTGGCGCTGTGGTGGTCGACCTGTTCGAAGCGGTCGTTGCTGATCAGGCTGTGGCTGTCACGGGTGATCTGTTCGCGGCGGTCGTTACCAATTTTGCTATCGCTGTCGTTGAGGATCAGGTGTTCGAGGTCGCGTTGGGCGCGCAGGTAGATTTTCTCCTGCCCGGCGCGGTCTTCCAGCGACAGCTCGTTGTAACCACCGGTGTACGGGGAGCTTTGGCTGCGCAAGACAGTTTTGGTTTTGTGTTCGGGCAACAGGTATGGCGTCGCGTTGAGCTTGTTCGGCGCGCACCCGGTAATGAATGGATGATCGGGATCGCCGTCCAGAAAGGTGACGATGACTTCCATGCCGACACGCGGAATCGTCATCGCGCCAAAATGTGGACCCGCCCACTGCGTTGAGACGCGCAGCCAGCAGCTGCTTTTCTCACTGTTGAGTTCGGCCCGGTCCCACGGCAGTTCGACCTTCACGCGACCATATTCATCACAGTAGATCTCTTCGCCGGCAGGTCCGGTGACGCGGGCGGTCTGGCTCACCAGCAGCGTTTTGCGTGAGCGCATCGGCGGCCGGTAAATCACGTCCCATGGCAGGACGCTAAAGCTGTTGCGGTAGCCTTGGGTAAAGCCGTCTGCGAGTTGGACGTCGCTGGTGATGGCCTCTTCCAGTGACTGAGGCTGTTTTCCGCAGTGCGTCACGCTGAGCAACAGCCACAAGTCGTTGCGGGCTTTGCGGGGGTGATTGGTCAGGTCAAAAAAGTGGCCACTGCGCAGGCTCGGCTGATCGCTCTGGCCCTCGATCAACTGGTAATCGGCACGGTGCCGCTCCAGGGCCTGGCGAACGTGTTGTTTGCCGCGCTGTTCGTTATCGAGCAAAACCCGGTAACGGTAGTCTTCAAGCTCAGGGGTGAACTCGGCCGTGAAGCGGTTTTCCAGCAGCAGATTCGGGCGTTGGAAGTCGTAGTGGCGGCGCGTGGTGGTGCTGGTACGGGTGCTGAAGCGCATCGAGAACTGGCTGACGACCGGTTCGTCCGCCACCATGCCGGAGTCTTGTTGATAAGCGGTTTCACCCAGCTTGGGAAACCAGGTCTGGTCGTCGGTGAACACCAGCACATGGCCTTGCGGGGAGTGCTGGAAATGCCACGCTATGCCATCTTCGGCGCACAGGCGCTGGACCAGCTCGTAATCACTTTCCCCATATTGCGTGCAGTACTCGCGCTCGGGGCTGGTGCTGACATGGAACGTAAACGCATCGGCCTGAATGCCGTGACATTTGAGCACCTTGGTAATGATCTGCGGCACGGTCAGGTGCTGGAAAATCCGTTGGTCGAAGCTGAACTGCAGATAGTGCAGCGCTGGCACCAGGGTCAGTTGATAGCGGGTCAGGCGCTTGCCGGATTCGCCGACGAGTACGTCTTCGATGTGGCCGTGAAGACCTTCGCCGTGATGACCGAACTCTAGAAAGGCGGGCTGACTGAGCAGGCTCTCAATATCGAAATCCGGGTTTTCGCTGACCAGCTCAACCTGGATCGCGTACAAGGCGCTGATGGCCTCGACACCGTCAAAAGCGAGGACTTTGAAATCATTGCGAACAGCCGGGATGTGCAGCGTGAAATGCGCCGTATTGGCCGAGCCGAACATACGCTTATCCTTAATGAGCGCGATGTCCAAACCGTCCATGGTCTGTGCACGCGAAATGGGCGCGCACGGTACCAACGGAGGGTAATGCATTGATGCCGGACAACTCCGCAAAATGCGTAAGATCTTTCCCGACCTCAGATCGAAGCGGGAGAATGGCCAACAGTCTCCCTCACAAACGACAGGCACAAAAAAGCCGACATCACTGTCGGCTTTTTTGTGCTGTTTTGCTGATCCCGATCATTTTCGTAACGCCACGAAAATGATCGGCAGCAGGGTCACTGCTTCGGTGGTTCCGCCGGTTTCGGTGCCGGGTTTTCGAAGATGTTCAGACGTTCGCGCAGCTCATGGGCCGGCAGCTGTTCTTTATCCGCCGGCAAGGCGTTCGGATCGACCGGCTTGGCCGGCACCGGCACTTCGCCCGGACCGCCCTGCCCTTGTACCGCGGGGGCTGGTGCCGGTTCTGGTGCAGGTTCTGCACCCTGCGAACCTTCGATGGCCTTTTGGGCTTTCTTGGTCAGTACCACAATGTCGATCCGACGATTGACCGGATTGAACGGGTTGTCACGGTCGAACAGCGCCGACGACGCATAACCGACCACCCGCGCTACCTGCTGATCCGGATAACTGCCAGCGACCAGCGCACGACGGGCG
>Ga0065714_10065328_pt1 | contig 10845 bp, 14 predicted proteins | sample MisRhiReplicate2_FD_59101 | JGI IMG/M metagenome (GOLD analysis project Ga0065714, IMG submission 59101) | Miscanthus rhizosphere microbial communities from Kellogg Biological Station, MSU, sample Rhizosphere Soil Replicate 2: eDNA_1 v2... | ecosystem: Host-associated > Plants > Roots >... | reverse complement strand
CATTGGCGATACTCCGGGGGAATAAAGCGGCACTCTCGTCTAAGCATGCCGCGAATTTGAATGTCGTCGTCGGGCATCGCCTCGGGACACAAACCTTCCAGTTTGAAGCCCAGGTGTTCGTTGAAACGAATCGCGGCCGTCTTCTTGGTCGGAATCAGCGCCGTGACGCGGCGCATATTCAGGTCAATGAACGGATAACCAAACGCCTGAAACAGCACGCGCCGGGTCAACCAATGGCCATCGCCCTCGCTGGCTACGTGCATGTTCAAGTCCACCTCTGAGAAACCGTCGTAGGCGACCACCGCACACAGCACGCCGTTACGGGAGACGCCGAAAGCCTTGGCGTCCGGTTTGAAGCTGCTCATGCCGATGCGCTCGCAGGCCCAGGCCAGCAGGCCCGGTTGGTCGTCGTAAACAATCTCGATCATGGCGGCGTTCCGATTCTAGAACCAGTAAGCCCAGTATATAACCACCGTCATTGCACGGCGATACGCAGCGTATTCAGTGCCGCGTACAGCCCCCGCACGTCATCCAGCAGCGAATTGAAGTCAGCCGCTGTCGGGGCGGCCGTCACGGGCTTGGTCTTCGGTTCAGCCGTGACCGTGCTCAGCATGGCCAGCGCTTGGCCCACACGCAGCGCGTGTTGCGAAGTCGGCCCGCGATCGCCGTTGAGCACTTCCAACTTCTGCTTTTCCAGTGGTGCAATCATCATGGTCTTACACTCCCGCCAGTTCGTTCGCCGCCGTGGCCAGCGTGATCTGTGTGATAGGCATGTCGCCCGTGACCTCGATTTCCCACAGTTGCTCAAGGAAACCAGCCGGCAATCGACAGGCCGTGTTGACGACACCCACCGTGGCGACCAGCTTGCGCCCGGCATACACGTTGACCGCCACCGTCTGAGCCATCCCAGGCAGCGGCAGCATGGCGTCACCGTTCAGGCCGTAGGCATTGAGCACACTGCCATCGAGTTCGCCGCCAAGGCTCGGTTGCAGGAACAGCGCGGCGTTGTAATCCATGATGGCCTGCCGGCGCCGGGCCAAGGCTTCCTGTTGTTCCGTGGTAAATGAACTGTCTGACTCGACGAGAATGATGCCGAAGTTGGTCGGCTTGGGGACGACGACCAGCTTTGACTTCCACGTCTGGATCGCGTTGGGCATTGATAGCGAATCCCACTCCGACACCACCGAACCAATCAGCATGTAAAGCTGGCCGGTGGGCAGGTCGTAATACATCGCCTCGCCGCGTGCGTTGGTGCGCAGCAGGTACGGTTGTTCGCCCGTCATGTCGATGATGAACGAACCAATAAACTCGTTGCCCTCGGTGTCCGAGTAGTTGTAGCTGGTGAAGTAGCGGCCGTTGTAGTGCGAGGCGGTCATGTTGCCAGGGTTCAGGCGTAGCCAGTCATCGCGGGAAAACAGGTTGCTGCTGATCACACTGGCGCCGGCACTGGTGACTTGAACCAGTCCGTCACTGGCCGGATAGACCACCGTGTAGCCCATGTCGACAATGCCGCGTGGGTTGATGCACGGCAGGTTCTCTTCCAACCGTTGGCTGGACATGCTTTCCGGCGCGTTGCCGGTGACGATGTAGGGCGTGCCTTTGGTTGTGACCACCACCGACATGCCGAACGCACCCAGCCCCACAATCTCGTAATCCATGGTCAGCTTGTAGGCATCGGGCCACGCATGCGGGTGATAAGGCTCGCTGAAGCACAGTCGTTTGCCCTGGAACGCGGCCATCATGCCGTTGGGCAGCGCAATCAGCCCGGTCAGGTCGTTGGGCGGTGCGGTCCAGCCCACCGAGGGAATGACCTCTTGCAGCGATTCAGGACTGACGTTATCGACGTAGTTGTTGGCCGTGGCCGCACGCTCGGCAATGAAAAACAGACTGGTGCCGGTCTTGCCGGTCTGTGCCCGGTAGATCCGCTGCAAGGTGATGTTGCGCCCCGCTGGGGTGGCCGCGAAGTTCGACAGGGTGACGGTCTGCCCCGGTGTCCAGAACACGTCGGCGCTCGCCGGGCTTGGTTCCGATTCTTCGCCGTAGGCCGTGACCCAGGTATAGACATAGATGCGCGTCGTGCCAGCCGCACCGGGGGTCGGTGTCCCGCTGAGAGTCGCGGTCAGGGGAAAGGTCGGGAATGGCACCGCCAACGGATACAGCCCGCCATCGGCGGCCAGCATCTTCGGCGGCCCGTCGCCCATGATATACAGGCGATCCGTCGCCACCGGCCCCGGCACCGCGTACACGTCGCCCGGCCACGCCATCCAGGTGTCATTGTGTTTGTAGATGGTCTGATAACCCCCGGCCGGAGGCGCCGGGAACTGATATTCCGGCCGTGACTGGCGCACCGGGTTCAGGCCACCGTCGTCGAGGCGCGTGTTGTACGCCATCTGCGCCGCCATATCACCCAGCAGGCGCGGGATGATTTTCGGGCTCTCGCCGACAAAGCCGATGAACTTCAGGATCGCCATTGCAGAGTCCTCGCCTACGGTTGAATCCAGATGGCGGTTTGCGCCGCAAAGGCCGCCGTCAGGGCTTCAACCAGTTCAGCCACACCCACGTTGACAATGGTGTTGTTGGCCAACACCCACTTGATGGTGGTCCCAGGCGGCTTGCCCCTCAACACGACAATGGCGCGTGCGAGACGGTTCTGGCTGTCTTCGTTACCGTCAAAGGTGTGACCGGCCAGTGTTGTCACCTGAATCGCGGCGACCTGGACATCACGATTTAAGTCATGCACGGCGCGGGCCTGTGCCGGCGTTGGTGCGTAGGGACTAATCGTCCCATGCTCGCCGTCCACCAGTTGCTGATACAGCACACGGCCGTATTCCTCGACGTCCTCAGCGCTGGCGGCGAACGGAATCCAGCCCAATTCCTCGTGCAGGATTTCGCAATCGATGCTGCCAACGGGGTTGTAGGTCGGGTTGCGCACCTCACGCACCGGCAGCGGCTCGACGTAATCATTGCCCATCGGCGGTTCGATCACGTCCACTACTTCTTCATCAGCCATCATTCACCCCTTATGCGTAGCGAAGAAAAAGCGAGCTGTAGCCACTGCGGCATTCACCCAGGCAGCGCCACGAACCCGGTAGGGTGATACCGCCCGCGTTACCGGAGTCGCTATAAGCAAGTGAAGTTCCCGCAATCACGGCACCACCGCCAACAGTGGCGCCCCACAGGTTGCGGGCGAAGGCATAGGAGCCAATGGCACCAACCGCAGCACCAGCAATCGCGTTAAACACCCGCAAATTTGCGTTCTGGTCATGCCAGATCACATAGGCGTTCGCGCCCAAGGAGGCACCACCGATCTTCACCTGATTGTCAGTATCAAGACCAAAGAAGAGCGCATGCGATCCGCCACGGTGAAACTGAATAATCGCCGAAGCGGCGGGATTACTGCCGTTGAGAATTTCCAGTTGTGCCGTGCCCATTTGTGCCGAAAAAATGGCGGGAGGGGAACCGGAACTCAGCGACGTGCCTTCGCTTCCGTCGTTGGTCGCCCGTCTGAGGAGATACCCCGTGCTATCCCGGCCATCCAGCAGGTCGGAGTCAGCAGCCTTGCCCCCGACCGGCAGGTACGCGGCCGGGTTCAGGTTGCCGGTGTGCCAGACGTTGTGGCCGAACACCTGAAACGAGCTATCGGCCATGTTGGCATAGATAATCATGGTGGTGCCCCCGTTTTCCGAGAACACCCGAAATGCCCCCGTCGACAGGTCGAGGTTGATCGAGCGGGCAGAGTTGGCAAATACCAACCGGGGCGACTCAGGAACCCCGTTTATTAAAGTGACGCTGCTGCCTGAATTGGCGCCGCCACTTAAGGATATCAACTGGGCAAAGCTGTTAACGCCGCTCCAGGTTTGGTTGTTGCCCAGTTGGCCAAATTCCGACAGTGCCTGATTGGTCAGGCGCAGCTCGACGCGATCCCCGGCGTTAAACGCTTGGGCGGTCGTGCCTTCCATTGCCCGCTGTACGGTCAGCACGTCACCCGCACGCCCCACGCAGCGCATGATTTCCAGCGCGCCGGATGCCTTGACCACCGTAACCGGGAACCAGCTCACGCCATTGACAGGAACGGGGAATTTCCCGCCCGTGCCGGCCGTGACCGACAGCGTTGTGGCACCAATGGCCAGCGATGAGGCCAGTACCGTGTTCGCGTTGTTCGTTAGTAAGACTGGCATATCAGCACTCCGTGACACGCAAGTTGAAAGAGACTTCCTTGACGCGCCCGACATCGGTGGTGGCGGTCACGTTGATCGAATAGGAGTTACCCACCACACCGCCTGACAGCCACACCTTGACGATCTTGTCGTAGATTTCGACGCCTTCCACCAGGATGTCGGGCGAGTCGGCGACAGCGGTTGCAGCGGTAATGTGGTCGTCGTCGTACAGCCACTTGATAAAATCGACGTCGTAGTCGAGGCGGTCGTCGTCGCGTTGGCGTACTGATCCCAGCATCACAGCGCTCTCCTGTCTGGCGGCACCAAGAAGCCCCGGTGTTCAGCGCCTACGCGCAAGACACGGCCGATTGGCGCCTCGATGTAATGATCCGGGGGTAACGGCGGCCGCCCGTAAGGGTTGTCGACCAGCTTGAGCTGAATCGACAGCTCGCCACTCGCGTAGACGTAGTGCCACACCTCCAGCTCGCACTGAACGTGGTTCGACAGCGGTAGATAGCCGGACAACTCAGGATGCGCGCCGAGTCGGCCGTCACCGTCGAGCCTGAGCACCGTGGCAAACTCAGCCGGTGCCAACTGGGCCAACAGGTTCGCTTCGCCCCACTGCCCGACCTCGATCTGGATGTTGCCCGGTGGACTGTCGATTTCCACGCCATGGCCAATCCAGCCTTCAAGCTCGCCATCGAACACCACCGGCAGCGTGCCAATGATCTGCACGCCGGCCGCGATATGCAGGTCCAGCACGCCTTCCAGTTGCATGGTGAAAGAGGCACTGATCGCCGGCACCGCCACGATGTCGCCGTCCAGCCCCACCACGACATCGGCTTGGCCGACGATCATGCCCCAGCGAATCAGGTCGCCTTGCAGCGCCAATGCCGTGTCGGACTGCCCGATCAGCGTCACGCCGATCATCAGCACGCCATCGGCCGTGGTGTCGATCGTCGCTGTACCTTCCAGCGCGGCCACCATCGACAGCTCGCCGAGGGTGTCCAGGTGCAATGGGAACGTGCCTTGCCCCACGATGCCGTTGGCGATGCTGCCGTCCAGCCCGAGGGCGAACGCAACCACCTCATCGTTCATCAGAACGAGAGGATCACCATTCAGCTCGCCGCCATCGAGGGCAAAGCGGTTCACTTAGAGCACCTGGCCCGTCAGTTTCTGCACGTCGACCACGAACACATCGCCGGGGTTGATCGTGCGTGCCGACGCCAAGGGGGCATAGACCAGGGCATTGCCGGCCACGGCCGCATCCCAGATGCTGAAGTGGGTCACGGTCAGTGCGGCTGCGCCGTTGTACATGGCGTACAGCAGTTGAAAGGCGTTTTTGCCCACGCCGTTGGCCGGTGCGGTCCATGCGGTGTTCTGCGCACCCCCTTTCGAGGCGTCTTGCCGGGCATAGGTCGACCACACAGCGGTGGCCACTTCATTCAGCGCGCCGGTTTCGCCGGGGTCAGCGGTATGCAGGGCGATGTAGGTCTTCGGCGGCGAGACAAAGGCCGTGTTCCGGTAAACGTGGTCAAACAGCTTGTTTTCCAGGTAATCGGTTGCTGCGGACATGGCGGCACTCCTTAGAAAAATTGAGCCTTGGTGCGGTAAGGGGCGTTGTGCTGGCCTTTCACGTTGATCCCGGTCAGCTCCTCGATGCGCTGGTCGAAACGCGCCGCGTAATAGGTGGCGCGGTTGACGTCGGTGAACAGCTTGGCCGGCGTCATGAGGATTTCAGCCAGCGCGCCGTCAGCGATGGCCGTGCTGTACAGGGCACCGAGAAAGTCCGGGAGCAATTGCGCCTCGTCGGCCGGGCGTAACACCGTCGACAGCGACAGCGTGCCGGTACAGAGCGGAATCACGCGCACGGTGCCGGTGGCCAACTGGGTAATCCAGCGTGCGGTGTCACCCTCACGCAGCCTCCAGTTCGGCTCACGGGTTTCCAGCCAGTCGAGCGATACCGGGTCGATCTTCGAGTCGTTGAAGCGGGCGCTTTCGATCTCAAACAGCACCGCGTCAACCGGCACGCACACCACGTCGCAACTGTCCGGGGTCACGGTGAAGGTGTCGCAGTCACGCCACAGCCGCGTGCGCTCACAAAAGCGCTGGGCAGCGACAATGATGGCGGCCAGCGCTACCGGTTCCGGGCACCCTGGCGCTTGCGGCATGATCTTCGTGAGAAACGTACTGAGTTCGATCATGCGGACCTCACGTTAGGCGATGCCGCCTCGGTAATGCCGTTGGCGGTGTCGATGGCTTCCTTGTAAGCAGCGAAGAAGTTGGTTGCCATGCCCGCGTTCGCGTACTCGCTGTCTTTGGAAAAGGCCCGGTAGCACAGGTAATAAACCATCACGCTCAGGTACTCGCGGCCAAACTCCAGCTCGTCCACCTCATCCACGACCACAGGCGGCATTTGCGAATGCAACAGGTCAACCAGCGTGCCGCCCTTGGCCGGTGGCCACACGTAGAACTGGCGCGGCGTGGCCTCATCGAACATGAAGTGCTTGATCGTGATTGACGACTTGGCGCCATGCCATCCGGGGCTTTGATCGTCCAGCAGGTTGCGATCGATGCGCCGTACCGGTACGCCAAACTTGCCGTCAGCCTTCACGTTGCGCACGACATCGAGCAGCATCACCGTGTCATCCGGCAGCACCTGATAGGTGCCTTCAGTCAGTTCAAAGGTGCGGTGGATCGCCCGCGCAGCCGGACGGCGAATCACCAAGTCAGCCGCGCCTTCGTTCACCCACTCAATCAGTTCGGCCTTGGTCCAGCGCACGAACGACTCATCCAGCAGGGTGATTGACGCGGCTTTCAGGATGTCGCCGACCAGAATGGGCATGGCTATTCCCCTTCGGCCAGCAGTTCACGCAGGCGTGGCACGCCGGCTTTGCCGTTGGGTTTCTTGCCAAACTTGGCCAGGTACTGCGCTTGCAGGTCGGCCAGCTCGTCAGCGGCCGTAACGTCCGGGGCGGAGTTCGTTTCGGCGCCGCTCAAGTTCCCAGCGTCCGAAACGGGCGCTGTCTCGGGGGTCGGCTTTGCTTCCGGTTCTTCGCCGTCCACGTCGCTCTCGTCCAGGTCGTCGAGGGCGATGTCGATGAAGGTGTTGCGGTCTTCGGCCTGCAACTGATTCCACTCGCGGGTGGTCAGGCCCGACAGCTCCAGGGCGTGGAACACGGCATCACCGATTTCGATACGGCGGCCGCCCACTTCGACGCTGGCCGGGTGTACGGTGCTGCCACGAATCACGTCTTCATCAACCGGGGCCAGACTCGGCACGGTTGGCGGTAACAGGAGTTCGGCAATGACCGGCTTGAGCGCTTCCGGCACCGGCTTGTTGCCCGGCAGGCGGTAGGCTTCGCTGATGCTCAACAGGCGGGCCAAGTGCGCTTCGTCTGTGACCTCGCAGACATGGCGGCCTTGGGCATCAACTTCAAATTCGTAGGTGGTTTCACCCAAAATCACTTTGGTCGGTGGCTTGCGACGTAGGATGCTCTCGATTTTCATGTGGGTAGCCCTAAACAGGTGGGTACAAAAAAGGACCGGCCTAGACCGGCCCTCTCTGGCCTTGCTGGTTACTGCTTGGTGAACAGAATCAGCTCGATCACCTGGCCCGTCTGCGCAATGCCAGCCCCCAACACCTTCACGCCGATGCCGCGATCAGCCGCGATCGGCAGCACGCGAAAGCCCGCTGGGTTGACGATGCGTTGAACCGCGTTGTCAGTCGCGGCGATGAACAGCTCAGTGCCCGAAGTACGCGCCGGGTCGGTGCTGCCCACGGTGCCGGACATGATCCCGACGTTGAACGTCGCGGCGCCCACTTCATCGACGATCAGGATTGCATCGACGATGGTGTGGTACGCCGGCAGGATCGCCAGCTCGATGATGTCGTTGGCCGCCACGTCCTTGGTGACTTTGAACGTGTACTTTTCAGCCACGACGCCGCCTGCTTCCTCAGAAACCGGAGCCTGCTTGCGACCGATGGCCCAATCGGAAAGAACAATAGCCATGGGTAAATCCTCTTCTTAGGCGTTAGGGTCGACGCAAGCGGTGTCGAGGGACAGCACACCGAAGTCGCGGGAGTTGAAGCGCGCCTTCTTCATACCGAAGATGGCGCCCGCCGCGACCGTTGGCTCGTTGTCGTAGTCTTTCATCTCTTCCTTCCAGCTCCAGCGCATGCCACCAGCGGTGCCGAAGGCCACCACACCCGCCTGACGACCCAAGAACAGGGCGCGACCGGCTTGCACGTTGGAGCCCGCGCCGTAGTCGTCGAAACGAATGGCGTTGCGGTGTTCGTGAAGGACGACGTTCTTGATCATCCCCAACCCGCCTTTGAAAATCGGGTTGTTGCGACCTTCGGCTGCGGCTGCGGCCTTCTGGATGTCCAACCACTGGCCACCAGCAGCGGTGCGCAGGTCGTGGGCTTGGAATGGGTTCATGACCAGGACGTAATGCTCTTCGCCGTCGATGGACACGGGCACCATGTTTGCTGCTTCCGGGTCTTGCGCCTGAAGCATGGTCGACTTGACCTGTGCTTTCTCCACCAGCAGGGTCGACATCTTGTCGGCTGCGGTCAGGGAGAGCTTCGAGGTCGCGACACCGCCGTACAGCAAGTGGCCGGCATCCGGTGGCTGGATCGCGTTGCTTGCGCGGCCTTGCCAGTCGAGGGCAAACAGGAAGTCTTTGTTGATGCCGCGTGCGCCCGACAGGTAGATGAACATCATCTCGTCGTAGAAACGGGACCAGTAATCCGACAGCAGACGACGGGCGTTGCCGCGCAGATTGAGGTTGGTGCGCTTGCGGGTCATGGCGCCGCCAGCCGATACGGCGTGCCGTACCTGGTCAATCGCTACTTCATCGGTGTAATACTTCTGCGATTCTTCCTTGCCTTCAAGGCGCGCATCGCCTTCAGTGGCTTCGCCGCGCAGTTGTACCGACAGGTCGAAGGACACGCGGTCGCCCGCATCGCTTTCGAGTTCGGTCTTGCGCTGGATGATGCTGTTTTCGTCAGTGCCGACGAACTTCTTCTCGAAGTACGCTTTTTTGATTTGATCGACGGCCAGACCGGTCGACCATGCTTTCTGCGCTTTGGGATCACCCCAAGCAATGACTGTAGAGCCCATAGGACTATCCTCGTGTGAATGAATAACTCAGTCACATAGGCAGCTCCTGCGCTCTACGTTGGTCTGATTATCGATCTGGTGGTTAGCTTTTGCAACCGCCAGTGTTTTAAGCCCCTATCAGCCCCTGGCGCATGAACTGCGCCGGGCTAGCATCCTCACTGACACGGGTGATTTTCACGCTGCGATCGGCGTCAAACGCGACACGCGCATTCCGGCCTGACTTGTCTTCGAGCGTCATGACGACAGCGTTCGGGCCTTCGCCGATTCGCACGCTTTCGCCGGGTTTGAGGTCGAGTCGCAGCATGGTGTTAGGCTCCTGCGGACAGGTAAGCGTACTGGTCAGCCTCGCTCATCTTGGCAAAGGCCTTCTCGCGGGCGTCCGGTCCCATGCGGTTGAGGTGCGCAAAGCGGTTCTCGTCCGTTTCCGAAATGTCCGAGGCCGGCAGGCTGGCCAGCGTGGGCGGTGCGTTGATCGCCTTCGGCGCGGCCTTCTTCGGCTCGACCTTGCCTGACTTCGCCGGCAACACGCCTTCCTTGACGCACAGGTCGTGGGCCTTCTGCATGATTTCCGTCGCGCCCAGCTCGGCGTTGACTGGATCGCTGGCCACGGCGATGACGGCTTGGTTCAGCGTCTGAAAGCGTAGGTTCTTGGGGTCGTTGGGAATCTGCACGTCCTTCAGGAACGTGGTGATTTCCAGCGTCCGCTCGTTGGTGATGCGCTGGACCTCCATCTTTTCGGCAATGCGCGCCTCGGCCACGGCCATCTTGATCTCAAGCGCTTCATCGTTGAGCTTGTCCAGGGCGGTATTCAGCTCAGTGCCGGTCAGCTCGCCGTCGTCGAACAGGGCGGTCAGTGCGACCTTCTCATCGACGATCTTGGTCAGGCGTTCGGTCGCGCCTTCGGGGACTTGCGACACGAACAACGGCTGATGCGTCACGGCTTCGACAGGCGCCGGCTCTGCCTTGGCCGGGTCAGCCTCAACCTTCGCCTCAACTTCCGGCTCGGTGCGTGGCTCGCTCTTGTCGATCAGGGTGCCCGCGTCTTCAGCCGTCTGCTTGCTGCGCACGGCTTCATCGGCGTTAAACACCGGGTCGTCGTCACTGGCGCTCTCGATCTGCTCGTTCAGCTCGTCCATGGCGGCCAGTTCCGCTTCGGTCATACCTGCATTTTCAGTCGACATTTCAATACCTCAGTTCAGTGGGTAGCGGTGCTCATTGCGGGGCGCCGGGCACGGGGATGCCTTGCTGCATTTGCTCGGCTGCGCCTGGGACTTGGGGTTGTTGTTGGGCCTGCTGCTCTTGCATGGCCTGCTCTTGCATGGCCTGTTGCTCTTGCATGGCCTGCTGCTGGGCCTGCTGCTCGGCGGCCATGACCTGCTGGGCTTCTTCTTCGGATTTCGAGACGTAGCCGGCTTCGTGAAGCAGGGCATCGGCGACGGGGAGGATGGCGGGGTTGAGCGTGGCGACCTGGGCAGTCTCGACGGCCTTCTGCTGCGCACCGACGTTGCCGGCCACGGTGTCGACCATGGTTTTCTGCGCGCTGGCTTCTTCCTTGGCGGTCT
>Ga0065714_10002782_pt1 | contig 10847 bp, 8 predicted proteins | sample MisRhiReplicate2_FD_59101 | JGI IMG/M metagenome (GOLD analysis project Ga0065714, IMG submission 59101) | Miscanthus rhizosphere microbial communities from Kellogg Biological Station, MSU, sample Rhizosphere Soil Replicate 2: eDNA_1 v2... | ecosystem: Host-associated > Plants > Roots >... | reverse complement strand
AGGTAAGGTGAAATTGATTTCAGGGAATGGAATAGACATTACCGCCAGGTATAAGCCCATTGTGGAAGCATTAGCCGGTTTAAAAGTAGAGGCTGTTATAGATGGTGAACTGGTGCTAGAAAAGCCATTATTGAAATTCTATGTATTTGACCTGTTGTCTTTGAATAAACATGACATCAGGGATATGGACTTGCCTAAGCGGAAAGCATTGTTGTTTGAACTTATAAAAAGATTAGATCATCCGTTAATTATTTATAGCAAACATGAGCGGACAGATAAGATTTTACGTGATAAAGGATTACGCATGAATAAAGAAGAAGAAGTGGTGGAGGAGGAACAAAAAAGTGATGAAATAGAAAGCAGAAAGGAGACAACAGCTATGGTGACAGATAGAGAAGAGCAATATGGTAAGAAAGTAGTTAAACTGACCAATCTTAATAAGCTCTACTGGCCGGTAGAAAAAATCAGTAAGGGTCAATTGATTGATTACTATAAAGGCGTTTCGGATTATATATTGCCCCATTTAAAGGATAAACCTTTATCACTCAACAGGCATCCTAATGGCATAGCTGAACCGAGCTTTTTTCAGAAAGATCTGGATAGAGAGAAAATTCCTTCATGGATAAAAACCGCTCCCTTGTACTCGGATAGTACAGAGAAAACTATCGATTACCTGGTTTGTAATGATGAAGCTACATTGTTATGGATGGTGAATTTGGGCTGTATAGAAATTAATCCATGGTTAAGTAGTTATAAAAAGCCTGAAGTACCCCTTTTTGCTGTATTGGATCTTGATCCGCATGATGTGGATTTTANTGAAGTTATAGCTGTAGCCAAGACAGCCAAAATGCTACTCGATGAAATGAAGATTACTGGNTTTATCAAAACCTCAGGNTCAAAAGGATTGCATATTTTTATTCCNGTAAGTCCGATTTACGATTACGACATTACAAAAGAGTTTATCCATTATTTGGGTCAGCTGGTTTTTGAGAGACATCCAAATACCACAAGCCTGGAGCGAAGTCCTGCTAAGCGTAAGGAACGTATCTATCTTGATTATTTACAGAATAGAATTGGACAGACAATAGCTGCACCTTATGCTGTACGACCAAAACCGGGCGCGACAGTCTCTGCGCCTTTAGCCTGGGATGAGCTAAAAGCAGGATTAACCCTTAAGGATTTTACGATTTTTAATATGATGCAACGGCTTAAACAAATCGGTGATCTTTGGAAAGATATCCATCAGGTTAAAAACGACCTTAAAAAGGCACTGAAGCTATAACCGGTTTTGTATATTAGTCGCTTCTTTGTAATGCGCCTCTAAAGAACGTAGGGTATTTATAGCAAAATTCTCTAATGGACTATCACCTGACGAAGCTGCGGCTTTAAACAGATCTAATGTTTTTAGGTGGTTTTTTACCATCATACCGATATAATGTTTATTAAACTCTGGTTCAGGCATTTTTTTGACTTCAGCAATATGATCAATATCTTTCTGGGGAAGCGCAGCAGGTAAAGCTATTTTTTTATTTTTGGCTAATAATGTAAGTTTTGCCATCAGCTTGGTATGGTCTTTAACCGATTTTTTAGCAAAACGTCTAACCATTTTATTGGTTGTTTTTACCTCAGCGATTTTTCCAAGTTCTAGTTCCATCATGCTTTCAAGAGCTGCTTCTTTAAAAAAGATCGACATATCCGCGCCTCTGCTATACCCCGAAGTATCAGTAAATACATCACTGGCAATAGCGGAATCAATTACCTTAGATTGTTCCATAGTTTTTTTACTTGGATTCTGACAGGCTTGCAATACTAAAAAAGCAAGTGCGGTTACTACTAGTATTTTTTTAGTTCCCATGGTTTATTTTGTTAAGTTTCAGCTTTATTAACTACAATTTAAAAATGAGAAGGTTTTAAGAATGAATGATTTTTTTTGGCGTAAAAGTCATAAAGGAAGCGGTATAATTTTTGGCCAAATCTGATGTAATAAATACCATTTGGCATAATAGTGTAATAATCCCTTTTTTGTAGCGTCCTCTGTTTTTTATGAATGAGAATAGGGCTACATTTGAAATAATGGATCCACGGAAACAATTAAATACAGTGTCTGATAAACTATTTGCGAGTCAATTGCGAATGGCCAGGGCTATGTTTAATCGTTTTCTATCTCATCAATCGGCTTTAGGCGATTCTTTTCTTAAAAGTAGTAAAGACTTTATCAATTAAACCCCAACCTTCCAAATAGGTCTGGGGAGCTTCATTTAATTATTGTTTCAATTGTCTTTTCTGGTAAAGCAGATGTAAACTGCTGCGCCGGCTTTTAATTGTTTAAGCATGTCCGATCATTTTATAAAAAAACGTCAATATTCTATTGGTTCAGATTGCAAAGATTTTGAGTAGCGTGCCTCAGTCTGGCATTTCAGGCTGAGGCATGCATATTCAATAATTTTTTTCAATCAAATCATTTATCAATATCATGACTACATCAATCGTATTATCAACAGGAATATTTGACCTTTTAAAGGATCATATCAGAAGAAGAAAACTTAGTAAATTTAATCAGGAGAAATTGGAACTGGAGCTTCGCAATGCGCGACAAATCCTTAACAAGGACATTCCGGCCGACGTGGTTACTGTAAATACTAGAGTAAGGGTTAAGGAATTGGAAAGTGGTGAGGAAGCTACTTATGTAATTGTTCCTCCTGCAAAAGCCAGAAATAAACACAATAACATTTCTATTTTATCCGCAATTGGCGTGGCTATGGTAGGTTACAGTCAGGGAGCGGAGTTGAGCTGGGAAATGCCTGAAGGCGTGAAGAAGTTCCGTATTGAGGAAGTGACCAGATTAAATTAAGCATAAAAAAACCGGCAATACTGCCGGTTTTTTTATGCTTAATTTAGTGTATGAAATCATTTTTCCGTCTCTATACTTGAACATAAAACCGAATAAATGTAATTTATATCCTGAATGTTACTTTAACCGTTCATTTCCAGTATATTTCTATTGAAGGGCTTATCGGAAATAGAAACTTTTAAGTTTATCGTTTGTTTTAAAGGCACATAAAATATCTTTAAAATTATGGACTTAAAACGAAGTATTGTTCGGGGCATATGCTTTTCGATCTTATTGTTGTCAAGCCAGAATCTATTTGCCCAAAAAATTGATACCATGGTCATCAAGAAAATGGATACTGTGGCCACTAAGAAAGTGGAGAGCAAAAAAGTTGATAGCAAGAAAGTGGATAGCCTGGCGGACACGAATATGGATGCTTTGATTTCCAAGAAGATAGACGCTATAATTGCCAAAAAAATGGAAGCGCTTGCGCTCAAGCAAAGTGATACATTAGTTCTGGAAAAAATTGATACCCTAATCGGTGCGGAATACGTGGATACTGCCCGTTACAAGACCCGTGTGCTATTACCTGATATTTATGGTAAACCTGACTCTACTTTAGAGAAAACTTTGGTACAGGTGAAAGGTAATTTATACCGTCATACAAACGGTACTTTACCAGCATTGCATAGCGGACTTGTCCTGATCACTAAGGCCGGCGCCATAGTAATAGATCCGGCGCTAACGCAAGCTGCAATCTGGCTCAATGAGGAGATTAAAAAACGATTTAAAGTTGATGTAAAATATGTGTTGTTAACCCATGGCCATTACGATCATGCAGGAGGATCTCAAATCTTTCAGCAGGCAGGAGCTAAGGTTGTTATACAGAAGAATGGCCTGGAAGCTATTGTTGGAGAAAAGTTGCCTGTTGCCACTCCGGATATCGTTTTTGAAGATAAAATTGCGATTGTATTGGGAGGAGAGCGGGTAGTAATGAACCACATTGCACCCAGTCATTCAAACAGCATGTCGGTGATTACATTTCCGGGTTATAAGGCAATGCAATTGACAGACGTAGGTCAATCGGAAACGATGCCTTATAATGATTTTCTTGATTTCTATTATGATGGTTGGATTAAAACTCTCGATTGGGTTTTAAAGCAAGATGTAAATTATATAGATGTAGGCCACTATACGCCTGCTACGCTTCAAAATATAAAAGACTTGCGGGAATACATGGTCGATTTACATGATCAGGTGTTAGCATTGGTGCGCGAAGGACAAAGCTGGGATCAGTTGTACCGTAATGTTAAGTTTTCTGATAAAGTAAAAAAATGGGGCGGATTTGATACTATGAGTAAACTTAACATTGCGGGTATGTACCAATGGGTTATAAATCATAGAAGAGGGGTGTGGTAGGAGACATCGTTTTAAAAAATACTAACCAATATTATTACTAATTATGATTTTTGTATCTTGGTATTTCAGACCTACAGATAGAAATAAATTCTGTAAATCAATAAATGCCTGAATGCATGAAAAACAATAAAAAGGAATTATCAACAGAACAACGTGAAGAACTACTCGGCATATTAAAAGCCCGTTTTGAGAAAAATATGAACCGCCACAAAGAGATTGAATGGGCTAAAGTACAAGCGAAACTGGAAGCTAATCCTGAGAGACTGTGGTCACTCGATGATATGGAAGCGACTGGTGGTGAACCGGATGTTGTTGGTTATGATAAAAAGACCGACGAATACATTTTTTATGATTGTTCAGCAGAAAGCCCTAAAGGTCGCAGAAGTCTTTGTTACGACCGCGAAGCACTGGAGTCAAGGAAAGAACATAAACCAAAGAGTAACGTTATCGATACGGCAGCTGAAATGGGGATTGAGCTTTTAACGGAAGAACAGTACCGGGAGTTACAACAGTTTGGAAAGTTCGATACGAAAACCTCTAGCTGGATAAAAACACCTGCTGATATTAGAAAACACGGTGGAGCCATTTTTTGCGATTACCGCTACGGTACTGTTTTTGTATATCACAACGGTGCAGATTCTTATTATGCCGCAAGGGCGTTCAGAGGCTCGCTAAGGGTTTAAATTTTGAAGAGAGAACAAAAACTCATGCTATTACTCACCTCTCAAAACTGTAAAGTAAAACACGGACAAGACCTTGTGTAAAGCTATAGCCGTATAAGACAGAAGCTCATGACTCCGGTCTGGGTCTTGTATACTTCCGGTATACCTGGCCTGGTCAGTCGCAGATACTTCACTCGTCACTCAGTTTTAAGTCCCAGTTGCGTTAGTCAGGACCGGGCCAACCCCGTAGCAAGAGCGACTGATGACCGAAGTAGGAGGCCAGGCATACCAGAGGCATAACTGATGTATAGCGGTACCACGTAAAGCCAACAATTATCTGCCTGTTATTGGCAGGGGGGAGTTCTATGAATCATTTGGCATTGATCTGCTATAGTATTGGAAGTCGTGCGGGAAAGTGCTACCCTTTGAAAACAATAATTCCTGAAATCTTTCAATTTCAGGAATTAAGTCTTCTGAGCGGAGAGCGAGGGAATTGTGCCCTAGTTTAAAATCCCGCTTTAAAGTCGTGTATCGAGGGGTTATGATTGGCGACTCACAGAATCACTTACCATTAAACTTTCTACATTTATTGCAGCAATGCAGTGTGAACTATTTTTTATTATTTTGGGGAGTTATTCTTGATTATGCTTATATATTTTCTCAAAATAGTTCGACAGATGTTTCCTCATATTGATTCGGAAATCTTCCGGTGATCCATTTTTTAAGGTATTCAACAATACACGATGCGAAACATATTTGTCTGTGATATGCTGACTTTTAACATGAAGGTCATGATCTACATAGTCAAATATGGGCAGTAACATATTTTGAAAACGCATTATGGTATGATTGCCGGATATCTTATATAGGGTGGAATGAAACTCTACATCGATTTTAAGTAGTTCATGGGCATCAGTGGTGTTTTCTTCTTTAACGACCACTTGCTCTAGCAAATGAAGGTTTGCTTTGGTTTTGTTAGCAAAAAGAAGATCTGCAATCCCAATCTCAAGTACAAGGCGTAACTCGAAAATTTCTCTTATGGTTTCGCCATTCAGCAACCTGGAGTCAATTACACGTTGCATATTGCTTAAAAGATCTGGCTCTGTGATCACCATACCTCTGTTTTTCCTTGATTCTATGATACCTAAGGTACGAAATCTTGATAGGGCCTCCCGGAGGGCTGTTCTGCTTACTCCCATTGCCTGTGCTAGTTCCGTTTCTTTGGGTAAAGCATCCCCTGGCTGAAATTTTTCTCTTTTAAAAAAATCCTGCAAGCTTAATTCTATTTTGTCTACTTGAGTTAATGTTTCTACCGGCTTCAGCTTTTTTAATTTCATGTCTAGAATTTTGTGTAAAAATAGGGAATAAGGACGGCAATAAGTAATACATATTTTTTTAAAGATGCTTGTTTATTTCGAGTAATAATTATATGTTTGGAAACAATAAGTAGTACATATTAATAATTATAAATGTACGAATGAAATTTTGTACCTATTACTACCACGCAGTTAAAAAAGCCCTGATTTCGGCACCCCTGTACTGGCAGGTATTTCAATATCAGTTCCAGTTGAGGAGTAATAGAATTATTTTTTAGAAAGACCTTAAAATGAAAATTAAAAACATTTTAGTATACTTAGTCATTCTTGTTTGTGGAATTAAGAACAGTGAAGGACAACAAAATCCAAAAGATGGAATTGGTCTGACCAATTCTAAGTCCAAAATCTATACGATTAGAAATAATAACATGGAGGCGCGGTTTTCAGCTCGCGGAGCACGTCTGATGAGCTTGTTGGTTCCTGGAAAAAATGGGAAGCAAGTTGATGTTGTAATGGGATTTGATGAGCCCTCAGCTTATGATAGGTCTACTGAGCCGTATTTCGGAGCAACAATTGGCCGGTATGGTAATCGGATTGCCAGGGGTAGGTTTACTTTGCAAGGAAAGACCTACCAGCTTACGATCAATAATGGGCTAAATACACTTCATGGGGGAAGTACGGGTTTTCAATATCAAAACTGGACTTTGCTGAAACCTTCGGATTCTGTTTTAACCTGTAGGTTGGTATCGCCTGATGGTGACAATGGTTTTCCTGGTAAACTATCTGTAGAAGTGGTGTATACACTAACGTCTAAGCAGGAATTGCTCATCCAATATCGTGCTGTTTGTGATAAGCCCACAGTGATAAATCTGACTAACCACGCTTTTTTTAATTTAAACGGGGCTGGTAGCATATTGAACCATTCATTGATGATTAATGCGGACAGATATACGCCGGTTGACAGTTCCCTTATCCCTACTGGCGAATTAACTGATGTGAAAGATACGCCATTTGATTTTCGAGAACCGAAGCTGATCGGGGCGAAAATTAACATGAAGGATGAGCAATTGCGTTTTGGAAAGGGGTATGACCACAATTTTGTTTTAAACAAAAACAAAGGCGCAGCCGCCCAGATATATGGTGATTTATCGCATATCCTGATGAAAATTTATACTTCCGAGCCCGGACTACAATTTTACTCCGGAAATTTTATGGAAGGGAAGAATTTTTTGCGGACAGGCCCAGATAATTTCAGGACCGCTTTTGCTTTGGAAACTCAGCATTTTCCTGATAGCCCAAACCAGGCCGGGTTTCCATCTACATTATTACAACCTTCAGAAGTTTATAACAGTTACACGATTTATTCGTTTTCGATAAAAAAATAGAAAAATCAGTAATTCATCCGGTTATAAACTTTAAAGCACTTCAAAATATTTAATCAAATGATCCTTCATTTTACTCCTGAATTCCTCGGGGGTGCCTTCTTTTAAAATATTTAACAAGACGCGGTGCGAAACGTAATTTGGAGTCTCAACCTGGCTATTAACGTGTAAATCATTATATACGTAATCAAAAATTGGCATTAACATACTTTGAAAACGTAAAATAGTTGTGTTACCTGAAATTTCATAAAGCATGGAATGAAAGGCTATATCGTATTTAAGTTTTTCTTTTTTATTCGTTGTATTTTCTTCATTATCAACAATTTGACTAAGTTTTGCGAGGTTGGCATCGTTCATTCTCAAAAAAAGAATGTCTCCTATACCCATTTCAAGCACAAGACGTAATTCAAAGATTTCCTTCATGGTTGCACCATCCAGGAGTTTAGGATTCATTACCCGTTGCATATTGTTAAGGATGTCGGGCCTCGTTATGATCATGCCTCGATTCTTTCTGGATTCTATAATCCCAAGCAAACGGAATCTGGAGATGGCCTCTCTCACCGCTGTTCTGCTCACCCCCATAGCTTCTGCAAGTTCTACTTCTTTTGGAATAGAGTCACCAGGTTGAAAATCTTCATTCCTGAAATATTCCTGAAGATTCATTTCTACCTTGTCCACTTGGGTTAGAGTTTCTACGGGGCGTAACTTAGGTATCGATACGGATTTCATATAAAAGAGTTTGTTGCAAATATAAGAGATTTAGCTCGTATTTTAATAAGTCCTACTTATTTTTAAAATTATTTGGTTCGTATTATTTATTAATTATATTTGTTTTAAATATGTAATACATATTTTTTTTTTCGCCTCGACAATGCCATAACCAAAACCAAATTAAAACCAATCAGTGTATGAAAGAACTTTACCAACGACCTAAAAGATCTTTGAAACCACCGCACTTCGCGTTATGTGTGTATTTATTGATCTGTTCATCTTTGCTTGCAGAGGGCAAGAGTTATGGAGTAAAAGGAGATCACTTATCCCGGAAGGAAGCAGTCCGCTTATGGGCAGGGCAGGCAAAATCAGTTATAGTGATAAAAGGCCGGGTAACAGATGAAGGCGGGGGAGGTATTCCCGGCGTATCGGTTAATGTATCAGGTGATACGAAAGCTGTAGTTACGGATAAAAACGGCGACTATACAATTGACGTAAAGCCTACCGATAAATTGATATTCTCGTATATAGGTATGGAAACCCAAACCATTGAGGTGGGTAGCCGCCTGATTATTAATGTCAAATTACTTTCTAAATCTGATGGATTGGACGAGGTTACTATCGTAGCGTTTGGCAAACAAAAGAAAGAAAGTGTTATTGCTTCTGTTACGACAATTAATCCAGGGGAACTGAAACAGCCTTCCAGTAATTTAACTCATGCACTTTCCGGTCGTATTGCCGGTGTAACCGCTTATCAGCGTAGTGGTGAACCAGGTGCAAATAATGCAGATTTCTTTATCCGTGGGGTAACCAGCTTTGGTTATTCAAACCGGCCATTGATTTTGATCGACGGCGTAGAAATGACTACCACTGACCTTGCGCGAATGCAGGTAGATGATATCGGTAGTTTTTCTATTATGAAAGATGCTTCTGCAACGGCATTATATGGCGCGCGTGGTGCAAACGGAGTGGTTCTGGTAACAACTAAAGAAGGAAAAGAGGGAAAAGGGCAAATATCTGTGAGATATGAGACCTCAAGATCCTCATCTACAAAGGATGTAGATATTGCAGATCCGATTACGTTTATGAATTTGCAAAATGAAGCCGTTTTAACCCGTAATCCACTTGGAATAGCTCCTTATAGCCAGGAGAAAATTGAAAATACAATGGCGGGGAATAATCCATTGGTATACCCGGCAGTGGACTGGCATTCTATGTTGTTTAATGACCATGCCATAAACAATCGCCTGAATCTTAACCTTAGTGGTGGCGGTAAGGTAGCCCGGTATTATGTAGCTGGTTCTTATAACAAGGATAATGGACTCTTAAAGGTAGATAAAGCCAATAATTTTAATAACAACATCGATCTTAAACAATATGAACTTCGCTCAAATGTAAACATCAATCTGACGAAAACGACTGAAGCAAAGGTCGTATTAAATACTGCCTGGACGGACTATAACGGACCCCTCAGTAGTGCTGAAAATTTGTATAAGCAAATCATACGCACAAATCCAGTACTTTATCCTCCTGTATTTCCCAAAGAACCGGGCAGTAATATCAACCACATCCTGTTTGGAAATACCACTGGGGGATATAATCATAACCCTTATGCGGAAATGGTGCACGGTTATAAGGATTATACCAAGTCAATGGTATCGGCTCAGTTTCAATTGCAGCAAAAACTGGACTTTATTATAGATGGTTTAAGTATGAGGGCAATGTATAATAATACCCGTTATGCTGATTTTGATGTAGCCCGCTCTTATAATCCTTTTTATTATTCAGTGAACAATTATGACCGGACCAATGATACTTACACCTTAACCGCCCTTAACCCCGCAGAGGGGACTCCCTACCTGGGGTATGACGGCGGTGTAAATCTGATCACTACTAATAATTACATTGAAACATCAATAAACTATAATTCTACTTTTTCAAAAAGTCATTCTGTTAGTGGAATGTTGATTTATACAATGCGTAACCGTTTAATCGCGAACGCAGGATCATTGCAGGCTTCTTTACCTGGCAGAAATATGGGGGTTTCCGGACGTTTTACTTATGGTTACAAGAGTCGCTATTTTGTAGAGGCCAACTTTGGTTATAATGGGTCAGAACGGTTTTCTGAAAAGAATCGGTTTGGTTTCTTTCCATCCATTGGTGCTGGTTGGATAGTTTCAAATGAATCCTTCTGGACTGAATCCATGAAGCAATTTATGCCTAAGCTAAAATTGAAAGCTACCAATGGTTTAATGGGTAATGATATTATTGGCAGTGCCGCAGATCGTTTCTTTTTCTTGTCCCAGGTTAATCTGGCAGACGCAGCAAAGAGCTACAATTTTGGGTCAGATTTTGGAAGTAATGTTCCCGGAGTTTCAATCTCAAGGTATGCAAATGCTGATATTACATGGGAGAAAGCACGAATGACAAACCTGGGAGTGGAGATAAATTTGTTTAATGCTTTTGATATTAATGCAGATTTCTGGTGGAAAAATACAACAAATATCCTTCAGACCAGAGCAGATAT
>Ga0065714_10065327_pt1 | contig 10851 bp, 13 predicted proteins | sample MisRhiReplicate2_FD_59101 | JGI IMG/M metagenome (GOLD analysis project Ga0065714, IMG submission 59101) | Miscanthus rhizosphere microbial communities from Kellogg Biological Station, MSU, sample Rhizosphere Soil Replicate 2: eDNA_1 v2... | ecosystem: Host-associated > Plants > Roots >... | reverse complement strand
ACACCTACTGCGGGGGCACAGGCGAGACGATTACGGAATACCGCGATAATCTAGGGATTGGCCTGGCCCCGGGAGGCATCATCAAGGTCTGGCTGGGTGCCCCCTGCCTGAAAGCTGTGGAAATTATACGTCTGCAAGGAGAAATCATGGATGACGGACCAAGCCTTGGCCAAAACGAAGGGCGTTATGCCTACCCACGAACACCGGAATCTCAGGCCTACATTGAGAAATTCGGCATCCCGTATGGCAGTTGGTAAGGCGGCCTTAATAATAGCGATACGGATAAAAACCGCGATCACGTCAACGACTTGACCAGACGCTTGCCTTACTTCACCGAGTCCGATGAACTCTTGCCGGTCAGCCCGATGCAGGCGCTGGATGTTCCGCTGACGACCGACGTGAAATACACGACGATCTATCGTGACGCACAACAGGTCATGGCTCAGTGGCAGGCTAGTGGTTGGCCGACCGAGATGCTGGAGGTCGTAACCCCGTATGTTCGGGATTTGCCGGCCTCTGAACGGGATCGTCGAGACCCTAGCAAGCGCGTTTATGCGGCATTGCAACTCAAGCGATCCGTGCGAGGCGAGTTATCGCGGGTGTATCTGCGGGTGATGTACGAGTTTCCATGAAAAACTGCGTGCTTATGCCTTCGCTGAAAGCGCTAGCGCCGGATTAACGCGAGAAGAAAGGGCGCTGTTACGCCGCCGCTACATCCACCTGTCAGCCAATTGGAATGCCGCCAACGATTTTAATAATAGCGATACGGATAAATGTATGCATCCGGTCAAAGTCGCACGCGGCCAAGCGGAAATAGAGCCCAAGGGGCCTGCTCTTGGGCTTTCAGGTGGAAGTTATATTCCGCAATCTGAAGCCTCCAAACGCTATGTCGAACAATACGGAATTCCCTATGGGAGCTGGTAATCGACGCAGGTTTTACCTACTACTCGGCGGGGCTTTAGCTATCCGGTGATGGGATTCATCCTCACAGCCAAATAATGCACTCACCACGGATGCTGATGGTATCCGCGTGCAGCATCCCTATGTCCCCGACGGTCTGTGCTGCGGTAATTGTGGCCGCTACGGATGGTAGGCAGGTCCTTCGAATTTATGCTCGGCATCGAAGAAGCTAGTGAGGGCGATAATCCCAATCCGCAAACGGCCCAACATCCTAGCAAATCGAGGACAGTTGGCCGGATTGGGCCGGGAACAACAACGGCGTCTAAAATCGTAATACTGCCCCTCGTCTCGCGCTACGCTCTATTCTCCGTATCCTGTCCCACTTGCATAGGAAACGCCCATATGCTGCGCGTAAATGAATCATCTCCCATAGACTCGCTCGACCCACTCTCAGTGGGTCTGCCGACGGAGTTGCTGCAATCCGCTTGGGAGAGGTCGATGGAAAACATCATTCAGGCTCGCACGGAACTGGCCATTCTAGAGCACGTTTCGATTGCCCGGGGCTTTGCATGGGGTGTCCACGCGGGCGCGCTGGTTGACCATACGGGTTTCACTTCGATGGGCGCGAAAATCATCTTGGCCCACCAAGAGGCCTTGATAAACGCAAGACCTGTCGGTGGCACTCTTTGACGATTTGGATTCTCAGTACCGCTGAACTAGCACCATCTCCGTCTGTACGTTTTTATCCGGAGACAGCAAATGACGGAACCGGACAAGCGCTCACCGCTGGATGAGTCGAAGCTCATACATAGCTCTGAATGTTAGAAGGTTTTTGACCAGGCGCACTGGTGCGGCAAGTTGATCGGCGTTTCCTAGGCCGGCACTGGGAGACTGGAGGACCCAGCCCCCTCCTGCGGGAACTCACAGGGGGGGCTAGGCCGAAAATGGAAAGCAGGTGGAGTCACCATGACGAACCACTCTTCAAAGCCAACTCACGCCGACTCTTCTCACGCATCGCTTTGATCAGGGAGACCGTACCCACCAGCAATATAACCGCCATAAACAGAAAGTCGATTTTGTACAACTGAAAATCGTTCAGCGGACCGACCATTACAATTCGAATCGCTCCAACACTTACCAGTGTCGCTAGAAAGTCAATACCTGGCTCGTCGCGATAAAACACATGCATTAGCGGCAAGCCGATGACGAGCAGCAACAGCAGAACTATAACCTTGAACGAGCTTTTGCGCTCGATACTGAAGGCACACTCATTGGTGGCGTAAGGTTTGTAATCGTCCTCCCGCGCCTGTGAGTATTTCTCGTTAATGTATCCTGCACGGTTGTACTGTTGAATCGGCGTGAAGGTATTCGACATCTCCATGCTGGTGGTGATGTGCTTGAAGTTTAGGTCGATGCGATCATTGCCCTTGAGGTAATACAGCACCGGTTTGTAACCATAGCGGTAAGTGTCAAACGGGAAGTTCGTGGCTCGCCCCTGCACGCTGATAGGTCGGGGTTCGAGTTCGGCGGATGCACTTTTGTTGTGAGCTAACAGGTTGCGACTCAGCTTCTGAATTTTGACCTGTTCAAGGAAAATTGGCGTGATGCCATGGGACCATTGCAAGGGTTCCAGTCGCAGGCGCAATTCGTTACGGCCTAGGTCGTAGCGATTAAAAGTACGTTCGGAAACGACCACCGTGCCAGTGAGCATAAACTCGCCATGCATGTTGTTGGTGATGCGCAGCGTGAGTTGATCCCTGCCAAGGGCGGGGAGACTACTGGACGGCGGCGTGCCACACCATGCTGTACTTTCTTGGGGGCCGCCCAGCAGTCCGTCGCTGTTGTCCTCGACCACATAGACAAAGCTGGCCCACAGGGACAGCATCAGCGCCAGTGCCATCATCCCTAAAATCTTTTTGCCCACACTCAAACCAGACTCCGTATTTCACTGCCATCCTGATAGGGACGGACTATACCGAAGAGCCCTAGTCACCCCAAGCAAATACCCAAGTCTAATTGTAATAGCGGTTGTTTCTTCAGGCACCCGTAACCCATCACGGGCGGTAAAGAACCAAGGCCGAGATAGAGCGGATTCGTGCAAGTGGTATGGGATCAGAAGACGATGTGACCAAAAAAATAAAGGCACGGAGCATTCCGTGCCATTATTTTCAGAGAATACCCACCGGCTTGTCATTTTTATCGTAACAAATCGGATGCTCGCAATGCCCGCCTGCATTTAAGACTTCCAACTCATAAATTTCTGGTAGGAATTGCTTAAGCTCCGCCTTTGGCACTTTCTCTCCGTTGATAGTGCACTCATCGTCTGCGCGTGGGTTGCACCAGGCTTCCTTGATGGCGATGGTTTTTGTGGGTTTTGTCAGAGGCTTGATTTCGATCTGTGGCGCTTCATCGGTTGATTGGCCACTCGCTGCAGCCGCGTGTAAGTTGTATGCGGCAACAGCATCCTTTGTGTTTGTGTCGCTGATGCCATGATCAAGCAAAAAGTCTTGAAGTGTTTTACGGGCCTGAGCGTAGGTCACTCCTTTGCCCTTTTTGTTTGGACCGCCATCCATACGGTACGCAATCGGATAACCATCTTCACTTTCATAAATGTAATAGTAAATGGACAGGCTAAAACTAACGTCTCGGCCGTACATGCCATAGATGCCTGATCCATTGGATGCACGGCATGTGCCTCGCAGGCATTTGCCGCTGAGTTGATTGCTGAAGGTAATGTTGCGCTGCTGTTGCGCATCCCACTGAGTAATATTTCTAGGGAGGGTAAACCAGGTGCAACGGTAAAATTTTGCCCCGTACTGATTTTTAGCCTCGGCGCAGGGGATGGCATAAGGCAGGTCATTCATCGTTTGTTCATTGGGTAGCATCGGTGAATACATGTGGCCGTAGTCAACGTCTGCGAGAGCGTTCAATGAAAGGGCAAGCGCCAAACAGCCTGCCGCGTTGAGTGCAGCTGATTTTATATTCAATGTATTAAGCTCGGTGGTGTTCGGGATGATGAAGATGAATTTTGTGGTGGTTTTTTTGTAAATGGCTTTTGGTGCCTAAATCGGTGATGGCTGTTTAGGAAGAATATCGGAGTTTAATTTCCCGATCATCTGTATCTCATTGCTGCTTGATATTTTAGCAAATAGCAGGCTCCCGTACTCGGGGCTTCCTGAGTGCTTATGTCCGCTGGCTCTTATTAAATCGTTCATGCAAGAGTTGTGAGTCACTATTAAAATGTTTCTGTTGGTGGTCTTGTGTTTTATGATTTTGTCAATTATGTCGCTTCCGCAAATCGCTTCTCTGTCTGATAGCAGGCTTGCTTTGTCAAACATAAAGTCGGATGTTTGAACTGTCCTGGTCATTGGGCTAGTAAAAACATCAGTATTGTCCATGTCGAGATATGCTTTTAAATAAGCGCCTGTTTTCTTTGCTCGCTCGCTTCCAAGTGCTGTAATCCCGTTGCCTGGTCCTAAACACAGGTTGCTTGAGCGATCGCAGCGTTCTTCGTGCCTGATTAACAAAATAACATTGCCGTTTCTCCAGTGATCAGAAAATCCTGAGTTGGCTAGTTTTTTAGGGGAGCCTAAATCTTTGACCGCGTTGCTTGTGAACGCTTCATAAGCAAAGAGTGTCGCGCCAATAAAGCTAATACTTAATATTGTTTTTGCTAGACTGATGTTTATCATCTCAAATGTCCATTTTCTGTGTTTTATAAATCTGCTGTTTTCAGCGTGGCATGACTTCATGCTTGGTCTACTTAGCGGCGGGTATGCGGATCGAAGATTGACTGTGTCGTCGGCTATTTCTTGTAGATGACTTTTAGTTTTTTATTAACGTAGTCTTTAATGATTTCGTAGTCAGGGTCGTAGGTGGCTAAAGTGTGACCCGCACTGACCACAGTAGCTGCGGCGGCCAGGACAACGCCGGCCGGTAGTGATGCTGCGCCGATGAGGGTGCCCAAAATGCCACCTTGAGCGATGGCGCCTTTTGCATCGATCTTTATCCGGCACTTTAATCCCAGGTGTTCGATGCGTGTTTCAATAAACTTTATGCTTGCATTGAAAGTTCCTCTTAAGCCGATTACCTCAAATGAGGACTTGTTTCTCAGAAGCTCATCAATCTGCGTTTCATTTTTGCCTGTTACGATTGGCAATGTCATTTGTGAAGCCTCAGTTTCTATTGTAGGGGGGGGCTAAGATGTCCGTGGCACCGGTCTTGCTGATAGGCTGGTCGGAATATTGGTGTTCGGGTGAGTTGTAGGTCGTGCAATATACTCTTTTGGTTGAGAGCTAATTGTTTAAAAGTATTTGTTGTTCAAACCCAGCAGAATCATGTTTTTGTCAAAGCATAGAGGAGTACTTTGGCAACTGCCGCCTGCTTCTTTAACGTCTTGTTCTTTTACAAGTGGTAAATGTTTAGGCAGGTCGCCATCTTCTATTTCTTCGCCATCAATCGAGCAATTAAAACTCGCCGTCGGCAGACAGACCACCTCAGGTAGGGGTTTAACAGGTTTCTTAGGGCTAAGCTCGGTAACAGAGCTAAAGTGCTTTCCACCAAACCCGGGTCCGGTTCCATTTTTGTATGAAACAGGGCTGCCTTGCGTATCGGTTCCCAAGTACCAGCCAAAGGTATAGTGATAACTGCCCGCAGGTGCGTTGCCTGCAAAATTGCCGCTATTCGAGCACACCCCTTGATCGTCGCACATCGCATTTTGTTGACTGATGATGTTCTCAACACGTTGTTGCCCTTGCTGGTCTGTGTAGACGTTGTTGATTCGGACGGAGGTATTGGGGACGCGGCAATCCCACTCTTTGAATGCGTAATACTGATCTATCCGAATGAGAGAACAAGCTGTTACATCGCTTTGAGACTGTGCTGCGTTGCTAAAAGTCATCACTAGAGGTAGCAGGACAAACAGTGAGCGTTTCATGAGGGTACTTCCTAATAAGAGTAATAATATCAGGGGAGCTTGGTGCGTTCCTTCGCTACTAGTTTTTTTCAAAGATATTTCCGGTGGATGTCCAAGATTTTTACTTTGTAGCCAAGGCCGGAGCCTTACTTGTAAGCTGAAACTCCAATTGTTGATCTAAGCATGTCCTCCGCTATCGCACGTCCTGAGCTGTGGCGGCTGGAACTGCCAGTCAATAGAACGACGAGAGGTCATTTGTTGATTAGCAAGGTTTCGACGTTCATCCGAGCACTCGTTTTTTTCGGGATTTGGGTTTGGGCTCATACGACATCCATTAATTAGGCTGCTAAGCAGTTCTAAGATGCGGCGAAACACCGATGATGTCATCTGGCCATGCTGTGCTGCGGCTGAGTACACTTTTGAGCGAGGCTGGTGTCGTTAAGCCATGCGGACTCCTTGTTTCATTATTAATCGCCTTGTGTCGGCGTATTATGCCTAGTGTCGACACGTAACGCTATTCCTGTCGAGTGTTGAATGCCCAACCATCCCGCTCCAATTGGAGGGCGGTATGTCGATCACTGAAGAAAAGCATCTGGCAGCGGTTGTGGGGCGGGCCATTGCCAGGCAACGCAAACGTTGCGGGTTAACTCAAAATGAGGTCGCGGAAAGGCTGGGGGTCAGCTTTGACGTTGTGTCGCGTACTGAGCGCGGTGTCGTCCTGCCTAACATCGCTCGTCTGATGCAGCTCGCCGCGATTTTTGATTGCGAGACAGCGGAGTTGTTGACTGAAACCAGTACCCGTTCTACCGATCAGGCCAGCCGCATGGCAGATTTAATCAGTGGTCTCAATCAGACTGAACGCTTGCTTATCATGAGCATGGTTGAACAGCTGGTTACATACATGAAGCAAAAGTAGCTTGATTAAGACCTGTCTTCGGGGCTTGCGGATATTTCGATCCCGGCGTCTGCCATGATTAACTCGAATAGCAAACTGGCCAGTAGTACTGCTATCAGCAATGGCCAAAAGCGCGCCAGGGTGAACACGAGCAAAACGGCTAAGGTGCAGCTGGCCAATATGCCGAAAAACAGAAAAAGTAGACCGATAAAGCGTATTACGCTCATCGCGATTTCCTCGGGTATACAGCTACTTGAGCGGAGCCCGCTCAAGTAGCCATGTTGGTGAGCAACGTTAGGCTACTAATCGAAGAGCTGTGTCGAGCGCGCGTTGTTTGATGGTCGCACCTTGACCAAACCAGGCCGTGTCCATGCGGTACTCATTGCTTCGTGCCCGGCGTTCGTGATCGACATACTCGGTAACCGAGTTCAGCAGACCCCATGCCGTGCCCTTGGCCGCTTCCAGCTGAGCCCCTCGGCCATGGCCCTCATACAGGCTCAGTACCTTGTTTAAGGCGCGCTCATTCGAGAGACCGGTTCGTTCGGGATTACCGCTTTGCACTTCACACAAAACGCCACGCAGGTAGTCCTTGGCCTCATGATCTTTTACTGGGCGTGCAGCGAGTGTGCGCATGCGATACATGAAGTCGTCCCATTGCGACACGGTGATCCCCAATTGTTGTTTCACCGCTCGAGAATCGAAGCGCGTGCTGTGCGGTACCTTAATCGCCTGGCTGGCGCCGTTGATGGCAATCGTCAGCGTGTTATTGCAGACGACGCGAATGGTCGTCGGAGTGGCGGTGGTAGCGAGCGTACCGTCGCATGAGGTGGCCAGCAGCAGGTAACCATTGACCACGTCATTGCCTTTGAGAGCGGTTGATTGACCGGTGCGCGCCAGTGCCCAGAGTTTGCGGCCACCTTTCAGTACGCCAGCGGTTTCGAGTTCATAACCCGAGCGCTCGGTCAGGTCTCGGTAAAACTCCAACACCTCGCGGGGCTGAACCACCTGATAGCGTTGTGAAACCACGGACAATGGGGCTTTGGTGTCGGAGCGAAATAGCACCTTCTGTTCTGCAAACGAATGAATGGTGCCGAGGTTGCCGACACTGTCGGCCTTGAAGTGCACCGGGCTTTCCTGAATCTGCCAGTCCATGCCGGCCTCACGTTGCCAGATTTCGATCGGCTGTCTTTGCGTCAGCTGACGGCCAAGGCCATGCCACGGGGTTGCGCCCACGTAAGCCATTTGTTCGATTTGATGAGCCATGATTACGATTCCTTTGGGTGCAAACCGGTATAAATGCCACGCGATGCGTGGCACTGTCCGGAGGTAGTAAGAGAGAGGAGGGGAGTACGGTTTAGGCGGGTAAATTAAAACGATGCCCGCAGATCAGGCAAAGATTGTGAGCGAGGACATGACGATCAAGTTTGTCGCCGAGTTGAGCGCCCAATGCACAACCACCGGCGCCAGCGACAAGGGCGCCGAGGATCGCGCCGGACATAGCTCCGAGCGTGACACCCAGTGGGCCGGCCACGGCGCCAGCAGTAGCGCCGGCTTGGCTGCCTGCCAGTGCAGCACTGACGCCACGAGCGGCACCGCCCACCGTACCGATGGCAGCGGCTATTTTCATGGCTTGGTGGAAGGAGGCAATTTTGGGGGAATGACAACGAGGGCACTGCAATGACATGGGTAGAGCTCCATGGATGGGATGTCAAAGCAGTGATGTAGGACTGTAATTATTTGGAATTGAACCATTGGAGGCCATTAGCCATGCCTGCGTCTGGCTGCTAAGGGAGCCGATGATGCTTTAAAAAAGTACAGCCTTGGCAGGAGATATGATTGTCCACCAACTGTGACACGACTTTGAGACGCTTTTAAAATTGGTTGGCGCTTCGACTGGGACGAATCACGCATACACATCAATACTGAGTCTCAGCGGATGCCAAAATTCCTGCCTGTGGGCTATTAGTTTCAGCGTTTGTGAGCGTTTCCAGGTGCTCGCCAAGTAGATCCCAAGCGGAGGACATTTCGGTAGTGTAGTTGTGCCGCTGATAGATTCGTTTCATTTTGTTATCTTCAGTGTGATTAAGACAGCGCTCGGCGACTTCTGGTAGTACCCCCAGAGCTGTCATCAAAGTAGCCCCAGTGCGACGCAAGTCGTGCGGTGTCCACTTGCCGCTCGGTAGTAAAAGGGATTGGGCTTTGGCGCTACGTCGACTCATGGCCCCTTGTTCAGGCTGGCGCTGACGGTCTCCCAGTTGTTTGGTCACGGTCTTGGAATTGACTGGGGCGCTGCTATCTGTGTTTGGGTAGCACCACGTCGATTTGCCATTGACCTGCTGTACTCGCTTGAACTGTGCTGCTGCAAAGTTCGACAAGCTAACGAGATGTGGTTTCCCATTTTTGCTGTGTTCGCCGGGAATTAACCAAGTGCGCTGCTCAAGGTCGATATGCTCCCATCTGCTGCTCAGTAGCTCGCCTATACGACAACAGGTGGATAGAGCAATCCAGATGGCCGCTTCAGTTGTCACCAGCAGACCGGCTTTCGGGGATTTTTGGGAAAGATTGCGTATCTCATCGTCACTTAAGACTCGATCACGCTCGACATCTTTGCCGCCAATCTTAGATTTGCGAATGCCGGCACTCGGATCGTGCTCGATCAGATCGCGGTCTACTGCAAAGCGGAACATTTGACGCATTAGGGAAAAGGCTATTTTGGCTGCGCGATTGACGCCGCGCGCGAGCATCACGTCAGTCACTTCGGTGATATGTCTCTTTTTTATATCCGCTACAGCAACGCTGCCGAGAAAAGGCAAAACATCCTTCTCAAACATTCGGCGCACCTCTGCGCCTCCATCCTTGCGATTGATCAAGTCAATCTTAGCCCAGTGTTCAAATAGTTCAGTAACGCTCTTGCGGGCAGCCTGCCGGGCTAACTCGGTTGCTGCGTTAGCTTTCTCGGCATCTAACTGTGCCAGCTTTGTGTCACGGGCAACAATACGTGCGGCTTCTTCGGATTGAAGGTGTTCTCGAATATTTCTGATGCCACTTTTGTGAAGGCTAGCTAGCTCCATGGCTTTCTGTCGCGCATCTGAAAGAGTCATCGTTGCGGCATCGTCCCCAGGACCATACGTGCCAATTGGCAGAGCGTATCGCTTGCCTGCTTCGTTCGTGTATTGGAAATAGAAAAGGCGATCTCCGGCGGGGGTGATTCGTGCTAAGAGGGAGCCATGTCCCCAAATTGCAACCTCACTCATCCATTTATGAGTCTGGCCAGGTTTCGCCTTCATTGCCTTGTCTGTGAGATTGGCCATGGCCGTATCCTTGGTAGTTGATTGGTAGTTAATTGAGAAGGGCTTCAGGCGAAGCTTAGCGGACGCCAGTGGACGTTGTTAAGAGAAATGTTCAGTGTTTACGTGGCTTATGAGGGTTGTGTTGGATAGTGGAGGACACTGCGGGACTTGGATTCACCTTTATGGGGTGCTAGGGGTCGAGTGTTCGAATCACTCCGTCCCGACCATATCTTTCAATGACTTAGCCCAATCTTCACCGGTTGGGCTTTTTCATATCTGAAAAAATACTCCCACATTTACTCCCACGGATATCTTAGATCTTGGTAGCTATGCCATCTGAGAGGCGTTCGAGTCTTGTGTCCCCCGGACAGCCCCTACCGGTGCAAGAACCTGAAGAAGCGAAGACGTTCGTTAATGAGTTGCCGATCTGGACAGTCCGCGAGGCAAGCTTCGGGCGATGGCTGTAGGTAACGCGGAGCTCTCTGTTGCTGGTGAAGTGATCCGGGCATACGCTCAGACTTCGGTAGAGTCATCGAATATCACATGATTCCAGCGGCGGAGGTTCGTGTCGATGGGTGTTATGAACTTCCTGGTGATGGAGACATAGGGCCGATCAGCGCAGTAACCTGATTGTTAAAGCTATCGATGCCGTGCTTGGGTGGTTGGCGACCGTATCGCGTGGGGTATCGCCCGCAATGCCGAGCGACTTGGCTTGCTCGGCGGACAACTGAGTATTGCCCTGATCAACTGGGTGTTCTGGAGAGGGAGTGCTATTACCCGCGACCCAGCTTTTCAGGATGATAAACACCACGGCCAGCAGAGCAGCCGGTACCAGCCATTTGAGCAATGCG
>Ga0065714_10065323_pt1 | contig 10853 bp, 8 predicted proteins | sample MisRhiReplicate2_FD_59101 | JGI IMG/M metagenome (GOLD analysis project Ga0065714, IMG submission 59101) | Miscanthus rhizosphere microbial communities from Kellogg Biological Station, MSU, sample Rhizosphere Soil Replicate 2: eDNA_1 v2... | ecosystem: Host-associated > Plants > Roots >... | reverse complement strand
CTTGTTTTTTGCTTTCTTAGTGATTTTGACAAACGTTCTATAAGTTCTAGTTTGGTAAGTGAATCCAAACCTTCGAATAAAGAAGAATATGTTTCTATAATATTTTTTGTCGCAACTGTCATAACGTTTAGTTTAATAAGCATGTTAACAAACACGCCGCTCAACACAAAAATAATAATAAAAATCCAGAACCTTCAAATTTGATGTTGAAGATTAGAATACTTTTAAAATATTCCCGTTCTTCTGTAAATCATTTATATCTTCATCAGATAAACTATTTATAAGAAAAAACACGTTTTGCAGCATTCAGAAGAACAAATTTTTGCACTTGCCCCAGATGAATCTTCCAAAAAAGCGGGCATGGGATTGGCCAGTCCGTCAAAATGGATGACCAGAGGAATCAACGAACAAGCCCTTTGGGGAGAATGCCAGGGCAGTGGGAGCAAACCCTACCAAACCCAGGTCGACTTGACCAGCATTGCCTTTAAATGTTCTTGTCCAAGCAGAAAATTTCCTTGCAAACACGGTTTAGGCCTCATGTTGCTCCATGCGCGGCAATCCAACCTGTTTACCGAATCAAACATGCCTGCATGGGTAAACGACTGGATCAGTAAACGTTCAGAAAAGGAAGTAAAGAAAGCGGAAGCTATAGATAAACCTGTCGACGAAGCAGCTCAGGCTAAACGTCAGGAAGCAAGAACTCAGAAAGTAAGTGCCGGAATCCAGGAACTCCTCATTTGGCTAAAAGACATTATCCGTAGTGGAATCCTCAGTATGCCTGAGAAAGGAGACCATTACTGGGACAATATGGCCAGAAGAATGATCGATGCTCAGGCCTCCGGACTGGCAACTATGGTCAGAACGCTCGGAGAAACCAGGTTCTGGGAAGAAGGTTGGCAAAGTGATTTCATGGATGCTTTGCTACGTTTATACACCGTTGCGGAAAGTTATGAAAACCTAAGCCTCGTCAATGAAGCCTTACAACAGGATATTTTAAGAACAATTGGCTTTACCAGCAGTCTCGAAGAATTAAAAACTCAGGAAGGAACAAATGATACCTGGCTCATTTTAGGCAAAGAAACAACGGCTGAAGGCGCTTTAACCATAGAGCAAAACTGGCTTTACGGAGTTCAGCACAATATTTACGCCCTTATTTTACAATTTTATACCAAAGGGCAGCCGGCAGAAATTTCTCTGATGCCTGGTACTTACCTGAACGCTGAACTGGTTTACTTTCCATCGGCCTTGCCTTATCGGGCAGTGATTAAAAGCCATACCGGCTTAACTGCTGTTGCTTCAGTGGAACAGAAAGGCTTTGCCGACTGGCAACAGCTGGCGTTTCATGAAACCAAAGTCACTGCCACTTTGCCTTTTCATGAAGATATGCCCAGTCTCATTCAACAACTCAGCCCGGTAAAGCTCCAGCAAGATTGGTGGCTAAAAGACCAGAAAGGTCATTTGTGTAAGATTTCCTCAGAATTTAAACACATTTGGAAGTTGCTGGCCTGGAGCGGAGGTGCTCCCTTAACCATGGCTGTCATCGGAAAAGAGAACAACTACCTGCCTATTGGGGTATGGCATCACAATACTTATAAAGCATTATCATGAAGGTCTGGGAATATATAGTCAACAGTGCCATGCTGGGCAGTGATAAACCCGCTCCTGGTAAACCTGATTTACCGGAAGAACTTGTCGCAGTGTTCGATCAGATCAATAATATCCCCGACTTAGACCGGGAGTCGAAACTGTTACAACAGGCGGCTATTGCCAGCAATTATCGTAAAAGCGGATTTCAACCTTTGCAGAAAGACGATATCAAGGTGTCCATCGCCGATCCGGAAAACCTGCCATACGTTGGTATTCCTGCTACCCTTGCCTTAAATAAAGTCTTACATGAAGGAAGTTTCCCTTTATTGGAATTATGGATGCAACGATGCAGTGCAACAGACCAGCTGGTACGCCCGGATTTGTTACCTGATGTTCTCGATAAGGCAGAATATCATTCTTCGTTAAGAAAACTGGCGGTAGACTGTACCGGAAACCGGGGCAAATGGCTCAGTCAGTTTAATCCGGACTGGGATTATTTCGGCCCTGATCAGTCTGAAGAAGAAATTTGGCTCAATGGAAAATCCGAAGAAAGAATCAGTTTGCTGAAAACCATTAGGTTAACAGATCCGGACAGGGCAAGGGAAATGATCATCCAGACCTGGTCGCAGGAAAATGTGGCGCAGAAACTGGAATTCCTGAAATGCTTACGACAAAACAAGCAAATCTCAGACCTGTCCTGGCTGGAAAGTTTATCCTCCGAAAAAGGGCAGAAGGTAAAAGACGAAATACAATATTTGTTGCGTGAAATTCCCGGTTCTTCTATCATTCAGCAATATGAAGCTTTTCTTAGTGAAGCGCTTACCTTAAAAAAGGAGAAATCCTTACTCGGAATGTTATCGAAAACCACGCTTCAGTATCAGTTTCCTGAACTGGTCAACGAAAGTATTTATAAATCAGGAATAGAAAAACTGGCGGGAGCAAACAGCAAATTTACCGATGAGCAGTACATCACGTCTCAGGTGATCCAATATGTTCCGCCAGCTTTTTGGGAAAAACAGCTGGAAGCTTCGCCGGAGCAGGTAGTTGCCTATTTTGTAAAGTATGCTGGCAAGTTTGTCGCCTCGCTGGGAATCGCGGTTTCCCGCTTTAACGAAAAAGACTGGGTTCCTTATTTTTTAGATCAGAACACCTTGTATGCTGATTTTCTGGAGATGATGGATGCCGGAGATCAGGAAAAATACCTCGGAAAGTTCAAGGAAAGTCTTCCTAACGATGTGGTACATTATGCATTGAGTAGGAAACAGGAGTGGAGTAGCGTGTTTGCAGCAGTCGTACTTAAAATCATGGCTGCCGATCCCGGCAGGTATCGTTTAAATACGTATAAGAAAAATATAGGCCTCATTCCTGTCGAAATGTTAACTCAACTGGGGAGGCTTGGCCCTGAAAACCAGAATGTCTTATTAGACTGGGAAAATATCAGGGAAGAGTTGCTCAGTTTACTCCTTTTAAAACAACAGATATTACAGGCTTTTATCAATAAATAATAAACAGAATTATAAGATATGTCAGAGATATTACGTCAGCATGCCGAACAATTGTTTGCGCAGGAGCTGGAAGAATTGCAAAAACAAGATGGGCAGAAGCGCCCTGCAAACTGGAAGTTGTCACCTCAGGCCGTAGTTTCTTACCTGATTGGCGGGAAGCTTAAAAACGGTTTTGAAGTTTCCCCTAAATACATTGGGAAAAGGAGTTTGATGGAAATTGCGGTAGCTACGCTTACGACAGACCGTGCATTGTTGCTTTATGGTTTACCGGGAACGGCAAAGAGCTGGGTAAGTGAGCATCTGGCAGCGGCGATTAGTGGTGATTCTACGTTGGTGGTTCAGGGAACCGCAGGAACGAGCGAAGAGTCGGTCCGTTATGGATGGAATTATGCCCGTTTAATTGCGGAAGGACCATCTGCAGCAGCATTGGTAGAAACTCCGGTAATGAGAGGAATGAAAGAAGGTAAGATTGCCAGGATCGAAGAGCTGACCAGAATTGGTGCGGATGTACAAGATGCACTGATCACGATTTTATCGGAGAAATCATTACCGGTACCGGAACTGAATTTCGAAATTCAGGCCATTAAAGGTTTCAACATTATCGCAACTGCGAACAACCGTGACAAGGGCGTGAATGAACTTTCAGGTGCTTTAAAACGTCGTTTCAACACCGTAGTCCTGCCATTACCTGCAACGATTGAAGAGGAAATAGACATTGTACGCAGAAGGGTGGAAAGCTTTGAAAAGATTATGGACCTGCCTGCTCAGCCGCCTGCTTTACAGGAGATCCGTAGAATCGTTACGATTTTCAGAGAGCTTCGCGCAGGAGTTACGCTGGACAATAAAACGAAGATCAAAATCCCATCGGGAACATTAAGCACGGCTGAAGCGATTTCTGTCGTGAACAGTGGACTTTCTATGGCGGCCTATTTTGGTGATGGAGAACTGAAAGCCGGGGACCTTGCCGCGAGCATCATTGGTTCGGTGATTAAAGATCCGGTTCAGGATAAAGTGATCTGGCAGGAATACCTGGAAACAGTAGTGAAACCAAGAGAAGAATGGAGTGACATTTACCGCGCTTGTCGTGATTTATAAACCTGATAACAACAAGGCATGGCAGTACATATTTTAGGAATCAGACATCATGGGCCTGGCTCTGCAAGCAGGCTGAAGTCCTTTTTGGAGGAGCTGAAGCCTGATGTGGTATTGGTGGAAGGCCCGCCGGAAGCAGATGGGATGTTGCAATGGGTGGCGCATGAGGAGTTGGTTCCTCCTGTGGCATTGCTTTGTTATCAGCCGGATGATCCGCAGCAGTCGGTCTTTTATCCTTTTGCAGAATTTTCTCCGGAGTGGCAGGCGATTAAATATGCCAATCAGCAGCACATCCATGTGCGTTTTATGGATTTGCCCGCCGGGATTCAATCTGCTTTAAAAGCCTCACATGAGCTGCAGCCGGAAACCGCAGAAATACTTACAGAACCTTATAAAAACCCTTTGAGTTACCTTTCTGATGCTGCCGGATTTGCCGATGAGGAAAGCTGGTGGGAGCATACTTTTGAATACCGCAACGGTCATGAGGAAGTGTTTGAGGCGGTAACAGAAGCGATGCAGGCTTTAAGGGAAACAAGGCCGGAAAGAGAGAAACCTCTGGAGCAAATGCGCGAAGCGCACATGAGAAAGGTGATCAGGCAGGCAGAAAAGGAAATGTTCCATACCATCGCTGTGGTTTGTGGGGCATGGCATGTACCGGCATTACTGGATAAAGTTCCGCAAAAGCAAGACAATGAATTGCTGAAGAACCTGCCTAAAGTAAAAACAGAATGCACCTGGATTCCATGGACGTTTAATCGTTTGAGTTTTTACAGTGGTTATGGCGCAGGAATCAATTCTCCGGGCTGGTACAACCATTTGTGGCATTATCCTGAAGACGATGGCACGAGGTGGATGGCCAATGTTGCTCAGATCTTCAGGGCACAACAGATGGATACTTCTGTAGCACATATCATCGAAGCGGTAAGTTTGGCCAACTCATTGGCGGCTTTAAGGGGATTGCCAAGGGTAGGACTGGAAGAACTAAATGAGGCCACGATCAGTGTCCTTTGTAACGGAGAAAGCATTTTGCTCAACCTGGTAAATGAAGAACTCACTGTAGGTCATGTGATCGGATCGGTTCCTTTGGACATTCCTAAACCTCCTTTGCAGGTGGATATTGAAAAGCTGCAAAAAAAACTGAGGCTCCCGGCAACGGCAGATTTTAAAGATTATATCCTGGATCTCCGGAAGGAGCTGGACCTGGAAAGGAGTTTGTTTTTGCACAGGCTTATCATTCTGGGCATCCCATGGGGAACTTCACAATATGCTGCCGGTAAAGGAACTTTTAAAGAACAATGGCGCTTGCAATGGGATCCTGAATATTCAGTAGGGATTATTGAACGCGGAAATTTAGGCAATACGGTCTTAGCTGCGGCAAGTAAAAGTGTTTTGGATAAGGCGGAAGCAGCGAAGGACATCAAGGAGCTGAGTGCTTTGCTGGAACAAAGTATTCCGGCAGAACTACCCGAAGTGATAGGCATGTTGCTGGATAAACTGAACAACATGGCTGCGGCATCGGCCGATGTGATGGAGTTGATGGAAGTGATTCCAGGGCTGATTACCGTAGCAAGGTACGGCAACGTGCGCAAAACGGATAGTACGATGGTGTTGAGTATCATTAACAGTATGGTGACCAGAATCTGCATCAGTTTGCCAAATGCCTGTGTGGCGATTGATGATGATGCTTCGTTGAAATTACTGGAATTGTTTTTCCAGCTGAACGATGGGATCAGCCTCTTGCAGCAGGAAGATATCGGTACACAATGGGAAGCTACGCTTAAGGTTATCGCACAAAATAAGAACAGCTCAGCGGTTATCGCAGGATATAGCACCCGATTACTCAATGATGCTAAGCTGATCGAAGGAGAGGAGCTCTTACAGCTTTTCAGCTATGCAATGTCTTCGGCTACGGCACCGGTAATTGCGGCAGCATGGATAGAAGGTTTTTTAAAAGGAAGCGGCACTTTGTTGTTACTGGATCAAAGCCTGTGGGCGGTGGTGGACAACTGGGTATCGGGCTTGTCGGAGGAGGCTTTTATGCAGGTTTTGCCATTGCTGAGGCGTACTTTTGCCAATTTCTCCGCTCCCGAGAGAAGAAAATTGGGCGAAAAGGTGAAGTCCGGCGGACAGGCGGGCGGATTAAACGCCATAATAGAAACGGGATTTGAGGAGCAAAGGGGGATTTTGGGCATCCCGGTAATGATGGAATTGTTTGGCTTAAAAAGAATTAACAGCTAGAGAAATGACAGTAGAAGAAGGACAACTCCGCAAGTGGCGGTTAATATTGGGTTCGCATCAGCAACAGGAGGGAACGGGAGTAACTTTGAACGAGATGGACCTTCAGGTAGACCGGACACTGGAAGCACTTTATGATAGTGAAAAGACCGGTGGACTGGGGGCATCTTCTCCAAATGTGAGCAGATGGCTGGGCGATATCCGTACTTTCTTTCCTTCGTCGGTAGTGCAGGTAATGCAGCAGGATGCATTAAAGCGCCTCAACCTGACACAGATGCTGTTCGAAAAAGAAATGCTGGAAAACGTAGAGCCTGATGTTCATCTGGTCGCAACGCTGATGACATTGAGTCGGGTGATTCCGGATAAGACAAAGGATACTGCCAGACAGGTGGTGAGGAAAGTGGTGGAGCGGCTGATGAAAAAGTTAGCAGAGCCAACGCGTCAGGCGATTTCAGGAAGCTTAAACAGAAGTGCAAGAAATACCAGACCCCGTCATAATGAAATTAACTGGGGAGCTACCATCTTAAAAAACCTGAAACATTATCAGCCGGAATATAAAACGATCATCCCGGAAAATAGGGTTGGTTATGGGCATAAGCGTTCATCGTTGAAAGATGTGGTGCTTTGTCTGGATCAGAGTGGCTCTATGGGCTCTTCTGTGGTCTATTCGGGCATCTTTGGCAGTGTGATGGCTTCTATTCCTGCAATAAAAACAAAGATGGTGGTGTTTGATACCGCAGTTGCTGACCTGACGGAAGAGCTGGCCGATCCGGTGGATTTACTTTTTGGTGTTCAGCTGGGAGGAGGTACAGACATCAATCTGGCTTTAACTTATTGTCAGCAGATCATTACCAAACCTGCAGATACAGTGCTGGTCCTGATTACGGATTTGTATGAAGGTGGAAATGCGAATGAGATGCGTCAGCGGGCAACTGAATTGGTGGCTGCAGGCGTGCAATTAGTGGTATTGTTGGCTTTGAATGATGATGGGGCACCTTCCTATGACCATCGCCATGCGCAGTTTTTAGCGAATATTGGTGTTCCTGTTTTTGCCTGTACGCCGGATAAGTTTCCGGATCTAATGGGGGCAGCCCTGACGAAACAGGATATTGGTTTGTGGGCAGCTAAAGAAGAATTGATGATAAAGGGATAATCAGGATGATTAATTGTAATCTGATTTTTAAATGGGTTCGCTGGGTTGCTTTAATCCCCTTTTCAATAGGAGCTGGAGTGCTCGTTTCGTATGTGTGTTCATTAATGTTCGATCGAAGTTTGCCAGAATCATCTGAGGTCATTACCAGCAATAGATTTGAGCCTCTGATTGCCTCATTTATATCTTTGTTGGTCGCTTATGTAATTGCCCCAATGTATAAGTTTAAAACGGTTCTGCTGATGATTTCATTATGGCTGTTTGTGCTTCTTTTATTACTTTTAATCGTGGTTTTTAAAGTGAAACTTTATAGTGAGGAGTATTCCGTATTAGATGGGGGGATGCGTCTCCTAATGACAGTGACTGGCCTGGCATTAGGATTTTTGGTGGTTTGGCTGGTTAAACGTTTTAAAGTTTGATAAGTAAAAAGACAATAATGACCAATTTACAGAAGATAAAACGACTTTATTCTTTATCGGAAGATCAAAATTATGGTTTCTCAGATAGCGAAATCACTGAGCTTGAAGCCAGGCTAAATGTGCAGCTTCCTGAAAAACTTAAAGACTATTACCTGACTTTAGGAAAGAACGAGGACCTCAATGAGGTCCACAACAGGCTCCTGAAACCAGACCATGAAATTGATTTTTCTGATGACCGTTATCTGGTTTTTTATGAAGAGAACCAGGTCGTAACTTATTGGGGAATTAAAGAAGCCGATTTAAAACTTACGAATCCTCCGGTTTGGGGGAATTATGGTACGGATGAAGATCCGGATTGGGTAATAGAAGCCAAAACAACTGAAGACTTTTTCCTCCTGATGGCTGCTTACAATGGAACCCTGGGTGGATTGAAACATAATGCAAATTCTTTTAGTCAAATTGATGGAACAGTGGTAGATTATATCAAACAAAACTGGAGGGAAGTGCCGGAAATAAGTTGGGGAAAGCAAAGCGTTTATACAGACGACTTTTACGAAGTCATCAGTCTTTGCTTTGATGAGCAGCAAAATTGTGCTGCTGCTTTTGTAGGGACCGGTGACCGGGAACGGTTTGATAAAATCTTAGACATCCTTAATATTGACTGGTCTTATACCTCCGATGAGGACGAAGATGAGGAGGACTAAACGATAAAAATAACGCCGCTGAGCATTTGCTCAACGGCGTTGGGAATTATTTCGAATAGTTATAGCTATATTCTCTAACCGCAAGTGTATCTCTCACACCCAGCGTTGATATACCTTTAACATCAAATTCGTTTAGCGCCGACTCTAGCCACCAACTCTCCGTTCTTGGCGTGTTGTCAAATTTTCTTAAATGACAGATATCTACCGCGCTCAGTTTAATCTCATCCTGATCACCATTCTTTTTAAAGGCATAGATAAGAACATCGTTGGAGTTTTTACTAAAACGTTAAAACATTTTTATCATTCCTGCACCAAAAGTACCTTGGTTGTAGGTTGGTAAAATAAGCATGTTTTTTTTATACTTGTTAGAGAAAATCCGCTTGATTTTGGGATATAGCCAATATGCGGCCTGAGTAGATAAAACACCAAGACCAGCTCCTGCAATCACATCACTGAGCCAGTGTTTATTGTTGTACATCCTTAAATAACCCACTGCAAAAGCGGCAGAATAACCGGAAACCGTATACCAGACAGAGACATCACCGTATTCTTGCCGGAGAAATTCTGCCGAAGCAAAAGCTTCTGCGGCATGACCTGAAGGAAAAGCATTGGAGGTGCCATCGGGACGGGTTATATCCGTTATTCTTTTGAGACTTTGAGCCGTCGTATTCAAGATGATATTGGAGAGCAGGTAGACTCCGCTTTGATCAAGGAGGCTGTTTTTTCCTTTAATACCTAAGCCGTTTAAAGCAAAGACTGCTGCTCCAGGCGCAAATTGCAGATAATCATCCAGCCTGAATTTGCGGTGAGGATGTTCACTATAGAACTCACGCTTGGCTGTTTCATCAAGGTCTGTCAGGGCATTATTGTCCAGTTTGACAAAGCCATAGGCCATTGCCACTGTTGGGATGATGGTTGCCGATAAAGGAATCGTGTTTTTAAAACCTTGTCTTGATAATTCTTTATGTTGCGTTAAAGTGTCTGTTTTGGGGAAAGGAAGAGGAGATACATCCTGACCAAATATTGTAGTCGTCCAGATGATCAATAGCACCGTCACTGCGTACGGGAAGTAATTTTTCATTTGTCAATTAGTTAATGTTAAGCAATAGAATAGCTGCTCAAAACCGATGGTAAGAGGTCGTAATTCACCTTGTGCGATGAAAAAAAGGATTGAGGCTTTGAATTTCGGTCTAGCTTAACTTAGGCGGTTGCCAAATGGAAAAAATCGCATAGGTAATGTTTCCCAGGTAGGCCGCTGAATTCGCGGTACAGGCTTTAAATGGAATAGGCAAAGCGCCGACCTGATCTTTCAGGATGGCCATCATACTGCAGCAGGAGCAAATGCAAAAAGGAGAACAACCGTCTTTTAACGGATCGTTTTGATCATGCTGGTCAGATTTGCTGATTACTGATTTTGTTGAAGATAAATTACTCAGCTGCGCGTCTTCACATGGCATGAAAGTCAGGCCAATGATAATGAAGGACAATATGCAGGCTAATAGCTTCACAGGTAGTTTTGGCTAAATATAGAAACACCATTTCATAGATCTGTCAATCTCATAAAAGTTTATTCTATTATAGAAAGTACTTAATTAATTCTTATAACTTTATCACATAAGGTGTTATCGTAAGTATGAATATGCAGCAAATTAAAACGGAAAAGGGATATTTTATTACAGCGAATATTTTTGAGGCGATAGGAAGCCGGGCAATTTTGCTGATCTCCTCCGCCACAGGCGTAAAGCAATCTTATTACAAGAGATTCTCAGAATACGTTTCTGCCAGTGGGATAACGGTAATTACGTTCGACTATTCAGGAATTGGACATTCTTTAACCGGGTCCATCAAAGAAAATAACAACCAGGCATCTGATTGGGGGAGGATAGACCTGGAGGCCATGCTTCAGTATGTAAAAGAACATTATCCGGGATCAAAAATCAATATAATGGGTCATAGTATTGGCGGACAACTTATTGGCCTTTCAAAATCTGCTGTTGATGCCAGTAAGATTATTCTTGTGGCCGCTCAAACGGGGTATTGGAAATTCTGGACCGGTTTCAGAAGGTATAGGATGTGGGCCAACTGGAATATTGTTTTCCCTGTGGCGGTCAATATTTTCGGCTATATGCCTTCTAAGAAATTAACCGGGATGGAAAATTTG
>Ga0065714_10002781_pt1 | contig 10860 bp, 12 predicted proteins | sample MisRhiReplicate2_FD_59101 | JGI IMG/M metagenome (GOLD analysis project Ga0065714, IMG submission 59101) | Miscanthus rhizosphere microbial communities from Kellogg Biological Station, MSU, sample Rhizosphere Soil Replicate 2: eDNA_1 v2... | ecosystem: Host-associated > Plants > Roots >... | reverse complement strand
GACAATTTATGACGGTGCACCTTGCATCTCATCGCATGAAGCGCGGTTTGGCAGTAGGTACCGTGTTGAGCCATTTTTCCTATAGTCGATGCTTCGGGCCAGCAGGGCCTGGCTAAGCTTTAGGTTTTTCTGATGGAGGGACAGATGCTGTCATCGATCCAAGAGTACCTGCCGGGCCCGCCAACTCTTGGAAACATTTGGTCAACCTTAGGGCTAACCTCGCACGGCACAACCCTTCATGACCTCATACACCGAGGCCTTCCTTACGAGTATTTCAATCTGATAGCGAACAATCTGCAGGTCGAGCGAGAGGTCATTTCTCAGGCTATCGGCGTATCTCCTGCATCACTAGCACGTAGGGCAAAAACGGGATGCTTCAGCACCGTTGAAAGCGACCGCTTGATCGCATTGATTGCTGTCTTTGAGCATCAGACACCTCTATCTGGCGAGCATTCTCGCCTAAATGGGTGTCCGGTTTCATTAGACCACTACACCTTGTCGAGCAGCACCCGAACCAACTTTCGTTCGACTGCGCGGTATATTCCTGAATGAAGACGCTTCGAACAAAAGCTAAAGACGCACATGTATAAGCTGTGCTGCAGGTGGGCTCAAGAGCTGTGCTTCACTGCATACGTCACCCAGTCGAAGAATTCCTTATCTTTATTTGTATAAGTTATGCTGTGAGGGAATTCGTAGGGCTTGCTGTTGAGGTCGCGAATTTTAAGAGTTACTTCACCCTTCTGCCAATCGAAGGATATGTGCCTAAGCTGTTTTGTTCCTGTCTTGTCTGTTTCACAAGTATCGATCTCGTATGGGTGTCTCAACGACCATCTGTCTGTTGCACTTAAAAATAGGTGTGCTACTCCAGTATAGATTTCTACCATTTCGAGTGATGGAACTTCGTAACTGTGCTCGGTAATATTCCTAAGTTTGTTGAATTTTTCCAATACGCTTGGGGAGGGTAAGCCGCATTTAAGTATGTAATCCGAAAGAAGGTGGAAGTTTTTAACACGACTTAATGAAATGCAACCAAAGCCTAGGCATACATCTTCCATTCGTAAATGAAGCGATCTCTTAGCGTTTGCTAACGCATTGATGAGATTTCTTGACTCCGTTCCATCAGCCAGATCCATTTTAGCGTATTCCAAATAGTCCTCGGCAGAAGGTTCTTCACGGCAGCTGTAGCTAGACCAGTTATAGGTAATGTGATCGGAGTCAACATCTTTCGGTTCAAACATATACTTAACATCATCATGGGTAGGGATCGCTAAGCTAGCATGGCCTTGAAGCCTAGTAAAAAAGGCATTCAGGCGGACGATGTAGGTTTCCGTTCCTGGTCGATGTATTGTGAGTTATTGCGCTCGTGTGCAGTGCCGGGAGAAATGGATGACGTCGGCATTGCAGGATTTCCAGCAGTTCGTTCATTGGCTCCACCGCCCGGATCTCCGGGCTTCCGACGACGCGCGTCGGTTCGCGAATATGGTCTTGGACAATTTCCCCGCTATTGCCGCAAGCTCACGGCAGCGTAGCCAACGATCCTTCGTGTTGAGCGAGTTGGCGCGTCGATTACTGCCCGGTATATCGCCTAGAGAGCCAGCGGCCCAAGCTGTGGAAGCGCGCGCGGATTGGCCGTTTCGGAAGCTTCATCATCTGACTGTTGGCCCTTTTCGAGGGTTTAGAAATCCTGAGCCTTTTGATCTTCAATAGCGGATTGTCATGTTCTATGGCCCGAATGGCAGTGGAAAGACCAGCCTGTGTGAAGCGTTGGAGTTTGCCTTGCTCGGAACTGTGGACGAGGGGGACATTAAACGGATTGCAGCCGACTGTTATCTTTCCAACTCGCACGAGGGCCGTTTTGCTCGGCTAGTTTTACTCGCAACCGATTTTGATGGCCGGCAGGTACCAGTCATGGCGGACGCAGACGCGTACCATCGCACACACTTTGTGCCTAGCGGCCCCAAAAATCTGCTTACTTGAACGAGTCGATGACCTGCTGCGCTGACCGGAAAGCCTCAGCGGATGCAGGAACGCCGGCATAGACTGCGCAATGCAGTAGCACCTCACGGATCTCCTCCTCTGTACATCCGTTGTTCAGAGCTCCCCGAACGTGACCTACCAGTTCGTGAGGCGTCCTCAGTGCCGTCAGTACGGCCAAGGAAACTAGGCTCCGAATCTTCAACGGCAGCCCATCTCTGACCCAAACACTGCCCCAAAGGCGGCGCACGAGGGGGCGGAACGGGAGGGCTCGAGAGGGCTTCCGTTACAGCAAGGCGGAGGTGCTGCTGCTCGACCTCAGCCAGCCGAACGAAATACCGGTCACCTTTTCGCGGCTGCTCAACCGGTAGCGAGCGAAAACTCATGGGGGGGACACTGTAAATACCCGATGGGGACGAGGCTCCACGCGTCTGGCGAGCGTCCCGGTCGACCCGCTGTGGGCATGCGCCGAGAGATGATGAGTTAAAGCTAGATGACCAAGATTGATGAGATTTGGGCGGTCTACTGAAAGTAGGCTGAAGCGGATTACATATATCGACTGTGTAAGTCAGAATCGACGCCCCGACTCATTAAACGCTGGGCGTTTTTTTGGGCAAACACTGACGAGCAAATTAGGTCTCAAAGGGTATCAAATGGGCCGTACTGACAGAAAAAACATTCCTCAACACATTCGAGAGCGAGCAAGGGTCATTGCCCAGCATGAGATGGGGCACCACGTGCTGGCCAGGCTGATGGGTTTCGCCACTAGCGAAGTGACGGTTGAGCTCTCTGAACGGGGTGATCACAAAGGGGGGGCAACCATTCACTTAGCCGAGTCGATGACCACTATCGATGAGGTCAAAGCGTACCTCGAGCGCCGTGTCCTTGTGCTTTACGCCGGGGCTATGGCGGAAACACTCCCACCGGGCCATGTCCCGGAAAACGGAGTGGACAGGGATAGGGCAGTTGAAATCATTCGCGGGGCTTTGGGTGCCGAACAAGACCATGCCAAGGCTCGGGAAGCAATTCATCTACTACGCAGCATCCTGCATCCAGGTGTCCATGATGCAGATGTTGTTAATGAACAGCTGATAGCGCTGGACGAGCGCCTCTGGGGGCGGGCGTTAGAGCTGGTCGAAGAGTATGAGAAGACTATCGTTGGTGTTGCCTGTGGGCTGACCCAGCATCTTGAAGAGCAGCCGCGAGGAACCTACAGCGCTGTCTATGCGAAAGAGGTTCTTGATGAGCTATCTGGACTGAAGACGTTGCCCTTGCTGCAGCCTTGAGCTTCTCTCTCTTATGCGAGTCAGGGTGGCGTGTGGTGATCGTTGGGCATCGCCAGCTGATGCACTGGCGAGATTTACCTCATCAGTGGATCAGCGTTGCTACATAGCTATCCACCAAGGTAGGCGTCACGCACTCGTGGATTAGCCAGCAGATCTGCGCCAGTGCCCTGCATTACGATCCGGCCATTTCCCAGCACATACCCTCGGTCAGCCAGGCGCAAGGCTTGGTTCGCGTTCTGCTCAACTAGGAAAATGGTAATCCCACCTTCCCGGTGTTGCTCAACGATCTGAAAGATCTGCTGGATGATGATTGGGGCCTGACATGGTTCCGGAGCGTTGGTTGAAGCACTCACTGAACCGTGGAAAGAGGTCGAGCACCTTGGTCAATTGGGCTTGGTAGTCGACCTTGTCGGTGATGAAATCCCCCATTGGCAGATTCTCTTCTATGATCTACCGAGAGAACACCCTGCGGCCCTCAGTTACTATAGCAATGCTCTTGCGTATGATCTCACTAGAATTGCGAGTGGTCAGCTCCTCACCTTCGAGCCATCTCGAGCCTGCGTTGCCGGCCTTAGGCTAGGGTGCCTGCCGGCCTATTTGACACATCCAGAAGGTCTGCCTGCTTCAACCAGCTTGCGGCGAAGTCTATAGCCTCGCCGTCTTTTCTCCTGAAATCCGGCGTCTTGAACAGGCCCGAGAAGAAGTTGGTATTTAGGCGCGGGTGCTTTGCGATGAGCAGGTTCTCAATCGCGGTCATTTCCTTGAAGAGCGGTGACGCTCCCGTGCCATTGGGACAGTAAATGACCAGCTGCCGGTTGCGGTTCTGTTAATTATGCGGTCGCTCAAAGTTTTACTTTTCCGTATTATGTTGATTTTATAAAGCTGGGCTGTTTTATGTTGGTGTTTTGAACGTGCATTGCGTTTTTGAGTGGCTTAGATTTCTCGGTTGATCATATTATGTCTAGGTCTTCTTTTAACGCTTTTTTTAGTTGTTCCCGCTTCTTAGAGGTGTCCTCTCTTAATCCATTACTCTTTCTTAAGATTTCGGTGGGGATCTTGAGTGTGTATCGAAAGGCTGGGCTAAATACGTACTGCAGCACCTCTTCGGCAAAGCTTCGCGACCAGTTGATGTTGCTTCTCAGATCGGTGATAGCGAAATTGACATTGTCCGGCGTGCATAGACTTAAAGCATTAACTCGGGTAAAAAGTTTGGCCTCTTGTTCTCTGAGGTTGCTGAGAAGCTCAGTGCACTTCCTGTTGCAATCGATTGTTAGCTGGGTGTTATTCAATGATGACTCATAATACTCGCGCATCATTCCACTAATTTCGGTTTCAATTAGGTCTATGTTGAAGCCATAATAAGCGTCAAGTTCATTCATGAACTTGAAGTATTCATCTGATTTTCTTTCGTACTGGTACTTCCTTTTCTGCAAGTCTATGGCGTATTCTTGCTTCTGAAGCTCTAGCTTTGTAGAGAATTCCTGCTTTATAGACTCAATGTCTCTGCTGTGGGCTTGCTTGCGATCTTCCAGTTTTTGAGAGTATTCGAGAATAACAGCTTGCTTCTCATGCTCAACTCGACGGGTTTCTTCTCTTGCTGCCCTGAACTTTCCTTTCTCTTTTAAGTAAGAGGAGCAATAGCCAATTGTTCCGCCTATGGAGAGGGTGATGATTATAGATTGGTACTCATTTGCTAATGCTATTAAATCCATTTTATGCTCTGGGTCGGAAAGGCTGTCAACTGAGTCGTGTTAGCTTGTTCACTTGCAAGGTCACTCGCGTGCGAATACCTTTGGAGCCCCTGAGGCGACTGCGGATGATGCCACTGCTTACAAGATAGTCAATCATAAAGAGTTACTAGGTTGGGAGTGCCCCCCCAGGCGTAGAAAAAATGTCCTGCAGGACAAGCTTGGTGCTAGCCGGGACGGCACCGACTTCAAGCGTTGTCGACGCTTGTGCTTTAGATACCCGCCGTTTCAAGAGGGCCAGATGGCGTGAGCTCGATATCCTGCGGTTCCGCCTTTACGGTTTTAGATAGAGCTTTACGTGGCTTCGACGATCTCTGAGCATTTATAGATCTTGAGACGTATCGGATTTCGAGCTTACCTCGCCGGCCAAGGGATGCGTTACCTGATACCGTTCGGGGAAAGGTTAGAGCATCTGCAACTGAGGGAGTCGAATAACTTCACCGCCTCCATGGAACAGTTAACCTTCTTCAGGGGGCATACTCTCCAAAGCGGCCTTGAGCTCGTCGATGATCCGCCGGTGGCCCGCCAAGTCTGGCATGGCATTCTCTAGCATGAAAGGCTCTGATTTACCTAAGCGCTGTTGCAGGTTTGAAGACCAGATTTCCACTGACGCATTGCAGTACAAGGCGAATTTAAACTCCCGTAGAGACAGCTCCGACTCGATGTCACTTCTGTTGTCACCCCGCTCGTTTAGTGAACCACATCCCCCAAAAGGATCTATTGAGAGACGCTCGTTTCTGAAATCCATCCAGAAAATAAACGCCACTCGACCATTGGCCGATTCCAGACGAACACCTACCTTCCCGTCATCCATGCCAGCGGATATGAGGCGCATGATTCCAAGTGGAGCGCACGACTTTCCTTTGCGTGCGAGTACGTAAAACTCACAAGGAATTTCGTATTGCCGATTAGGGACGAGCTCACCCCGCGCTAGCCCGTCCAACTGCTCCTGGTCAAACAGCGCACGAAATCCTTCGAGCTCATACAGGTGCTCCCGTTCATATGCCCACCGTGCTGGCACCCCAAGACGCTCCTCCATAGCGAGCTCAGCAAGATGTCTCATCAGTGGTTTATCCATGTGAATCCGCTGGTGATCATCCGGGTCATCCGGATCTACGATATCGTCACGTTCAGCATGGGCGATAGCGTGGCGGCCTTGTGTNGCGAGATACTCGGAAATATCTGTTCCCGAAGCCTGCAGCTCATCACGACGCTCAATTGCGTCTCTGTCCGCTAATACCGAGAGGGCCTGCTGGATCCATGGCCCTCGATCCCGGCCAACAGGCAGGGAGCGAGCAAACGCTTTGTAGAATCCCAGAAAAGAGTAAAAGGGATTGCTGAGTGATAGCCCTTCACGGAAGTAGGCCATTGCCTTGCGGGCTTCATCGCTTTGAGGGGAGTGGAGGTTTTCGTCAGAAAAAAACTCGGTAAAGGCGTTGTTGCGAAGCATTCCCACTCGGTGTGGATGGCTACCACCACCCCACATGACGATCTCTACTTTCGCACCCTCACGCCAGGCTATTGCAGTTGCCAGGCGCATCACTGCAGCTCGTCCTTCATTGACAGCCATGCCTTGACCATTAACTCGAAGTGCGATTGCAGGAAGGCTCCGATGCTGCCCTTCGGATATAGCCGGTTGCAGCAGAAACTCTAGGCCCTCAAAGGTTATCAGTTGAGCCCTATTCGGCCAGAAAACCTGGGTTTCTAGCCCGCCAACCACCCATTCACCTCGATGGGCCTGATATTGCTCTGCGCGTTCGAATGGATCATCGGTTGCCAGCATTGTGAAGCTCCTTAGGTTTGGCCATTGCTGTATCGTCCCAGTTTATATTGGTTATCCATATGAGTGACCTGATTGCTTGTAAGGGAGATCGGAATAGCTTGTAAAGCTCCGCAAAAGGCACTGTTAGGCTCAAAACAGTCAATGAGGAAGTTAAGTCGGCGGGCTTGAGCAGGGCGGGTGGTTGCTGGTACTTTGAGCCCCACCCGATTCCTTTGTATATCTTCTAGAGGCCGCTGTAGTCCAAGGTGTTTTGTGGACGTGCTTTATTCAACGATGGATAGACGATTCGGAGCCAATTAATAGCTGAATCTGAAGAGAAGGAGTCGATCCTATGTATCTCAGTTAGATTAGGACTATTAAATCTCGCGCAATTGAGCGTCTCGAACGCCTTATCGTAATTACCTGATGCCCGCCATCGCTCAGCCAGCGCGAGATCCATACACGCCTCTAATCTGGGAGGTACCTTAATTCCGGATGCCGTATATCGTTTTTTGAAGTATCCATTATGCTGCTTTATATGTTCTTCAATAGGCCAGTCCGTAACTTCTCCAGTTGCAGTGTGGATTATTAGTGATTCGATAGAAGGAAGGTTTATTGCTTCGTAATCAATGTTTTGAAGATTGGTTTTAGGGTGAAGGGTCGGGTGAGTAAAATAAGTAAAAGCAATATATAGGCCGACAAGGGCCCGATGATGCTCAGCTTTAAGTTGGCTGCGTTTGGCTAATCCTATTTCTAGAACACCCCGGACGTCATACAATTGTCCATGTGGGTGGTCGGTGAAGAACTGATCGAGAAGTGAGATGTATCCCTCAAAATACAGTCTAAAACTCTCATTCGAAAGGCCATCTGTTCTTGATACCCACGTGCTAGGACACATTTTTGCCTGGATTATATTGGGGCTTTCCCAGCTGTAATTGTAAGGTTCTTTCTCAATCTGTTCTTGGTTTTCGATAAAGGACTGAATTACTGACTTTGCTACCCTTCTTAAACCACGAACAGTAAAGATAAGCTCACCGCCAATATGGACTGTCTCAATGGAGCCTGAAAAAGCCAAAAACTCGTTGGGAAGCGGCTTGAGAGTATGCACGTACTTAGAGCGTACATTGTAGACATTATTCAGAGCTTCCTCGAAATCCCTTTTACCTACTGGCGCCGACTCACCAGAGAGCTCGACAGAGAAGTGGTCATCCCCGATGTGGCTGCGGATAAACGCCTTGAATCGTTTGTTAGCCGCCACGTGCTCGACTCTTACTAGGGTATCCTTAATAGCATCTGCATGAGCTTTTTCAATTCCCTCCATAGCTTTCTCAAGCGGTCGGCGCTTCCGATCCTCTATATCAGACCAACTGCTTTCATATCCGTCGAAATCTTGAACCAAAGTCTCCATGGACATTACAAGGAGGGTGTACGAGAGATTCACATCCTCTTCGAGGCGGTGAAGTGCTGCAACGTACGTCCGAATTGCCTTCATAACGCCTAGAAACTTGACGCGAGGCAGACCAATTATGCTCTTCAGTAAATTCTGAAAGCTAGGGAGAAGTTCAGGTTGGATATATATATCTTTATCAAATATCTTGGGTACTAGCTGTTGTGGTGTATCGCGTCGATTTATTGCCCCGACTTTGATAAGTCGATCAGCTACGGACGAGTTTGGCGTGCAAATACAATTTAGCGCGAAAGACAACACGCTTGCACAGTCATCAATATAGGCGTCAATGCCATTAGAATGTAAGACGCCAGGGCCGATCTCTGTGCCCTCTACATGCTCTGTGAAATCCCAATAAAGCGCATTACCGTAATGGGTATGCGCAAGGGGGGTGAATGAGCCTATTACTGTATCAACAGTTGTGTCACTGGGTAGATGTACATTGGTATATAGCACCCCTTTTAGGCGATTGGTGTGCGAAGGGTGCGTAAATAATTTAGCTGTCGCGACCTGAAGCATGGCTACTCCTTTAGGTATGTCCAGATGAAGGTAGGCAACTCGTATCGTATTTTTTATCAGTTGGCCTCATGGGTCGACTTTAACGCTGCAAGAGCCTAGTTCATAGCGTACTTGTTGGACGATGAGGTTGGTCGCATTGGTGATCAGCGTTTCCAACTCTTGACTGCCCTTCTGAACGTGACTTAGCGATGGGAGGCTGGCACCTGTAGCACTGTGGCTCACGCCTAGGATGGGTGCTCCGCCTCATGGAGAGAATAAATAGCAATCGGCGGTTCAGGACTATCATTAGCAGGCCCTCCTGGCGTTTGCAGCGGATCGTGGGTATGCCGCTGGAGTGCACCCGTGCTCCTGACTCGACGTCAGTCTGCTGAGGGTGGAGGTTACATTGTTGCTGGCGTGGAGCTTGGTAACCATCCGCAGGGGCAAGCTGAGCAGGCAGCCCTTGGGCGGAACGCGTCAGACGGCGAGTAGCTTGGTTCACGACGCAGGCCTGCAAGGAGCGCCACGTTTTAGTTTAATCATTCACTGTGAGGGCCATCGGAGCGAACGTAAGCGCCTGATCGCCGGCCCTGAAGGACATCGCAATCATCACCTCGTTACCTTTTACAAGAGCGATGTCACAGGTGCTCGAGACTGTTTCGCTGGTGGCCGAAACTTCACTAATCAACATAAGCATGTACGAGGCCACCACCTGTCTAACCTGATCAGTAGGATAAGAATCGAGTGCTGCGGTCACCACACTCTGTAGCTTGGCCTGCAACTCTTGCGCTTGCTCCAAGGAAAAACCGCCAGGGAAGCACATCACTCTCCCCTCGATTAGGCCGCATAAGGATTCGGCGCTGTGATGCTGGTGGAAGTAGACGAACCGAGTAACCGCCTGATCATTTACCACAGTCGGATATGTGAACATCCATGAGGTCTCGGCTAGATCTGCATGAAGGCGAGGGCTTTCGGCATGGAACTCTGAGAACGAGTCGCGGGTATGCAGGATCAAGTCCAAGACATCATCAGGGCTATTGAAACCGTGGTCTCTAACATACGATTTGACGGGGTCTAGCATCGCCACTGAGCCTGCACCAGTGATGACGCCAACTTTAGTCCTAACAATCTTTTCCTCGTTGTCACCGTGAGGGATTTTCACGCCGTCTTGGGTGATTTGGGTGACACGCTTGTCAGCCGCGATGATGACCTCATCACCTAGATGAGCAACCAAGATACAGGTCATGAATTCCCTCTCTGTTCATGTGAGCCAGGCCGGCGAAGCCGAAGGCGTGGATGTTGAGGCTTCTCGGGTCAGACATGGCTTGGTTCACTACAGCCAACCCAGCAAGGCGTTCACCATTGGATACGGTTTTCAGAGCGCATTCAGCAGGTTCTAAAGCGTTTGGTGCTCCCACACAGATAGCAGCGCAATGGGATTTGTGCCAAACCGATCTCCGGAGTTGAATGACCAGCGGCGTGCATCCGGGCTCACACACGCTTCGCAGTAGTCGAGCTCATCACAGTCGTTGAAGATCATAATGCTCTACCTGATAGCTACATTGGTGTCCTCGATGCCCTGATGTAGTCTGAACAGTCCAGAGGGAGTCCAATTTGATGATCGAACAGCTCTTCAAAGCGCTACATCACTACAACGAAGCATACCGCGAACTGATCAACGAAAAAGCGATGCGGCACAAGCCTGATCACGGCGACTTCGAGGTCTTTATTCAATCTGCGCTCAAGCTTACAAAGCCTGAAGACTGGGGCTTCATTTGCTCATCGATGGACATTATCAACGACAGCCTTTTAGGCATTGAGCATTTTTGCAAGTATGGCCTTGATGGCCCCACGAAGTATGACGACTTCGGGGAAAAATACATCCGCTTGTATGGCGTCTTGAACGCCACGTACATCCAGCAACAAGCCCTGCTCAACCTACACCGGATTGCAAACGTCATGAACCTTCGTGACATTGAGAGCAAAGTGGCAAACCTTCAGGTACGTGAAGTCAGGAATAAACTTGGCGCGCATAGTGTCGATTATGCTAATCGCGAAGCTGGAAACACTGAAAGCTTTGTTCCAGTTCGATTTACCCTTTCAGGTATGCGCTGTGATTACTACAACAATACAACGCTACAACAC
>Ga0065714_10003198_pt1 | contig 10868 bp, 10 predicted proteins | sample MisRhiReplicate2_FD_59101 | JGI IMG/M metagenome (GOLD analysis project Ga0065714, IMG submission 59101) | Miscanthus rhizosphere microbial communities from Kellogg Biological Station, MSU, sample Rhizosphere Soil Replicate 2: eDNA_1 v2... | ecosystem: Host-associated > Plants > Roots >... | reverse complement strand
TAGCAGACGTTGCGGGCCACGCTGTAAAGTCAGGTTCTGAAGTCGAATCATAATGGCGGCGGAGTCTACCAGCTTCGCTCGCAACTGGCGCGAGTAGCACTATGTCCTCTGACCTGTGGAGCTTTTCCCTCGACACTTACGCCCTTCCCGGCGTTGAACACGCCTGCCTGCAATTGCAGGCAGCGGGTGTGAATGTGTGCCTGCTGCTCTGTGGATTGTGGCTGGGGCAACGTGGAGTCGCCTGCAACGAACAACGCTTGCAGCTGCTACGCGATGTAGCCGGGCCTTGGGACGTGGATGTCGTGCAACCGTTACGCACCTTGCGCCAGCAATGGAAAGCCGCTGCCAGCGAGGATGCCGGTCTGGATGATTTGCGCGAAAAAGTGAAGACACTGGAGATGGAAGCCGAAAGGCATTTGTTGCTGCGACTGGAGCGTTTGGCGCAGAGTTGGCCGCAGTGTGGAGCGACCGATCCAACGGCCTGGCTGGAAGGTATGGCAGCAGGCGCCGCCAACCTGAGCCGCGACGCGCTGCATCAGCTGCGCGTCGCGGTAACCGGCACTTAGGAAGCGCTGGTTGGGGTAGTGCTGGTGCTCGACGATGCCGCTGGCGCAGGCGAAGCTGTCGAGGTAGTGGCTACCGGAGCCGGCGAAGCCGATGCAGCTGGGGCCGGGGCCGGGGTTGCTGGCTTGGCAACAGGTGCGGCAGTCGGCTTTGCAGCAACGACTGGCTTTTTCACGGCCGGTTTTGCTGCTGGCTTGGCGGCAGGTTTTGCAGCCGGTTTGGCAGCGGCAGGTTTGGCTGCTGGTTTCGCTACAGCTGGTTTGGCGGCAGTGGCTGGCTTGGCAGCGACGGCAGGTTTCGCAGCAGCAGTTTTGGCAGCCGGTTTAGCGGCGGGTTTGGCTGCAGTTTTTGCAGCAGGTTTCGCCGCCGGTTTTGCAGCAGGCTTGGCTGCAGGCTTGGCTGCAGGCTTGGCTGCAGCGGTTTTAGCCGCGACAGGTTTGGCGGCAGTTTTGGCTGCTGGTTTTGCAGCAGGTTTAGCGGCCGGTTTGGCAGCTGCAGTTTTCGCCACGGCGGGTTTGGCAGCCGTGGTTTTGGCAGCGGGTTTAGCGGCAGCTGTTTTGGCAGCGACTGGCTTAGCGGCAGGTTTGGCAGCTGTCGTTTTAGCTGCTGGTTTCGCAGCGCTGGCAGCGACTGGTTTTTTCGCCGCAGGTTTTGCGGCTGGTTTCGCTGCAGCTTTTACCGGTGCTTTGGCGGCGGTTTTTTTAACAGGAGCCGCAGCAGGCTTGGCCGGTGCTTTTGCAGCAACCGGTTTGGCAGCGGCTTTCTTCGCAGGTGCCGCGGCTGGCTTGGCCGAACGCAGGGACAACGCCTTGCCGACAGCCTCTTGGACACGACCGACACCCTGGGCCAGTTTCAGGCTTTCTTGAGCGTCGCGTTTGAGTTGCAGGATGTAGCTGCGAGTTTCGGACTGACGAGCCTTGAGGGCGTCGAGCAGGTCCTCAAGTTCTTTCACCGCATCTTTGGCCTTGGCTTGTGCCTTGGCTTTGCCGGCCGCCGCAGCGTCCTGCAATTTGGTGCGGGATTTATGCAGTTTTTCCTGCGCTTTTCCGCGCTGCTTTTCCAGTTTGGCGAGCAGTTTTTCAGCATCAGCCAAGGCTTGGGAACAAGCGTTTTCCAAGTGCTCGAGCAGGCTGCCCGAGAGTTGTTGGAGTAAGTGCAACGGAGTATTTACTGGCTTCTTGGTGGCCGACATGGTTTACCTCCTGGCTGACGTGAATGCGGCTCATACTAGACCTCTGCTGCAACCGCCGCTAGGGCATGTTGACAGTATCGAAAGCGCTGCGTTGCAACGAAGTAAAAATGTTCTGCGCTTACGCAAAACCAGTTCACCTTCGAGAGCATTCACACTGGCATAATCCTGCGCATCTCAGGTCGGAGAGTGCCTATGTCGCGCTACCTTTTTTTATCGCTGTGCATGTTTTTTTCCGTGGTCCAGGCCGCCGAAAAAACCACCACAAATGACGCTCACGATCTCGCTTACAGCTTGGGTGCGAGCCTTGGCGAACGCTTGCGCCAGGAGGTTCCGGACCTGCAACTTCAGGCACTGCTCGAAGGTTTGCAGCAAGCCTACCAAGGTAAGCCGCTAGCGCTGAAAGACGAGCAGATCGAACAGATTCTTGCCGAGCACGAAGCCCAGGTCGCCGAGCAACCCGCCGTCGCGCAAAGCGAAGTTGCCCTCGAAAAAGAGCGGCGCTTTCTCGATGAGGAAAAAACCAAACCTGGCGTCCGTCAATTGGCAGATGGAGTATTGCTGACCGAGCTGGCTCCCGGAACTGGCGCGAAGGCAGGACCGAACGGCAAAGTCCAGGTGCTGTATATCGGTCGTCTACCTGATGGCACCGTGTTCGATCAGAACAGTCAGCCGCAGTGGTTCAGTCTTGATAGCGTGATCAGCGGCTGGCGTAGCGCGCTGCAAAATATGCCGGTCGGCGCAAAATGGCGCCTGGTAATTCCATCGGCGCAAGCCTATGGCGCCGACGGTGCCGGCGACTTGATCGCGCCGTTCACGCCGCTGGTATTCGAAGTCGAATTGCGTGGTGCTACAAGCTGAATGCCGGAAACGAAAAACGGTGCGCATTGCGCACCGTTTTCAGTGTCTAGCCGGGAAGGGTTCAGGCCTGAACCGAACTCTCTTCCTTGTGGGCGGTGTGCAGCACTTCGATCAGGCAATCTTCCAGTTCGAAGCGTTCACGCAGTTGGCTGCCCAGCTTTTCCAGCGCTTCGGCGAAACGCTCGGTGTCGTTGCAGTCACCCTTGTGACAATGATCATTGAACGACAGCGCCATCTCGGTGCTCACGTCGATACGCGGGTTGATCTGCTCCGCCAGTTCAAGGCCGCCATCGTCGCCAAAGGCCTTGGCCTCATTGACCAGATGCTCACTCACTTCGAAGTGCCAGGCAGAAACGTAATCGACAAGAATCTCGCAGAACCGACCGTTCAAGGACTTGTCGGCGAAAGCCGGTTTGGCATTTCGCAAGTCGTGGAACGACTTTACCAACTCTTCACGCTCTTGTAGCCAGCGGTCAATGAGCTTATGAACCCCACCCCAGCGTTCCTGAGCATTCTGACAACTATCTAACATGGCGATCTCTCTTCCCTAATGGGTCATGCCGTTCTACGCCTGACCAAGACTCGGCACATCCGGTCTTGGTCAGGCAGAACAGCAACGAGCAACATAATTCCAATGATACGTGCGGGCCAGATTATGCCCGCGCGCCTATGGCTTCAAGGTACGCAGGAGATAAAGTTCATACAAGTGTTTAATCGCCCGTCAATACCCGGTGCGACGACTCGCCGCTGAGCGGTCGCTGACAGGCGATCCAGACAAGGCGCAGCAATTGATACCCGCCCAGAATCATCATCGCAACGAAGAACAACAGGCTCCATTCCGGGATACTCAGGTCGAACAGCGTCCAGGAAATTTCCGCGCAGTCGTCGGTTCCCTTGAACAACCGTTGCAAGGCACACAACCAGGGCGTACTGGCAAACAGATCAGTCAGGTTGGGCGAGCATGCCGAGAGCTGATGCACCGGATCACTCTGCAACACAACCTGCCGCCACGCCGTGACGGTACCCGCCACACTGCATAGCAGACCCAGTAACCAATACAGGAATGATCCGAAGCGACCAGGCCCCTGCACCGAAGCCATCAGGCAGACACCCGTGAGCAGCGCCAGGCAAACCCGTTGCAACAGGCACAACCCGCAAGGCTTGAGGCCGACCGCATATTCCAGGTAATAGGAAACGCCCAAGGCCAGGGCACCTGCAATGAAAACCATGAAAAACAAGGAGCGTGAGCAGGCCAAAGACATGGCTTTTCCGTAACTGTAGAGACAAGCGGTTACGGTAGAGGAAAGCGCAGCAGCCTTTCAAGGCAGGCCAGCACGGACACTTCACCAGAAGTGTAGGGAATTCCCGACAGAGTCGAGAGGATAAGATGTAGTCCGCTGTAGGACTTTGCCAGACCAGGACCACAACTCAAAAACAGTGGCAGACTCGGAGCGGTTGGATTGCCCTGACGAACGACTCCCCCTGTAGCAGCTGGCGCAGCCGGCGTTCGGCTGCGCAGCAGTCGTAATCGGTTTAACACGACTCACCTGATCCGACTGCGGCGCCTGATTTACGACTGCTGCGCAGCCGAACGCAGCCTTCGGCAGCGGCTACAGGCCGGCATCAAGCATGAGCCGGCACCGGCAGCGGAGCCGACAGCAAGCGCTCGTCCAGCAGGCCCAAGCCCTCCTGGAACAACTGATTACTGCGTTCAGTGTCACCCAATTGCGCCAGCAACCGCGCCAGTTCGGCGCAGGCTTCAGGATTACGCTGTACACGCAGACTGTTTTCCAGATAATCCCGGGCCTTGCCCCACAGACTGCTTTGCAGACACAAACGGCCCAACGTCAGCAACAGGCTCGGGTCGGCCGGATGATCCTTGAGCCAACCTTCAGCGGTGTGCAGCTGTCTGGCCGGATCGCTACCGCGAACCAGACCGTACAGGCGTGCCAGATGACTGTCGTATTTGCGCTTGAGAGCCGTACGCAGAACCTCTTCGGCCTCGACCTGCGCTCCCAGTTGCCGCAGTTGCTCGGCATAGGCGAGCACCAGTTGCGGTTCCTGCCGCTGAGCGGCGGTGAGCTGCTGCCAGGCACGAGCGAGCGATTGCAAACCGACCGTTCCGTCCTCTTCCCGGTGCGCCGCCAACGAAAGATTCTTACCCCAGGCGCGTTGCTCCAGTTCAGCCAGCTCGGCCGGCGGCAGCACCTTGTCCTTGCGTAACTCCGGCAGCAAGCGAATCACTGCCGACCAGTCGCCCCGCTGCTGATGCAGGCGTTGCAACTGGCGCAGGGTCTGGACGTTATGAGGATGACGCTCGTGCATGGCCTGCAGGGTGACCAGGGCGCCGTCGGTGTCGCCGCGGTCGGTCTGCAATTGGGCATGACTCAAGGCAATCGCCAGCTCGGCCTGGGGCTGTCGCTCCAAAGCGCGCTCCAGCAAGTTATCGCTTTCCTGGTAGAGACCTTGTTCGTTCGCGGCGCGGGCAGCACCCAAGTAGTAGAGCAGTGGCTGACGCTCGGCTTCTGCCGCGCGATACAGGTGACGCTGAGCACTGGCCCAGCGGCCCTCGGCCAAATCCAGCTGGCCGTGCTCGATCGCCACTTGCACCCGTCGACTGCGATTGCGCCGCGACCATGGGTTGACCACCCCACCGGAAGTCGTCACCAGTTCGACCAGCGCCTTGATGCCCCAGAACACCAGCCACAGCACGGCCACCAAGGCCAGGGTTGCCCACAGGCTCGATTCGTAACGGAAGCTCTTGTAGGCGATCAGCACGTAGCCGGAATGCTCGGCAATCGCCAGCCCCAAAGCGGCGGCGGCAGCGATGACCACGAACACGATCACATAGAGACGCTTCATGGTGTGGCCTCCTGCGCAGTGCTCGCGGCAGGTTTGCCAAGAGGTTTCACTGAGTCCTCGGCGTTGACGTTGCGTCGCTCAAGGTAAGCCTGGACGGCGCTCAACGTGCCTGTCAGATCCGGCGTGACCACCGTGACTGGCTGTTTGCTCAACTCGGCCACCTGCTCCAGCATGATCTTGCTCTGAGGGTTGTCCGGGTTGAAGTTACCCTTGAGCACGTCCCGCGCTTCGGTCAGCGCCTGAGTGTAGACCGCAGCCTGACCGTTGAGCGCGGCCCACTGCGCCTGTTCCAGCGCCAGGCTCAGGGCCAGACGCACCTGGCTCAGGCTCTGCCCTGCCAGCAATGGACGGACATTCTTGTCGGCGTTGAAATCGATTCGGATGTAACGCGAGATCTGATCCCACCATTGCGCCCAGCGACTGGCGCCGTCGCCATCGGCCGTCAGGCCCAGCAGGGATTCGCCACGGTCCTTGTACTCGGGCGCCAGTTCGGTGAGGCTGATCACTTGATCGCGCAAGGCACCCAGTCGCAGGAACAACCCGGTGCGATCCGGCTGTTCGGTACTGCGCAGGGCCACCAGGGTTTTGGCCACTTGCTCGCGAGCGGCAAAAGCCCCCGGGTCATTCTGTTCACGGAGTATCTCATCGGCCCCCTGCACCAGGGCCTGGGCGCTGCTGATGTCCTGCAACGCCGACAGACGCAGGCTGGCCAGTCGCAGCAAATGCTCAGCCTCGGCCAGACGCCAATCCTTGCGGCTGGCACCGAGGACGGTTTCCAGGCGTTGATTCAAACGCTGTTGATCGCCCTGAAGTTGAGTGACCAAGCGACTGCGCGCATCGAGCTCTTCGGCGGCAGGCATTTGTTCGAGGCGAGCGGTCAGACGCTGCTCGTTGAGCTTCAGGCTCTGCGCCTGATCGTTCAACGCCTGTACCTGACTCAACTGTTGCAGGTTATCGGCTTGCAGGTGACGCACCTGCCAGACTCCCCAACCGCCCACGGCAACACCGGCAGCGCCCAACAGCAGCGCGACGATTGCCAGCCCATTGCCTCGGCGCGGCTCAGTAGCAGGTGGCCCGGTTACAACCGGTGCTTCTACCGGCGCATCGAGCACCGGCTGGACGTCATCTTTAGGCAAGGCTGTTTTGCTCACGTATCCATCCTTTGCATTAGAAAACGGGTACGGGGTGCTCCCGTAACGCCGTCAGCAAGGCCGCGGCACTGGCGCCACGACAATCCACAACTGTTTGGGCCCCGGCGGCGCGTGCCAGCTCGGCGACCCTGGGGCTTGGAACAAACAACGGCAACCGCGCCATGATCGGCCAGGCATCGCCAGCCAATCGGTGCAGGTGCTCAAAACCCTGTCCACTGCTGACCACCAGCCCGTTCAAGCGTTCCGCCTCGATCCGCTCAGGCAACGCTGCCGGTGGGTACTGCGGTAAGCCGCGTCGGTACAACTCCAGATACTCGACACTAGCACCAAGCTCGCGCAAACGCTCAGCCAGCAACTCGCGCCCACCCTCCCCACGCACGATCAACACCCGAGGATCGGGACGGGCGATAGCCTCGCGCAATCGTGGAAGTTCAAGCAAGGCTTCGCTGTCATCACCGTCGGCCGGGAAACTCACATCCAGCCCGTTAGCCTCGAGGATCTGCGCCGTTGCCGCGCCGACGCTGAACCACGTCAGAACCGGCAGTTGCGGCCAATGCTGGTGGAGCAGCTCGACAGCGATTCTGGCGGCCGGCTTACTGACCACGATCACCGCGCAATAGTGATCCAGGTCCTGAATCACTGCGCACATTGTGGCAGAGGCCGGCATCGGCTCGATGTCCAAAAGCGGCAAGCTGCTACTGAAAACCCCCGCGTCAGCCAACACGCAGGCAAGCGCCGCCGATTCATCCGCAGGGCGCGTCAGCAGCAGGCGCCAGCCAGTCACTCGTGCCCAGCCTCGCCGTAGACTGCTTTGAGAATGGCGTCGGCGCCCTGACTCAGCAGGTCTTCGGCCACTTGCACGCCCAGGGCCTCGGCCTTGCTGCGTGGCGCTCGGGCCTCGGCGCAGAGCAGCAGGCCGCCGTTCGGATCGCCCACCAAGCCACGCAACCAGATCTGCTCGCCTTCAAGCACGGCGTAGCAGGCGATCGGCACCTGGCAGCCGCCATTCAGATGTTTGTTGAGGGCACGTTCAGCGGTCACGCGGATGGCCGTATCCTGATGATGCAGCGGCGCGAGCAGTGCATGAATCTCAGTGTCGGCGCTACGGCACTCGATACCGACCGCGCCCTGGCCTCCGGCCGGCAGGCTGTCATCGACACTGATGGCCGAGGTGATGCGGTGTTCGAAGCCCAGACGAATCAAACCCGCCGCGGCGAGGATGATGGCGTCGTATTCGCCGGCATCGAGCTTGGCCAGGCGCGTGTTGACGTTGCCACGCAGGAAGCGGATTTCCAGATCCGGACGACGGGTCAGCAACTGAGCCTGGCGGCGCAGGCTGGAGGTGCCGACGATGCTGCCTGGTGGCAACTCATCCAGGCTGGCGAAGGTATTGGAGACAAATGCATCGCGCGGGTCTTCGCGCTCGCAGATGCAGAACAGACCGAGGCCTTCGGGGAAGTCCATCGGCACGTCCTTCATGGAGTGCACGGCGATGTCGGCTTCGTTTTCCAGCAGCGCGGTTTCCAGCTCCTTGACGAACAGGCCCTTGCCGCCGATTTTCGACAGGGGCGAATCGAGCAGCTTGTCGCCGCGACTGACCATGGGCACCAGTGTCACGAGCAGGCCCGGATGGGCCTGTTCCAGACGAGCCTTGACGTATTCGGCCTGCCACAGGGCGAGAGCACTTTTGCGGGTGGCGATGCGGATTTCGCGAGAGGACATGGATCAATCCGTACTGAATAGATACGGCAGATAATAACAGCTCAGCCAAATCCACTTTGACTTGTATCAGAAACTGCATGGCCTCCCTGGCCCTCAAGGNCCNAAAACAGGGTAGAAATCCGCCCTGAATGGCGGATTAAAGCTGCTGCATCATTTTGCGCACGCCGGCCACATGGCGTCGGCTGACGATCAGGGCGTCGCCGTTCAGGCCTTTGAGAAACAGCTGGAAATGCCCCAGGGGGGTGCGTTGCAGCCGTTCAATGCGTTCGCGGGCGACCAGTGCNTTGCGGTGGATCCGCACGAAACGGTCGCCNAATTCGTCTTCGAGGGCCTTGAGTGGCTCATCCAGCAGCACNTCGCCACCTTCATGGCGCAAGGTCACGTACTTGTGGTCGGCAATAAAGTAGACCACCTGGCCCAACGGGATCAGTTCAATACCTTTACGGGTGCGGGCGCTGATATGGCTGCGTGGGCCGCTGCCGGTTTCGGCGGCGGGACGAGTCAAGGCGGCGAGCTGGATGCGATTGGGGCGTTCGGCTTTTTTCAATGCTTCATGTAACTGTTCTGTGCGCACTGGCTTCACCAGATAGCCCACGGCGCTGGCCTGTAGGGCTTCCACGGCAAATTCATCGGGCCCTGTGCAAAACACCACGGCGGGCGGGGTTTCGCGTTCGCACAATCGTGCCGCCACTTGCAGGCCATCGAGGCCCGGCATGCGAATATCGAGCAGTACGATATCCGGCTTGTGGCTGTCGATCAGTGCCAACGCCTCTTCGCCATTCGTGGCGCTGGGCTCCAGGACGTTGTATCCCTCGAGTTCGCCGACCATTCGGCTCAGGCGCTCGCGGGCCAGGGGTTCGTCATCAACGATCAGGACATTCATATTGCGCTGGATTCCTGCGTGAGTCTCGCACAAAGATAGCGTAGACAGGTGAAGTGACGTCCGTCACCGCGATCCACGCTAAGACTAGCGCGAGGGCCAAAAAGTGCCGCAAGACCGGCGGCTAAATTTTCATCTGCCGGGTGACTGACGGCCCAGGCCCGCGTTGGCGAGGCATCGCCATAAGGTTTGCTGATACACAATATGAACACCCCTCTTCTCTCTATAGTCAGCTGCAGCATCGAGAAGTGCGCTGATCCTACTGTCCAACTGTAGACGGTTGCCGCGACGATATTGCTCAAATGAGAAATATCGTTGCGCAATTTGCGCATCGCTGGCTTCGAGTATGGATCGCCCCATGAGAAAAAAACGTATCGACCAGTGTCAGCGACAGGATTGGCAACCCTGTTATTATCCGCGTCAGCGTTCCACGCCATCTTTCTTCAAGCCGATACGAGCGAATTCATGAGCACTGACAAGACCAATCAGTCCTGGGGCGGCCGCTTCAGTGAACCCGTCGACGCCTTCGTTGCCCGCTTCACCGCCTCCGTCACCTTCGACCAGCGCCTGTATCGCCACGACATCATGGGCTCGATCGCCCACGCCACGATGCTGGCCAAGGTCGGCGTGCTGACCGATGCCGAGCGCGACAGCATCATCGATGGCCTGAAGACCATCCAGGGTGAAATCGAGGCCGGCCAGTTCGACTGGCGCATCGACCTCGAAGACGTGCACATGAACATCGAGGCGCGCCTGACCGACCGCATCGGCGTGACCGGTAAAAAGCTGCACACCGGCCGTAGCCGCAACGACCAGGTCGCCACCGACATTCGTCTGTGGCTGCGTGACGAGATCGACCTGATCCTGGCTGAGATCACCCGCCTGCAAAAAGGCTTGCTGGAGCAGGCCGAGCGCGAAGCCGGCAGCATCATGCCAGGCTTCACCCACCTGCAAACCGCGCAGCCGGTGACTTTCGGGCACCACATGCTGGCCTGGTTCGAAATGCTCAGCCGCGACTACGAGCGCCTGGTGGACTGCCGCAAGCGTACCAACCGCATGCCGCTGGGCAGTGCTGCNCTGGCTGGNACCACTTACCCGATCGACCGCGAGTACACCGCNNAGTTGCTGGGCTTNGACGCTGTTGGCGGCAACTCCCTGGACAACGTGTCCGATCGCGACTTCGCCATCGAGTTCTGCTCGGCCGCGAGCATCGCGATGATGCACTTGTCGCGGTTCTCCGAAGAGCTCGTGCTGTGGACCAGTGCACAGTTCCAGTTCATCGATCTGCCGGACCGTTTCTGCACCGGTAGCTCGATCATGCCGCAAAAGAAAAACCCGGACGTGCCGGAGCTGGTTCGCGGCAAGACTGGCCGGGTATTTGGCGCGCTGATGGGCCTGCTGACCCTGATGAAAGGCCAGCCCCTGGCCTACAACAAGGACAACCAGGAAGACAAGGAACCGCTGTTCGACGCCGCCGATACCCTGCGCGACTCGCTGCGGGCCTTTGCCGACATGATCCCGGCGATCAAGCCCAAGCACGCGATGATGCGCGAAGCGGCCCTGCGCGGTTTCTCGACCGCCACCGACCTGGCCGACTACCTGGTACGCCGCGGCTTGCCGTTCCGTGATTGCCACGAGA
>Ga0065714_10065326_pt1 | contig 10872 bp, 8 predicted proteins | sample MisRhiReplicate2_FD_59101 | JGI IMG/M metagenome (GOLD analysis project Ga0065714, IMG submission 59101) | Miscanthus rhizosphere microbial communities from Kellogg Biological Station, MSU, sample Rhizosphere Soil Replicate 2: eDNA_1 v2... | ecosystem: Host-associated > Plants > Roots >... | reverse complement strand
TAATTTATAAGATTAAAATTCATCAACAATTTCTACTACTTCTTTTGCAAATGGACTTTTATCAATCTGAATCTGCAAAACTCTTCTGAAGTTATTAAGCTCCCTTTGTTCGATAACTCCCTGTAACTTTGTTCTGCCTTGATAGCCTTTTTGTAAAATCATCTCAATCGCATCGTCAATTCCGGTTAAAGTACTTGGCATATCATACATCACTGCATTTGGGGCATCATTTGTATCCAATTGAAACCAAGCTGGATGAGGTCGAAAACGTGTTTTTAAGGTATTCTGGCTAAAACCATGTTTCTTATAAAATTGAGCCGCTTTTTCCCTTATTGAACCATGTAAGTCATTAGGTATAACAATTTTGAGCTTAAAGTTGGTAAAATCCTTTCCTTCATAGTTTAGGGTAGGTTCATTATGAAGACTATCAACCATTCCAGCTACAAAATTCTTGTAATATCCTATTGCAAGCGCTGTAGTTGGATATAAGCTCAGATGACCAAGCCGATAATGTTCCTCAATCTTACTAGTAAATTCTTGACATGCATTTTCGATGGTACTAGGATTTCCTGCATCAAATCTCGGCATATATATGCCGTTAAAGTCAGAAGGTAATTTAATTCCTTTTTCAACCAACAAGAATGATTTATCTTTACCAAGAGCACCTAAAAATAGTGCCATCTCCAGAATTACATTATCCCTGGGCTCGATTACAATATTGTCATTCGTTAAAGTAAGGTCATCTGCCGTTGCCACAAAAACACCAAAATCGAAATAACTTGCCATTTTTAACAAGTTATCAAAGGTGCTTACATTCGTTTCCCATGCGGCATCATCCTTCCATAGATAACAATCTCCTACAATAGACAAACATTCCTTGACCTTTTTCGCTGATTCATATCCGGCTAGCGAAGAACCTATAAATATATTTGGTTTTAAATCCGTCATGTTAATAGGTTAAAATACCACGTTGAACGCTATAACTTTTATTTATCTCACTTGAGGAATCTTCTATAAGAAGATCTAAATCAATTTTAAGTCTGATAAGATCTTTAACAATCCCTTCTTTAGTCAGTGGTTTTTCTGTTCCATTTGGACTAGAAACAGAGAGTCTATAAGCGGGCTCATTAATAATTCGGTTAATTTGCGATGAAACTACCTTTGCTATTTCCAATTCTGTCCCAGCGTTATAATAAAGTTTATTGCTATCAATATCATGGACAATGCTAGTGAGTTGAAAGCTTTTTAAAGTTTCGAGTTGATCGTCACAATCTGCTTTTAAGGTTTTAAGGAGTCTTATCCCCCTTCTGGAACCATCGTTGGTAGCGGTTCCTTTATGATTGATATTGTTAGCTGTTGCAAAAGGATAATCTAAGTGCTTTGTCTCCTTAACAAAGTTAAAAAGATAGATACCTTTATAGTGCTCGTTTCCCGTTTCCGTATATTTATCAGAGTGATACCAAAAACTAGGTACGATATCAACCTTACGGCCCAAGTTTTGGTTAATAATTGAAATGCTCTTTTCGCCTTTATCATCAACAATGTCATATTGTCTTTTCAGAATCTGAATGGCCTGTCGTCGTAGATCTTTTATATCAGAATTTGGATCAGAGTCAGTATAAGGGTTAACAGGTTGCCCTTGCGGATAATGATAGCGATTTATCACTGTCAACAAATCAATATCACTATGTACCTTTATGTTGGTACCAGCCATAACGGAACCTTGATTTTTATAAGCTCTGCGAAAGTGCAAATTAAAATCACGTTCTAAATGATTTTGTACATTTTGTGCTGCCTGAAGTGTCCGTTCATTATACTTTTTCCCTATTGGAAGCATAGACTCCACTAGGTACTTAATATTTTCAGGTAAGTCCGAAGTACTAAAAGATTTTGTTAGAGTAGACTCATTAAAGTCCTTATCAAATCTTCTATTTTGGAGATTTGATAGCCTCCGGCCATAATTTAGATTTGCCATATGCTATCCCTTCTCCTTTCTCACCCCTTTAAACGGAGTTCCATCTTGTTTAACATCCATGAACCGACCTGTGTCAGCATCTCTTTTAACCCATTGGTCTGTTTTTGGGTTGTGTGTTTGTGAGCGGTCTCTTACTGCTCCATTTCTGTGGCCATCGCCAGTCTTACCGTTTCTTGCCATGCTTTTAAAAATTAGGTTGTACAATTCCCTTTGCCAATGGCATTGAACGCAGGGCGTTAATTACACCTCACATTGCAAGGTGTTTTCATAAAGCACGTAGAGGGTATATTCTGGTGGCGAAACAAGGGAAAAAATAATTTGAGGAATGAAAACTATTTATACCTTTGAGGCGTTATACAAAATATAACCTTGGTTGCTATCCAGCAACCCGATGCTATGTAAGGTTAGGCCTGCATCGATCCGCTAAAATTTTTGCAGGCTTTACCAAAAGACCTCTCACAATTAATCAGCCAATAGTTATATGTCAGTTAGATAGATGTAATGCTAATATTTTTGGCTTCATCTTTGATGTTACGCTATGAATGTTAGCTTTTTTTGCCAATTAAATTAATTTCTGTGAAGAATTGGGAAATCTCTTCCATTATAACACTCAGCAAAAATCGTAATGAAAAACTTATCAACAGACAAATAATAAATATTTAGTAAGTTAAACTGTCATAGTTTGACTAAAAATCATACATATTGTCAGATAGTGTTTTACTTACACTAAATGAAATAATGTTTGTATATCTCGCAGTAAAGCAAATTTTTTGCCTTCAAAACTCTCTTCTGTGCGTTTTTATTTCAAATCATTTGTCCAATTTTTTCTTTTTTGTTTGGTGACAATTATCTAACAGCTTTCAAAGCTGGTAGGCGAATTAATTTGTGTTTATTTTAATTTATCGATTTAATTCTCAATTCGCGATTTGCGAATTGAGAATTAAATTTTTATATTTACAGTATGAAAGCACATAACGGTATGAGACCGCATGACATTGTGGTGCTATTGAAGATCATTGCCTTTCAAGGTAATCACTGGTTAAGTAAAGATTTGTCTGCAACTTTGTTTATTAGTCCTTCAGAGATTAGTGAATCGTTAAACAGATCTATGATTGCAGGGCTACTTAGCCCGGATAAGAAGAAGGTGATGAAAAATGCGATGCTGAAGTTTATAGAGAATGGATTGCGTTTTGTTTTTCCGGCAGAACTTGGTGCGATTGAAAGAGGGATGCCAACAGGGCATAGTGCTCCTGTACTTAAGGAGTTCTTTTCTTCATCGGAAGATTATGTCTGGCCGTTTCCATCGGGTAAATCCAAAGGGCAATCGATTAATCCGCTATATGCCAATCAGGCACGTGCGGCTGAACTTGATCGGCATTTGTATGATATGCTTGCTCTTGTCGATGCCATCAGAATTGGTAAGGTTAGGGAATGTGAGAAGGCAGTCGAATTGTTGAAAATGTATTTTAACGGAATTTATGCATGAAAATTTAACCCGCATCAAAGCGGTTAGTAAAGTCCTGGATGGACTTAAGCAAGAGTATGTGTTTGTCGGTGGGGCTACGGTTTCGCTTTATGCTACTGATCCTGAACTGGCTGAAGAGGTGAGGCCGACGGATGATGTGGATGTGATTGTGGAACTCGCCAGTTATGGAGGTTATGCTGAGATAGATGAGAAGTTGCGCGAGCTGGGCTTTGCGAACGATGTGGAATCCGGAGTAATCTGCCGATACAGGTTACAGGGGATTGTTGTGGATGTGATGCCAACAGAACCTAAGGTAATTGGTTTTAGTAATATTTGGTACCCTGATGGTTTTGCCAACGCGGTAACAAAGGCTTTAGATGCGGAAACATCTGTACGCATATTTTCTATGCCTTATTTTGTAGCTTCTAAATGGGAGGCTTTTAAAGGTCGGGGTAAGGGTGACTACAGGACAAGCAAGGATTTTGAAGACCTGGTTTATGTTTGGGAAAATGCGGATGACTTTGCTGAACAGATTATTGTTGCTCCAGCGGACGTAAAAGACTATCTTAAAAGTGAATTATCTACGATAATGAATTCTGACGATTTCTCAGAAGGTCTTTATGCACATCTATCTGGCGGGTATGGTGGTAAAGATGCGAATTATATACTCATCAAATTACAGCAGGCTTTTGAAATCTATTAATAGAACCTTCTAAAGCGGCTAAGCAGACAGTTGAATCAGCTCATGTTTAAAGCTCTGCCTGATTTGGAAAATGTCCCGGAAATAGCGATTTCGGATTTGAATAGCTGAACAAAACTATAGATGATGCAAGTATACTACACATTGTTGTGGTGAATTAGTTTGCTATATTAGTGGTTTAAATTAGCGTCTATGTTCATATTTTTAGGTATCGTTTTATTAATCATTATAATTGTTGCTTCAAGTAAAAAGAAGCAGCCTTCTGCTCTTCCAGAGATTCGATTTCGTCCAGCATCTAAACCCTACATACAACCAACAAAAATCAATCCGGTGGCGATTAACATGGTTACTAAGCATTTTGGAGGGGAATGGCTGCAGTTCCTGGCCGCAAAAGGCGATAGGGTAGCTGTTAGTGATCAGAGAATTCGTGAAATGGTAGCTATTGGGTATTCTCAGATGAAAACTAAAGCTCTTGAACATTTGCTGATTTCCTTCATTCATATTACTACTGATAATACACCTGGTACAATCGGGGTCAACGTCAAGAGCGATAATTATGCTGCCCTTCACGAGGCAATTTATGGGTTGATCAAAACAAACCGATTTAATCAGGTTTCCATTCTATCGACATTAAATTTTTTATCTGAAACGGCCTATGCTGACAAGAAGCGAGCGGAGCTTGAGCGAAAAGCAGAAATTGCAGAGAATAAGGCCAAACAACTGGAGTTGAAACAACAGTTGACGGAGCAGCGTAAAGTCATAGCTCAAAAGGAATCGGAACTTAAACTAAAAGCTGCAGAACATCTGCAAACTTTGAATACTACACCATCTGAGGCGGGAGTTAATGCGTCATTACGCCAGAATCAGACGCTTGACTTAAGTACTGGAAAATGGGAAGTAGCAGAGAACAGGGTGGATGATTCGATCATCGAAGTTTCCCAGGAAAGTACGAGGATCATTCTCCCTCCGGTAGAGCCTGCTTCGTACTCATCGAATTATCAAACTAATTATCCTGAATATGACCCTGATCAGTATTCCTTGGGTAAGAAGTATAAAAAGAAGCTAAATCTTGCACCTCAGGAAGTAAAATGGCTTAACAAATTCTGGAACTATTCTAATGTATTCAATTCTATTGAAGGGTGTGAACTGGAAATTATCAAGCTATATTTATTGACAATCAAGTTATTGAATAAACGACTGAAGAAGGAAAACTCTTCGCTGGATCAGGAAATTGAGCCATTGAAGACCATGACCGCAGAATTTGAGAAGTCTCAGCCTAATTACTGGCAGGGTTATGATGAGGTATATACGGGTGGATCTGCGGAATCAGAAGCTTATAATTTCGTGTATAAAAAAGCGGAATCTGTTATAAGGGAGCAGTGGAAGCACAAGCGTAAGATCTCAGCCACTTTTTATTCCAGGAGTGTTGAGATAAAAGAATTTTTTGATAGCAGGTTGGGAAATTTGGTTGAGGAGATTATAGATCAATTAATCCCTACTATAGGCGTGCCGGATGAGATTACGGAAGTCGCTTTAAACGAAGCAACTACTACCAGGTGGAAAACGCAGTTTCAGGAATTAACGGATGGTTACATGGGTGATGACCATACGGAACTTGTTGCAGCATTACATAGGTTGGGCAAACTGAATAAAAAGAATCCTTCAGTGGAACATATCTTTTATGAGGCTTCTAAATTCATGACCCCATTAGACAAGGTGGAGGTACTAAAATTTTATCTGCATTATATTTGGAAGGATCTCAATTCTGTAGTGGTCGACAGAAAGGAATTAAACAAGACGATTCAGAAAAAGCTATTTGCGAATGAAGGACAATTGAGCGCTTTTCAGGAGATTATAGATGAGCTGGTAAGAGGTCGCAACTTAACTGCCGCGTTAAAAGCTGTTGAGGGTATTTATAAAGCAAAACGCAAGAATATTACTTTGGACACTGAGGCAATCAGGCGAGTGGAAGAGCAGCATAGTGGAACAGTTGATAAATTGAATGAATATCTACAGGATGATGAGGAAGTTTACGAGTTGCATGTTAGCCGCCCAACAGAGCCTGTGTCTGCGGTTCAGACTGGGCTGGCCTTAACCAGTGAAGTATCACTCAGTCAAATACAACTGGAATGTTTGAGACTATTCGATAATGAATCGCATTCTGCTGATTCGGCCGATATAGAGTCTTTTGCCAAATCAAAATCTGTATTTAAAAACCAACTTATTGATGGAATCAATGAGACCTGTTATGAGGTACTGGACGATGTATTAATTGAAGAAACTGAAGATGGATATGAAATTAATCCGAATTATTATACACAAATTATAGCCTAATGATATCAAATTTAAAACCCAAGGAAGCTACTGCCATTATTAACTCACTGCTTGGTGGAGTTGTTCCTAAAATCGGTGTGCAACACATTACTGTGGGTAGATCGCCTGAAGTGGAAGCTTTTTTAAGCGCTTTAGAGGATGTTAAAAATGGGCACAGTATTGTGAAGTTCTGGATCGGTGAGTTCGGTTCTGGAAAATCATTTATGTTGCATTTACTGAATACAGTCGCCCTTAAGCAAAAATTTGTGGTGGCAAATGCTGATTTTACTCCTGATAACCGTCTGTATTCAAATGATGGTAAGGGAGTTGCCTTGTATGCTGCAATTATGGATAATGTATCTATCCAGACTAAACCTGAAGGAGGGGCTTTGCCGACATTACTTGATAAATGGATAGAGCAAATTATGATGCAAACGGCGCAGTCCAATGGTATTAGTCTTGGCGAGATTAGAGATGAACAGCATCAGCAGCTGGTTCAGAATGACATTATGAAAACTGTGAATGAGATCACAGAGGTTGGCGGATTTGATTTTGCCTGGGTAGTAGTTAAGTACTATGAAGGATTTATCAAGGAAGATGATCTTTTGCGCCGGAACGCATTGAAGTGGTTAAAGGGTGAATACAAGACTAAAACAGAAGCTAGAGCTGATCTTGGTGTACGGGAAATTATTAATGACCTGAACTACTACGATATGCTTAAAAATTTCTGTAAGCTGTTTGTGAGCATTGGTTATAGCGGATTTATGATCAATTTGGATGAGGCAATTAACCTCTACAAAATATCCACTTCGGTAATGCGGGAGAAGAACTATGAAAAGATACTAAGCATATATAATGACTGTTTCCAGGGGAAGATCAGTAACTTGTTTATTAATTTTGCAGGCACAAAAGAAGTGCTGGAGAATCCGCGTCGTGGGTTGTTTAGTTATCAGGCTTTAAAATCAAGGCTGGAAACAAATAAGTTCGAAACCCAGCAGATCAGAGATTTCGCTCAACCAGTAATACGTTTAATGCCTTTGGACCATAATGAGATCTTTGTATTGCTGAAAAAGTTGAAATTAGTTTTTGATTTCAATTATAAGATTGATTTGGCAGTGACTGATACCGATATTCAACAGTTTATGGAGGAACTTTTCAATAAGCCGGGAGCTAATGAGTTCCTGACTCCAAGAGAGGTGATTCGTGATTTTCTGAACATATTGAGCATTATCCGTCAAAATCCAAATGTCGATAAGAAAAAGCTATTTGGTGATCTGGAGATTAAAGATGAACGACCAAACGAAACTATACTCGCTGATATTGAAGAATTATAAAGGTGTTTGAGCTGCTGTCTGAACCTGTTAGGAAGTATATACGCGATAAACGCTGGGAATCATTACGTCCGATCCAAGCGGCGGCGATAGAAAAGATCATGACCACTTCGCTGAACTTGATACTCGCTTCCAGGACTGCATCCGGGAAAACCGAGGCGGCTTTTTTGCCGATTCTTTCCAAAGTTGATTTTGCCCAACCAAGTGTCCAGGTATTATATATTTCACCCCTGATAGCTTTAATCAATGATCAGTTCACAAGGATTGAAGATCTTTGTGCTTATTTGGATGTCAGTGTAACTAAGTGGCACGGCGAGGCCAGCCAGGCAAGGAAAAAGAATCTGGTGAAAAATCCGAATGGAGTACTTTTAATAACTCCGGAGTCTTTGGAGGCAATGCTTGTTAATGCACCTTATAATGCGAAGACGCTATTTTCAGGTTTAAAATATGTGGTTATTGATGAGATTCATTCCTTCATTGGTGCAGACAGAGGTATTCAGCTAAAATCAATCCTTTCAAGATTACAGTATTTAAATACTCATAGGTTTGTAGTAGTTGGACTTTCTGCAACGATCGGTGACTATACTGAAGCTAAAAAGATGACAGGAGATCCTGATCATACTAAAGTTCTTTTAGATAGAACGGCCAAGGAGATGGAAGCGAATTTCAAATACTTCAAAATGGAAGCCGCTGATTTGCCGTTAGCATTAATGAAAGATTTGTACTTGAATACTATGGCAAACAAAGTGCTGATATTTCCCAATAGTCGTGGCCGTGCAGAGGAAATAGCAGTCAAGCTGAAAAAGATTTCAGACAAAGTAAATGGGCATTCAAATTATTTTTCCCATCATTCATCTATTGATAAAGAGCTCCGCGAATATATCGAACATTTTGCCAAGACCAATGTCCGTTTCCCGTTTGCCATTTCCTGCACTTCTACCCTGGAGCTTGGCATTGATATAGGTTCGGTTGATAAGGTGGTTCAGGTTGACGCGACCTATTCTATCTCTTCTTTGATTCAACGCATTGGCAGAAGTGGCAGGCGGGATGGTGAAGTGAGTAAACTGTTGTTTTATGCCACTGATAAATGGAATTTGCTGCAGTCGCTCGCCTGCTTTGATTTGTATAAAGAAGGTTTTATTGAGCCTGTGAATGTAGTTCGGCAGCCATTTGATATCTTATTGCACCAAATGCTGGCCTATGTAAAGCAGTTATCTGGTTGTACAAGGGCGATGCTTTGGGAACGAGTGCGGGAAAATTATGCTTTTGACCAGGTTGCTGAGCAGGATTTTGATGCTATTTTAACACAACTGCTCGAAAAGGATCTGCTTGAATTGATTGGAGGAGAGCTTATCATTGGTGTTGAAGGAGAATGGGTGGTGAACAATAAAGATTTTTACAGCGTCTTCAAGACTGAACCGGCTTATAAAGTATTAAATTATGATAAGCCTATCGGCGAAATTCCCTTCTCGCCGCAGCTCAATGAGGATGAAAATCTGTTGCTTGCAGCTCGTATTTGGAAGATTATCGAGGTAGACCACACGGCTAAAAAGATTTCGGTTATTCCTGCTAAAGATGGTAAGAAGCCAATATTCTCCGGTTCAGGGGCTGATTTGCACCCAAAGATCAGGGAGCGGATGCTTCAATTGCTGACTGAATCCGAGGAAATACCTGAACTGGATGAAACTTCAATCGACATCCTCAGAGAATTCCGATCGGAGTTTAGAAATTATAGGATTGAAAGTCTCGAGGATGATCGACCGGCTTTATTAAAGGAAGGCACAATACAGCTATATTCTTTCCATGGCACCCGGGTTAATAAAAGCTTACATTTTTTATTTGACCTGATTGGTCAGGAAAGTAATTATCTGGAACAAACTAGTAGTTTTACGTTCACCGGTGGAAAAGCGGAGCTGCTTAGTTTTATCGCAGAAGCAATTCAGATATTAGAAGATATTGATTTTCACCTTGAGAACATAGTGTTAACTAAGCCTTCGATAATGGAGTTTTCCAAGTGGGGACATTTTTTGCCCTTGCAGTTGAAGTGTCGTTTATTAAATGATAAATATTTTGATTTCTACGGGGCTCGTGATTTTTTGGATAGAGTCAGTCTGGTCGTTGTTGAATTTGAATAACTCTTCAGTAGTCAATTTGGTAATGGGCTTTGGCGACAGCCGAGGTGATCAGGTCAATGATGCAAATATGACCGTCTGCAACGCTAGGCTATATATCTGAAACCTGCTCTACCGATCTGGTTGATTAGGCGAAGGGTACTTTGTGGGTATGAGTTGGATTTTTTGGACATCGATATCGACCATGATGTTCAAATCCACACAAGGTGTTAACGAACAACTATTTCATTCTATGCATTGTAATTCTACAATTACTAATCGCAAAGATCATCCTCATTTTCACCGCCATGTGAAAGATACCTATGATCATTCATTGAGCTATGAATTCAAACTGCCTGATGATTCCAAAAGATCATTCCATTGAAGTTATGCTATGTCATTTTCCAAAGTCATAAGTACGACTATAGTTTCATTGGAACAGTGATTAATGCGCATTTACTCTACTAGAGATAAACTCTGTTTTTTGCACATCTCTAGTAGAGATAAATGCGTGTTTTTATACACATAAAAATACCCCACTAGAGACTGCAACTGCATCATTTGATCTGAGTTGATTGGTGCTTGGATAAGATAATTATCTGCCAAATTTCACTGTGTAAGCTATTTTTCATTCTTTTTCTTTTTCCAGGTTCGCTTATATTTTAACGCAAAATCTCTACTAAGGGGTTCCTGGGTAACCAACTCACTAATCCTTGCGATTTTCTTTAAATCATCAATGAATTTTTTTGAGTTTAGTTCGAATGGGAGCACCACAGAAAGAGGGAATTTCAGCAATGAGATCCCCTCTTTTTTTGTTTAAATATTTTATATTCAGGTTTTTACGATTTTTATAGATTCGCTGATTTTTGAACTCTAAAATCTTACTACTTATGGCGACTCTGATGGTGTATTTATTTTAAATCACTGATATATAGGTGTATGTTTAATACCGCATCATTTGTGCAATCAGGAGGAGG
>Ga0065714_10003929_pt1 | contig 10872 bp, 11 predicted proteins | sample MisRhiReplicate2_FD_59101 | JGI IMG/M metagenome (GOLD analysis project Ga0065714, IMG submission 59101) | Miscanthus rhizosphere microbial communities from Kellogg Biological Station, MSU, sample Rhizosphere Soil Replicate 2: eDNA_1 v2... | ecosystem: Host-associated > Plants > Roots >... | reverse complement strand
AAATCAAAGTTAAATTCTTTACAAAAATAAATCAATATTGTATCTTGCGCACCTAAAAAATTAACAATAATGAATAAATTTAAATATTATTTTATTTTATTACTTGCAGGTATTGCTTTGGTTTCTTGTAGTAAAAAGGATGATGACGATGATGTGGTGGTAGTTCCTTTAAGGGATTATACAGAGCAATACAAGGCAGACAATGATTCGATTGTTAAGTATTTAAATAACAACTATATTACTGTTACTAATAATGCGGGTAAGCCAGACGATCAGGACGTTGTTATTAGTAAGATTACAGATCCTGCAACACAGCCTTCTATTATGTCGTATCTTAATAGTGCTACTTTTCCTAAGTTGTTGACCAGAGATGTTTATAATGATGATATAACTTATAAGGTTTATTATTTGATTTTAAGGGAAGGAACAGGACAAAACCCTGTGAATACAGATAAGGTTGTCGTTGATTATAAAGGTAATTTGCTAAATGGGACTGTTTTTGATTCATCAAACGGAATTCCAATAAAAGCTCTTTTATGGCCTTATGATCCCCGTGGTGCAGATGGATCTGCCCCGGTAATCGATGGCTGGTCAGAGATTTTTCCAAAATTTAAAACGGGTGTTTCTACTACTGCCAGTAACGGTGTGATTTCTTATACTGATTTTGGCGCTGGTGTAATGTTTTTACCTTCTGGGCTTGCCTATTACGGGAGTGTTCAGGGTGATATTCCTGCTTATTCTCCGATAGTGTTTAGTTTTAAATTGTATGATTTGCAAAGATTAGATCATGATCAGGACGGTGTTTATGATTATCAGGAAGACATAAATAATGATGGTTATTTATATGATTTTAGAGATACAGCGAAATATCCGAAGGCACCAGATAATTTAGTAGACGATACTGATAAAGATGGTATTGCTGATTTTGCGGATTACGATGATGATGGAGATGGTTATACAACACTATTTGAAAGAGCTAAGCCAGCAGCAGAGATTGGTTGGGGTACAAAGGACGGAGAGCAATTTAATTATGGTATTGCTAAGTATTATCCTTGGGATAAAGCTGTAGATAATCCTGCGACTCCTAATACAGATGAAACTGAGCCAAGAGGAATTCCTAGAAGGCCTACAGGGGCGCTTACAGATCCAAATAAGGAAGAGTCAATTTCTAATCCTAAGAAATTTGTAGATGATGATTATACGGCTGCTGGGCGTTTGAGAATACACTTAGATAAGACGTATCCATATCAAAAGAAATAAAAATAATAAAAACCTCGAAAAAAGTGATTTTCGAGGTTTTTTTATGAGTAAGAATGAATTTGGTTTCTTTCAGCATCTCGTGCGACAGCTTTTATAATTACGCCATAATTTGCTCTTATGTTTAATATGGAAAAATGAGAAGCTTAATTATGAAAAATATATAAATACAAAAAAACCTCGAAAATCACTTTCGAGGTTTTTTTATAAAGTAAGAAAACTTAAAATTATTTTCTTTTGATAACTCTTTCTACAGCTTCAACAATCGCCTGATTGTTTAGTTTGTATTTTTCCATTAACTGCTCCGGAGTTCCAGATTCTCCAAAACTATCATTTACTGCTACAAATTCTTGTGGAGCAGGAGTATTTAAAGCTAATACTCTTGAGATGCTTTCTCCAAGACCACCAAGAATATTGTGTTCTTCTGCAGTTACTACACATTTAGTTTTTGCCAATGATTTAAGAATCGCTTCTTCATCAAGTGGTTTAATNGTGTGAATGTTGATTACTTCGGCAGAGATTCCTTTTGCTTCTAAAGCTTCAGCAGCAATAAGAGCTTCCCAAACTAAATGNCCTGTTGCTACAATTGTAACATCAGTTCCTTCGTTTAATANNATTGCTTTTCCAATTACGAAAGGCTCATCAGCAGGAGTAAAGTTAGCTACAACCGGACGACCGAAACGCAAGTAAGCAGGACCGTGGTGATCTGCTAATGCCAAAGTAGCTGCTTTTGTTTGATTGTAATCACAAGTATTGATTACAGTCATTCCTGGCAACATTTTCATTAAACCAATATCTTCTAGGATTTGGTGCGTTGCTCCGTCTTCACCAAGCGTTAAGCCCGCGTGAGAAGCACATATTTTTACATTTTTATCAGAGTAAGCAACTGATTGACGAATTTGATCGTAAACTCTTCCTGTAGAAAAGTTGGCGAATGTTCCGGTAAACGGAATTTTCCCTCCAATTGTTAAACCTGCAGCAATACCAATCATATTAGCCTCTGCGATTCCAATCTGGAAAAAACGCTCTGGGTGATTTTTTTTGAAATCATCAAATTTTAGTGATCCAATTAAATCAGCACATAGTGCAACTACGTTTTCATTTTTTTGACCTAATTCAGTCATTCCCGCTCCAAAACCTGAACGGGTATCTTTACTTCCTGTATTTGTATATTTTTTCATTTTTGTCTTTTATGAGATGCTAAGTTTCTAAGTAACTAAGTTTCTAAGCTGAAAACTGTCACTGAGACTGAACACTTTTTTAGTAATCGATTTGATCTGCAGAATAGTTTTGAGCCAAAGCACTTGCCAACTGATCATTGTTTGGTGCTTTACCATGCCATGCATGTGTGTGCATCATAAAGTCTACTCCGTTACCCATTTCAGTGTATAATAAAATACAAACTGGTTTTCCTTTTCCGGTTCTTGATTTAGCATCTGTCAAACCTGCAAGTATAGCGTCGATGTTGTTTCCTTCTTTGATTTCAAGAACATCCCAGTCAAAAGCTTCAAATTTAGCACGGATGCTTCCCATTGCCAATACTTCGTCTGTTGTCCCGTCAATTTGTTTTCCGTTAACATCAATAGTTGCAATAAGGTTATCTACTTTTTTAGCAGAAGCGTACATGATCGCTTCCCAGTTTTGACCTTCTTGTAATTCACCATCTCCGTGTAAGGTAAAGACCAAATGATTGTCTCCATTTAATTTTTTTGCCTGAGCTGCACCAAGTGCTACAGATAAACCTTGTCCTAATGAACCAGAAGCAATACGAACTCCAGGTAATCCTTCGTGCGTTGTTGGGTGTCCTTGTAAACGAGAATTTAATAGTCTGAAAGTTGCTAGTTCTGAAACAGGGAAGTAACCGCTACGTGCTAAAACGCTGTAAAATACCGGCGAAATATGACCATTTGAAAGGAAGAAAATATCTTCTCCAATTCCGTCCATATCAAAACCTTCTTTGCGGTCCATAATATTTTGGTATAATGTTACCAAAAATTCAGTGCAACCTAAAGAGCCACCTGGATGACCTGAGTTGACAGCATGTACCATTCGAAGAATATCTCTTCTTACTTGGATAGTTAAATCGCTTAATTGTTGTGTGTTAGGCTTCATTTTATATGTAAAAGTTAAACTGGAGCAAAAGTAATTGATATTTTGCGGGGAGACAAATGATTTTTTGCTTTAGTTTGCTGGAATTGTTAAATTCCGCCACTTTTTTTATTGATCCTGAAAAAATGGCTTAAATGTTTTAGATTTCCTGAATGCAACCTATTAATAGCATCGTTTTTTGTTGAAAATTTAAATAAAAAAAGTCCCTTTTGGGACTTTAATTAGTATTCGGTCTGTAATTAAACATAGATTAATTTGTATCGCTTTCGCTATAGAAGTTATTTTCTTCATCTTCTGATCCAATTTCTTCCTGCTCATCATCAAGTTCTGAACCCGGAATATCTAAATCATTTCCGATTTTATCGCTGTTTTGTTTCCATTCGTGATTGTCCTGATTGACGATTCTTTCACCGGAAATATCCTCAGGATCAATATCTTCCAGTTTGTCTTCCTGATTGTAAATGTCTTCATTTGCGGGATAATCTAAGTTTTCCAGATTTCTTTCTATTTGATCTTCCTTAATTGGGTTATTATCTTCTGAATTTATCATGATTTCTATATTTTAATTGATGTAAATTTTGCTTTTCTATTTCATTAAAATTACACAATCAAAACGGGTGTGTTGTTACATATTAGTAAGAGGTTTGTTGTAAGTTTTACATTTAATTGTTTAATAAAAATATCTCAATCTTTGCGTTAGGGATAGCAGCGGTATCTCGCGATTTAAAAAAACAAGGCTTTTTAGCCGTAGTTTTTGTTAATCGGGAATATAGCGGATAGCCCGACCGGAGGGAACGCCCAAAAGAAATAAATTCCAATTTTTAAACTCCAAATTCCATGATCCGAAGATTTCGTTGTTTTAGGTTTCAGGTTGAACATTATCTCATTTTCTAATTGCCAAATTATCTAATTAGAAATCTCTGAAATTAGCTTATCTTTGCCGACTGAAAAAAGAAACAGATGAAGTTTGATTTATTACAAAAAGATCCGCAATCTAAAGCAAGAGCGGGAAGTATCACTACAGATCACGGCGTAATTGAAACGCCTATTTTTATGCCTGTTGGAACGGTAGCTTCAGTAAAAGGAGTACACCAGCGCGAATTGAAAGAAGATATTAATCCGGATATTATTCTGGGAAATACTTACCATTTATATTTACGTCCACAGACTGAAATTCTTGAAAAAGCCGGTGGATTGCATAAATTCATGAATTGGGATCGTAATATTTTGACTGATTCTGGAGGATATCAGGTATATTCTCTTTCGAGTAATCGAAAAATTAAGGAAGAGGGAGTAAAGTTTAAATCGCATATTGACGGTTCATACCACTTTTTTACTCCGGAAAATGTAATGGAAATTCAACGTACTATTGGAGCTGATATAATCATGGCTTTTGATGAATGTACGCCTTATCCTTGTGATTACAGATATGCACAGCGTTCGATGCACATGACACACCGTTGGTTGGACCGTTGTATTAATCATTTAGATAAATTACCTTATAAATATGGATACGAGCAAACGTTTTTTCCGATTGTTCAGGGAAGTACTTATAAAGATTTACGTCGTCAGTCGGCGGAATATATTGCCAATTCTGGTCAGCAGGGAAATGCTATTGGTGGATTATCAGTAGGAGAGCCAGCGGAAGAAATGTATGCGATGACTGAAGTGGTTTGCGAAATTTTGCCTGAAGACAAACCCCGTTATTTAATGGGAGTAGGTACACCTATTAATATTTTAGAAAATATTGCGTTAGGTATTGATATGTTTGACTGCGTAATGCCAACACGTAACGCCAGAAACGGAATGTTGTTTACTGCAAACGGAACTATTAATATTAAAAATAAAAAGTGGGAAGCAGATTTTTCTCCTATTGATGAAATGGCGCATACATTTGTAGATACAGAATATTCTAAAGCTTATTTACGTCACTTATTTGCTGCCAACGAATATTTAGGGAAGCAGATTGCAACTATTCATAATCTTGGTTTTTATATGTGGTTGGTTCGCGAAGCCAGAAAACATATCTTAGCTGGAGATTTTAGACCATGGAAAGAAATGATGGTTAAGAATATGAACCAAAGATTATAAAAGAGTTTCAGGTTATTTTTGTTTCAGGTTTCAGGTTCAGTTGAGAATGTGAAACCTGAAACTTTAAACCTGAAATTTTTAAACTTGAAACTAAAAGTTTATGCTGACTATAATAGATAAGTATATTTTAAAAAGATATTTAGCCACTTTCTCGGTGATGCTATTATTATTTGCTCCTATTGGGATCGTTATTGACGTTTCTGAAAAGATAAATAAAATGTTGGAAAACAAGATTCCGTTTATGGATATTGCTTTCTATTATTACAATTTTACAATCTATTTTATCAATTCACTGTTTCCTATATTTTTGTTTTTATCTGTAATCTGGTTTACTTCAAAATTGGCTAATAATACAGAAATTATCGCTATTTTGAGTTCTGGAATTTCATTTACAAGATTTTTAAGACCTTATATTATTGGTGCAACGATCGTTTCTATTTTTGTACTGTTAATGGGGTTTTTTATTGTACCTGCTGCCAGTGAAGGATATAATAATTTTAGGTATACCTATTTAAAAGGAAATGGAAAAGAACTCATGCGGGGCGAGAATACAAATGTTTACAGACAGATTAATGATAACGATTTTATTTTTGTAAACAGTTTTCAGGAAGAATCTAAAACAGCTTTTAATTTTTCATTAGAACATTTTGAAAAGGATAAACTGAAATATAAAATCACTGCCAGCCGTATTAAATGGGACCCGAAAAAGAAAACCTATATTTTGTATGATTATACAAAAAGAACAGTTGGCGAATTGGGCGATATTATTGAAAAAAATCCTGAAAAAAGTATTCCTTTTAAGTTCGAATTAGAAGATTTGACTCCTGTAGTTTATATCGCTGAAACTTTGAGTCTTGGTAAATTGTATAAGTTTATTGATAAAGAAAGAAAAAGAGGTTCAGGGAATATTAATACTTATTTGGTTGTTCTTTATAAAAAATATAGTGTACCGGTTTCTGCTTTCATTTTAACGATTATCGCCGTTGCCGTATCCTCTATGAAACGACGTGGGGGTATGGGGATGAATCTTGCCATTGGAATTGCAATTGCTTTTTCATTTGTGTTTTTTGATAAAATCTTTGGTACACTTGCCGAAAAATCTACTTTCTCACCTTTATTAGCTGTCTGGTTCCCGAATATGGTTTTCGGACTTCTGGCAGTTTACCTATTACGTAATGCGAAACGATAATTTAAAAAGTTATTTAAATCTTCATTTAATTGTTTTTATCTGGGGTTTTACAGCCATTTTAGGCGCTTTAATCACAATTGATGCTGAAAATTTAGTTTGGTTCAGAATGCTTCTGGCGGGAATATTTCTTGCTGGCTTTATAGTTTATAAAAAACAATCTTTTGCTATCTCGGCACAGTCTTTTGCCAAATTAATTTTTGTCGGATTGCTGATTGCGATGCACTGGATTTTCTTTTTCAAAGCAATTCATGTTTCTAACGTTTCGATAACACTTTCGATATTTTCATTAGGTGCTTTTTTTGCTTCTTTACTGGAACCGCTCTTTTATGGCAGGAAAATATTATTATATGAGGTTTTCTTCGGATTGATAATTATTGCTGGTTTGACTATGATTATGCAAGTCGAAGTTAAATACCTGAACGGAATGTACTACGCATTGGCATCGATTATTTTAGGGGTTTTATTTACTTTAATGAACGGAAAATTAATAACAGATCATGAACCATCAGTTATTACCTTTTATGAATTTGGCGCCGGAGTTTTCTTTATTTCTATTTATTTTTTGGTTCAGGGAAAATTCACGGCGGACTTTTTTACAATGTCATTAAATAATTGGGTTTTGCTGCTTGTTTTAGCATCCGTTTGTACGGCTTATGCTTTTACAGCTTCTGTAAAAGTTATGCAGAAATTAACACCTTATACCGTAATGTTAACAACTAATTTAGAGCCTGTTTACGGAATTATGCTGGCTTATTTTATACTTGGCGGAAAAGAAAAAATGAGTACGGAATTTTATATAGGCGCCTTAATAATTGTAATTACAGTTATCTTAAATGGCGTTTTTAAACATTATAAAAATAAGAAAGAAGTGTAATAGTTTACTTATTTTTAAATCACAATTTGATACTTTACTAACAATTAACTGTGCCAATGATATAATATTTTTATATTTGCGGTTCGATTTACAAACAAAATTCAAAAATCCATGGAATATTTAGATTTTGAGCTTCCAATCAAAGAACTTGAAGAACAGCTGGAAAAGTGTGTTATAATTGGAAAAGAATCTGATGTTGATGTAACNCCNACCTGCAAGGAAATCAACAAAAAATTAGAGCAAACTAAAAAAGATATATACAAAAACCTGACGGCATGGCAACGTGTTCAGTTGTCAAGACATCCAAACAGACCTTACACCTTAGATTATATCAGGGCAATTTGTGGTGATACTTTCTTAGAACTTCACGGAGACAGAGGGTTTAAAGATGATAAGGCAATGGTTGGCGGATTAGGGAAAGTAAACGGACAGTCGTTTATGATCGTTGGTCAGCAAAAAGGTTTTAATACAAAAACACGTCAATACCGTAATTTTGGTATGGCGAATCCTGAAGGATACCGTAAAGCTTTGCGTTTGATGAAAATGGCAGAGAAATTCGGAATTCCNGTTTTNACTTTAGTNGATACTCCGGGTGCCTATCCAGGATTAGAAGCTGAAGAAAGAGGACAAGGTGAAGCTATTGCAAGAAACATTTTTGAAATGGTTCGCTTACAAGTTCCAATTATCACCATTATTGTTGGTGAAGGAGCTTCAGGTGGAGCTTTGGGAATTGGTGTTGGAGATAAAGTTTATATGTTAGAGAATACCTGGTATTCTGTAATTTCTCCAGAATCATGTTCATCAATTTTATGGAAAAGCTGGGAGTACAAAGAACGTGCTGCAGATGCTTTAAAATTGACTTCGTCAGACATGAAAAGACAAAAATTAGTTGATGATGTTATTCCGGAACCACTAGGAGGAGCGCACTATGACCGCGAAACTACTTTCAAAACAGTTGCCGAATACATTACCAAAGGATATAACGAATTGAAAGACTTATCAACAGCCGACTTAATTGCCCAAAGAATGGACAAATACAGTAATATGGGCGAGTATAAGGAGTAAATTCTTACAAGATTAATTAAAATCCGAAGCCTTACAGTTTCGGATTTTTTTTTGGTTATGAACAAAAAAATCTTATTTATAAACAATTAATAGTTATAACTCGATAGCAATTTTTTTTTAAATTTTGTTACTTTCGCTATATGGAAAATTTCAAGAACATAAACCCTGTTAAGGTAGATAAAACCACAATTATTAATTTAGAAAAAGGAAAATTACCTCCGCAAGTACTTGATTTAGAGGAAGCTGTACTTGGGGCAATGATGATTGATAAAAAAGGGGTAGATGATGTAATTGATATTCTACAGGCTGATGCTTTTTATAAAGATGCACATAAATTTATTTTTGAAGCGATTGTTCAGCTTTTTACAGATACCCAGCCAATTGACTTGTTAACTGTTTCTGCTCAGCTTAAAAAGAATGGAAAACTAGATTTAGCAGGAGGAGATTTTTATTTAATTCAGCTTACACAAAAAATAGCCTCTTCGGCGCATATTGAATTTCACTCCCGTATTATTCTTCAGAAATTTATTCAAAGAAGTTTGATTAGAATTTCATCTGAAATTATAGAAGCTTCTTATGATGAAACAACAGATGTATTTGATTTGTTGGATCAGGCCGAGTCAAAATTATATGAAGTAACACAAGGAAATATTAAACGTAGTTCTGAAACTGCACAAAGTTTGGTTTTGCAGGCCAAGAAACGTATTGAAGAAATTTCTAAGCAAGAAGGTTTAAGTGGTGTTGAAACCGGTTTTACCAATTTAGATAAACTGACTTCAGGATGGCAGCCAAGTGATTTAATTATTATTGCAGCAAGGCCGGCGATGGGTAAAACTGCATTTGTACTTTCAATGGCCAGAAATATAGCCATTGATTACGGACATCCGGTAGCTTTGTTNTCTCTNGAGATGGCTTCAGTTCAGTTAATTACGAGGTTAATTTCGTCAGAAACGGGATTGTCGTCAGAGAAACTNCGTACTGGTAAATTAGAACCTCACGAATGGACGATGTTGAGTACGAAAGTAAAAAACTTAGAGAAAGCGCCTTTGTTTATTGATGATACACCATCACTTTCTATTTTCGATTTAAGAGCAAAATGCCGTCGTTTGGTTTCGCAGCACGGAATTAAAATTATAATTGTCGATTATTTGCAATTAATGACCGCCGGAGGAAATAGTAAGGGAGGAGGAAATCGTGAGCAGGAGATCTCTACAATTTCCCGAAACTTAAAAGCTTTGGCAAAAGAATTAAATGTTCCGGTAATTGCACTTTCTCAGTTATCGCGTGCCGTTGAGACCCGTGGATCCAGTAAACGTCCTTTGCTGTCGGATCTTCGTGAATCCGGGGCGATTGAGCAAGATGCCGATATTGTTTCGTTTCTATACCGACCAGAGTATTACAAAATTGATGAGTGGGATGATGATGAAGCCTCGCCAACAGCTGGTCAGGCAGAGATTATGATCGCAAAGCACCGTAATGGTGGTATTGAAAACGTTCGTTTGAAATTCTTAGGCCATCTTGGAAAATTTGATAACCTTGATGATTTTTCAGGTAGTTATGATGATTTACCTTCTAAAATGAATCATGAAGATAATCCGTTTATTACCAAAAATCTTCCATCACCAAATGAAGCTTTTGGCAGTAATCTGAATGATGACGATGATGATAGTGATGTTCCTTTTTAATATAATATCCAAGTTACAATACAAAGAAATCTTTATGAGTTAAGTGCTTATAAAGATTTTTTTATTTAGTACGACTTATCTTCTTTATAATTTTACATAGTAGTGTGTTTTATCTAAAATTATTTCGGTAGTTTAGCAAAACCATTAACAAATCAAATCTTATTAACTAAATTAAAATTTAAATTATGAATGAAGAGACGTTTCCTGGACCTATTGAAATTTCTAAAGCAACTGCTGCTGAATGGGAAAAAAGATATCAGGATGATGCAACAGTTGAAGATGCAAAAAATAAAGTGAAAGCTTTTTTAATACCAAGAGATTCTTTAAAAAAAGTACTCGAATTAGAAACTGAGGCAGTTTGGGCTTACTTGGGTATTAATGACCAAAAAGAAAAAACTTTGCTTTTTGTAGGGGCAGAATATGATCCTGAAACAAAGAAATATATTAATGTTTACGGATCATCAGGTTCGGAACAAAGTAAATCTGCCGAGGACGCTGCAGACATAGTTTATGATGGAGTTCGTCCTAGTCCTCCAATGTAATTTTAAATAACATTTCGAAGTGTACGACTTTTTTGTTTACTCTGTTTATTTAGTTTTACT
>Ga0065714_10003425_pt1 | contig 10873 bp, 10 predicted proteins | sample MisRhiReplicate2_FD_59101 | JGI IMG/M metagenome (GOLD analysis project Ga0065714, IMG submission 59101) | Miscanthus rhizosphere microbial communities from Kellogg Biological Station, MSU, sample Rhizosphere Soil Replicate 2: eDNA_1 v2... | ecosystem: Host-associated > Plants > Roots >... | reverse complement strand
AAGCTCGCTCCCACATGGAAAGTCTCCTGTGGGAGCGAGCTTGCTCGCGATGAGGCCTGCATCGACAACTCCGATGCCCCGTTGACGCAAATCAAAACGGCCACGCCCACGCGCCCCTAGACTCGCCCCATGCCAGTCTATCCGGGGAATGCCCGCATGCTCGACACCATTTGTTGGGACTCAAATCTTATCCGCCGTTACGACCTGGCGGGACCACGCTACACCTCGTACCCCACGGCGGCGCAGTTCGGCAGCCAGGTGGGTACCTTCGACCTGCTCCACGCCCTGCGCGACAGCCGCAAGGCCCTGCGGCCGCTGTCGCTGTACGTGCACATACCGTTCTGCGCGAACATTTGCTACTACTGCGCCTGCAACAAGGTCATCACCAAGGACCGCGGCCGCGCCCACGCCTACCTGCAACGCCTGGAACAGGAAATCCAACTGATCGGCTGCCACCTGGACCCCACCCAGCGCGTAGAACAGTTGCACTTTGGCGGCGGTACCCCGACGTTCCTCAGCCACGATGAGCTGCGCCAACTGATGGCCAAGCTGCGCCAGCACCTGAACCTGCTGGACGACGATTCTGGCGACTACGGCATCGAAATCGACCCCAGGGAAGCCGACTGGTCGACCATGGGCCTGTTGCGCGAACTGGGTTTCAACCGGGTCAGTATCGGCCTGCAAGACCTTGATCCAGCGGTGCAGCGGGCCGTCAATCGCCTGCAAAGCCTCGAGGAAACCCGCGCAGTGGTCGAAGCCGCCCGGACCTTGCAATTCCGCTCGATCAACATTGACCTGATCTACGGCCTGCCCAAGCAGACCCCGGAAAACTTCGCCCGCACCGTCCAGGAAGTCATCCACCTGCAACCGGACCGGCTCTCGGTGTTCAACTACGCCCACCTGCCGGAACGCTTCATGCCCCAGCGGCGCATCAACAGCCAGGACTTGCCGACCCCGGAGCAGAAACTGGCGATGCTGCAAGGCACCATCGAACAACTGACCGCCGCCGGCTACCGCTACGTCGGCATGGACCACTTCGCCCTGCCCGACGACGAACTGGCAATCGCTCAGGAAGAGGCCACGTTGCAGCGCAACTTCCAGGGCTACACCACCCATGGCCATTGCGACCTGATCGGCCTTGGCGTGTCAGCCATCAGCCAGATCGGCGATTTGTATTGCCAGAACAGCAGTGACCTGAACCATTACCAGAACACCCTCGCCGACGGGCAACTGGCGACCAGTCGCGGGCTGATCTGCAATGCCGACGACCGGTTGCGGCGCGCGGTGATCCAGCAGTTGATCTGTCATTTCCACCTGCCCTTCGCCGAGATCGAGCAAACCTTCAACATCGACTTTCGTGGTTACTTCGCGCCGCAATGGCCGCAATTGCAGGCCATGGCCGCGGATGGGCTGATCGAGCTGGATGACACCCATATCCGGGTATTGCCCGCCGGGCGCCTGCTGGTGCGATCCGTGTGCATGGTATTCGATGCCTACTTGGACCAGCACAATCGCCAACGCTTCTCCCGAGTCATTTGAGCGCGACAATTTGACGACGACATCGCACTGGCCGGAGTGCCATCTCTGGGGTACCCTTACGCCTTATGCGTGATTTCCCACAAGGATTTAAGAAATGTCCGAGCCAGTCAAACTGCGCGCCCACAACCAGGCCCATTGCAAGGATTGCAGCCTGGCCCCCCTCTGCCTGCCGCTTTCGCTGAACCTGGAGGACATGGACGCGCTGGATGACATCGTTAAACGGGGCCGCCCGTTGAAAAAAGGTGAATTCCTGTTTCGCCAGGGCGATACCTTCGATTCGGTCTATGCGGTGCGCTCGGGCGCCTTGAAGACCTTCAACCTGAGCGATGGCGGCGAAGAACAGCTCACCGGCTTCCACCTGCCCAGCGAACTGGTGGGCCTGTCCGGCATGGACACCGAGTCCCATCCGGTCTCGGCCCAGGCGCTGGAAACCACCTCGGTGTGCGAAATTCCCTTCGATCGCCTGGACGAGCTGGCCATACAGCTGCCGCAACTGCGCCGCCAGTTGATGCGGGTCATGAGCCGGGAAATCCGTGACGATCAGCAAATGATGCTGCTGCTTTCGAAAAAAACCGCCGACGAGCGTATCGCCACGTTCCTGGTCAACCTCTCGGCACGCTTCCGCGCCCGTGGGTTCTCGGCCAACCAGTTCCGCTTGAGCATGTCGCGCAACGAAATCGGCAATTACCTGGGCCTGGCGGTGGAAACCGTGTCCAGGGTCTTCACCCGCTTCCAGCAGAACGAGTTGATTGCCGCCGAAGGCAAGGAAATTCACATTCTCGACCCGATCCAGCTCTGCGCCCTGGCCGGCGGCTCGATCGAAGGCTGATGGCCGCGCGCGGCTGAGGGATGTTCCCAGCCGCGCTATACTGCCGCGTTTGCAGCTCAGCCAGGACACCTCCACGATGGTCTTTGACTCCTTCGATATCAAATCCCTGATCCGCCCCGTGATCGATTTCCCCAAGCCCGGCGTGATCTTTCGCGACATTACCCCCCTGTTCCAATCCCCGACCGCCCTGCGACTGGTCATGGACAGTTTCGCCCACCGGTATGTCGAGGCCGAGTTCACTCACATCGGCGCGATGGATGCGCGGGGTTTCCTGATTGGCTCGATCCTGGCCTACCAGCTGAACAAGCCGCTGATCTTGTTCCGCAAGCAAGGCAAGCTGCCGGCCGATGTGCTGGCCGAGGGTTACCAGACCGAATACGGCGAAGCCTTCCTTGAAGTGCATGCCGACAGCTTGTGCGAGGGTGATTCGGTGGTGATGTTCGATGACCTGATTGCCACTGGCGGCACGCTGATCGCCGCCGCCAACCTGATCCGCCGCATGGGCGCCAAGGTCCACGAAGCCGCGGCGATCATCGACCTGCCGGAGCTGCTCGGCTCCCAGCGCCTGGAAGACATGGGGATTCCCACGTTCTGCCTGACGCAGTTCTCGCTCAGCGAAAAATAATCCTCGGCAACGAAACACAACCCCTGTGGGAGCGAGCCTGCTCGCGATAGCGATGTGTCAGCCAGCATAGATATTGGCTGATCTACCGCTATCGCGAGCAAGCTCGCTCCCACAAGGGATTGGTTGCTGTTACAACGCGATCGGCTTGCGCCCCGCAAACGAATGCGCCAGTGTCCCGCCATCCACCAACTCAAGCTCCCCACCCAGCGGCACGCCGTGGGCGATGCGCGAGGCGATCAGGCCTTTGTTGTTGAGCAGTTGGGCGATGTAATGGGCGGTGGCTTCGCCTTCGACCGTCGGGTTCGTAGCGAGGATGACTTCCGTGAACGTACCCGCTTCTTCGATCCGCGCGATCAACTGCGGAATGCCGATGGCTTCAGGCCCCAAGCCGTCGAGCGGTGACAAATGGCCCTTGAGCACGAAATAACGGCCACGAAAACCGGTCTGCTCTACCGCATACACATCCATCGGCCCTTCCACCACGCAGAGCAGGCTGTCGTCCCGACGCGGGTCGGCACATTGCGGGCAGAGGTCGTCTTCGGTGAGGGTGCGGCACAAACGGCAATGCCCTACGCCTTCCATGGCCTGGCTCAGGGCCTGGGCCAGGCGCGAACCGCCGCTGCGATCACGCTCGAGCAATTGCAACGCCATGCGCTGGGCAGTTTTCTGACCTACACCCGGCAACGTTCGCAGGGCATCGATCAGTTGGCGAATCAAAGGGCTGAAGCTCATGGAGGAAATGTCCGACATAACAACGAGACGCGGTTTATACCCGTGCCTCCGATTAGCGTCAAATACTCAATCCTGCGCGACCCGCACCACCAACTTGCCGAAGTTGCGCCCCTCCAACAGCCCGATAAACGCCTGTGGCGCATTCTCAAGGCCATCGACCACATCCTCACGGAACTTGACCTTGCCATCACGCACCCAAGGGGCCATGGCGCTGATGAACTCCGGCTGACGGTCACCGTAGTCATCAAACACGATAAACCCCTGGATCCGCACACGCTTGTTGAGCAAAGTGCGCTGCAACTGCGGCAAGCGATCCGGGCCGCTCGGTGCTTGATGATCGTTGTAGGAAGCGATCAGGCCACAGAGCGGGATCCGCGCCTTGGCGTTGAGCAGCGGCACGACGGCATCGAAGACCTTGCCACCGACGTTTTCGTAATAGATGTCGATGCCCTTGTCGCAAGCCTGCGCCAGCTCCTCGGCAAAACGTGCGCTCTTGTGATCGACACAGGCGTCAAACCCCAGCTCGTCGACCACGTACTTGCATTTCTCGCTGCCACCCGCGACGCCGACGACACGCAGGCCCTTGATCTTCGCCACCTGGCCAACCACCGAGCCCACCGCACCCGAGGCCGCCGCGACCACCAGGGTTTCCCCGGCCTTGGGCTGGCCAATGTCCATCAGCCCCATGTAAGCGGTCATGCCCGGCATGCCCAGCACACCCAGGGCCATCGACGGGCTCGGCAGCCCCGAAGGGACGGGCATCACGTTGCGCCCGTCGCTGATGCTGTGGCTCTGCCAACCGGTGGCCCCCACCACCAGATCACCCTCCTGGAATTTCGGGTGCATCGAGCGCTCCACGCGGCTCACGGCGCCGCCGGTCATCACCTCGTCGATTTTTACCGGAGCAGCGTAGGAAGGCGCGTCACTCATTCGCCCGCGCATGTAAGGGTCCAAGGACAAAAACTGCGTCTTGAGCAGGATCTGCCCCTGCGCCAGGTCCGGCAGCGTCACGTGCTCCAGGCGGAAATTGTCCGCGGTTGGGGCGCCGTGAGGACGGGAGGCAAGGACGATGCGCTGGTTGGAGGTCGATGCTTGTGACATGGAAGCGTCTCCTTGATCGTTGAGTGGCACGTATAGGGAGCAGACCATTGCCGAGGGGGCGGCGTTCGATGTTTGTTCAGCGGGTACTTGTGGGAGCAAGGCTTGCCCGCGATGAACGATGGCGCGCAGTTCCGACAAATCGAGGCGTCTGCATCGCGGGCAAGCCTTGCTCCCACAGAGCCTTGCTCTCACAGGCAAGGTTTCGCTCGCCCCTAGACAGAAACAAAAATGCCAGGCGCGATGCCTGGCATTGTGTGTAGCCCATCCCGACCGGGATGGCGAATCAGAACGGCAGTTTCATGCCCGGCGGCAGTTGCATGCCGGCCGTCATGCCAGACATCTTGTCCTGGCTGTTGGCTTCGATCTTGCGCACCGCGTCATTGACGGCGGCGGCGAACAGGGCTTCGAGCATTTCCTTGTCGTCTTCGCTCAGGCCTTCGACCACGCTTGGGTCGATGCTGACGCGCTTGATGTCGTGGCGACCGGTCATGACCACGGTCACCATGTCGCCGCCGGACTTGCCGGTGACTTCGGCGTTGGCCAGTTCTTCCTGCATCTTGGCCATTTTTTCCTGCATCTGCTGCGCCTGCTTCATCAGGCCGGCCATGCCACCTTTCATCATGGGAATCACCTCGAAAGTACTTGGATAAACAACGCGCCCGGCCCGTTCGGCCCGGCGCCTTCAGTTATGAGCCCTGGGTGACCGGGGCCTCGACAGGTTCGATAGTATCGTGACGGACCACGGCGCCGAACTGTTGCATCATCTGCTGGATGAATGGATCACCGTGGATCGACTCCTCGGCTTCGCGCTGACGGTCGGCACGGCGCCGGGACGCGGCCTGGGCCGGGGTCTCCTGCTCGGGCTTGATCAGCTCGATGGTCAGCGTCAGGGTGCGCTGGTGATACTGGTTCAGCGCATCGTTGAGGCGACGTTGCTGGGTCGCGTTGAACAGTGCGCTGTGGGCCGGGTCCAGGTGCAGCAGCCAGTGGTCGCCTTCCACGGCCATCAGCGTGCAGTTGGCGGCAATGCTGCCGGTCATGCCGCTGATCGGCAGTTTAGGAAACAGCTCCAGCCATTGCAGGGCCAGCCCGGTGGCCGGCATCGCCGCGGGTTCCGGCTCGGGCTCCGGGGCCGGCTCAGCGGCGTGCTCACTGGCCAGGTCGTCCAGGTAGCTGTAGGCCGAATCCATGTCTGGCTCGATGTAATCCTCGTCCAGCGGCGGTTCGTCGTCCTGATCGAGGCCTGGCGTGGCGACATCGACGTCGGCCACTGTTGGTTCGGGCACCGGCGCGGCGACCCACTCCGGTGCATCGGGCACCACACTGTCGGGCGTCGGCAAAGGCATCGGCGGCAACTCGGGTTGCTCGGCGATGGTCTCCAGAACCGGCTCCACGGCAGGTTGCTGGACAACCTCGGGCTCGATCGGATCGTTCCAGGGCAGATCGACAACGGCTTCAGCGACCGGTTCGGGCAGCGCCTCGACGATCGGTTCAGGTTCTGGCTCAGGGGCCGCGACAACGGGTGTCGGAGCCGGTGCTGCCACAGGTGCCGGCGCTACCGGAGCCGAAGCCACTGCCGGCGCAACGACGGGCGCGGCAGCCACTGGCTTGGCGGAATCAGCTGTGGCCTGGCTGATCCCCACTGGCTTTAGCGCTTGCCTCGGGACGTCCGTCGTATCGGCTGGCCGGAACGCCAGCATTCGCAGCAGGACCATTTCAAAGCCGCCGCGCGGATCCGGTGCCAGGGGCAGGTCGCGACGACCAATCAGGCCCATCTGGTAATAGAACTGCACGTCTTCGGCCGGCAACGCCTGGGCCAGGGCCAGTACGCGATCACGGTCGCCGTGGCCGTTGTCGACGCCATCAGGCAAGGCCTGGGCGATGGCGACCCGGTGCAGCACATTGAGAATTTCCGAGAGCACGCCATTCCAGTCCGGGCCCTGCTCGGCCAGGTGACGCACCGCTTCGAGCAACGCCTTCGCGTCGCCTTCGATCAGCGCATGCAAAACGTCATAGACCTGGCCGTGATCGAGGGTACCGAGCATGGCCCGGACATCCGCGGCCATGACCTTGCCTTCACCGAAAGCGATGGCCTGGTCGGTCAGGCTCATGGCGTCGCGCATCGAACCATCGGCGGCGCGGCCCAACAGCCACAGCGCATCGTCCTCGAAGGGCACGTTCTCGACGCCCAGTACATGCGTCAGGTGCTCGACGACCCGTTCCGGCGTCATGTTCTTCAGGGAGAACTGCAGGCACCGCGACAAAATCGTTGCAGGAAGTTTCTGCGGGTCGGTGGTCGCCAGGATGAACTTGACGTAGGGNGGCGGCTCCTCAAGGGTCTTGAGCAGCGCATTGAAGGAATGGCTGGAGAGCATGTGCACTTCGTCGATCAGGTAGACCTTGAAGCGCCCACGGCTCGGCGCGTACTGCACGTTGTCGAGCAGCTCGCGGGTGTCTTCGACCTTGGTACGGCTGGCGGCGTCGATCTCGATCAGGTCGACGAAACGGCCCTCGTCGATTTCCCGGCAGACCGAACACTCGCCGCAGGGCGTGGAGGTAATGCCGGTTTCACAGTTCAGGCACTTGGCAATGATCCGCGCGATGGTGGTCTTGCCCACGCCGCGGGTGCCGGTGAACAGGTAGGCATGGTGCAGCCGCTGGCTGTCCAAGGCATTGATCAGNGCCTTGAGCACATGGGTCTGGCCGACCATTTCGCGGAACGAGCGCGGACGCCATTTACGTGCAAGAACCTGATAACTCATCGAAAACCGTCGCATCGAAGGAACATAAGCGGCTAATGCTAGCGGAGCAGGGGCGAAATTGCATCCGGTGTGCTCGTCTAATCTGACTAAGATTGGATCAGGGACTCGGTTGTCGACGCGGTTTTGCACAGTCAGGAGAGTTTATGCGCTCAGCCATGGGGGCTTTGCTGTTGTTGGGTACAGGTTGTTTTGCTGATGAAGTACCTTTGCGTTTTGCCGTTACCGACGGCTGGGCGATGCCCATGGTGCAGATCGAACGGGGTCGCCCGACCCAGGGCATCCTTCCCGACATAATGACAAGCCTGGCGACCCGGATGGGACTGCCGGCGCAATTCCATGTCCTGTCCCGCGCCCGGCTGGACGGCGCCATGAAACACGGCGAGATCGACATGCGTTGCTACGTCAGCCCCGACTGGGTAAAGGACAGTGGCGATTACCTCTGGAGCGTCCCGTTGTTTTTCCAGCGCGACCTGCTCGTCGCCACGGCAAGCGCCCCTGTGGCGGTCACACTAGCCACGTTGCCGGAACAGCCCATCGGCACGGTGCTCGGCTATACCTACCCGACCTTGCAACCCTTGTTCGACCGCAGCCAACTGCACCGCGACGACGCCCGCAGCCAGGAACAAGTGCTGGCGAAACTGCTGGCCGGACGTTATCGCTACGGGATCAGCAACCAATGGGCGCTGGACTGGTTCAATCAACGTCATACCGCTGATCGGCAACTCCATGAGGTGGCAGTGCTTCAGGAACAGCAGTTGAGCTGTTATGTGCGCAACGACCCGAACATTCCAGCACAACGCATTCTGAGGACCTTGTTGAACATGAAAACCTCCGGGGAGATCGACGCGATCATCCAGCTTTACACGGGCCGCAGTGACGCATCGCAGGCCAGGAGCGAGGCACCCTCCCCCTGATCGCCTGGCCGCTGCTGCCATTGCGACGGCGGGATGAACCCCTGCACCCAGCCGGGTATCCGTTCGGGCGGCATGGGCCGGGCGATGAAATAACCTTGTGCCACCTCACAGCCCAGGTTCAGCAACAGTTGGCCATGCTCAAGGCTGTCCAACCCTTCGGCGACCACCTCACGGCCAAACGCCCGGGCCAGGCCGATCACCGCTTCGGTCAGTGCCAGGTCGTCGCGGTCATGGAGAATGTCGCGGACAAAGGTCTTGTCGATCTTGATGGTTTGCGTGCGCAGGTGCTTGAGGTCGTTGAGCGAGCAGTAGCCCGTGCCGAAACCACCCAGCGAAAACCCCACGCCCAAGGCATGGCAGGCCTGGAGGCAGGCGCTGACGTGGGCAAGGTTTTCCAATGCGACCGATTCGACAATCTGCAGATCCAACAGGCGTGGCGGTACCGCCGGATGCCGTTCCAACACCTGTCGCAACCGCTCGACAAAATCCGCCCGCTGGAAATGCCGCGCCGAGATATTGATGCTCACCGGCCAGCCCTGCCCCGCTTGCTGCCATTGCTGCAACTGGGTCAGTACCTGCTCCATGACCCACTCGCCGATCTCGACAATCAGGTCGGTCTCTTCCACCAGCGGCAGGAACTCCCGTGGCGGCACCAGGCCACGTTGCGGATGCTTCCAGCGCAGCAGCGCCTCCATGCCGACCACGGTGCCATGACGCATGTTGACCTTGGGCTGGAAATGCAGCCGCAACTCGTTACCGGCCAGTGCCTGGCGGACCCGCTCGACGGTCTGGTAAGTGGCTCGCACTTCCTTGTCCCGGGACACATCGAACAAGTGGAAACGATTGCGACCGCTTTGCTTGGCCACGTACATCGCCTGGTCGGCGTGGCGCAACAAGGTCTCGGCGTCGTCGTTATCCCATGGGAACAATGTGACGCCAATGCTGGCGAAGACCTTGATGTCCTTACCGTCAATGCCATACGGCATGGAAACGGCGATCAACACCCGGCTCAACGCGGCATGCAACTCATCCATCCCACGCACATGGCGCAGCACCAGCACGAACTCGTCCCCACCCAGCCGCGCCACCACGTCCTCGCCACGCACGATACTGCGCAGGCGCCTGGCGACCTCCACCAGCAGCCGATCGCCACTGGCGTGACCATAACCGTCATTGACCGCCTTGAAGCCATCGAGATCGAGCATGCACACCGCCAGAGGCAAGTTTTCCGCACGGGAAAACTCCAGGGCCTGGTCCAGCAGATCGGACAGATAAGTGCGGTTGGGCAACCCGGTCAGCACATCGTGACCGACCCGCCATTGCAGGGAATGCAGCAGGCGACGCTTTTCGCTGACATCGAAGCGAATTGCCAGGTAGCGTTCGATTTGTCCTGTATCGTCATCGATTACTGGCACCAGGGTCGTGTCGACCCAGTGCAGCGTACCGTCCTTGGCCCGGTTGCAGATTTCCCCTTTCCAGACCTGGCCCAGGGCAATGGTGCGCCACATGGCGCCGAAGAACTCGTCAGGGTGCTGGCCGGAATTGAGCAGGCGATGGTTCCCACCCAGCAACTCATCGCGCCGGTAACCAAAAAGGCTGCAAAATTGATCGTTGACGTAGGTGATGCGCCCGCTCAGATCGGTTTCGGAAAAAATCGCGGCGGCGTCAACGGCTCTGCGGTACTTCTTATCCATCGAAGCAGTCATCCATGAGTCAGGCTCATTTGTCGCGCGCGGTTGCACCGCCTTCAAGACAGGCGAAAATCAACTAGGCTCAAACACTTTGAGGGAAGCTGGAGCGCGGGCCCTGGCGGTGCTAAGGGAGAGCTTCAGCCCTTGCCATGTATCGCGGCAAGAAACGCAAGGCCCGGTCTCTGCACACACCCCGGCTTCTGAAGCAGGTCACCAAATACCCGTGCCAAAGGCCGATTCTACGAAACACATCACACTTTGCAAAGCAAGGTGATGGATTGCGTGGTTGCCTAATGCAAAAATCTATCGTTAAGTTCTTGATTCTAAATGGGAATTAAGCGATGCAAATTTCAAGTTTGGGTCCAGCCATCAGACGCTACCGCAAAGTAGCGGGGCTTACTCAGGCTGAACTTGGCGAAAAAACCGGTTTTGACCCCAAAACCATCAGCCGCTTCGAAACCGGCACCTACACCCCCAGCGTCGAAGCCTTGTTCCTGCTTGCCAATGTGCTGGATGTACAACTGAAAGCCTTTTTTGCCGACATGGGCGATGAGGATGAACAGCGGGCGTATCTGTTCGGCGTCATACACAAAGCCACCTCCAAGGACCTGGGCAAGCTGATCGCAGCGGTCGACCAGGCCTTGTCCAAGCCTTGATGCAGATGTGAAAGAAAAGCCGGG
>Ga0065714_10003221_pt1 | contig 10903 bp, 5 predicted proteins | sample MisRhiReplicate2_FD_59101 | JGI IMG/M metagenome (GOLD analysis project Ga0065714, IMG submission 59101) | Miscanthus rhizosphere microbial communities from Kellogg Biological Station, MSU, sample Rhizosphere Soil Replicate 2: eDNA_1 v2... | ecosystem: Host-associated > Plants > Roots >... | reverse complement strand
AATTCTTTTTATATGAAGATTTTGTTTAGTAATAAATTATGAAACAGCGGGTAAACAAAGAAATTCTTCTGGTTTCTATTGAGCGTTTAAGACTTTTAGCAAATCAAAATTGCTGGGAGCTACAGCCTCTTATCTTCAAGATTCATCAACAGCATATGGGGTTATCAACTACAATACCTTAGTGAATACAATTCCGTCTAAAGAAAAAGAACCACAATAAAACGACTAACCAAATCTATAAATTATGAAACGTGTTTGCCTACTACTGACTTTAATGCTCTCAGGTGTTATCGGTGCGTTTGCCCAGAATAATGCCGTCTCCGAAAATGAAAAAGCAGTTTATTTAAAGGTTATCACGGAACGTGCTGATAAGATTGCAGCTGTGCTAAATATAAATAATGCCGGAAAGCAGGAGAAGGTGCGTAACATCATCAGAGATCAATACAATAACCTGAATGCTATCTATACTGAGCGTGATGCAAATGTAAAAGCTATAAAGCAACAATATGAAGGTGATAAAGTTGCCATAGAAGCTGGTGTTAAAGATGAAGCCGCTAAAACAGATGCTAAACTGGCCAGACTACACAAAAGCTATCTGAGTAAACTTTCGGCTAAGCTGAGTGAAGAACAGGTGGAGCAGGTAAAAAACGGAATGACTTACAATGTATTGCCCATTACTTATAAAGCGTATCAGGAGCAGATACTAACCCTTAATGATGAGCAGAAAAAACAAATCTTAACCTGGCTTACTGAAGCAAGAGAGCATGCTATTGATGCAGAGTCATCAGATAAAAAGCATGCCTGGTTTGGTAAGTATAAAGGGAGAATTAACAATTATCTTTCTGCAGCAGGCTATGATTTGAAAAAAGAAGGGCAGGAGTGGGAGAAGCGTAGAAAAGCAGCTGCAAAAGGAAATTAAAATATACCGCTCTCATTTGGTTAGAAAGAATTCCCGTTACTGTTTATAGTAAAATTGGTAACGGGGGTTTTTCTTCTTATCCGGAAATAACAGTTTAATATAAACCTAATTTAAAGTAAGCTTATTTGATTGGATATTTACTTGAAAACCAGATTGCTAATAGTTTAAAAAATAAAACCTAACCAATTATTTAGAGGGGAAGCCGGTTTAATTATGACTGATCCCTTAAATAAGAAATAAACCACTTATATAACAAAACCAAGTATGAACTTTAGACTTTTACGAATGTTAAAAGGGGTAGTAATATTATCCTTGCTTTTTTGTGCTTCGTCGTATGCGCAAATAAAGAAAATTACAGGTAAAGTTACTGATGGCACTGATGGTGGTCCCATGCCTGGCGTTAACGTCAGCATTAAGGGGAAGCCCAGTAATGTAGCTACAAATGTCGATGGGATTTACACCATTCAGGCCGACCCTGCAACCGATGCATTAGTTTTCTCTTATATCGGCTTCAAAAGACAGACGATTGTGCTGGCAGGAAAAACTACATTGAATGTTTCATTAGCCGCAGATAATTCTAACCTCGATGAAGTAATTGTAGTTGGTTACGGCACCAAGAAGAAATCCGAGATTTTAGGATCTATTGCAACTATTTCAGGAGAGGAACTGATGGACATCCCTGCGCCCAATATTGCAGGAGCACTGAGAAATCGGATAGCAGGAGTTGGTGTTAGTCAGGTTTCCGGCAGGCCAGGATCGGGTATTTCTTTAAATATCAGGAACAATACGGTATCAGAAAATAATGTAGGAGTTGGTACAACAGAGCCGTTATACATTATAGATGGTATCACAGTTGATAAGGCTGCATTTGATAACATTGATCCTTCGATGGTAGAGAATATATCCTTTCTTAAAGATGCTTCTGCTGCTATTTATGGCGCTTCTGGAGCTAAAGGTGTGGTTCTGATTACTACAAAAAGAGGTAAGGCTGGTAAAATTAGTGTAAGCTATAACGGATATGTAGGCGTATCTGATGCGGCAAAAAAACCTGAAATGTTATCAGCATATGATCATGCTGTATTATTAAATGAAACAAATAAAATAAATAATGCAGCATCTAATACATACTTCAGTCCTAGTGATTTGGAGTATATAAAAGGCCTTAATTACAAGAGCTGGTATGATGAGTTATGGCAATCTGCAACTACTCAGAGACATAATTTAAGTATTTCAGGGGGCAGTGAGAAAGTTACGTTTTTCGCTGGAGGAAGTTATTCTAACGAAAATGCGAATTATGCAGGACTGCAGTATGATAAATATTCATTTAGAAGTGGACTCGTTGCGACTATGGCAAAAGGATTGAAAGCAGATGTCGCATTTAATGTGGATCACTCCATACGTCTTGCAAATCATAATGCTACAGACGCGGATGCAACTTTCTTTGAGACAATCTTAACTATTCCTCAGTGGATTCCTATAAGTATTGATGGAAAACCGGTAAATATCGGAAGCATCAGAAATCCCCTTGGCATTATTGAATCTGGTTATTACGATCGGAATAAATCCAGAGGTTATCGTATCAATGCGAGTTTAAGTTACGAACCCGAGTTTTTAAAGGGGCTAACTGCAAGAGTACAGGTTTCGCAAAGTAGTAGTAATGCAAATACACGTCAATATAGTGCACCCTACAGTTTAAATAATTTTGTGATGACTGGTAGCAATAACCAGTTTTATACTAATCAATTGGCTACAAATCCTATCACAGAAATTGTAAATGCAGCCAATGCTCGTGTGACGCCAGGACTTTCAGAAGCAAATAGCTACCAAGGTTTTGTTACGCTTAAATATACGAACACATTTGGTCAACACAGTATCGACGCCATTGTAGGCGGTGAGCAAACTGTTGGTAATTCTGAAAACTTATCAGTCTATTGGACAGGACAATTGATTCCGGATTCGGAAGATTGGTGGGGATACAATCCAACATCAATTACAAGGAATAGATCGAATATCAGCGAATCCACAAAACGGTCTTTCTTTTCAAGGTTTGCCTATGATTACAAAAAAAGATATTTCATTGAGGGAAGCGCTCGTTTGGATGCTTCGTCAAATTTTGCCAGAGGAAACAGATGGGGGTTATCTCCAAGTATAGGGCTTGGCTGGATCATAAGTAATGAGGATTTCTTTAAAGACAATATTTCATTTGTTAACCAACTTAAATTGAAGTTCAATTACGGAATTGCCGGAGATGACAGGACAGGTGATTTTCCTAGAATTTGGCAGGAGCGCTTTACTGTAGATACAAGTAACGGTTATCTTTTTGGAGGTCTAAATGGCAACGGCTTAAATGCTGCAGCGTTTGCCAATCCTATAATTACCTGGGAAAAGAAGAAAACCTTTAATGCAGGTATAGAAGCTACAATGTTTGATAATAAGTTGGATATCAGTGTAGAATTTTTCAGAAATAAGATTTACGATGGATTTGACAAAGGTGCTGACGACCTGTATCCATTGTACGCAGGCTTTACCGCTCCAGTAGTCAACTATAGAGAGGCCTATAGTTGGGGATCTGAATTTACCATAGGTTATAGAGCAAAATTAGCTGCAGACTTAAATCTAAATGCCAGTATGAATTTTGGATATGGTAACACAGTTACTGACAAGGTTATTTACTCTCCAGGCAGACTAATAGAGAATTCGGTTGGTACTTCTGATCTCCTGTTATTTGGCACAGATCCGAATATATATAATGGCTCAAACTTCGGTCTTATTTCAAAAGGAATGTTCCGCACACAAGCAGAAGTCGAATCTTTTATGTCCCAAAATCCTAACTACAGATTGTATAATAGAATACCAGAAGTGGGTTGGCTGTATTATGAAGACACCAATGGTGATGGCTTAATTACTGATTTGGATATGGTTCCTATGTTTAAACGTACTAATGGTTTTTTTGCATCAGGTATTAACCTTAACCTTGGCTATAAATCATTTAGCTTGAGTACAAGCATCAACGCCAGACTTGGCGGCCATGTATTTTATGATAGTAGAGCTCGTACCGCACCAAGTGGAACCAGGAACGTATTAAGTATCTGGACAGATAGGTGGACTCCTGATAACACAAATGGGAAATATCCAAGATATGACGATCCTACAATTGGCAAAAACTCTGATTTTTGGGAAGTTGACGGAACTACTATACGGATTAACAATATGACCCTGGCCTATAAAGTCCCTTCGAAGCTTGCTAATCGCATTGGCATGAACAGTTTAAGGATATTATTGACAGGTAATAATTTATGGACACTTGTGAACCCACTACCTTATAAAGATCCTTACACGAGTAGTGCCTACGATTATCCAATGTTAAGGACCATATCTGCGGGTTTAAGTGCTAACTTTTAATTTTTGTACGATGTTAAGAAAATATAAAAATATTATAAAAAAATCGATGGCAGTGCTTTCAATAGCAATTGGATTCTCTGCTTGTAACAAAGATAAGTTTTTCTTGCTTCCCGATAGAGGTGGTATTGATGCTTCGATTTACAGTATTGAAGGTGCGTTAGATATGCACCTGAATAGAGCATATGATGTAATCGTTCCTATGTTTCTTTATGAGAACTTTATCGCTGCTAATATGCAAGGACGTTATGGCGTTCATTATGCCAATGATGAAAGTTTTTTTCCTTCAATCGATGAGTGGGCAAGAAAAGCTCTGGGAATAGATCCTACTGGAACCTTGTCAAATGCAGACGTGAGATTTACCGGAAATACAACCAATGGTAATGCTGGAGGAAATAAGTATATGGATATCTCTCGATGCAACAATGCAATTAAATACATACCGGAAGGGACTTTGCCTGTAGATGTCAAAAACAGGTTTCTTGGACAGTACTATGCATTGAGAGCAATGGTTTACTTTGATATGGTTAAAGTATACGGCGGTGTTCCATTGGTATTGGAGCCACAGGATCCGGATAATATTACTATTAGTGGCAGGAATAGCGCGAAGGAATGTTTTGATGTTATCATCCGTGATCTGGATTCCGCAATTGTTAAATTGAAAAATGTTACCTGGAACGATGCAAACGGGAGAGGTAGGATAGATGCCTTAACAGCAACCTGTTTAAAAGCAAAAGTTTTGTTGTATTGGGCTAGCCCTCAATTTAACCCAAAAACAGATCCTAAGCACCCTTATGATGCGGAAAGATGGACTACGGCCTTAGCAGCAAATAAAGCGGCATATGACATGGCATACAATGTAGCGGGTAAAAGATTGGTTCCTAAATATGAAGACATTTTCCGAACAGAACCTAATAGCGAAGCTATTTTAGTAAGAACATATTCCAATACTTTTGAGCGAAGAGGCCAGGATGCAGAGAGCAGATCTAGACCGTCTTCTGAAAATAATAACCAGGCTCCTTATCAAGGTTACCGCCCTACGAAAAGTTTAATAGATGCTTATCCAATGAAAGATGGTAACAAGCCTGGGGTATCTACTGCCTACCCTTATGATCCAACAATATTCTGGGTTAATAGAGATCCTCGTTTTGAAGCTACTATTGCTTATAACGGTAGTATATGGCCGCTGAGTGCTAAAACTAACAGGAGACAATGGTCGTACGTAGGGGCAGCAGGAGAAACAAATATCATAGGACTTTATTGCAAGCGTTTTACAACGCCAACTCTGCCGGTTGCAAGTGTTAGATATACAAATAATCTCGGTGGTAATGGAATGGATTGGATCGAATTGAGATTAGCAGAGGTTATGCTGAACCTGGCAGAATGTGCGAATGAAAAAGGTGAAATGTCGCTCGCTAAGGACATGGTAAGGCAAATTAGAATTAGAGCTGGTATTGAATCTGGAACAAATGATTATGGATTAGGCTCAGTGGGGAGTATATTGGAGATGAGCGATTTGATTATGAATGAGCGTATGATCGAATTCGCATTTGAGAATAAACGTAATTCAGATCTTAGAAGAACCAGAAGAATGCATTTGTTATCTGGTTATATGGAAACCATTGAATTTCAACCTAAAGATGCAGCAGCTAAGACTGCTTTGGAAGCAGGAACTCCTATGTTGAGGGAGAGCTTAAATTTTAATGTTAAGGCAACTTATCTTCAGTATTTTAAAGAACCAATTACGGTAAGAGTTGCAAATTATACGCCTTACAGCGTTCCAGAGTTTCACTATTTTTATACATTCCATAATGATTTTGTCTATAGAGGGAATAATATCCAGCCTACTATTGGTTGGGCAGGGGGGAATTTTGATCCATTAGATTAATTCAGCTCATAAATGAACCAATACCTAAAAAATGTTAATATGAAAACTATAACTTACAGAACATTTTGTCTTTTTGTGTTATGCATCTTTACCCTTGCATCCTGTAAAAAAGAGTCACAAAATGTGTTCAATATGTTCAACGATGTCTCTGTCGAATTTCATGGTGAAAATCCTTTATCAGTAGTTGATTACAAGCAAGTTAATGATGGAGATAGTGTTTATATCGACTATACAGTTAAATCTGCCAAAGAAGATATGTTTTCTATCGGTGTAGAAAAGTTAGGGGGAGCAAGTAATTCTTCACCTGAACGTTCTGTTATACCTATATCAGATAATTCTAAACGGAGAAGTTATCGTGGTGTGATTAAACTGAAAATGGCTCGGGATGGAAAAACCACTTATCGTATTTATGCCTTTAACCGTCAAAATGTATATATCGGCGACGGGTATAAAAAAGTCACAATTGAAGTAAATACAAGTTACATTTTTAAGCATAACCGCAAAATCTACTATCCTGACTTAGAAAAAACACGTGCATCTTTTTATTCAATACTTCGGGACGAGACCTTTAGCTATTCTAATGGTAAAGCAAATTCAGCTAATATTGATTTCGGGATATGGGTTGCGCTTGATCAGGCTCCAACACGTTTAAATCAGCCGATTTATAATTTGTATTCGTTAAGTAATCCTACTAATCCATTTCCAGCTTATGACATTAGTGATTGGCAGAAACGGGGTACTAAGTTTAGTCCGATACTTTTTAACCAGGGAACAGTATTTAATTATACGTTAGTTTCTTCAAGTGCTATTGTCACTGAAGCAAAAAAACAAACTATCAATCAGACCTCACTGGTAGGTACAACATCTCTAAATGGTCTAGTGGCTAATAGTATGGTGTATTTTTTAACCCCGGAAGGGAAATACGGGTGCCTTTTTGTAAATGCTAGTACCAGCGACTACGAGGGTAAGCCATACCTAAGTATTAGTGTGAAAATGGAGAAGTAAAATTAATTATTGTGTGTGTCTAAAAGCTGCTACCGAAAGGGGCAGCTTTTTTTGCTTGTAGGCTGTTTTTTTGTAATGAGTTCTAAGCTAAATGTTTAAAATGGTATATTGAGATAAGATTTGATAGTTTTTTGCTAAAATCCTATAATTTGTATTTGAATCTTAAATTTAAATTTGAAAAACCAGATATAAATTTGTGAACCCCTCCGCTGCTTTACAATAAGTAGGATCACATGATATTCTGTGTGTTAATGCCATTAAACCAAAGGAAGATTAAATGAATAGAAATTTACTAATGGCAGAGCTTTTCTCTGATGACATAGCATCTATGTTGCTTGAATTGTAAGCCTGAATTTCATAAAATGGTATTATACTATTGTTTATGATGAGAATACTAACCGAAAACCAAATATAAAATGAAGCAAATTTTACAAACCCACTATTTCTTTAGTTTAACGAAGGTATGGACACCTTTGTTGGCAGCTATGATATTATCGGGGCCTGGTTACAGTGCCGAAAAGCCGGGTCTACGGATTGAAAGCTTAAATATAAATCGCAAACAGCTTGCACAAATTGTTATTACCGGAACGGTTAGGGACAAGAACCAACAACCTCTTCCTGGCGTTAGTGTAAAAATAAAGGGTACCAACCTTGGAACAAGTACGGACATCAATGGTAAATACCGTTTAAACCTNCCCTTGGGGAATGAAACCTTGGTGTTCAGTTCNATAGGATTTGGAACACAGGAAATTGCCGTTGCTAATAAGACAAGTGTTGATGTTACTATGGAAGAAGGAACAGCTGGTCTGGATGAAGTTGTTGTTGTTGGTTATGGTACGGTTAAAAAACGTGACCTTACCGGATCTGTGGTGTCTGTAAAATCAGAGGAAATCACCGCGAGACCGGGTCCTAACCCTATGGAGTCTTTACAGGGAAGGGTTGCAGGTTTGGATATTTCGCGTTCATCCGGACAAGCCGGAGAGGGTGTTAACTTACAGTTGCGTGGAACCAGATCGATTGCCGCTAGTGGCTTGCCTTTATTTATCATCAATGGCTTGCCTGGCGATTATGCTACGTTGAATCCTTACGATATCGAATCGATCGATGTGTTAAAAGATGCTGCGTCAACTGCTGTATACGGTTCGGCGGGAGCAAATGGGGTAATTATCATTACCACGAAAAGTGGGAAGGCAGGGAAATTAAACATTGATTTCAACTCCTATTATGGCAATAATGGTTGGTCCGTTGTTCCTGAAGCAATGAGTAAGGAGCAATACCTGGAGGCGAAAAGAGAGTCCTACAAATATAACTTCGATGGTGCAACCAGGAAATGGGTGACCACTGCAGTTGTTGCAGCAAATGGATTTCCTGCAGCTGGTCCACCGCTCTGGCAATCCCCGGCAAATGATGAAGCGATTTTTGGTGTTGAAAGATTTAAGTTGTTCAATGAGGGTAATTTTGTGAATTGGGCAGATATTTTCATGAGAGACAACGCAGCTTTGCAAAACTATAGTTTAGCAGCTTCCGGTGCTACAGAAACTACAAAAGCCTACGTCTCGTTGAACCTGACGGATGAGAAAGGTCAGTATATCGGTGATCAGTACAAGCTTTATTCGACAAACATGCGTCTGGATCATAAAATCAGAAAATGGCTTTCTATTGGCGCTAACCTTCAAGCCTCTTATGTAACCAGAGATAAAGCTCAGGATAAATTGGAAAATGCGATTGTTACCGACCCATTGGTGCAGCCTTATAAAGCTGATGGATCTATAAACCCCGATTTGGGAAGTAATGTATACAATCTGTTGCTCGATTATCAACCAGGAGTTTATGGGAATGTAGATAACAACACAAAAATATTTTTTAATCCGTATGTAGAGATCAGGCCGGTTAAGGGACTTACCATTTTAAGTCGCGGTGGTGTACATATGAATTATTTGAACAACTACCGTTTTGATGGTGTGGGTTCGGTAAATTATACCTACATCAATTCAAATATAGCCAGGGCAAAGATCAATCAAAACCGTTATCAGGAGTATCAGTGGGAGAATGTGTTGACCTATAACTACCTGCTTGGAACCGATCACGACTTTACCTTTACCGGTGTTACTTCTTACATCCATAAGCAGACTACAGGCACAGAGATGGGTCAGGCCGTAGCCAATAACAATTTTAAATGGTACAGGTTTACCGGCGATGTGAACAGTACTGCGATATCAAATTATACGATGCAAAAGACGTTTGGTTTGATGGGACGCCTCAACTATGCGTATAAAGGGAAGTACCTGTTTTCAGCTTCAGTACGCAGGGACGGATCTTCCGTATTGTATGAATCTAACCGCTGGGATAGTTTTCCGGCATTGTCTGCCGGCTGGAGGGTTTCTGATGAGAAGTTTATGGAGGGCGCAAAAAAATACATCAATAACCTGAAAGTTCGTGGTTCGTGGGGTATTGCTGGAACCGCCTATATTCCACCTAATTCTTCAGCTAATTTCGTTGAGCAAGCTAACATGTCATTAGGTGGTGAACTTGTTCCCATTTACCGTAGTTCCCAATTTATTACCAATCCAAACCTGGAATGGGAGAAGTCTAAAACATTGAACCTTGGTCTGGATCTGGGATTGTTCAACAACCGGATTGATATGGCCCTGGATTACTACAATACCACTACTGACGGGGTAATCTATGACTTTGCCTCTCCGATCGTATATGGGGCATATAGGTCTGGTAATACACCATACCGAACCTATCTCAATATTGCAAAAACCAACAACAAAGGTTTCGAACTCAGCATGAATACACGTAATATCGTGAGTAAGAATTTTGAATGGACCTCTTCTATTGCGTTCGCCCGCAATAACGAGAAAATTTTAAAATTATCAGGTGGTACTGCCAATAACATTACCAATAATGTGGCCGCAGGAGAGAACCGTGCGGGGGGGAATTATGCACTGACAATTGGCGAACCTATCGCTTCATTCAGAAATTACAAAATTGACGGAATCTGGCAGATCGGTGAAGAACTTGATGCTGGTGCATTTGGAAGACGTCCCGGAGATTTAAAAGTGAACACGCCCGGGATCGTCAAATTGGCTGATGGGGTATTTAAGAGAGAAGCTACAAATCAGTACTATTATACGAATCTGGCAGCTGCACAGCAGTTTAATCCCGCTTTAACAGCTCCATCTGCGCTTTATACTTATAACAATACCAACGATTTTCAGACTATAGGACACAATACACCTGATTTTTCATTGGGTTTCCAAAACAATTTCAAATACAAAAATTTTGATCTGGGTATCTTTTCTTATTTGCGTTGGGGACAAACCATCAATTATGTGATGAATGGATGGTATAATCCAGGTGCACTGGCTACAGTTGCCAGTCCGGCAAGAACTTTCCTTGCTAATTTTAACTATTGGACACCAGAAAATCCATCAAATGATTTTCCAGTTATGAATAATCTTGCAGCACCTTCCACTATGATTGGGTTTTCAGGTCTGAATTATGTAGACGGTTCATTCTTTAAAATCAAGAATATCACATTGGGTTATACTTTGCCGGAAAATATTGCAAAGAAGATCGCTATGAGCAGAGTAAGGTTTTACAGCACGCTGACCAACCCATTGGTGATTACAAAAAGCCATCTGTTAAAAGACTATGATCCGGAAATGAATGGAGAGATGGACTAT
>Ga0065714_10065321_pt1 | contig 10927 bp, 3 predicted proteins | sample MisRhiReplicate2_FD_59101 | JGI IMG/M metagenome (GOLD analysis project Ga0065714, IMG submission 59101) | Miscanthus rhizosphere microbial communities from Kellogg Biological Station, MSU, sample Rhizosphere Soil Replicate 2: eDNA_1 v2... | ecosystem: Host-associated > Plants > Roots >... | reverse complement strand
CTCGTACTTGTAACAGATCGGGAAGGCCGCCCTTGCTAGTGCCACTTTGATCCAAGTTGTCAAAACAATGTTCCTAATTTGAGTAAAAATTCTTCAAGTTCGGTTAGCTTTTAATTAGTCAACTCTTTCCAGGACGAGACATTTAGACTGCGTGTTTCAGCAAAAATGGCCACTCAATCCGCAATTAAACTGACATCGTATTTCGCTCCAAACTAACCACTCATTTCGGAGCAAAGTGGCCATTTTGATCTCCTGATCTATATTTATGTCTGTATTCTTTAATAATTTAATAACCTTATAAAGCCAAATAAAAGCCTTTTAGGTGCTGATCTGGTTGCTAGGTAAGGAGTAAGTCCACATAGGAATTTGAATACTTTATAACGGCTCATTTGAAGGGATGTCAAAATGCTTCACCATTTAGACCAATTCAGTGATCTTTCTGTTATGAAACAGATATAGAGGATAATTCAGAAGCAGTTATCTCTGTCTGGGAATCAGTATTATGATAGGGTGAGTGGAATTGATTATATTTGAGGAGCATTAATCATCTTGCTCGGCAAACAATCTGGCGGCCACTTTGCCCCGAAACAAGGGGGCCACTTTCGGCGAAATATACAGATAAGTCCCAACTCAGAATATATCAAGCTTAAAACACTATATATAAACTAACTACAAGGATTGCTTTAATAAGATTTCAACATTTTCAACGGTATCCTCCCCTAACCATTTATAATTGCTATCTTTTAAAGGCCATGTAAGCTTAGAAAAATTATTTTTCTTCATATTTAAAAACCACTCTCTGTAAATTGTATATACGAGATCCAAATCTTTACGGCTAAAATTACAGATTTCTCCAGTTTCTTTATTTTTAAGGACCGGAGAAATAATCACACTACCATTAAATAACATTGTTGTCATAGAGTACAAGGCTTCAAGCTCCACGGAAAATTTCAGATTCTCTTTTGCAATCAAGAGTCTATTTTCATTTCTTCCATAGATATTCGAAAACCGTTTGTTACTTATTGTCTCATTCCCATAAAAACTTAAATATTCTTGTAATATATCTATTCGATTAGCCCTATTTAATCCCATTTTATTAAGTTTCATTCTATCATCAGGGGCAAACTCTTTAACAGAATAATCTTTATATAAAACCTCAATATGCCTTTCATATTTTTGATCGTGCTTGAGGGGTTCAGATAAGGAAAGATACTTCAGTTTAAATGGTTTATTGATTAGCGTATTTGAACAGCCTAAAAAATAAAAGCATATTACTAAACTCACAATAAGCATTTCATTCAATCTATTTTTTTTCATTTTTTTTAAAATAATTCCTTATGTAATCCATAATTGCATCAAACTCCTTTGTTCCTTTTTTATATTCCGGATAGTTAGTGGCTTCACTACGACTTTCCTTTTCTCGAACACGTCTTATATAATCTTTTGACTTATATCCTTCAGCCGTAGACGTTGTAGAGTGAAAGGGTTCGAAAGTCCCCCTAATTGTACTGCCTCCTACCGTCATCACATCATGTTCTGGCACTTCCACAGGAGAGTTACCTGTATCCGATATTTTTAATTGGGTATAGTCGTCCTCCAAAATTTTTCCTGCAGACTCTCCATCCATAGAAAACTCCCCGTCTGCAAGGGCCAAGCCATGACAATTAGCCATAAATTGTGAAATAGGCACACCATTAATAGCTGTTGAATTTTCCATATCTACTATTGTGATTTTTCCTTTTGGATCTGTAAATGTTATACCTGTTAATCTATCAACCACAACATCTCTTTTCTTATCTGTGCGTATTGTTCCAATTTCGTAAGTCAATGAATAAGTTCCAGATTCATTACGAGTGTCGTCGTTATAACTATTCCCTGAAGAAGTAAAAATGATTTTGCCTGTAATTGGATCTCTTTCAATCATTCCATCAGGATCGATATACCTAAGGGGATTATTATAGGCATATCTATACGGAGACCAACGCTTATTAACTTCCGCCATAGGGTCAATTACATTCCACCTGGCTATCACCGGATCATAGAAACGTGCCCCATAGTCAAACATTTTCTCCTGGTCCTGCTTCTCCTTACCGTTATACTGATACTTATTCTCTGTCCCTATTAAACTTCGCTGTATGTCCAAACCAAAAGCATAATAATCTACTTCCTGAATCTTCCTTGCTGCCGTTCCATTGATATCAAAATACATCCTTCCATTACCCAGGTGATCAGATAAGGTAAATTCATAGGTATAGCTTGTTGCACTATTCCTTACGACCCTACCTTCCGCTGTGCTGACAAACTTCAGCACTCCACCCTCGTAATTGATACCACTAATATACTCATTATTTATACTTGCTGATGCAACCTGCTTCCTTAATTTATTCCCTGCTGCATCATAGGTGTAGACAATTGCTGCCGTTCCTGCAGTCAGAGTTGAAGGTAGGTTCATATGGTTATAGGTAATTGCCGACAGGTTGTTCCCGGTATAAGCCGTGTTGCTCCTGGTTAGCATATTCCCATTCGCATTATAGGTATAAGCTGTAGTCCCTGACAGCTGAAATGCTGCATTTACACTGGCCGTACTATCCAGTACTGAAGTCAGTTTATTTCCGCTATAAGTATATTTCAGCTGGTCTTCAAAAGCAGTTGTCTTTTTACGCTGCAACCTGGAAATATTACCCATCAAATCATACCCCAATTGCTCATTATGGCCTTCATCACTATTGGCAGTAGTCAGTCGGTTCAAGCGGTCGTAGATATAGGTATAATTATGCAGTGTTGGGGTAGCTGCCGGTCCCCATTGCTGCCTGCTGATGTTCCCATTGTACTGGGAAGTAACTCCAGCAATCACGTCCTCATAATTCAAACTTTCATTAAACAGTGCTGCTCCCTGACTTTTCAACCAGCCACGTGCATTGTACCCATAACTCACTGTTTGGGCAAAAACCGGAGTAGTCAGATTGACACTATATAGCTGTTTGTTACTTAGCTGGCCAATCTCATTGTAATTCTGACGACTAAGCAGAACTTCCGGATTGGTCGTAGTAGAAAGGTCTCCCGTCTTCTGACGGGTATCCTTTATCCTACCCATATGATCATATGTAAACTCAGTGGACACATAAAGCTGAGACACGCCGTTCACATAATGGGTCCTGGTACTTGTGGTATCCTGCCCAGAAAAATTATACATATTTACGATATCATCATAATTATTAACCGCAGTTGCAGCTCCCTTATAATGCTGCTTAATGGCACGGGCTACCCTTCCCTCCTTGTCATAATAGTTTACCTGCCATAGCATATGAGTGGTTCCTAATACATTGATTTTACTTACCGTAGGTAATGTCTTGGCTTTGGAGTAGCTACCCCCTAAATTATATGGAGCACCCGGCAAGCCTGGAACAGTATAATCATCATAATAGTTCAAGGCCAGTGTAGTGGTGATCCCACTCGATGGCCAGCTTTGGTTGTTATATCCATTTCCTGCTGCCGTCTTAAGTTCATAATGCTTTGCTCTTGCGTTTACTGTATCCTGCAATACTTTACGGTAACTGGTATTGGCCACACTGGAAGGGTAAGTATAGATTCCGTTTAATACCAATCTGCCAGATGCATCATACTTGCTAATAAGCCATTCCTGCGGAGCTTTTGCCCGCTGAAGACCATCCTGACTGGCAACCAGCAGATCCTGATTATTGTACACCATAAATTCCCAATCCTTGCCGGGAAGCTTTTTCTCAATCGGCCGCTGTCTCCAATCGTATCTATACTGGTAACAAAAGTCATCCAATATCGTCTGGGTGGGGACTGTTGTCCCATCAGGATTGGCTCCCGGAGGCAGCACAAAACTTAGATTGCCATAATCATCATATACGTAATAAGTAGAAAGCGTCTGAATGGTAGTACCCACTTTATTAAAGGTTCTTTTCAGTACCACTCTGCCCTTTTTATCCTTGTATTCCTCGGTAGTACCCAATTTTACATCTGCGGGCAACCAGTTCTCATCCTTAGTGATTGTTAGGTATAGTTGATTAGCAAAATAATATGCAGTTCCTCCTAAAGTACGCACATGTTCAAGCCCTACAGTAGCAGAAGCCGTTGCCGTATACAACCTCACAGCGAAGCCTGTTGCGGTGGAATAAGTTGTAGTCGCATTGTTTGTTCCATAGTCAATAACAACAGTGCGCCCAGCTGTAGCAGTTCTGCTAGCTGCAGGCTGATATACCGCTCCAGGTGCTCCTTGCTCTAATACCCGGTTTAAAGGACTCGGCTCATAAATGTTTTTGGAAAATGCAGCAGATGGTATTGGAATTACACCAGGAGCATTCCAGGGGGCATTTGTAGGGCTAGTATAAAAGGAATTCTGATCGGCAATTACATCTGTTTTATAACTTCCGTCGCTTGCAACAACAGCGGCCGAATAGGAAAGATATTTTTTATCTTCCCTTCCAAAGGCATCATAAGCCACTGGACCCACCAAATCACGTTTGTTTGGGGTCCCCTTCCATTCTACGTTTTGCAATGGACGGCCAAGGCCATCAGAGTATTGAATATTGGCCTGTAGCTTATCTCTATCGGAGGTAGCCGCAATTACTGATGTCTCAGTAAGCAGCTCGGTCCGGGGAGTATATGCGATGATATAATTCTGGTCCTTGCTTGGAAAAATATTCGAAACAGGTGTGGCAGTAACCGCAATGTTAATTGTTACCGTATTACTAGTGGCAGTCGCATTATAAGCTGTAATCTTATAGTCTGTTGCTGGAGAAACGACATTAGGTGTCCCACTGATAGTTCCTGTTGCATTGTTAAAATAAAGCCCATCAGGAAGCTGAGGAACAATATCATATTCTTTAGTGATAATTTTTCGGATAGTATGGTTAAAGTTTTCAGCTACATAGATATTGGATCTGGAGTCTACACATAAACCATAAGGTGCATTGAACCTTACGACCGAACCCGTACCATTGACAAGCCCAGTAGTAGCGACCAGACCGGCAAAGGTTGTTACCAATCCCTGTCCACCGGAAGAAGTAATTTTCCTGATCACATGATTTTGGTCATCAGCCACATAAACATTTCCAAAAGGATCAGTAGCTACTGCATTGGGACGATTGAAACTTGCTGCTGTACCTAAGCCGTTAGCCGATCCTGCCGAACCACTGCCCGCGTAAGTACTTACCACTCCGGCCTGGGTAATTTTCCGAACCATATAATTCATCCGATCTGCCACAAACATATTACCTGCTCCATCAATGGCCAAACCCATTGGATTTTTAAAAGTTGCGGAAAGAGCGGAACCATTCGTTGCTCCCTGAGCACCTGTGCCTGCATAAGTAGTAACTACAGATGTTAAAAGATTAATCTTCCGTATCTTACTATTTCCGTAATCTGCAACATAAAGATTTAACCCAGGATCAATAGCTAAACCAATCGGACTACTGAAGCTTGCTGCTATTCCTGTCCCATCAGAAGAACCTGCGACTCCAGTCCCAACTAGGGTAGTTACTTGACCTGCCGGAGTTATCTTTCTGATTTTATGATTTTGTTGGTCAGAGACATAAACATTCCCAGAATCATCAACAACCAGAGCTGAAGGATGTCTGAAACTAGCTGTAACCCCAAACCCATCAGTTGCACCCTCCATACCACTTCCCGCGAAAGTCGTCACAACTCCTAAAGGTGAAATTTTTCGAATCAAATCATTGTCGGAATCGGCGACATAGACATTTCCAAATTTATCTACCGCCGTGTTTAATGGACCACGAAAATTCGCACTGGTTCCTGTTCCATTCATCGACCCTGCTGATCCGGATCCGGCAAAAGTCAGAGTCGTTTGCCCCGGAGCAGGTGTTCCTCCTGTTACAGTCGGTGTGATCGTCGTGATAGGAGTTGCCACAACGAAGCTATGTGAGTTAGGATAACTGAGCGTCATTGACTGACTCAATACCTGAGTACTGTGCAGCAGGAGCATCGCAAAAAAAACTATTAACTTAAAATATATTTTCATATTTGAGTGCGCTTATAATTTATAATGATAATCGTAACTTTTATTTGTATAATTCTAATTTTTGATAATGTCTCCATTTATCACTGATTACCGGCTAATACATGCCCATTGTGTGCTCCATTTGACTACCAGTACCGTTAGCAACATTTACATTGCTAAAAGTAACATAGTTCCCTAGTATCGCAGATCTGCTACCCACATAGATCCTTCTTTGGGCACTTGAACCAATAACCTGCGCAGTGACGGTATACACCCCACCCGGAAGAATCAGGGTAGAATTTCCTGGCGGAGCTACATAACTCTTTTGATAACCACCGTCGATTCTGGTGAAAGTTATTCCAAGGCTTTCAGAAACAGAATTGCTAAATGACATTGTTACTGACTCTGGACATGAGCTCACACTATTAACATAATTTTGTCCATTGGCATCTATATCCGCCTGCTCCTGTGCATCCACGACAGCCTGAGATGTTGGGGAGTAATATTTCTTTGCTGGAACTTCATAAGACATTTGAAAAGGCAGTGCCCCTGCGGGACAATTATTCTTTGTAAAAAAGCCAGATTTACCATTATTATAAAATCCGCAAGCACCATTCTCATTGGCATTCGTTTGGCCCATTGCGGTTATCTCTGCCGTTGCTTTAGCATTTGCATCTGCTTGAGAAATAGTAGAAACGTATTTTCCAGCAGGGACAGAATACTTCACCTGAGAACCATTTACACCTACCTCGCAGTTATTTCTTGTAAAAGTCTGTTCAATATAAACATTAGAGAAAAAGCATATGCCATTCGCATTCGCATAATTTTGGCCATTTGCATCCATGTCTACCTGTGCTTTCGAATCGGCATCTGCTTGTGAAATTGTTGAAGAATATTTATTTGCAGGAACCCTGTAGGTTACACTTGAGCCCTCCCCTGCAACACAGTTACCTTTTACATAAGACTTGCTTAAGTAGTTATTGAAATATTTCGTTGGTACTCCACCTGTCGTGGCGTAATTATAGTTGTAGGTCTTCAGAATATTATTATCCCGATTCTTAACATTTTTCAGGCGCTGATAATCATCAAATTCAAAAGAGGTTTTATTTTCTCTTGGATCTATTTTTGAACTCATGCCAACCAATGGAATATAGGTAAAGGTGGTAATGAAAGCATCTTTCATTGTACTGCTAATCCGTAAAGGTGCTAGAAACGTGTTGAATGTAGCCTCTGTTGGATTACTATTGGCAAACTTATTTAACTCCACATCGCCACCAAGCAAGCTAACAATGCTGTTATAATCTACATTGTCAATTTTCGCTACCGGATACACTTTTTGATAACTCCAAATATAGTTTTCCTTAATTCCATTATCTTTTGACGCACTGACAAGGTTACCCCTATCGTCATAACCATGCATGGTGACACGAGTTTCATAAGCCATAGTTCCCATTTTTGTATCCACAGATATAGGATAAATTCTGGGAACCGATGGAGAACCCCAGTTGGCATAATTAGTTCTGGTGCCATTTAATAGGACACTATTTTTGAATTGTTGTGTTTCTATGGGAAAGTCAAGCATATTTAAGGACACGCTATTCATTTGAGTTAATACGGCATTCCCTGTATAGTCAAAAGGGTAGGTTATCTGTGTTTTGAAATTTTCACCTTGAGAATCCTGCATTGTACTTGTACTGACGTATTGGCGAGAGTTATAGGTATAGCTGGTTGCAGTCATCGTACTAGTGCCATCCGGATTGTAAACTGTTTCAGATGAGGAAATCAGATTCTTATAGCCGACCGGCATTCTATACTCGCCATAACCATAAGGGCTATTCATAGGACTTGCACCACGCAAAACAGACCAAGGTTCAGGATACATCTGTGGAGGAGTAGGATCTTGAACATAGCCCTGCTGAGGGAAAATATTTATCGGCTCAACATGTAAACCAGATATATATTCCGTTGTTATATTCTCATAGGAATTACTAATTTCTTTTCTAACGGCGTAAGGAATCGCGTGGTTTGAAATGTTTTTATATTCTGTTTGTTTTCGAAGAGAAGGATTATTCCAATAATTGTAATTATAAATATGATACCTTGGAATAGTAAGGCTCCTAGTCTGAAGAGCTGAGGGGGCCCAGCTGCTATAATCATAGGTATATACAATCTTTCCAATATTATCATCAACCCTTCCCTGATACTCAGTAACAGAGGAATAAACCACAGGTCTGTCTGCAATCTCTTTTAGCTGTGGAATAAAGTCAGAAAAGAAAACCCGTTGGCGATAGGAAGCAATCCCGAATCCATAAGGACTAGGATCACTGGATGTTGGGTGATAATAATAATTAGTTTCAGCAGCCATATTACTTATTTCTGGAACCATATCTATGGCTCCAGAACCTAACTCATTATCACCGTATCTATATGTTTTATAGCTTATTGTTCCATTTCTATCACTATTTTTGATCTCAGCTATACGTAAGCCCGGACCGTACTTCTCTTGTTGTGTAAGTATATCTTTATATCTATTGTTTTCATAAATAAATTCTGTACTACCTTTAGTAGGATAAGTGACCTTTCTTAAAACTCCCGATTCTAGAGCACTTAAATTGGGAGTTCTCTTAGCATTTAAGTTACCAATCTTATAATCGAAGTTAATGCTGCCCTGAGTTGACTTCTCTACTGTATACTGCGGAATCATCCGATTATCGCCAAATCCATTATAATAGCCCCACCAGTCACGATACCTAACATTCACATTGGCGCTATATGTAGGATAATATTCGAACCCATATAACTCAACGCTTTTGTTATTTTCATCTTTGAAAACAACACTATCTAATTTATTTGTATAATTAGAAATTTCCGGAGATGCATCTAATGCCGACCTGTTCAGTTTAATACTCTTAATCAGTACATTCTGTTTATTTAAAATTCTAATGCCATCAACTTTATCACTATTGGTTACTAGATCAAAAATTACCTTGCCATTCCTGAAATTTATTTCAGTGAGTCGTGTAAGCGTATAATAGTCCGTATTTGTTGATTCGGTCTCAGTTAATTCAGTTGGAGCCGCATTTGCATTCGCTCCAGTATACGCATCATTAAGTGTTATTGTTTGGCTTATTGTGACACGTGTTTGGTTAAAAGGTTTTCCATATACAAAGGTTATTGTATCAGCCTTATCAGATGAAATAATGCTAGTTAAATCAAATTGATTATTTACTGCGAAGGCAGTATTATCAGTATAAGTCCCAGTTACGTTGAATTTATAGGTCACTCCTTTGTCGTCAACAATGTTAACTCCATTTAAAGAAGACGTTGTGTATGTCGGAGTAACGATGTAGGGTTTATAAGGAAGTAAACTAGCTGTTTTTGCACCATTACTATCTTTAAACACAAATTTACCGCTCTGCCCTCCAAAATAATATGAAAAGAGATCATACTCACTGTCCTTCCAAGTACTTACTTGTGAGGCAGGGTTATTTCTATTATAATGTTTAATTTGTTCAAATAGCGTATAATGACTCGCATTTGTAAGATTACTTAAGGTAAAAGGGTAAGGAAAAGGGTATTGACCAAAATCAGCAGAGCCATTTACAGTTCTTGATATCGATCCTCCAGCATTTAAAGTCCAGCCCAGGGCAACCGGTCCATCCTGATCATAAACCCTCCTTCCGGATGCATGGTAGCTTAAATCAATGGGAACACTCAGACTTCCACTTTTAACAACATATAGAGGGACACTGATATTGGGTAGTCCTGTAGAATGATCTACCCTGTATTGTTGAAATCTAAAAAGCGTTGATGCTTCAGGAGATGGTAAAATTATTTTAGGAGTCTCCTGTGCACTTATTTTTAAAGAGATAAAAATGGTGCAAAAAGAAGCACTTAAAAAAATCAAAAAGAGGCGTTTTCTTAAACTAATCATTATTGAGAGATTATAGATCAGGTATAAATTTTATAGATACTAAATGCCTTCCTTAGATTAAACTAATCAAGATCTTCAGTTTTATAGTCTTTAAGTATTGCAAATCCCCAAAATAAATGGGGTATAGAAATTAAGTTTCCATGAGAGGAGATTAAGCGTTAATTATTATACAAGTATAATAAAATCTGGAAGTAAAAACTATTTTTTGATTTTATTATGCTGTGAATCAGGATTTCAATGAAAAAATTAAAAATCCATAGATAGAGCTAGCAGTTGAGATCACTACAAAACCAAACAACATAAAGTTAAGCAAAAAACCAACCTACCACCTCAATCTCAAGATAAACCACATTTAGTCAACTTCATCCAATCCGTCTTATCATTTCCGAGATTATTTAACTCTTGTTCCTTCTGAACTTCCTGACGCCTAACAATCACATGCATTATTTTTTTTCAGACTTGCGTTACTCAATCCTTTGATTATAAAATATTTATATCTAAATTTAATCTATAACATTTGCAGTTATAAAAGAAATTTAGAAAGGTTTATGATTCGGTGAGTCAACAATCATAAACCTTCAAGACACCATATTAAAGCGAGATTTTGACCGCGGGTTCGAATCCCCCACTGATCAAAGTGTCCTCACTTATTCTGAAATTTTGTTTTGACAGAAGTCACACCCTTTGAACATGACAAGAGCTGAATTCGATCGCTAGTCTTTTGTTCATTAATGCAATCCTTTATTTCCCGCTTCCATATTTCTGGTTTAACAAAGCCATATCCTTCCCAACTTTTAGGTCAAGAACTTTCGCATAATGTTGTGTAGTCTTAATGCTCTTATGTCCAAGCATTTTAGATACTGTTTCAATAGGTACATTATTGTTCAGGGTTACAGTCGTAGCGAAAGTGTGACGCGCCATATGAAAAGTTAAAGATTTCGTGATCCCACATACATCTGCTATTTCTTTCAGGTAGCTGTTCATACGTTGATTACTTAACACAG
>Ga0065714_10065318_pt1 | contig 10928 bp, 7 predicted proteins | sample MisRhiReplicate2_FD_59101 | JGI IMG/M metagenome (GOLD analysis project Ga0065714, IMG submission 59101) | Miscanthus rhizosphere microbial communities from Kellogg Biological Station, MSU, sample Rhizosphere Soil Replicate 2: eDNA_1 v2... | ecosystem: Host-associated > Plants > Roots >... | reverse complement strand
CTGCGGAAACTCGGCGCTGACCAGCTCCAGGCCACCGCCTACCAATAGCGAAAGAGCGGCGGCGAGAAACACCCCGACCCACACCGCGGGCATCCATTGGCCACGTCCGGTCTGCTGGAGGTAACTGGCGATAATGCCAACGATCAACGCGGCTTCAATGCCTTCGCGCAGCATGATCAGGAAAGGAACGAGCATTCAGCACCGTGGGGAATTAGATAGGGTGCTAATTTGTAACATAATGACACTCATTCCCATATGGGAGTGATTGACAATTAGCTGAACGTAAGCTGAACGATTCTCAAGATGTGATTCAGCTTCAGGACGCCTTCGCTGGCAAGCCAGCTCCTACAGGATTTGTGTCGGGGTGGGGATCTGTAGGAGCCGGCTTGCTGGCGATGGGGCCGTTGGATATTGCATCCGGCTTTGGGACGCCATCGCTGCGCGGACAAGTCAGCTCCTACATAGAACGGATCAGGCGTTACGATGCCGCAAACTACGCTCCATCCGCGCAATCCCTTCCTCCAGCAATGACCGCGGGCAGCCGAAGTTCAGGCGTACGAACTGTTGGCAGTCATCGCCGAAATCAAGGCCCGGGCTCAGGCCCACTTTGGCTTGTTCGAGGAAGAACTGTTGCGGGTTGTCCAGCCCCAGCGCCGAGCAATCGAGCCAGGCCAGGTAGGTGCTTTGCGGCACGTTCAGGGTGATGCCTGGCAAACGGCGGCGCACGGCGTCGACCAGGTAATCGCGGTTGCCCTGCAGGTAGTCTTTCAACGCGGCCAGCCACGGCGCGGCTTCGCTGTAGGCGATGCGGGTGGCTTCCATGCCCAGCGGGTTGACGCTGTCGACCATGCCGCAGCGGGCATGGTTGACCTTCTCGCGCAGGTGGCGGTCCTGGATGATCATGAACGAGGTTTTCAGGCCGGCGATGTTGTAGGCCTTGCTGGCCGACATCAGGGTGATGGTGCGCTGGGCGATTTGCGGGCTCAGGGACGCCATCGGCAGGTGTTGGCGGCCGTCGAAGCACAGTTCGGCGTGGATCTCGTCGGAAATGATCCAGGCCTCGTTGGCCAGGCAGATGTCGGCAATGGCCAGCAGTTCTTCGCGGCCGAAGGCTTTGCCCAACGGGTTGTGCGGGTTGCTCAACAGCAGCGCGCCGCCACCTTGCAGGGATTCGTTCAAGGTTGCCAGTGGCGTGGTGTAGGTGCCGTCGGGCTGCGGGTCGAAGTTCAGCTCGACCTTGTTCAGTCCCCAATGACCCGGCGCGTGACGCAGGGGCGGGTAGTTCGGGACCTGCACCACCACATTCTGCGCCGGCTGGACCAGCGCCTTGAGCGCCATGTTGAAGCCCGACTCGACGCCCGGCAGGAAGATCAGCTCCTGGGGCTCGACGCGCCAGGCGTACTTGTTCCACAGATCGGCCACGATGGCTTCGCGCAAATCGTCCTTGGCCGTGCTGTAGCCGAGCAGCGGATGTTCCAGGCGTTTTTGCAGGGCCTGGACGATCATCGAAGGCGCGGCGAAATCCATGTCGGCGACCCACATCGGCAGCACGTCGGCCGGGTAGCGGCTCCACTTGGTGCTGCCAGTGCCGTGGCGGTCGAACACCTGATCAAAATCGAAAGTCATGCGCAAATCTCATAAAGGCCGGGTTAAACATGGCTGCAATGATAAGCGCCAATCCCTGTATTGAACACAATCGCTATGGGAGCGGCGGTGTGTGCCGCTCGATGATGGGCCGACGGTCGGTTCTCATGGTGAATTCGACAGCCTTGTCTAAAATTCAAGAGTCGGCAGCCAGACTGCCGCCACCGTGAATGTCCAGAAAAATCCGCCAAAGCAGCGGATTTCCACCTGATCAGGAGTGCACGATGGACCTCAGCCGTCGTCAGTTCTTCAAGGTCGCCGGCATCGGCCTTGCAGGCTCGAGCCTGGGCGCGTTGGGCATGGCCCCGACTGCCGCTTTCGCCGAGCAGGTGCGTCACTTCAAGCTCGCCCACACCCATGAAACCCGTAACACCTGTCCGTATTGCTCGGTCGGCTGTGGGTTGATCATGTACAGCCAGGGCGATGCCGCCAAGAATGTCGCGCAAAATATAATCCACATCGAAGGTGACGCCGACCACCCGGTCAACCGCGGCACCCTGTGCCCCAAAGGTGCAGGCCTGCTCGATTTCATTCACAGCCCCGGACGCCTGCAGTACCCGCAGATGCGCAAGCCCGGCAGCAGCGAGTGGACGCGCATCTCCTGGGATGAAGCGCTCGATCGCGTCGCCGACCTGATGAAGGCCGACCGCGACGCCAACTTCATCGAGAAGAACGCCCAGGGCCAGACGGTGAATCGCTGGCTGACCACCGGTTTCCTCGCGGCATCGGCGGCGTCCAATGAAGCAGGCTATATCACCCACAAGGTGGTTCGCAGTCTCGGCATGCTGGGGTTCGATAACCAGGCGCGTGTCTGACACGGTCCGACGGTGGCAAGTCTTGCCCCGACGTACGGCCGTGGAGCCATGACCAACCATTGGACCGATATCGCCAACGCGAACCTGGTCCTGGTGATGGGCGGTAACGCAGCAGAGGCGCATCCGTGCGGCTTCAAGTGGGTGACCGAAGCCAAGGCGCACAACAAGGCGCGGCTGATCGTGGTCGACCCGCGATTCACCCGGACCGCTTCGGTGGCCGACTATTACGCGCCGATTCGCACCGGCACCGACATCGCCTTCATGGGCGGGCTGATCAATTACCTGCTGACCGAGGACAAGATCCAGCACGACTACGTGCGCAACTACACCGACGTGTCGTTCATCGTCAAAGCCGGCTATGGCTTCGAGGACGGGATTTTCAGCGGCTATGACGCGGCCAAGCGGACCTACACCGACAAGTCCGGCTGGGGCTATGAACTCGGCGAAGACGGTTTTGCCAAAGTCGACCCGACCCTGCAGGACCCGCGCTGCGTCTATCAACTGATGAAGCAGCATTACAGTCGCTACAACATTGAACTGGCGAGCCAGATCTGCGGCATGCCGGTCGACGCCATGCAGAAAATCTGGGAGGAAATCGCCACTTGCTCGCAACCGGGCAAGACCATGACCATCCTTTACGCCCTGGGCTGGACCCAGCACTCGATCGGCGCGCAGATCATCCGCAGCGCGGCGATGGTGCAACTGTTGCTGGGCAACGTCGGCATGCCGGGTGGGGGCGTGAACGCCCTGCGCGGGCACTCCAATATCCAGGGCCTGACCGACCTGGGCCTGCTGTCCAACGCGCTGCCGGGCTACCTCACGCTACCGGGCGATGCCGAGCAGGATTACAACGCCTACATCCTCAAGCGCACGCAGAAACCGCTGCGGCCGGGGCAACTGTCCTACTGGCAGAACTACAGCAAATTCCACGTCAGCCTGATGAAAGCCTGGTACGGCGCCAATGCCACGCTGGAAAACAACTGGGCCTACGACTATCTGCCGAAACTGGACATCCCCAACTACGACATCCTCAAGGTGTTCGACCTGATGGGCCAGGGCAAAGTCAACGGCTACATGTGCCAGGGCTTCAACCCCATTGCCGCGTTGCCGGACAAAAACCGTGTGATGGCCGCGCTGGCCAAGTTGAAATGGCTGGTGGTGATGGATCCCCTGGCCACCGAAACCTCGGAGTTCTGGCAAAAGGTCGGGCCGTATAACGACGTCAACAGCGCCGACATCCAGACCGAAGTGATCCGCCTGCCCACCACCTGCTTTGCCGAGGAAGACGGCTCGCTGGTCAACAGCAGTCGCTGGTTGCAATGGCACTGGAAGGGTGCCGACGGCCCAGGGGAGGCGTACACCGACATCCGCATCATGAGCGAGCTGTTCCTGCGCCTGCGCCAACGCTATCAGGCCGACGGCGGCGCCTATCCCGACCCGCTGCTGAAACTGTCTTGGCCGTACAAGGTCGCGGACGAACCGTCACCGGAAGAACTGGCCAAGGAGGTGAACGGCTACGCCGTCAGCGATTTCACCGACGCCACCGGGGCGCTGATCAAGGGCAATACGCAACTGGCCGGTTTCGGTCAACTCAAGGATGACGGCGGCACGGCATCCGGTTGCTGGATCTTCTGTGGCAGCTGGACCGAAACCGGCAACCAGATGGCCCGGCGCGACAACAACGACCCCTATGGCATGCACCAGCATCAGGGCTGGGCCTGGGCTTGGCCGGCGAACCGGCGGATTCTCTACAACCGCGCCTCCGCCGACCTGCAAGGCAAGCCGTGGGACGAGAAAAAGCGCCTGGTGTGGTGGAACGGCAAGGCCTGGGCCGGCACCGATGTGCCGGACTACAAGGCTGATGTGGCGCCGGAAGCGGGGATGAATCCGTTCATCATGAACCCCGAAGGCGTGGCGCGGTTCTTTGCCGTCGACAAGATGAACGAGGGACCATTCCCCGAGCACTACGAGCCGTTCGAGACGCCGATCGGCATCAACCCGCTGCACCCGCAGAACAAGAAGGCCACGAGCAACCCGGCGGCGCGGATCTTCGACTCGGTGTGGGATACCCTCGGCGTGGCCAAGGATTACCCGTACGCCGCCACCAGCTACCGGCTGACTGAGCATTTCCACTTTTGGAGCAAGCACTGCAAGCTCAACGCGATCACCCAGCCCGAGCAGTTCGTCGAGATCGGCGAAGTGCTGGCCAGGGAAAAAGGCATCGTCGCCGGCGACCGGGTGCGGGTCAGCAGCAAGCGTGGCTTCATTGAAGCGGTGGCAGTGGTGACCAAGCGGATTCGTCCGCTGCAGGTCAACAACCAGGTGGTGCACCAGATCGGTATCCCGCTGCACTGGGGTTTCACCGGGCTCACGCGCCACGGCTACCTGACCAACACCCTGGTGCCGTTCCTCGGCGATGGCAACACCCAGACCCCGGAATCCAAGTCATTCCTGGTCAATGTGGAGAAAGTCTAAATGGCCAGCCAAGACATCATTGCCCGCTCGGCCACCACCACTGTGCCCTCATCGGTACGCAACCTGGAGGAAGTCGCCAAGCTGATCGACACCACCAAGTGCATTGGCTGCAAGGCTTGCCAGGTCGCCTGTTCGGAATGGAACGAGCTGCGCGACGAGGTCGGCCACAACCTGGGCACCTACGACAACCCCCAGGACCTGACTGCAGAAACCTGGACCCTGATGCGCTTCACCGAGCACGAAACCGACGCCGGCAACCTGGAGTGGCTGATCCGCAAGGACGGTTGCATGCACTGCGCCGAACCCGGTTGCCTGGCCGCGTGCCCCAGTCCCGGGGCAATCATCAAGCACGCCAACGGCATCGTTGATTTCAACCAGGACCACTGCATCGGCTGTGGCTACTGCATCACCGGTTGCCCGTTCAACATTCCGCGTATCTCGCAGAAAGACCACAAGGCCTACAAATGCACCCTGTGCTCGGATCGCGTGGCGGTGGGGCTCGAACCGGCCTGCGTGAAAACCTGCCCGACCGGCGCCATCGTGTTCGGCTCCAAGCAGGACATGAAGGAGCATGCCGCCGAACGCATCGTCGACCTCAAGAGTCGCGGCTTTGACAACGCCGGCCTGTACGACCCCGCCGGTGTTGGCGGCACGCACGTGATGTATGTGTTGCACCACGCCGACACGCCCAGGCTGTATGCCGGCCTGCCGAGCGACCCGGTGATCAGCCCGCTGGTGAGCCTGTGGAAGGGGGTCAGTAAACCCTTGGGCCTGTTGGCAATGGGATTGGCGGTTCTGGCCGGATTTTTCCACTACGTGCGGGTCGGTCCACAAGTGGTCGAGGAAGATGAACTGCCGCCGCCCATCGATCCTGCGGTACATGAAGTCGATCCATCGGTGCACACCTACGATCCGAAGCGGGAGGACAGGCCATGATCCGCAAACAGATCCTTCGCTATACCGCCAACCAGCGCACTAACCACTGGCTGGTGGCGATCCTGTTTTTCATGGCGGGGCTGTCCGGGCTGGCGCTGTTTCATCCGGCGCTGTTCTGGCTGAGCAACCTGTTCGGTGGCGGGCCCTGGACACGCATCCTGCACCCGTTCATGGGCGTGGTGATGTTCGTGTTTTTTCTCGGGTTGGTGGTGCAGTTCTGGCGCGCCAACTACTTCATCGACAACGATCGCCTGTGGCTGCGGCGCATCGACCGGGTGATGAAAAACGAAGAGGAGGGCGTGCCCGCCATCGGCAAGTACAACCCAGGGCAAAAGCTGCTGTTCTGGACTTTACTGCTGTGCATGGTGGCACTGCTGTTCACCGGTCTGGTGATCTGGCGCGCGTACTTCAGCGAGTACTTCGGCATCACCACGATTCGCTGGGCGATGCTGCTGCACGCGCTGGCCGGTTTCGTGCTGATCCTGAGCATCATCGTGCACATCTACGCCGGCATCTGGATCAAGGGCTCGGTCAATGCCATGCTGCATGGCTGGGTCAGCCGCGCCTGGGCGAAGAAACACCACGAACTCTGGTACCGCGAGGTGACCCGAGAAGAGCGTCCGCGTTCCGACCCACCGCTGAGCAAAAAAGGATAACGACTTGGCCACTATCCTGGAGCCGGGACAGATCGAAGCGGCGGCGACATCGCCGCCATTTCTGCACCTTCCACCGCCCAACCTGTTTGCCTTGCGTGCGCTGCGCCTGGAGCGCCTTGCCGAAGGGCATCCGCTGGCCGAGTACCTGCGCCTGGTCGCGGGGCTGTGCCAGGTGCAGCAGCGGCTGATGGACGATCCACCCGAGTTGGCATTGCCAGACCCGCAGCGCATCCGCCTGTGCCTGGATCATGGCCTGCCGCCGTTTGCCGCCGACAGCCTGGTGCGCGAGGACGCGTGGCTGGCGTATCTGCGTGGGCTGTTGCAGCACTATCAACCGCCGGCACAACCGGCGGTGGTAAACGCCGTGGCAAGCTTGCGCGAGGCCAGCGTCGGGCAACTCAAGGCGTGGGCCATTGCCTTGGTCAGCGGGCAGTTCGCCTTGGTGCCAGCGGCGCTGGTGCCCTTTCTGGGTGCGGCCTTGCAAGTCGCGTGGAGCCATTGGTTGCTGAGTACCCCGGACCTCAGGTTGAAACCCGGCAACAGCCTCAACCAGTGCCCGGCTTGCGGCTCACCGGCCATGGCTGGGGTGATCCGCCATCGCGGCAAATACAACGGCTTGCGCTACCTGGTGTGTTCGCTGTGTGCCTGCGAATGGCATGTGGTACGGGTCAAGTGCGTGTATTGCGAACAGAGCAAAGGCTTGCAATACGTCAGCCTCGACAGCGACCGCCACGCCGCGGACAAGGCGCCGCTGCGCGCGGAAACCTGCCCGGGGTGTCACAGTTACCTGAAGCAGCTGTACCTGGAATGCGACGCCGAAGCCGAAGCGTTGTCCGCCGACCTGAGCAGCCTGGTCCTCGACATGCGCCTGGAACAGGAAGGCTTTGCGCGGCCTGCGCCCAATCTGCTGCTGGCACCCGGGGGCGACTGAAGCGAGCGTCTACACTCAGGCGGTCAACGTTTGCCGGAGCGCCTGATGTCCGCCCGATCTATCAGCCAAGTCTTGCGATTACCTTCGATCGACAGCCTGCTACGCCATCCGGCCTGCCAGCCTCTGGCCCAGCGTTATGGGCGCGACGCCTTGCTCGCCAGCCTGCGCCAGTTGCTCGATGACTTGCGCGAACCGGTCCTGGCAGGGCAGCTCAATGAGGTCGAACTCACCCCGCAGGTACTGGCGGGCAGGGTGGGCGAGCGCCTGGCCAGCCAGCACCGCAGCCATGTACGCCGGGTGTTCAACCTCACCGGCACGGTCCTGCACACCAATCTGGGCCGAGCCTTGTTGCCAGAGGAAGCCATCGACGCGGTGCAAATGGCGGCACGTTATCCGCTCAACCTCGAATTCGACCTGCACAGCGGCAAGCGCGGCGACCGCGACGATCTGATCGAGGGCCTGATCCGCGAGCTGACCGGCGCCGAGGCGGTGACCGTGGTCAACAACAATGCTGCCGCGGTGCTGCTGACCCTCAACAGCCTCGGCGCACGCAAGGAAGGCATCATCTCCCGGGGCGAGCTGATCGAAATCGGCGGTGCCTTCCGTATTCCCGACATCATGGCCCGCGCCGGCGTCAAACTGGTCGAGGTCGGCACCACCAACCGCACCCACGCCCGCGACTACGAGGCCGCCATCGGCCCGCGCAGCGGCTTGATCATGCGGGTGCATGCAAGCAACTACAGCATCGAGGGGTTCACCACCCGAGTATCGACCGCGGAGTTGGCGCAGCTGGCGCAGCAACATGGCTTGCCGTTGCTCGAAGACCTCGGCAGCGGCAGCTTGCTGGACCTGACCCGTTGGGGCTTGCCGGCCGAACCGACGGTGCGCCAGGCCCTGCTCGATGGCGCGGACATCGTCACCTTCAGCGGCGACAAATTGCTCGGCGGCCCGCAAGCCGGGTTGATTGTCGGGCGCAAGGACCTGATCGCGCGGATCAAGAAGAACCCACTCAAACGTGCGTTGCGGGTCGACAAGCTGACCTTGGCGGCGCTCGAAGCGGTGCTGGGCCTGTACCGCAACCCGGATCGGCTGGCTGAACGCCTGCCCAGCCTGCGCCTGCTCACCCGAACGCGAACCGACATCCTGGCACAAGCCGAGCGCCTGCAACCGTTCCTGGCCAACCGCCTGGGTGCGGGCTGGAGTGTCGCCGCGGTGCCGGCGCTGGGGATGATCGGCAGCGGCAGCCAGCCGGTGGCACGCTTGCCCAGTGCCGCGCTGTGCCTGCGACCTTTAACCTCGAAACGGCTGCGTGGACGAAGCCTGCATGGGCTCGAAGAGGCCCTCCGGACCTTGCCGATACCGGTGCTCGGGCGTATCGATGACGACGCGTTGTGGCTCGACTTGCGGCAACTGGACGACGAGCCAGCATGGCTGGCGCAACTCGAGCAACTGCAGGTGGAGGGCCGGGCAGGGTGATCGTCGGCACGGCAGGGCATATCGACCATGGCAAGACGGCACTGCTTGAGGCGCTGACCGGGCAGGCCGGGGATCGGCGCCGCGAGGAGCGCGAACGCGGCATGACCATCGACCTCGGCTACCTGTACGCCGCCCTGGAGCCGGGCGCGGTCCTCACCGGTTTTATCGACGTGCCAGGTCATGAGCGCTTCACCCACAACATGCTCGCCGGCGCACAGGGCATCGACCTGGTGTTGCTGGTGGTGGCCGCCGACGACGGCGTGATGCCACAGACCCGGGAACACCTGGCCATCGTCGAACTGTTGGGTATTCCCCGCGCGCTCGTGGCGATCAGCAAATGCGACCGGGTCGAAGCATCCCGGGTGCAAGAGGTGCGCGAGCAGATCGAATCCTTGCTGGCACCCGGACCCTATGCCGATGCGCCGTTGATCACGCTGTCGAGCGTGACCGGGCAGGGCATCGACAGCCTGCGCCAGGCCTTGCTGGATGCGCAGCGTCAAGTGCAGCAACGCAGCCTCGGTGGTGGCTTTCGCCTGGCGATCGATCGGGCCTTCAGCGTCGCGGGCGCGGGGATCGTGGTCACCGGCACGGCGCTGTCCGGCCAGGTGGCAGTGGGCGATACGCTGCTGCTCGGCCCCCTCGGCAAACCGGTGCGGGTGCGCGGCTTGCACGCGCAAAATCAGGCCGCCGAACGCGCGATTGCAGGACAGCGCGTGGCGTTGAACCTGAGTGCGGGACGCCTGGCGCTGGAACAGATTCATCGTGGACAGTGGCTGTCGGCGCCGTGGCTGTACGCTGCGACCCAGCGTCTGGATATTGACCTGAGGTTGTTGCCCGGCGAGTCTCGCGCCTTCGAGCATTTTCAACCGGTGCATGTTCACATCGGCACCCAGGACGTGACCGGGCGCGTGGCCCTGCTGGAGGGCTCCAGCCTGGCGCCGGGTGAGCGGATGTTTGCGCAGATCCTGCTCAATGTGCCGGTGCAGGCGGTGAAGGGCGATCCGCTGATCTTGCGTGACCAAAGCGCGCAACGGACCCTCGGCGGCGGTCGAGTGCTCGATCCGTTCGCACCGACCCGTCACCGTCGCAGTCCCGAGCGATTGACGCAGTTACAGGCGCTGCTGGCGACTACTGGCCTGGAAGATGTCATGCCGATGCTGCTGGCCAACAGTGACAGCGGGCTTGATCTGCAACGTCTGGAGCGCCAGTTCAACCATCCGCGCGCGAATTGGGTGTTGCCGGATGACGTGCGGTTGATCGAAACCCGGCAGGGGCCGCTGCTGTTCAGCGACGAGCGCTGGCAAGCCTTGAAAGCGCAGGTGCTCGAACATCTGGCGCGCTTTCACCTACTGGAGCCGGACCAGATGGGGCCGGACCGCGATCGCCTGCGTCGATTCTGCGGGACGGCACTCGATCGCTCGACCTTCATCAGCCTGCTTGACGAGTTGCTGGTCGATGGCACCATCACCAGCAGCGGGCCATGGCTGCATTTGCCCGGCCATCAAGTGCGTCTGAGCGAAGAGGACGAAGCCCTGTGGCAACAGTTGCAGCCACGGTTCGACGCGGCCGGGTTTGATCCGCCGTGGGTGCGCGAACTGGGTCACGATGAAACCAGGGTGCGCTTGCTACTGCGCAAAATGGCCCGGCTGGGGCTGCTGCATCAAGTGGTCCGCGACCTGTTCTACACCGATGCGATGATCCGGCGAATGGCGGCTATGCTGATGCAACTGGCCGAGGCTGACGCGGTCATCCAGGTGTCGGCGTTTCGTGATGCAGTGGGATTGGGGCGCAAGCGCAGTATCCAGATCCTCGAATACTTCGACCGGCTCGGCCTGACCCGGCGTTTTGGCGACAGGCGCCATATTCGCCCGGACAATGCCCTGGCCAGGCACACGGATCACTGATTTTCAAGGAAGGTAATCGCGCCCGGTGGCGCGGCCGGGCTTCAAACCCGGTTGGGGACGGCATCCGTTCCCGGGCAGGTTCGACTCCGGC
>Ga0065714_10003186_pt1 | contig 10928 bp, 16 predicted proteins | sample MisRhiReplicate2_FD_59101 | JGI IMG/M metagenome (GOLD analysis project Ga0065714, IMG submission 59101) | Miscanthus rhizosphere microbial communities from Kellogg Biological Station, MSU, sample Rhizosphere Soil Replicate 2: eDNA_1 v2... | ecosystem: Host-associated > Plants > Roots >... | reverse complement strand
AGAGGATCATGGGCACCAGTTAAACCACTACCTAATCCCGCCACAAGCGGAAGGATGTCAATCATGGAACGTACACTCAGTTCCGACCTGTTCTTCGAAGACACTGCTGCAAAAACCCAGGCTTCCATGCCTCTGCGCGTTATCGCCAACCTGATGCTGTGGCAGCGCCGCATCTCCAGCCGCCATCAACTGGCTCGCTTGGATTCGCGTCTGCTGGCTGACGCAGGGATTAGCGAAGCACAGCGTTACGAAGAGCTGAGCAAGCCGTTCTGGCGCTAAGTTAGCGTCGCTGGCCCTGACCTATTGGGTCCACTGCCAGCAATCCAGATTGAAAAACAGAGCCCGTCGTGGGAAACCACGACGGGCTTTGTCGTTTTCCTGCTTTTCGCCTGAAAACAACCGTGCCCACGGACTACAGGTACAGTTTTCCAGTAATAATATTAATATAAGTACAGTTTTTAAAAGTGTGCCTGCTTTACAATGAATGACTGAGAAGATCACTCTGAACAGAACCGGACTGTGCGAAAGAATAAAAGCAGGCCTAATATCAAACCAGAACGTGGCGAACGTTGTAGGACAGCCGTCTGATCCGACAGTTACCTCGCCACCTCTCAATCGTTATCTAAAGGAGTTACCCATGTCCCGACTTCGCCTGCTCAGTGTTGCAGCCCTGCTTGCCGTGGCTGCCAATTCCCACGCCACCAGTTTTATCGTGACCACCGATGCCGTCGTCAAAGCATTCAAAGCCACGTCGGATGCTACTTCCAACATCACTTCTTCGTTCAAGGACGACAAGATTGTCCTGGCTGCCCGTGATGATGCCGCTAGCTTCGTTGCCAGCGAAGGGTCCATCCGTGGGGTGAAACTCGAAAGCGCCCTCGATCACATTCGCCACCAGGCTCCACAGCTGAATGCAACAGATGCGCAGCTGGCGCAGGCGATTCTGACCATCTAAGCGAACGCCATGACGTGGGACACGCCCAACGTGTCCCCATGTTTCGGCACTGGCTCTAGACCACACGTTGCGCTAGCCTTGGGACTCGCTTTCAGCTATCGAGTCTCATGCGTTTTCATTCACAGCTGTTGATCACTCCGGTAATTCTTGTAGCCTGCTGGTCGGGCTCGGCCCATGCCTTCGATGCCTTTAATCTTTCTACTCAAGGCACTGCGGCCAGTGGTTATGGCTCCAGTCTGGTGACCTCCGCGCCCTTCGACCGTAAACTGCTGCTCGCCCACGATGATGCTGCGGCATTCATTGCCAGCGACGGCCAATTGCGTGCGGCACAGCTGGAATACGCTCTGATTTATCTGCGCCAAACCCAGCCAAAACTTCATGCAAGCGACCTTGAACTGGCGCAAGCAATTCTCGTCCAACAGTTATCCCTGTTCCCCGGAGTCGTTCCATGCGTAACCCGCTGATTGCTGCCACCCTCGGCCTGCTGTTGTTGGCCGATGTGACCCAAGCCCATACCCTGGTTGCCACCAGTAATGTTCTCATTCGTGCCACCCAACGCACGCTTGATTTCACCTCAGATACCACCACCTCCATCCGTGACTCGAAGATCATTCGAGAGGCACACGACGATGCAGCGAGTTTCGTGGCCAGCAATGGCGATATCCGCGGCGCGCACCTCGAAGCAGCTTTCATTACTCTGCGTGATCGGGTGCCGGAAGCCCGGGATGCCAGTGATCAGGTACTCGCCGAAGCCATCCTCGCACTGTGAAGCCGTCAGCCGCCTGGCTGCTGGCCGGGGTCATGATGCTGTTCGGCAGCACGGCCCACGCCGGCCTGCAATTACAGCTCAAGACTGAAGGTCTTAACCCGGCACAACAGCAAGCCAGCCAGGCATTGCTCGATGAAGCCATGCAGGCGCTGCCGCCGCGGTTTATCGAGCAACTGGACCGGCGCATAGATGTCGGCTGGACCGATGACATGCCGAGCAATGCTTATGGCCAAGCATCGCTGGTGTCCGAACTCGACTTGAACCGTAACCTGCTCGCCAGCCTCACCGACGGCAGTGCTGCGAGCAAGAAGACCCATCGCCCTCATGGCACGGTCCGCCGTGAAATGCTCGCCACGGTGCTGCACGAACTGACCCACATCTATGATCGCTCGCGCCTGTGGCCAGACGATGAGCGCAAACTGATTCAACACTGTACCCGGCGCAGCAGCAGTTCGGGACTGGTGGGGATTCCCGATCAGTGCCGTGGCCAGACCGATCGACGCTTTACCCTTAGTGACGACCCGCGCCTGCTCGACCTGGCCGGCTGGCCACAATATGTCGGCCGTCGCGGTGAGCGTGAACAGCACAACCGGCAGATCGCCCGTAGCCCGGACATTTACGAAACGAGCAGTCCGAAGGAGTTTGTTGCGGTCAACATGGAGTATTTCCTCCTCGACCCGAGCTACGCCTGTCGTCGTCCGGCGCTGTACCGCTACTACCAGGAGCACTTCGGCTGGGCACCGGCGACCAAAGACACCTGCGCCAAAACCGTCGCCTTTCTCAACGCCGGCAATGACTTTGCCAAGCAACCCCTGGGACAGGTCGATCCGGAACGGGTCTACGCCATCGACTATCTGCTGGCCGAAGCCAATCAGAACTGGGTCAGCCGCTGGGGCCATAGCATGTTGCGGCTAGTCATCTGTGCGCCAGGACGGCCACGGGGCCCCGACTGCCGTCTCGATCTGGACCAGCATCTGGCCTTGTCCTACCGCGCCTTTGTCGGTGACGTGCAGCTTTCGAGTTGGGGCGGACTCGTCGGTAAATACCCATCGCGTCTGTTTGTCCTGCCGCTCTCCCAAGTCATCGACGAATACACCAAGACCGAACTGCGCAGTGTGGCCTCGGTGCCGTTGAACCTGTCGCGCAGCGAGATCGAAGGTATCGTGGAACATGCCGCCGAGATGCACTGGAGTTACGACGGCAACTACTTTTTCCTGTCGAACAACTGTGCGGTAGAAGACCTGAAACTACTGCGTAGCAGCACCAACCATGCACAACTGGTCGGGCTGGATAACATCATGCCCAACGGCCTGCTGGCAGTGCTCAAGGGGCGTGGACTGGCAGATACCAGCGTGCTGGACGACCCGCGCGAAGCGCTACGGCTGGGCTATCGCTTCGATTCCTTCCGCGACCGTTATCAGGCGATGTTCGATGTGCTGAAAAAGCGCGTGCCAATCAAGCAGGACAAAGTCGAAGATTGGCTGGCATTGAAAGCGACAGAGCGCCGGCAATGGTTCGAACAGGCAGACCTGCGCGCCAGTGCCGCATTGCTGCTGTTGGAACAGGCAGCCTTCCGCCAACAAATGCTGCTGGCCCAGGACGAAGTCAAGCAGCGCTACCTCGGCGCTCGGGAGCTGAAAAACGGCGGAATGGACAAGGCCGATGCGACCTTGCAACAGATTCTCGCCAATAGCGGCTACCTTAGCCGTCCGGCTGAACTGCTCGGCAGCGGCGGATATGGATTGCCCCAACCCAGTGAGTGGCAACGCCTGGAGTCGGAGAGCAGCCTGCGCCAAAAGCAGTTGCTGGCGCTGACAGGGGATCTGGACAAGGAAGTGCGAGCATTGCTCGAACCCGACCGTGCCGCCGAAATGGCCGCCAATGAAGCCAACCTGAAGCAGGTTGGCGAACATCTGAGAAAACTGCACAAAGCAGCAGGCGGGTTGGAACTGCCGTAGAAAAAAGGGCTTCAGAACACAGTTCTGAAGCCCTTTGTCTTGCTGTTTACTCTGTGTTGCGAGGCTCTAATTCTTCTGGACCAGGAACGTTACCTTCAGCTGACCCGCGCCTGGCGCACGCCTTCAGCCAGCGCAGCGCAAAGACTAAGCACGCCATCAATCGCCTGATCCGGCGTCGTAGCGTTGGCGATGTGATCGATCAACGCCGACCCCACAACTACACCATCAGCCAGGCGGGCAATAGAAGCGGCCTGCTCCGGGGTACGAATGCCGAAACCGATACTGATCGGCAAATCAGTGTGGCGACGCAGACGGGCAACCGCCTCTTCAACGTGTTCCAGAGTCGCCGCCCCAGCACCGGTCACACCAGCAACCGATACGTAGTAAACGAAACCGGAGCTGCCGTTCAGTACAGTCGGCAGACGCACGTCATCGGTGGTCGGAGTGGTAAGGCGAATGAAGTCCAGACCTGCCGCCTGAGCCGGATCGCACAATTCGCCGTTATGTTCTGGCGGCAAGTCGACCACGATCAAACCGTCAACACCGGCCTCTTTGGCGTCGGCGATGAAACGCGGCACGCCGTACATGTGGATCGGGTTGAAATAACCCATCAACACCAGCGGAGTCTCGCTGTTGCCTTCACGGAACTCGCGAACCATTTGCAGGGTTTTCGCCAGGTTCTGTTTGGCGCCCAAGGCGCGAATATTGGCCAACTGGATCGCCGGGCCATCGGCCATCGGATCAGTGAAGGGCATGCCCAATTCGATCACATCGGCGCCAGCAGCGGGCAAGCCTTTGAGGATCGCCAGCGAAGTGTCGTAGCTCGGGTCACCGGCAGTGACGAAAGTCACCAGGGCGGCGCGATTCTGTTCCTTGAGTTCGGCAAAGCGCGTTTGCAGGCGGCTCATCAGTGTTTCTCCTGCTTGGATTGCTCTTGTTGGGAGTGTTCCATGTGGTGCATCACGGTTTGCATGTCTTTGTCGCCACGGCCAGACAAGTTGACCACCATCAGGTGATCTTTCGGCAAGGTCGGTGCGCGTTTAAACACTTCGGCCAGGGCGTGGGCGCTTTCCAGTGCAGGAATAATCCCTTCCAGGCGGCAGCATTTGTGAAACGCGTCGAGGGCTTCGTCGTCGGTCACCGAGGTGTACTGAACGCGGCCGATGTCATGCAACCACGCATGTTCCGGACCGATACCTGGATAGTCGAGGCCAGCGGAAATCGAGTGGGCGTCGATGATCTGGCCATCGTCGTCCTGCAACAGAAAGGTACGGTTGCCGTGTAGCACGCCCGGAACGCCGCCGTTGAGGCTGGCCGCGTGCTTGCCGGTTTCGATGCCGTAGCCGGCCGCTTCAACACCGATGATCTCGACGCTCGTGTCGTCAAGGAACGGGTGGAACAGGCCCATGGCGTTGGAACCGCCGCCGATGCACGCCACCAGGCTATCTGGCAGACGACCTTCCTGAGCTTGCAATTGATCGCGGGTTTCCTTGCCGATCACGGCCTGGAAGTCGCGAACCATGGCTGGATAAGGGTGCGGACCGGCCACAGTGCCGATGAGATAGAAGGTGCTGTCGACATTGGTCACCCAATCACGCAGCGCTTCGTTCATCGCGTCTTTGAGGGTGCCGGTACCGGCCACGACCGGGATCACCTCAGCACCGAGCAGCTTCATGCGGAATACGTTGGCTTGCTGACGCTCGATGTCGGTGGTGCCCATGTAGATCACACAGTCCAGACCAAAACGCGCCGCCACAGTGGCCGTCGCCACTCCGTGCATACCCGCGCCAGTTTCGGCGATGATGCGTTTTTTGCCCATGCGCCGCGCCAGCAGGATCTGGCCGATGCAGTTGTTGATCTTGTGCGCGCCGGTGTGGTTCAGCTCTTCGCGTTTGAGATAAATCTTCGCGCCGCCGCAGAACTCGGTCAGGCGTTCGGCGTAATACAGCGGGCTTGGACGTCCGACGTAGTCACGCTGGAAGTAGGCCAATTCTTCTTTGAACGCCGGATCTTCCTTGGCCGCTTCGTATTCGCGGGCCAGGTCGAGGATCAACGGCATCAGGGTTTCAGCGACGTAACGGCCGCCGAACGCGCCAAACAGGCCGTTGGCGTCGGGGCCGTTGCGCAGAGTAGTCTGAGTCATGGGTCGCTCCAGTTGAATGCGTGAAATGACAATGGACTTAACTCTACCCCTGACGCTCCAACCTGAAAACCGATAAGATCGCCGCAACCTGTCAGGAAAACTCACAGATCACATGAGCCACGACCTTCCCCCGCTAAACGCGCTTCGTGCGTTCGAAGCCACTGCCCGACTGAACAGCGTCAGTCAGGCCGCCGAACAGCTGCACGTCACCCATGGCGCGGTCAGCCGGCAGCTGAAGGTACTCGAAGAACACCTCGGCGTCAGCCTGTTCGTCAAGGAAGGCCGCGGCCTTAAACTCACAGATGCCGGCGTCCGGTTGCGCGAAGCCAGCGGCGAAGCGTTCGAACGGTTACGCACGGTATGTGCAGAGCTGACGCAAAGCACCGCCGATGCGCCCTTCGTGCTCGGCTGCTCGGGAAGTCTGCTCGCGCGCTGGTTTATCCCACGTCTGGGACGGCTGAATGCGGACCTGCCGGACTTGCGTCTGCACCTGTCAGCCGGGGAAGGCGATCTCGATCCGCGTCGGCCAGGGCTCGATGCATTACTGGTGTTTGCAGAACCGCCATGGCCGGCGGACATGCAGGTCTATGAATTAACCAGCGAACGGATCGGCCCGGTCATGAGCCCGCGATTCGCCGGCTACGAAAAGTTGCAAGGCGCACCCACCATAGCGCTGCTGAAAGAACCATTGCTGCACACCACATCGCGCCCCCAGGCGTGGCCGAGCTGGGCACAGCAAAGCGGCCTCGATGCCAAGGCGTTGAAGTACGGTCAGGGTTTTGAGCATTTGTATTATTTGCTGGAAGCCGCAGTGGCCGGTCTGGGGGTGGCGATTGCACCTGAGCCGCTGGTGGCCGAAGACGTCAAGGCCGGTCGCCTGGTTGCGCCATGGGGCTTCAGTGAAACCCCGGCGCAACTGGCGTTGTGGCTACCCAAGCGTGCCGCGGACGGGCGGGCTCGGCAACTGGCGAAGTGGCTCAAGAACGAGCTGCACCCAGCGGATTAGTTCCCGCGTTTGCACAGCAGGTAGGCCGCGAGAAGGCCCAACGCACCCACGGCAACACCGGCTGTAGTCCAAGGGTGTTCCTGGGCGTAGTCCCGAGTGGCAATCCCGGTTTCACGGGTTTTGACTTTGACGTCTTCGTACGCGTCGCTGAGCAGATGACGCGAATGTTTCAGCGCACTTTCGGCGTTGGCTTTCAGGGTATTGAGGGTTCTACGCGACTCGTCCGACGCATCGTCTTTCAGGCTTTCCAACGATTTCAGCAGACTCTCGATTTCGGCTTCCATGCTTTGCAATGAGGCTTTACGTAATGAAGTGGTGGCCATGGTGGCTCTCCTGCATTGATTGAGTTGCGTGTGTTGGTTGGGACTTCAGGGGCTGGAGAAAGTGCAGTAAATCTGCCTATCCCTTTCGAATTGGCCGACGCAAGTAAGACTAAAAATCACTGCTAGGCTGTAATTCACACCCTGAGGAGAACGCCATGACTGACCACCACACCTACAAAAAAGTCGAACTGGTCGGCTCGTCCACCAGCAGCATTGAAGACGCCATCAATAACGCGCTGGCGGAAGCCAGCAAAAGTCTCAAGCTCATGGAATGGTTTGAAGTGATCGAAACCCGCGGGCACATCAAGGACGGCAAGGCGGCCCATTTTCAGGTGACGCTCAAAGTCGGATTCCGGATTGCCAGCAGCTGAGTTTGAGCTAGTCTTCTAAACTTGCGCGCTGGCCGAGTGCCATCTGGAAAGGCAAAGCGCTACATGTGTGCATCCAGCGGATGGGTGGATGCCTCTTTTGATCCGACCAGGGGAATGCGACCGATGAAGAAGTTTATTTTGGCGGGTTGTTTGTTGAGCCTTGCGGGAACAGCCTTTGCCCAGGGCAAGTCGTGCGACGAGCTGAAAGCCGAAATCGCAGCGAAACTGGACGCCAAGGGTATTTCCAATTACACGCTGGAAATCGTCGATAAAGGCGCTGCGGCTGACGGAAAAGTCGTTGGCACCTGTGAAAAAGGCTCCAGGCAAATCGTCTACAAGCAGGGCTGACCATCTTCGAAACTGAAAAAGCCGACGCAATGGCGTCGGCTTTTTTGTGGGTGCTGTCAGCCTTTCATAACCTGCGCCAACAGTTCATAGGAGCGCAGGCGATCGGCATGTTCGTACAGGTCGCAGGTAAAAATCAGTTCGTCGGCCTGAGTCTGTTCGATCAGCACCTCCAGTTTGGCGCGGATTTTCTGCGGGCTGCCCACCATCGCCAACCCGAGGAAATCACTGACCGCTTCCCTCTCGTGCGGCAGCCACAACCCGTCCATGGTTTTCACCGGCGGACGCTGTACCAGACTTTGTCCNCGCATCAGCGCCAGAATNCGCTGATAGACCGACGTCGCCAGATAATCNGCCTGCTCGTCGGTATCAGCAGCCACCAGCGGCACACCGAGCATCACGTAGGGCTTATCCAATACCGCTGAAGGCTTGAAGTGGTTGCGGTAGACACGAATCGCCTCATGCATGAAACGCGGTGCGAAGTGCGAAGCGAAGGCGTAGGGCAAACCTCGCTCACCAGCCAGTTGCGCGCTGAACAGGCTGGAGCCCAGCAACCAGACCGGGACGTTGGTGCCGGTGCCCGGCATGGCGATGATCCGCTGGTCCGGGGTGCGTGGACCGAGGTAGCGCATCAGTTCGGCCACGTCTTCCGGGAAGTCATCGGCACTGCCGGAACGTTCACGACGTAGCGCACGAGCGGTCATTTGATCGGAGCCGGGCGCACGGCCCAAGCCCAGGTCAATACGTCCCGGGTACAGACTTTCCAAGGTACCGAACTGCTCGGCGATCACCAGCGGCGCGTGGTTCGGCAGCATCACACCACCCGAACCGACGCGAATGGTCGAGGTGCCGCCGGCCAAATAGCCAAGCAACACGGACGTCGCCGAGCTGGCGATGCCGTCCATGTTGTGGTGCTCGGCAACCCAAAAGCGGTGGTAGCCGAATTTTTCGACGTGCTGCGCCAGGTCCAGAGAGTTGCGCAGCGACTGAGCTGCGCTGCCGTTCTCGCGCACAGGCACCAGATCAAGGGTCGAGAACTTGATGTCGGACAGTCGTTTCATAACCTGCTTCTCCAATTGAGGTCGCAGGTTTTTCTTTCAAACGAAAACCTGCCAAATCCATAAGCGTGTTTCATGCAATGAGGGCATATACCCGAGTTTCAATAGCCAAGCCCAAAAAACCTACGGAAACGGTAGGACTAATCAGATCAGGTGAACTTTGTATCACCGTCTATCCTCAGAACCCTGGCAACCGAAAACCAAAGGCGCGACGCTTCGCGCCGGATATTGAGGAGGCAAATATGGCTATTACGAAGAAAGCATCGGCTCATTGGGAAGGTGACCTGAAAACCGGTATTGGCTCGATCTCCACTGAAACCGGCGTGCTCAGAGACGCGCCTTACGGCTTCAAAGCACGTTTCGAGGGAGGCAAAGGCACCAATCCGGAAGAGCTGATCGGGGCAGCCCATGCAGGTTGCTTCTCCATGGCGTTTTCGATGATTCTCGGTGATGCCGGCCTCAAGGCTGACAGCATCGATACGAATGCCGAAGTCACCCTGGATCAGGTGGACGGTGGTTTTGCGATCACGGCCGTGAAGTTGATCCTCAAGGCGAAAATTCCCGGGGCGACACAGGAGCAGTTCGAAGAATTGAGCAACAAGGCCAAAGAAGGCTGCCCGGTTTCCAAAGTGTTGAATGCGCAAATCAGTCTGGAAGCGACGTTGCTCAGCTGATCACAGCTTTTGCAGCCACCTGGAAAAGATCGCAGCCATGAACAGGCCGCGGTCTTTTTTTGCGCCGGGACAAAACCTGACCAGCCAAATTGTGGTCGAATAAATGACAGCAGCGAAAGCGCATCACCCTGCGCGCTGCCTCAAAGGAGCTTCAACCATGAAACGTCTTGCCTTGGCGATTATCTGTTGTGCACTGGCCACATCAGCCCTTGCAAAGCCAAAACCCTGTGAAGAACTCAAGGCCGAGATCGAAGCCAACATCCAGGCCAAAGGGGTTACGTCCTACACCCTGGAAATCGTCACCAATGACGAAGTCCACGATCAGAACATGGTTGTAGGCTCGTGCGAAAACGGCACCAAGAAAATCATCTACCAGAAAAATGACCGCTGATTTGCCTCACAGGCAATAAGACTCACTGTCTTCAGCGACGATCTCGCGTTTGGCGTTGTACAACCGGGCGCCGGGGACAAACGCTATCGACTGACCGACCAACACGTAACGTTGGCCGGCTTCGAAATGATCGTACTTGATGGTCAGGTAGCACAGCCGTTCCGATGGACCGTCCATCATCCCCATGCCCCCACCCCCACCGGGCACTGAAAAATCGAATCGAACGAGCAGCACATGACTGCCGGGCATGACCTGGAAAAAACGTCCGTCACGCAAACGCTGATTGTCCAGCCGTTCGGCCATCAACAACCTATCGTTAGGGAATGGCGTAGAAAAATCGACCCAGGCCATCTGCGGATCAACCGGTGGTAACGGGCTCTGACAGCCTGCAACTACACTGGCGGCGAGCAACAGCATCAACCTGCGCATGATGAATGACCCAATGATTCGGTCATTCAGCATAACGCTGATCAGGTGCGTTGGCAGCCTGCGGGTGTGCCTTGGCCAATCACTTTTCGCTGTTGGTTATAGAGTTTTACCCACGGCCGAAAGCCAATATTCCCCGCTTGCAGCTGATAGCGCTCACCGGCGCTGAAGTCGTTGTATTTCACGTTTAACTGACAGTCACGCCACAACCGCTCGGCATCCGGACCGATATTAGTGGGCTGGACCGGAAATTTATAACGCACCGTCAGCTCATGACTGCCCGGCGGCACCTGGAAATAGCGTTTGTCGGTGGCGGCTTTGTCATCGACTTCAAACGCTTGCAGCGCTGTGTCTTTCTGATGTGAGTCCAGGTCAATCCAAGCTTGCGACGGGTCATGGAAGGGCAGTCCAAATCCAGCACAGCCTGTCAGCAATAACAGGCTCCCCGTCAGCATCAACTTGTGCATAGCGCAGCTCCGGTCAGGCGGGATAGTCTTGCGGCAGACTTT
>Ga0065714_10003039_pt1 | contig 10931 bp, 8 predicted proteins | sample MisRhiReplicate2_FD_59101 | JGI IMG/M metagenome (GOLD analysis project Ga0065714, IMG submission 59101) | Miscanthus rhizosphere microbial communities from Kellogg Biological Station, MSU, sample Rhizosphere Soil Replicate 2: eDNA_1 v2... | ecosystem: Host-associated > Plants > Roots >... | reverse complement strand
CCTTACTAGCGCAAGTCTTAGTGGGGAGGCAGCTGGGTGGATGACTTGTGCATTCACTATATTTAACTAGCTGATATTTTTTTAGAGATTAATGTGTTGATTTAATGAAAGCCCAAGTCAGGCTTTTGCCAAGGCAGTGGGCGCTAAGACTTGCGCTAGATGGTCTGCTTTAATTGGATGTTTTTTCGAAGTGATTGCATCAAAGCACAAGTCGAGCCTTTGCTCAGGCTGGGGCACTAAGACTTGCGCTAGATGGTTATTTAATTTTTTTCTGCGGGGAAGGATGGACAGTTTAGTTTAATAAACAATATTATAGTAGCTTATAATCAAAAGGTAGTTCTGCTCAAATTATTTGACTCGTCCTAGAACTATTGATTATTATTAGCCAGGGGAATATTCCCAAATAGAATTATTGCAGTAGAAAGAGATCAACTTTTATTTTATTTTTGCTTATGAAAATCCCCGATTTTACATCATCTATAGACCCTGCAAATATTGCTGCCTTATCAGACACTATTCAGAATGGTGCAGATTCTTTTCATATACTGGACCTCAGCATAACTGGTAATCCGATTTTTTCATTTGAATATAGCAGGAAGAAATTTTACACAGCTACATTATTACAAGGTGACTATCGGCTTGAGTTTGAAGATAGGAACATTGATATTTCGGGCAACTCCTTACTGTTCACCACCACCAAAATTCCTTTTGGGGTTCACGAGGCCGGTTTAGGGTACTCCGGGATTAGTTGCGTCTTCAAGGAGGAGTTTATCACCAAAGCTAACAGCGGTTATCGTTTACTTGAATTTCCAATCTATAAACCAGGCAGACAGAATATCTATTCCCTTACAGAGGAGCAGACGAAACTTTTTATTGAGGTCTACAATAAAATGTTTGATGAATCACAGGCCGATAGCCCTTTTAAAGATAATCTGCTACGCACCTATTTACTTGAGATTATTTTCAATGCACAAAAGCTCGCGCCGTTTAGCTCCTTCGTAAAAACGAACAATACCACCGAGGTTATCGCCTGTTCCTTTATAAGATTGTTAGAATCGCAGTTTCCCATAGAATCCCCTCAGGATACAATCAAATTTAAAACTGCGAAAGATTTCGCAGACAGCCTGTCACTACATCCCAATTATTTGAACCGGCAGGTAAAATTGTCTAAAGGAAGAACTGTAAGTGAGATCATCGCAGCAAGGCTTGTTCAAGAGGCTAAGATCTTATTAAAATTAACCAACTGGAATATTGCGGAGATTTCTTTTGCACTCGCTTTCGAAGAGCCGTCGCATTTCAATCTATTCTTTAAAAAGCATGCCAGCATTTCGCCTACAGATTACCGAAAATTACAAAAGGAATAGTTGCTCCATGAAGTTGGTGCAAGAAAGTTTGATTTTAGTAAGGATCGGTGTTATTTGCGCTAACATCGGCCATGCCATCCACGCTACCTTTGCATTGGAATTAAACAATTTGCAAAATGACAAAGATAGCATTAGTGACCGGAGCCAATAAAGGCATTGGTTTTGAAACAGCGAAACAACTAGCAGCTCACAATATTAAAGTTTTATTAGGGGCAAGAAATGAAACCGAAGGTAAAAAAGCGGAAGCTGCCTTAAGGGATTTATCATTAGACGTAACTTTTGTACAACTAGACATCAGTAATTCAACTGATATCGATAACGTTAGAAAATACATTGAAAGCGAATATGGTGTATTGGACATTCTAATCAACAATGCAGCCGTATTTTTAGACGGCGCGTGGTTCGGAAATAACACGGAAACTGTATCCACACAAACCCTGCGGGATACTTTTGATATTAATTATTTCGGTACCGTAGAGCTGACCCAGGCATTATTGCCCGCAATCAAAAAAAGCGAGGCGGGGCGTATTGTAAACATCAGCAGCTTGTCTGGTTCCTTTGGTATTCATCTGGATAAAGAACATTGGTTATACGCTTTAAAACCTTATGCTTATAGTGCGTCAAAAACGGCCTTGAACCAGTTCACAGTTTTTCTGGCTAATGCCCTTGCCGCTTCCAAGATTAAAGTAAATGCAGTTAGTCCGGGTTGGGTGAAAACATCCATCGGTTCAGATCAGGCACCCTTAACTACGGAAGAAGGTGCTAAGTCAGGTGTTGCCATGGCATTACTTGATGAGAATGGTCCAACAGGAACTTTTTCCCAATCCGGTGAATTTGTACCATGGTAAATACCAACCTATAATTTTAAACGCGGAATGTGCAACTGACTGTATCAGATTATTTGATTTAAACTATAATCGCTCCCTTTCTTTGGAACGCTTTAATCACGAATCCAATCAATACAGCATTGGCAAAGGGCCGTAAGACCCCATAGCTCACCCAACCAGGGGCCTGCATGCCTCCCAGTAAATTGAACCTCGCTGAGGGGACAAAGAGGTATTATCTTTGCCTAACTACTCAAGTGACTGGGAGGTGTCACCCTCGCAATATCAAAATTAAAGTTGTTCTGCCACGATTTAATTCTTTTATGCTGTACCACATCATTTTATATAACTAATCAAAGCCAGTCCTTTCGCGGCTTTGTTGATGCTTTTCTTATCTCCAAATAATACAATGCCAAGGTAGATTATGTCCCTTATGGCGACTTCTTCAATGTTTGCTTGATATTCCCCGTAAGTACGAGCCTGTTGTGCAAAAGAAGTAAAAGATAACTAAAATAAAATACAGGAAAGTTTGGTTGGTCACCGGTCATCTTATACCACCAGCTCTGACTTTTTGGTGTGAAGATACAACAGTTCTTTAATATTTTGAGTAAGGCGGATTTCAGCTAACATTGTATGGCTTTGTCAAGGAAATTGCTAAATTGCCATTTCAAATAGTGAAATGGCAGGCTATAAATCATATACTGATCAAGAATTGATTTCATTGCTGAGAAGCGGTGACGAATTTGCTTTTGAAAATCTGTACCTGCGCTACTGGGAAAAGATGTTTTATTTTGCCATTCAGAAAACCGGGGACATCATGGATGCAGAGAATGTAGTACAGGATGTTTTTATTTCTTTGTGGAACAGAAGATCTTCCATTAATGTCACCTCAGAACTTTCTCACTACCTGATAGTATCTGTAAAATACCGGATCATCAAATTGTTTGAAAAACAACGAAACCAGCGTTTGCATGAAGAACAGAGTTTGGTAGCTTATGATATTTTAGACGATTCTACTCAGCAATATCTCAATTTAGAAGAACTTCGTAGCAGGCTTGAAGAATTTATCTGTAAACTGCCGGAGAAAAGTGCGGTCATTTACAGAATGAGCAGACAGGAAGATGTCAGCCATAAAGAAATCGCCCTCAAATTAGGTATCTCGGAGGATGCGGTAAATTCAGACCTTAAAAGGACTAAAAAGAAGCTGGCTGTTAATCTCAAATCATTTCTTCATACCGTTTTATTGTAGTTTAATTTTCAGTATATCAGGTAATTATACTTTTTTATCATTTTTATCTGTCACATTTTGACAGTTTCCCTTTTCAGCAGGTACTTGTCTATATAAGACCTATCGGAAATGATTGAAAAAAGTAAAATAAGATTACAGGAATTGTCTCATAGATGGTTGAAAGGCACGCTTACCAAAGCGGAACAACAGGAATTCGACGAATGGTTCAATGAGCAGAATCAGATTCCGATAGAGATGCCATCTGATATTGCTGAAAACCGTGAAGAGCATGAGCAGGCAATATTAAATCGCATTAAATATGCAACAGGTATTGCCAGGCAACCTAAAGTGGTTTCTTTATGGCCGCGTATTGCGATTACTGCCGCTGTTGCGTCCATCATTTTTGGAGCCGGACTATTTTACTTCAACAGTGATACCAAAAACACGACCGATCAGATTGCTTACTCCAATGATGTCAAACCTGGGGGGCAAGGCGCTACGTTGACGCTGGCCGACGGGAAGAAGATATCGATAAATGATGCGGTGGCCGGAAACATAGCTTTGCAGTCTGGCGTGAAAATTTCAAAAACCATAGATGGGCAGATCATTTATGAAGTTACAGATCAGAATTCCGAGACCTCGGATTACAATACCCTAACTACGTCGCGGGGAGAACAAACACAGGTACGTTTACCTGATGGCTCTTTGGTTTTTTTAAATTCTGCATCTTCGCTAAAATACCCAACTAGTTTTGTCAGCGCGAAATTCAGGCGCGTTACCCTAACAGGTGAAGGATATTTTGAAATTTCAAAAGATAAGGTACATCCTTTTTTGGTCCAGAGCAATGGGCAGGAAGTAGAAGTATTGGGAACGCATTTTAATATCAACGCGTACAAAGATGAAAAGGCGGTGAGAACGACATTGCTGGAAGGTGCGGTAAAGATTACACCAATGCCGGGCAACAGAACAAAAAGTTCAATTCTCAAACCCGGTCAGCAAGGTACATTGGATGAAAACGGAATCCAGGTTACTGAAGTTGACCTGGAAGAAGCCATGGCCTGGCAAAAAGGCTATTTCAGTTTTTATGACGAAGACATCTCTGCAGTTATGCGAAAAGTATCGCGATGGTACAACATAGAAGTGGAATATCAAGGTCAATTGCCGGATGTTGGATTCAATGCGCGTATCGACAAATACAGCGACATAAAAGATGTGTTAAAAATATTACAAAAATCAAAAGCCGTTCACTTTAAACTAGAAGGGAGGAAAGTTATCGTCAGCAAATAATTACGCAATGGCTAAAACGCCAAATCCCGAGTGGAATCGGGATCTGGTGGTCTAATTGGCTATAAGTCAATAAAAATATATCAACTAACCGCAGTCAGCCTAGTGTTTTCGAGGCAATAGCTTACTGCTAAACCAAACTAATTACTAATGTATAAAAAATATACTAACAAACGGGGTGTGCCCAAGGCATACCTGCGTCAAATTCTATTGATTATGAGGCTAACCACTATCGTCTTGATCATGGCTATTATGCAGGTAAGCGCATCCACCTTTGCGCAGCGCATCACCCTGTCCGAAAAAAATGCTACACTAAGAAAGGTGTTCGACCGCATTTCCGATCAAAGCGGATACAACTTCATTTTCACCAGCGATTTGCTAAAAGGCACAAAACCTGTATGGATCAACGTGAAAGACACAGAACTGGCTCAGGTGCTGGACAAGATTTTTGCCAATCAGCCCGTGTCCTTTTCAATTGAAGACAAGACCGTAGTAATAAAAGCAAAAGAAAAAAGTTTATTCGAAAACATCATTGCCAACTTTCAAGCGATTATTGTCCGGGGTAAGGTCTTGGATGAAAACGGCCAACCCCTAGTTGGCGCTAATGTATTCATTAAAGGTACGAATAGATCGGTAAGGACGGATCAAAACGGAAATTTTTCAATCGACGATCTTCCAGATAACTCTGTGATCGTGATTTCTTATGTAGGTTATAAGGTGAAAGAAGTCAGGGCTTCTTCAGATTTTATGACTATTAAACTGGAGCCAGATGAACAGACTCTACAGGGTGTAATAATAAATAAGGGGTATTATTCTACCTCCGAAAAATTAAATACAGGTTCCGCTGTTCAGATTTCGGCAAATCAATTACAGAGGCAACCACTTGGAAATCCTTTGCAGATGTTACAAGGATTGGTTCCAGGCATGCAAATCAAACAAACATCTGGTATGCCGGGATCGGCCACAACGGTATTCATCAGGGGTAGGAATTCTATTAACTCCGGACTTATCCCACTTTATGTTATAGATGGAATTCCGTTTAATGGCGTTCCAGTGGATCAACAGGTAGGTTCAGGAGCAACAACCTTGGGAGGGCAACCGAATGGTTTTACCGATCCGTTAAGTAATATCAATACTAATGACATCGAAAGCATTACAGTACTCAAGGATGCTGATGCTACAGCAATTTACGGGTCAAGAGGAGCCAATGGAGTAGTGCTGATCACAACCAAACGCGGTGCAAAAGGAAAAGCAACATTCGATGTGAATTACAACAGCGGTCTATCAGAGGTGGTAAATCAAAGAAAGTTGCTTTCATCAAGCGAATACCTGGATCTTCGTAGAAGAGCATTTGCCAATGATAACAGAACGCCAACTGTAGCTCTTGCCCCAGACCTTATGCTTTGGGATCAAAATGCCAATACCAACTATCAAAATATGCTTATTGGCAATACAGCCAAACAAAATGAAGTTAGTACCTCTTTGTCTATGGGGAATGAGCGCTCATCTCTTCTCCTCAGTACGAACTATAGGCACGAAACATCCATTCTTTTTGGGAATGGCAAATATCAAAAAGGTGGTTTCAATATCCGTGCTACACAAACTTCGGCCGATAATCGACTTAAACTGGATCTTGGCACTTCACTCGGATTGACCTCCAATAATATGCTCGGTAGTGATTTTGCTTCGGCTGCGATAAATATTCCTGCTAACTATCCGCTTTATGACAGCACCGGCAAACTCTATTGGGTTACCAACTTCAGCAATCCCATTGCTACTAGCAACCAATCGGTGTTAAATAAGGGAAGCAACCTGCTTGTCAGTGGGAATCTTTCGTATAAAGTGAGCGAGCATTTAACAGCCAGAGTAAATTTGGGCTACAACAACATATCGCAGGAATTAAAGGCAAAAGCCCCTGCAAGCACCCAGAATCCACTATTTTCTACTCCTGTATCTTCAGGTATCTATTCCGAAACAGAGGGTAAAGTTTACATCGCAGAACCTCAATTAGATTATCAGACAAAGATTTGGAAAGGAATATTGAAAGCAACATTGGGAGGAGCGTGGCAGCAGAGCAAAAACAATCAGCCTTATTTTATAAATGCGAACACCTTTGCTTCGGAAAGTTTGATGGACAGTTACACAAATGCCGCAAACTTTACAACTGTGAGAAGCCTCAATTCTGAATACCGCTATGTTTCTGGCTTTGGTATCTTAAACTACAACTTGTTGGATAAGTATGTTGTTAATGTTGTATTTCGTAGAGATGGATCTTCGCGTTTTGGACCCGGGAATAAATATGGGAATTTCGGTTCAATAGGATGGGCATGGAATTTCGCAGATGAAAAATTCATCCAAAATCTAAACCTGTTTAGCTATGGAAAACTTCGTGGCAGTTATGGTGTGACAGGGAATGACCAGTTCGAGAATTACAGCTTTATGGATACTTATACGTCAACAACTTCCAGTTATGGCGGTAACCCTGGATTTTATCCTACTCGCCTCGCTAATCAAGATTTCAAGTGGGAGGCCAACCGCAAAATGGAAGTGGGACTCGAATTGGGCTTTCTGAAAGACAGAATACGTTTTACTTCGTCTTTTTACAGAAACCGTTCAGACAATATGGTTGTCCGTAATGCTCCTCTTCCGGCACAAACAGGGTTTAGTACCTATATTACCAATCTGGATGCGCTTGTACAAAACCAAGGGGTTGAGTTTGATCTGAATGCTACTCCAATAAAATCGCCTGGTTTCACATGGGATGTTTCCTTTAATTTGTCCATTTCAAGAAATAAGCTTTTAAGCCTTCCCGACGAACTATTTACACTTTATGGAAATACCTATGCGGTTGGATCAAGTTTAAATTCATACGTTGTATATCAAAATACCGGATTTGTAAATGGTGTAGCTCAATTTCAGGATAGAAATGGCAACGGCGCTGTAACAAGTGGTTTGACCAATGATAGCTACGTTGCCGGAACAAGAGATCCTCAGTTTTATGGGGGATTGGCTTCTGCAATCTCTTACAAAGGTCTGAGGTTGGATATTTTGGTTAATTTTACTAAGCAAACAGGTGTAAATCAGATTGCATTTCCTGGGTTGCTTGGTAGTCAACTAGATGATTTGAGGGACACGCAATTTAAACCGAGTTCTTTAACCAGCTCAGCAGCCTATAGCTCTTACGTTAATTATGCCGGATCGGACGCGGTTTTGACTGATGCGTCTTTCATTAGGCTGCGTAATGTTTCTCTAAGCTATAATTTGCCGGAGAAATGGTTGGGTGCCATTAAAAGCAAAAGGGCGCAGATCTACCTGCGGGGGCAGAACATTTACACAATAACTGGCTACAAGGGGCTTGATCCCGAAACCCAGGGTTCGGTACTTCCTCCCCTAAAAATGTTTGTGGCTGGCTTACAATTTACACTCTAAGTAAACATCATGAAAAAGAAGATTCAAAATATAAAAAACGTTGCATCAACAATGTTACTCGCACTATTGATGATAGGTTTAAATGGCTGCGAAAAATTAATTGAAGTGGGTGTGCCGGTCAATCAACTTACCAGCAGTAACGTATATACCGACTCGGTAACTGCTCAAGCGACCGTAAACGGTATGTATTCTGTTATGTATAATACAACAGGTGGCGGCAATGTTACCGCTTCCACTTTCGGAACTTTCGTCATTAACTGTCCGGCAAGATCTGCTGACGAATCTTATTTTCCAGACTCGCCTGATGACTTTGAGAGCAATTCGCTAGATCCGACAAATATCAATAGCAATTCAATTTGGGTTAGTAGCTACCTCAGCGTGTATCACGCCAATAAAATTATAGAAGGAATGGAAAACAGCGATTTGTCTGCCACACTTAAAAGACAGCTGATAGGTGAAGCCAAGTTCATAAGGGCATATTGCTATTATACCTTGGTCAATTTTTTTGGTGATGTACCATTAGTCACAAAGACAGANGTNCAAACGAATATATCAATGCCTCGCACGCCATCTGATCAGGTTTATGCACNGATNATTCAAGACTTAAAGGATGCACAATCTTCGCTNGCACGAGACTACAGCTGGTCAGCAGGGCTTAGAACCAGGGCAAACTATTGGTCGGCTACAGCCATGTTGGCAAGGGTATACCTTTACCAGAAAGAATATGCTTTGGCAGAAACGGAGTCAAGTAAAGTAATTGCAAATTCTACACTTTTCACCATGCCAACACTTTCCACAACATTTTTGAAAGCCAGTACCGAGACCATCTGGGCGTTCAATACCAATCAGTTTGGTTACCCATTTATTACAAGGGCGTTCTTAACGGGTTCAACCGGCGAACCTGGCCAGCCAGTTACAGCACAATTGGTAGCTGCTTTCGAACGGGATTTGACACGGCCTGAATTTGAAGATGACCGGTTTACCGCCTGGTTGCGAAGGTCGCCAGGGGGGCGCTATTACTCGGTAAAATATCAGTCTAGTACGGCAGGCGCCAATACCGAGTTTGCTGTGGTGCTACGCTTAGCCGAACAATATTTGATCAGGGCAGAAGCCAGGATACAACAAGATAAGCTTACTGATGGAATAAGTGATCTTAATGTAGTTCGAACTCGTGCCGGGCTTCGTGGAACACCATCTACAGGTAAGGCAAACCTATTATTGGCTGTAGAGCATGAACGCCAAGTGGAGCTTAACATGGAATTTGGACATCGGTGGTTTGACTTGAAGCGAACTGGAAGGGCAACAGCTGTACTTGGTCCTATCAAAGGCCAAAATTGGCAGTCAACCGACCAATTGTATCCCATTCCAACGGTACAAATAACTAGTAACACCAACCTGACTCAAAACCCTGGTTATTAATATATCTTCGACATGACAAAAAATATCTTCATACTGGTCGCGTTATTACCTCTTTTTGCCCATGCTCAACAGCAATATGTTGTGAAAGGAAATTTTCATGATACCAAAAGGACGGGCAAGGTATACCTGACCTACAAAATAGGCGGCCTTACCAGAGCTGATAGCGCCGTGGTTACCTCAGGCGTTTTCGAACTGAGCGGGCCGATGCCTGCGGTTACAAGTGGTTATTTGCAATTTGTCGGGCCACAACGTGCTACAAAAAAGACATCACCTGACGCCATCATTTTATATTTAGAGCCTGGACAGATTTCCATTGTGGCAAATGATTCATTGAAACATGCAACTATTAAGGGATCCAAGGTTAACGATGATTATCTCAACCTGAACAATTTGGATGAGCCTCTAAAAATGGAATTGAATAGGTATAGGGAGCAATATTCGGCTATTCCTAAGCATGCACCTGATCTTATACAGCAACAACAGGCGGTTCAGATTAAAATGAAAGAACTGGCCGAAAGACGAAAGCTGGTCTATAAGAATTTTGTGCGCGATAACCCGAATTCTTACATTAGCTTATTTGTTATCCGCGATGTTGCCGGACCATACATGGACCAGGAGAATGGTGCGGAACTTTTCGCTGGTCTGTCCGATCGGATAAAAAATTCGCCAGACGGCAAACAGATGAAAACAATGCTTGATGGCTTAGCCCGTACAGCTAAAGGAAATATGGCTCCCGTTTTCAGTCAGCCAGATACAGCCGGAAAAATCGTTTATTTGACTGATTTTAAAGGTAAATACGTTTTAGTAGATTTTTGGGCATCCTGGTGTCATCCATGTCGTGCTGAAAATCCAAGGCTGCTCAAAGCGTATAATCGTTTCAAAGACAAGGGGTTCAGTATAGTGGGTATTTCTATTGACCAGGAAAAGATGCGGAATGCTTGGTTAAAAGCCATAAAAGACGATGGTATGCCTTGGACGCAGTTGATAGATACTAATGCTGATAAGAACGGTGCAGCGGCACTTTACGGTGTAAAAGCAATCCCTTCTAACTTTTTAATAAATCCCGAGGGAAAAATTGTCGCGAGAAACCTAAGGGGAGAAGATATTGAAAAAACAATTGAAAGTATACTGAAAGACGAATATTAAAAAGCAGTTACACGAGCTGAAGCACATTGGATTTTTTTTCAGCAGCTCTAATTCGTTCCCGCTGATCGGTACTAACCGGGCCCAAGCCCAAAACCTTAAAGGGTTGCTCGTTAAAAAGCAGCCCTTTTTACTTGGCTTTTAAGATGTCACGATGCAAGCGCCAGGATTATGACCGTATTCTCTGAATTGCTGGAAAGACAGTTTCCAATTGACTCACCCTATAACCGCTTCTCTATG